>Ga0209172_10003884_pt1 | contig 21553 bp, 21 predicted proteins | sample LarsenN4metaG_FD_184113 | JGI IMG/M metagenome (GOLD analysis project Ga0209172, IMG submission 184113) | Hot spring sediment bacterial and archeal communities from British Columbia, Canada, to study Microbial Dark Matter (Phase II) - Larsen... ... | reverse complement strand
GTAGGGTTCGTGGTTGAAGTCGCCAAACTCCACCTCGATCCTACACCTCGATGGCCACCCGGGGTCACACCGCCCAAGGCGACGAAATTACACCAGCTCCTCGGACGCTAACGGCTCACCGAATATACGGAGGAGAGTCGGGGCTCAGGTCAGGGTCACAGCACGCCCTTCAACGATTGTTGCTTTGGCTCGGCTCGAAGCAGCAGCCCGAGCTTCTCGAGCCGGATGCGCAAGGCCGCGCGGGAAACGCGAAGCGACGTGCTATTGGCTCCGCGACGCTCTCGAAAAGTGCGTCGTCCACCGCCTCGATTTCGCCTCGCCCTCGTTCGTGAATCAACGTCCCCGCGCGCAACATGACTTTTTCGTTCGGGCGCAGGTCTGACAACAGAAGCGGCTTGGTCCGGCCGAGACGATCCTGTCATTCGGCATGCACGAGCCGGCGCGGCATCAGCAGGCAAGGCGCATAAAAATCCGCCTGCCACTCCACCCGCTTCTTGGCCTGAATGGAGCGGCAGACGACGGTCGGCTTCGGAACGTCGGGGAACAGCACCTCCTGATCGCGGTCGGACCGGACAAGACCGTGATGCAAACGCCAATGTCCACCGCCCTCGTGCGCGAGGGTGAAACGATAGCGCCCTTCCATCGCGGGGCGCTCCTCGGGGTCGAGGCTTTCGTCTATGACGATTCTGCCGGTGTCGATCCAGATCGCACCGAAGATGTCAGGGTCGAGCCCGAGCCCGCCGCGCGGCACATCGAGCAGCCGGTGCAGGTCGTCGAACTCGACGCGAAGCTTGAGGTGCTTTTCGACGATGTCCTAGATCGGGATCGGCGCCTTCATCTCGACGCCCCTCGCATGGGTGTACTGCGCGAGCAGGTCTTCGGCATCGCGTTCGATAGAATCGTCGCGCATGTAAGGAACTCGAAGGGTCATCGGCGTTTAATCGTCATCTGCATCGGGCACGGGCTTCAGCCGCGCCTATTTGTCCCTCGCCTTTTGCGCCTGCCGCGCCAGGCGCGCCATGTCCTCGGCCGTCAGTCCCTTCGCCGCCCGGAGGAAATCGGCCATTTCCCGCGGGCGCTCGCGGATGATGTCGGTCAGGTCGGACGCCACGCGGCCCGCCAGCGCCAGCAGCTCGTCCGCATCCAGCCCGAGGATGCCGGCGATCTTCTTCACCTTGTCCTCCGCCGGCGGCGGGAACTCGTCACGCTCCACTTTCGACAGATAGGTCGGGCTCACTCCGATCTTCTTCGCCATCTCGCGCAGCCCAATCTCCTTCGCCTCCCGCTCCCGGCGGATGAACGCCCCGAACTTCTCTCTCCCGGCCTTCATCGTTTTGCGCTCCGTCGTCCGTTTAGGTATCACTTTACATTCAATTCGCGGGCCGCTGTCAACCCATTACTAAACAGCGATCATGGACAATTCAGGCCACCAGCCGCATATCCCGGACTTCGTCCAGAACGCGGCGGAAATCGGGTTCCGGGGCGAGGCACAAGTTCTATATGCGTTCAGGAACGGCAGCCATCCCCTTCCCCTGAGACGGAACGGATCCGCGCGCGGCGCCCTTCGTGCGCGCGAATCCCGCCCGCGAACCGCGGCTGCGGCCCGTGACCGGTGCGCCGGCGCGGCCCGTTCCGGCGCGCGTCCCGCCCGCAGCGGCCTTCGCAGCAGCCTTCCGGCCCCGTCCCGGCGGGGCCGCACGAAAGGGGATTTACATATCGTCATATATGAATATATAGATGCGTGATCCGGCGCCGGCAGTCCGGCGGGCGGTGCGGCCGGACAGTATCAGGGAGGAGAGAGGCATGGCACATGTGGTCGTTCTGGGCGCCGGACTTGGCGGCGTCATCATGGCCTACGAGATGAAGGATCAGCTCGGGCGCGGCGACAGGCTGACCGTCATCAACCGGGGCAGCACCTACAGTTTCGTGCCGTCGAACCCCTGGGTCGCCGTCGGCTGGCGCAAGCGCGACGAGATCGAGGTTGACCTCGCCCAGGCAATGGCGCGCCGCGACATCGCCCTGCGCCCCGAAGGCGCGGCGCGCGTGCATCCGGCGGAGAACCGGGTCGAGCTGACGACCGGGGAAAGCGTCGCCTACGACTATCTCATCATCGCGACCGGGCCGGACCTCGCCTTCGACGAGATCGAGGGGCTGGGACCGGAGGCGCACACGCAGTCGGTCTGCCACATCGACCATGCGCTGAAGACGAAGGAGGCCTTCGACGCGCTGGTGGCAAAGCCGGGGCCGGTCGTCATCGGCGCCGTGCAGGGGGCGAGCTGCTTCGGCCCGGCCTACGAGTTCCTGTTCATCCTCGAGACGGCGCTGCGCCGCGCGAAGGTCCGCGACCGGGTTCCGATGACCTTCGTCACCTCCGAGCCCTATATCGGCCATCTCGGGCTGGACGGCGTGGGCGACACCAAGGGCCTGCTCGAAAGCGAGATGCGCGACAAGCACGTCAAGTGGATCACCAACGCCCGCGTCAAGTCGGTCGAGCCGGGGATGATGCATGTCGAGGAGGTCGCCGAGGACGGCTCGGTGCGCAAGGCGCACGACCTGCCCTTCGCCTTCTCGATGATGCTGCCGGCCTTCCGCGGCGTCCCGGCGGTGCGGGGGATCGAGGGGCTGACCAACCCGCGCGGCTTCATCCTGGTGGACAAGTACCAGCGCAACCCGAAGTTCGGGAACATCTTCGCGGTCGGCGTCGGGGTCGCCATCCCGCCGATCGGGCCGACGCCGGTTCCGGTCGGGGTGCCGAAGACCGGCTTCATGATCGAAAGCATGGTGACGGCCACCGCGCACAACATCGCCGCCCTGCTGAGGGGCGAGGAGCCGCACGAGGTGGGCACCTGGAACGCCGTCTGCCTCGCCGACTTCGGCGACAGCGGCGTCGCCTTCGTCGCCCAGCCGCAGATCCCGCCGCGCAACGTCAACTGGTCGTCCTCGGGCAAGTGGGTGCACTACGCCAAGGTCGGCTTCGAGAAGTACTTCCTGCGCAAGATCAGGATCGGCAAGTCGGAGCCCTATTACGAGCGCCTCGCCCTGCAGGCGCTGGGCATCGACAAGCTGAAGCAGACCCATGTCGAATGAGTTCGTGAAAGGAACGCAGAAATGACCGTCAACCGTGCCGTGACCGCCTTTGCCGGGTTCATGGTCCTCCTGTCGCTGGCGCTGGCCTGGCTCGTCTCGCCCTGGTTCCTCGGGCTGACCGCCTTCGTCGGGCTGAACCTGTTCCAGTCGGCCTTCACCGGCGTCTGCCCCGCCGCCTCGGTCTTCCGCCGGCTCGGCCTGCGGCAGGACGGCATGGCCTGATCCGGACGGAGACCCCGAGGATGCGCACCCAACGCGGTGCGGCCGCCCTGTGGCTGGCCGCCATGCTGCTCTTCGCCGCCCTTCCGCCTGCCCTGACGCCCGGGGCGGCGCGGGCGGGCGAGCTGACCCTCGCGCCGGTGACGGTGCCCGAGGCGAAGGCCCTGTTCGGGCAGATCGAGAGCCGCTTCGTCGTGCCGGCGCGGTCGCGGATCGGCGGCACGCTGGTCGAGCTTGCGGTGAGCGAGGGCGATCTCGCCGCCGCCGGCGCGGTGATCGGCCGCGTCACCGACGACAAGCTGGAACTCCAGCGCGACGCGGCGGAGGCGCGCATCGCCGCCGCGAAGGCCCAGCTTGCCAATGCCGAGACCGAACTCGCCCGCAACGAGGAATTGCTCGCCCGCGGCGCCACGACGGTGCAGCGCGTGGACCAGATCCGCACCGCCGCCGACGTGGCGCGCAATGCCGTCGCCGAGGCCGAGGCCGCCGCCGAGGTGATCCTGAGGCAGATGGAGGAGGGCGCGATCCTCGCCCCGGCGGCCGGGCGCGTCCTGTCGGTGCCGCGGCGCCTGGGCGAGGTGGTGATGCCCGGCGAGCCGGTGGCGACGATCGCCGGCGGCGGCGTCTTCCTGCGCCTCGCCATCCCCGAACGCCATGCCGGCGACCTTGCGGAAGGCGCCGAGGTGGAGATCGGCGAGGGCGGCCGGACCGGCCGGGTCGAGAAGGTCTATCCCCTGATCGCCAACGGCCGCGTCACCGTCGATGTCGCGGTCGCGGACCTGCCCGACACCTTCATCGGCCAGCGCGTGCTGGTCCGGGTGCCGGTCGCCGAGCGCCGCGTCCTTGCCGTTCCCGAGGCGGCGATCCGCCGCCGCGCGGGGCTCGACCTGGTGACCGTCCGGGCGGGCGCGGAGACGCGGGAGGTCGCCGTCGTCCCCGGCGCCCTGGTGCAGACCGAGGCCGGGCCGCTGCGCGAGATCCTGTCGGGCCTGCGCGACGGCGACACCGTGATCGTGCCATGAGCCCCGCCCCCGACAGAGGGCAGGCGCCGGGGATCGCGGGCGCGCTGACGCGGGGCTTCATCGCCTCGCCGCTGACGCCGCTGTTCCTGCTGGCCGCCCTGATCCTCGGCGTGGTCGCGCTTCTGACCCTGCCGCGCGAGGAGGAGCCGCAGATCAGCGTGCCGATGGTGGACATCCATGTCGCCGCGCCGGGGCTGAAGGCGGAGGACGCGGTGAAGCTCGTCACCGAACCGCTCGAAACCATCGTCAAGTCGATCCCGGATGTCGAGCACGTCTATTCGCAGACGCGCGACGACGCGGTGATGGTCACCGCCCGCTTCGTCGTCGGCACCGAGGCCGACAGCGCGATCCTGCGCGTGCACGACAAGGTGCGCGCCAACATGGACCGCATCCCCAAGGGCATCGCCGAGCCGCTGATCGTGGGCCGGGGGATCGACGACGTGGCGGTCAAGGTGCTGACGCTTGCGCCCGCGCCCGAGGCGGCGGACCGCTGGACGGCCGCCGACCTGACGCGCGTCGCCCGCGAGGTGCAGGTTGCCGTCGCCGCCCTGCCCGACATCGGGCTGACCTACATCGTCGGCGAGACGCCCGAGGAGATCCGCATCCTGCCCGATCCCGAACGCCTGGCCATGGCCGGCCTGACCCTGCAGGCGCTGGCCGCCAAGGTCGAGGGCGCGAACGCGGCCTTCGACGTGGGCTTCGTGCGCGAGGACGGCGAGCAGATCGGGCTTGCGGCGGGCCGGACGCTGGCCGGGCCGGAGGACATCGGCAACCTGCTGGTGACGACCCGCGACGGGCGCCCCGTCTATGTCCGCGATGTCGCCGACGTGCGGCTGGTGACCGAGACGACCGAGGCGCGCGTCTTCCAGCTCGACCGCAGCGGCGAGGGCTTTGCCCGGGTGCCTGCGGTGTCGGTCGCCATCGCCAAGCGGCCGGGCGCGAACGCCGTGACGATCGGCGAGGAGATCGGGCACCTTGCCGAAAGGCTGGAGGGAACGGTGATCCCCGCCGACATCCGGGTCATCGTCACCCGCGATTACGGCGAGACGGCCAACGAGAAGGCGAACGAGCTTCTGTTCCACCTCGCGCTCGCGACGCTCTCGATCGTCGTCCTGGTCTGGCTGGCGATCGGCTGGCGCGAGGCGCTGGTCGTGCTGGTGGTGATCCCGGTCACGATCCTTCTGACGCTCTTCGCGGCGCGGATGATGGGCTACACGCTGAACCGCGTCTCGCTCTTCGCGCTGATCTTCTCGATCGGGATCCTCGTGGACGACGCCATCGTGGTGATCGAGAACATCGCCCGGCACTGGGCGATGCGCGACGGCCGGAGCCGCCGGCAGGCCGCCATCGACGCGGTGGGCGAGGTCGGCAACCCGACGATCGTCGCCACGCTGACGGTCGTCGCCGCGCTGCTGCCGATGCTGTTCGTCAGCGGCATGATGGGCCCCTACATGTCGCCCATCCCGGCCAATGCCTCGGCGGCGATGGTGTTCTCGTTCTTCGTCGCGGTCATCGTGACGCCCTGGCTGATGCTGAAGTTCGGCAAGGGCCACGGCGCGGGCGACGACCTTGCCGAACACGAGGCCGCCGACGGCGGCGTGCTGGGGCGCGCCTATCGCGCGGTGGCGGCGCCGGTCCTGCGGTCGCGCGGCAGGTCGGTCCTGTTCCTCGCCGCGGTGCTTGTCGCCACCTTCGGCTCGATGGCCCTGTTCTACACCAAGCACGTCACCGTCAAGCTGCTGCCCTTCGACAACAAGTCGGAGCTGTCGGTCGTTCTGGACATGCCGCGCGGCACCTCCGTCGAGGCGACGGACCGCGCGCTGCAGGACATCGCCGCGGCGCTGGCGCCGGTGGAGGAGATCGTCTCGATCCAGAGCCACGCGGGAACCGCGGCGCCCTTCAACTTCAACGGCCTCGTCCGCCACTACTACCTGCGCGCGGAGCCTCACATGGGCGACCTCCAGGTGAACCTGGCCCCGAAGGGCGAGCGCGAGAGGGAGAGCCATGCCGTCGCGCTTGACCTGCGCGAGCGGATCGCCGCCGTCCCGCTGCCCGAAGGCGCCGTCGTCAAGGTCGTCGAGCCGCCCCCCGGCCCGCCGGTGATGGCGACGCTGTTGGCCGAGGTCTACGGCCCGGACGCCGGGACGCGGCGGGCGGTGGCCGCGAAGCTGCGGGGCATCTTCGAGGACATCCCCTTCATCGTGGACGTGGACGACAGTTTCGGCACCCCGGCGGACCGCCTGCGCCTGACCCTGGACGACGCCGCCCTGAACTTCCACAAGGTCGAGCAGGCCGATGTCTTCCAGACGGTGCAGATGCTCTATGGCGGGACCACGGTCGGCTTCTCGCACCGCTCGGACGGGCGCCACCCGATCCCGATCGTGCTGGCGCCGGCGAAGGCCGACCGGGTCCTGGGCGAGCGCGCGCTGGCCACGCCGATCCCCGCCAACCTGCTGCCCGGCGACCGCTCGGTCGTCGAGCTGGGGGACGTGGTGACGGTGGCGCGCGAGCCGGCCTCCTACCCCGTCTTCCGTCGCAACGGAAAGCCGGCCGAGATGGTCACCGCCGAGCTTGCCGGCGAGTTCGAGGCGCCGCTCTACGGCCTGATCGCGGTGCGCCGGGCGATCGACGCCACCGACTGGGGCGACCTGCCGAAGCCCGAGGTCCGCCTGCACGGGCAGCCCGAGGACACCTCGGCGCCGGTCCTGCTGTGGGACGGGGAATGGGAAGTGACCTGGGTCACCTTCCGCGACATGGGCGCGGCCTTCCTGGTGGCGCTGCTCGGCATCTACATCCTGGTGGTCGGGCAGTTCGGGTCCTTCAGGCTGCCGCTGGTGGTCCTGACGCCGGTTCCCCTGACCTTCATCGGCATCATGCTGGGGCACTGGTGGTTCGGCGCCCCCTTCTCGGCCACATCGATGATCGGATTCATCGCGCTGGCCGGGATCATCGTGCGCAACTCGATCCTGCTGGTGGACTTCATCCGCAGCGCGCAGGGCAGCGGGCGGCCGCTGACCGAAGTCCTGCTCGACGCCGGGGCGATCCGGTTCAAGCCGATCCTGCTGACCGCGCTGGCGGCGATGATCGGCGCGGTGACGATCCTGAGCGACCCGATCTTCCAGGGGCTCGCGATCTCGCTGCTGTTCGGGCTCGCGTCCTCGACGATCCTGACGGTACTCGTGGTGCCCGCGATCTATGTGCTATTCCGTTCGGGCAGAAGGCCGGCTTGAGTTGAGATGGACAGGGACCAGACCGCACCCCCGCGACCCGGCGCAAGGTTCGACCCCGGCGGGACCTCCGAGGCCGCGATGCAGGCCGCAAGCTTCCTGAAGGCGCTGGCCCACGAGGGGCGGCTGGAGATCCTCTGCCAGCTGATCGACGGCGAGCGGTCGGTGACCGAGCTGGAGGAGCGCCTCCAGATGCCGCAGTCGAAGGTGTCGCAGCTCCTGATGCGGCTGCGCGCCGAGCGCATCGTCGAGGCCCGCCGCGACGGGCGCAACGTGCTTTACCGGATCGAGCGCCCGGAGATCGCCGAGGTGATCGCGGTGCTGCGGAGGTCGTTCTGCCAGGTCTGAGGACGGGCGGCCCCCCGCGTGGGCGCGCGGGCAGGCGCCGGCACACGCGCGCGCCGCGGCCCTTGCGCCGGCGCGCCGCCTTGGCCTAACTGCCAGCGGGGGCAGATGTCTGTGCGGCAGGGATGACGCGGATCGACCTCAATGCCGATCTCGGCGAGGCCGCGGGCGACGACGCGGCGATGCTTGCCCTTGTCAGTTCCGCCAGCATCTGCTGCGGCCTGCACGCGGGAAGCCGCGAGGAGACCTTCGCGACGCTCGTGCTGGCGAAGGGCGCGGGCGTCGCCGCCGGGGCGCATCCGGGCTATCACGACCGCGAGGGGTTCGGCCGCCGCGTCATCGCGATGACGCCCGGCGAGATCGAGCGGCTCGTCGCCGCGCAGGTCGGCGCCTGCTGCGCGCTGGCGGCGCTGGCCGGGCAGCCCGTCACCTATGTCAAGGCGCACGGCGCGCTTTACAACCTCGCGGCGGTGGAGCCCGCGGTCGCGGATGCGATCGCGCGCGCGGTCCGGGCGGTGGACCGCAACCTCTGGCTCCTGGGCCTGGCCGGGTCCGCGGCGGTCGCCGCCGCCGGCAGGGCCGGCCTTGCCGCCGCGGCCGAGGCCTTCGCCGACCGCGCCTATCAGCCGGACGGGACGCTGGTGCCGCGCGGGGTGCCGGGCGCGGTGCTGGGCGATCCCGAGCAGGTTGCCGACCGCGCCCTGCGCATGGTCGAGACGGGAACGGTCGAGGCCGCGGACGGGAAGCGGATCGCCCTGCGTTTCGACAGCCTCTGCCTGCATGGCGACACACCGGGCGCGGTCGCGATGGCGCGCGCGGTGCGCGGCCGTCTGGCCGCGGCCGGGGTCGCGGTCGCGCCCTTCACGGCGGCCGGGCCGTGACGGCGCCGCGCTTCCTCGACGCCGGCGAGACGGCGCTTGTCGTCGAGTTCGGCAGCGCGATCGACGCCTCCGTCTCGGCCCGGGTGCTGGCGCTGGACGCCGCCCTTATGGCGGCGCCGCCCGGGGGCGTGATCGAGACCGTGCCCACCTACCGGTCGCTGATGATCCACTACGATCCGCTGCGGATCGGCAGGGAGGCACTTGTCGCGGCGGTGCGGCGGAGCCTTGCCCGGCGCGGCGCGCGGGCGGCGGCGGCGCCGCGGCGGCTGTGGCGCATCCCGGCCTGCTACGACCCCGCCTTCGCCCCCGATGCCGGGCATGTCGCCCGCGCCACCGGACTGGCGCCCGAGGCGGTCGCCGCCTGCCATGCCGGCGCGCGCTATCGCGTCGTGATGTACGGCTTCGCCCCCGGCTGGGCCTATCTGAGCGGCCTGCCTTCCGCGCTGGCGCTGCCGCGCCGCCCGGCGCCGCGCGACCTGATCCCGGGCGGCAGCCTGATCGTCGCCGGCGGACAGGCGATCATTGCCTGCGATCCGATGCCCTCGGGTTGGCACATCATCGGGCGCACGCCCGAGCGCCTGTTCGCGCCGCGGCGCATCCCGGCCTTCCTCGTCGAGGTCGGCGACGCAATCGCCTTCGAGACCATCGACCGGGAGACCTTCGCCGAGATGGAACGGGCGGTGCGCGCCGGCGAGGTCGTCGCGCGGGCGGAAGACCTGCCGTGTATCCCCGCCTGACCGTCGTCGCGGCCGGCCCGGCCTGCACCATCCAGGACAGCGGCCGCTTCGGATACCTGCGCTATGGCGTCACGCCCTCGGGGCCGATGGACTGGATGGCGCACCGCATGGCCAACCGCGCCGTCCGCAACCCGCCCGGCGGCGGCTGCATCGAGGCCGGGCCGGGCGGGATCGTGCTGCGCGCCGATGTCGCGCCGGTCCGTCTGGGCCTTGCCGCGCCGGGCTTCGCGGCGCTGCGGGACGGCCGCCCCGTCCCGGCCTGCGGGCGCGTCACCCTGCGGCCGGGGGAGACGCTGGCAATCCTGCCGGGGGCTGCGGGCGTCTGGGCCTATGTCGCGGTTGCGGGGGGGTTCGGGCTGGCAGAGGCGCTCGGCAGCGTCTCGACCAGCCTGCGCGCGAGGCTCGGCCCCTTCGGCGGGCGGGGCCTGCGCGCCGGCGACCGGCTGCGTTGCCGCCAGCGGGCGAGCGCGCATCTGCCCGATGCGCCGCTGCCCGCCCTGCCGGCCGGGCCAGGCGTGATCCGCTTCGTGCCCGGCCCGCAGGCCGAGGCGGTCACGGCGGAGAGCCTCGACGAATTCTGCGCCGCGGCCTATGCCGTGGCGCCGCGCAGCGACCGCATGGCGATGCGCCTGACCGGCCCGCGCCTGACCCACAGCGCCGGCCATGACATCGTGTCGGACGGCATCGCCATGGGCGCGATCCAGGTGCCGGGCGACGGCCTTCCGCTTGTCCTGATGGCCGACCGCCAGCCGACCGGCGGCTATCCGAAGATCGGCACCGTGATCCGGGCCGACCTGCCGGCACTGGCGCAGACCCGCACCGGGCACCGGGTCCGGTTCGCCATGACCGGGGTCGCGGCGGCGGTGGAGGCGCTGCGCGCGGCCCTGTTGCAAGTGGACGCGCTTGCCGCCACCAAGGACGGGCCGGGCGGGACGGCAGGCAAGGCGGAGGTGTGACATGGCGGGGAAACGCGTCCTTCTGGTCGGCGAGAGCTGGGTCAGCGCCGCCAGCCACCACAAGGGTTTCGACAGCTTCTCCTCGGTGACGTTCCACCTTGGGGCCGAGCCGTTGGTCAGGGCGCTTGCGGGCGGCCCCTACGATCTGACCTACATGCCCTCGCACGAGGCCGCGGCGGGCTTTCCGCTCGATCCAGGGGCGCTTACCGGCTACGACGCGATCCTCCTGTCCGACATCGGCGCCAACACGCTGCTGCTGCATCCCGATGTCTGGCTGCAGGGCAGGACCACGCCGAACCGCCTGAAGCTGATCCGCGACTGGACCTTCGCCGGAGGCGGGCTGATGATGATCGGGGGCTACCTCTCCTTTCAGGGGATCGACGGCCGCGCCCGCTGGCGCCGCACCCCGGTCGAGGAGGCGCTGCCGGTGACCTGCCTGCCGCATGACGACCGTATCGAGGCGCCGGAGGGCATCGTCGCCCGCATCACCGATCCCGGGCATCCGATCGTTGCCGGCCTGCCCGCGCCCTGGCCCGCGCTGCTGGGCGCGAACGAGGTCGTGCCCCGCCCGGAGGCGCATGTCATCGCGCGCCTGCCGGACGAGTTCGGGGGCCATCCGCTGCTGGTCGCCGGACGCCACGGCAAGGGTAGGACGCTGGCCTGGACATCCGACATCGGGCCGCACTGGCTGCCCAATGCCTTCGTGGACTGGCCGGGTTACGCGCGGCTCTGGACCCAGATGCTGGACTGGCTGACGCGGCGGAGCTGACGCCCCGGCTCAGGACGGCGGCGACTTGCCGGACGGTCCGGCGGGCCGGTCGCGCCCGGTCCGGCGCAGCCAGCCCTGAAGCTCGCGTTCGGCGATCTCGAGGCTCTCGACATTGATCGTCCGCGACGCGAGGGCGCAGGCGATGGCGCGCGTCCGGCGGTTCAGGGCCGGTCCGCCGGCGGCGCCCGATTCGACGCCGAGCTTCTCGTAGAGCGACAGGAGCCGGTTCTGCACCGTGCGCAGCGACATGCCCTGGCGGCGCGCGATCTCCTTGTCGGGCAGGCCGAGCGACATGTCGATCAGCACGGCGTATTCGCTGTCGGTCAGCGCCTCGGCGGCGCGCGCCTGCCGGTGCTGGACCTTGTGGATCTCGTGATCCACCACGATCTGGCCCTCGACGAAGACCGCCCGCAGCGCCAGGTGCAGCCGCTCGCTGGAGGCGGTCTTGAGCACGTAGCCATAGGCCGATTCCTTCGGCACGATGCGCGAGATGCCGCGCAGGTAGGCCTCGTCCGAATAGTTCGACCAGAACAGGATGCGCGAGCCCGGCCGTTCCGACCAGATCGTGCGCGCCGCGTCGATGCCGTTCCGTTCGGCCATCTGGAGATCCATCACGATCGCCTCGATCGCCGCGCTGCGCGCGATCTGTTCGCCTTCGCGGCCGTTGCGCGCCAGCCGCACGTCGGTGGCCTCGGGCAGCGCCTTGGCGACCGCGTCCTTGAGGAAGCTGGCGTGGAACTGGTCGTCCTCGACAAGCAGGACCTTCATCGCGCCGCCACCCGTCTCTGGCCCGGCAGGGGCGTGCTGCGGCCGAGCGGCTCGGCGCTGTCGGGCACCCGGACGGTGACGACGGTGCCGGTGCCGCTGACCGGATCCTGGGAGATCGCGAATTCCGCGTTGATGAGGCGCGCCCGCGTCTGCATGTGCGCGAGCCCCCCGGCCGAGCGGCGGCTGGCCTTGGGCAGCGGCCGGATGCCCCGCCCGTCGTCCGAGACCGTCAGGCGGATCCCCCGGTCCTGGGTGATGCGGACGTCGATGCGCCCGGCGCCGGCATGGCTGGCGGCGTTGTTGATCGCCTCCTGCGCGATGCGGAACAGGGCGATGCGCACCACGGGATCGAGCCGGTCGGGGGCGTTGGCGGTTTCGTCGCTGACGCTGATCGCGGTGGCATTGCCCTCCCCGACCGCCCGTTCGAGGTGGATGCGCACGGCGTGGACGAAGCCGAAGAGTTCGAGCAGCGTCGGCATCGCGGTGTCGATGATCCGCCGCAGGTCCTGCACGCAGTCCTGGAGCTTGGCCATCACCGCCGCGCGGTCGAAGGGATCCCGCGCGAGGTCGCGCATGATCCGCGTCAGGTCGGCGAGCGTCTGGTCGTGCAGATCCATGCCGATGCGCTGGCGTTCCTGTTCCAGCGCCTGGGTCAGGCGCAGCGCGCCGCGGCGCAGGCCTTCCTCGCGCGCCTGGGCCTCGGCGCGGACGATCGCCGCCCGCTTGGCCTTTTCGGCCGCGCGCAGGGCGTAGAAGTAGGGCGCGAGCACGTCGGCGATGATGCGGACCCGTGCCACGGTCGTGTCGTCGTAGAGATGCGGGCGGAAGGACGAGCAGTTGAGCGATCCGATCGTGCGGCCCAGCACCTTCATCGCCACGTTGACCCGGCTGCGCAGCCCGTGCTTGAGGATCGGCTGCGCGATCGCGCCGGGATAGACGTAGCGGGGATCCTCCATCGCGTTTCCGGTGAGCAGGTGGTCGGTGCGGCCGAGGAGGATGTCGCGCACCGGCGACACCGCGACCGGCGAGCGCGACAGGCTCCAGCGCGTGCGCAGGCCGACCTCGTAGGCGGTGATGGTCTGTTCGTCGTCGTCGATCAGGCAGACATCGAGGTGATCGACCGGCAGGATGTTCTCGATCTCGGCCTTGACCGACCGCAGCGCCTCGCGGATCTCGACCTTTCCCGCGAGGTGGCTGGAGATCCGCAGGTAATAGTCGCCCGGCCCGCCGCTCGTCCTGTCCTGGAGATCGGATGCGTCCATCGCAGCCTCGTCCCGCCCTCCGGGCCGGTCGCCCTGGGCAAATCTTGGGCCGGATGGCCGCCGCTGGCAAGCCGCTGGCGCCTGCGGACCCGCATGGCAGTTGCGGGAACCCGCAACCGCGCTGCGCAATGCGGGCTTTTTCGGGACGGCCCGGCCTGTCACCCTCGCGCTGCGGTCCCCCGGGCGTGCCGCCCCGGGGACGGCATGCTGATGAAGCGTCCGAAGACGCTCTGGGAGGTGACATGAAGACAAGGACAAGGCTGATGGGGGCGGTCGCGCTGCTGGCCACGGCGATGCCCGTCGCGGCTCTGGCCGACACGTCCGACAAGCGCATCGCGCTGTCGAACAACTATGCCGGGAACTCCTGGCGGCAGGCGATGCTGCAGAGCTGGGACAAGGTGACGAAACAGGCGGTCGCGGACGGGATCGTCGCCGCCGCGGACGCGTTCACGACGGCCGAGAACCAGGCGACCGAACAGGCCGCGCAGATCCAGAACATGATCCTCGAGGGCTACGACGCGATCGTGCTCAACGCGGCCTCGCCGACCGCGCTGAACGGCGCGGTGAAGGAGGCCTGCGACGCCGGGATCGTCGTCGTCTCGTTCGACGGGATCGTCACCGAGCCCTGCGCCTACCGGATCGCGGTGGACTTCAAGGAAATGGGCCGGATGCAGGTGGAATACCTTGCCGGGCGCCTGCCCGAGGGCGGCAACCTGCTGGAGATCCGCGGCCTTGCCGGGGTCTTCGTCGATGACGAGATCAGCGCCGGGATCCATGCCGGCGTCGAGCAGTTCCCGCAGTTCAAGATCGTCGGGTCGGTCCATGGCGACTGGGCGCAGGACGTGGCGCAGAAGGCCGTCGCCGGCATCCTGCCCTCGCTGCCCGAGATCGTCGGGGTCGTGACCCAGGGCGGCGACGGCTATGGCGCGGCGCAGGCGATTGCCGCGGCCGGGCGCGAGATGCCGATCATCATCATGGGCAACCGGCAGGACGAGCTGAAGTGGTGGAAGGAGGCGCGCGACGCGAACGGCTACGAGACGGTCTCGGTCTCGATCGCCCCCGGCGTCTCGACGCTCGCCTTCTGGGTGGCCCAGCAGGTGCTCGACGGGCAGACGGTTCCCCAGGACCTGACGGTTCCCTTCCTTCAGATCAACCAGGCCGACCTTGACGCCGCACTGGCGACGACGCCCGAGGGCGGAGTTGCCAATGTCGAGTACACGCTGGAAGATGCCAAGAAGGTGATCGCCGGCGCGATGTAGGCGCAGCGGCGGAACGGGGGGGCGGGAGGCGCAGTTGAGTGCGACGTCAGGCGATACGGGTTCTCCGCCTGGCCCTCCCGTCGTCGCCCTGTCGGGCGTGTCCAAGCACTTCGGTGCCGTGCGCGCGCTCGACGGGGTTTCGCTCGCGATCCGGCCCGGCGAATGCGTCGGGCTGGTGGGCCACAACGGGGCCGGCAAGTCCACCCTGGTGAATCTCATCAACGGTGGCCTCGTCCCGAGCGAGGGCGAGGTCGCCTTTCCCGGCATGGCGGGCGCGGCGGGTTCCTCGCGGCGCGCCGGGGTGCGGTCGGTGTTCCAGGAACTGTCGCTCTGCGCGAACCTGACCGTGGCGGAGAACCTGCGCATCCCGCAGCACGACCTGCGCGGGCCGGGCTGGCGACGGACCGCGCGGCGCCGGGTGCGCGAGGCGCTCGACCGCGTCTTTCCCGGCAACCGCATCGAGGCCGGCGCGACCGTGGGCGACCTGACCCTGGCCGAGCGGCAGATGGCCGAGATCGCCATCGGCTTTGCCGACGGGACCGAGCCGCCGCGGCTGGTGATCCTCGACGAGCCGACATCCTCGCTCGACGCCGCCATCGCGCGGCAGCTTCTCGACCACGTGCGCCGGTTCTGCGAGGGCGGCGGCGCGGTCATCTTCATCTCGCACCTGCTGGGCGAGGTCTTCGCGGTGGCGAGCCGCATCGTGGTGATGCGGGACGGAAGGATCGTCGAGGACCGGCCGGCCGCGGGATTCACCCGGCGCGGCCTTGTCGATGCGATGGGCCATGTCACCGCCGCCGCGCCCGGCGCGGGGGGCGCGGCGCAGGGCGGCGCGGCGACGGCCGCCGGGCCGCGGGTCTTCGGCGCCGAGACCGTGGCGACCCCCGAGGGGATCCGCGCCCGGGCCGGCGAGATCGTCGGCCTTGCCGGTCTGGCCGGCCACGGCCAGGCCGAGGCGCTCGCCCGGCTCTACCTGTCGCGCAGCTCCGGCTGGGCCGGGCGGCGCAGCCCGGACGCGGTGTTCGTCGCCGGCGACCGGGCGCGCGACGGCCTGATGCCGCTATGGTCGATCCGCAGGAACCTGTCGCTGGCGCGGCTTCTGGCGCTGGCGCGCGGGGGCCTTGTCAACCGCGGCGAGGAGGACGCGCTGGCGCAGGACTGGAAGGCCCGCATCGGCATCAGGACCGGGGATGTCGGCAACCCGATCCTGTCTCTTTCGGGCGGCAACCAGCAGAAGGTGCTGTTCGCACGGGCGCTGGCGACGGATGCACCGATCGTGGTGATGGACGATCCGATGCGGGGCGTCGATGTCGGCACCAAGGCCGAGGTCTATGGCATGATCCGCGCCGAAGCCGCGAGGGGCCGGACCTTCCTGTGGTATTCGACCGAGACCGAGGAGACCTGCCTCTGCGACCGGGTCTTCGTGTTCCGCAACGGCCGCATCTCGGCCGAGCTTTCCGGTGCCGAGATCACCGAGGAGCGCATCCTCGCCGCCTCGTTCGAGATGCTGGAGGAGCACGCCTGATGCGCCCGGACCTGCGCATCCTCCTGCCGGTCGTCTCGCTTGCCGTGCTGCTGGCCGCCGTGTTCTGGGTCCAGCCGCGGGCGATGAGCTATTTCGGGATCAACCTGCTGTTCAACCTCGCGGTGCCCATCGCGCTGGCCACCATCGCGCAGATGATGATCATCATGGTCGAGGACATCGACCTGTCGATCGGCACCTTCGTCAGCTTCGTCGCCTGCGTCACCGCGACCTACGTCGTCGAGCAGCCGGTGAAGGGTTATGCGATCCTCGCCGGCGCGATCCTCGTCTATGCCGCGCTCGGTGCGCTGATCCAGGCGCGCGGGCTGCCCGCGATCGTGGTGACGCTGGGCATGTCCTTCGTCTGGGGCGGGCTGGCGGTGCTGATCCTGCCCGCGCCCGGCGGCGCCCCGCCGGACTGGCTGCGCGCGATCATGACCTCGAAGCCGCCGCTCCTGCCGATGGCCATCGTCGCCAGCGTGCTGATCGCGGCCGTCACCCATGTCTTCATCATGCGCACCGCCTTCGGGACGCTGCTGCGCGGCGTCGGCGGCAACGCGCGCGCGGTCGGCCGGGCGGGGTGGAGCGTGGTGCGGCTGAAGGCGGCGGCCTATGGCCTTGCCGGGCTCTTCGGGGTGCTTGCCGGCATGGCGCTTGTCGGGCTGACCACCTCGGCGGATGCCAACATCGCGCTGCGCTACACGCTCTTGTCGATCGCCGGCGTCATCCTCGGCGGCGGCGAGTTCACCGGCGGGCGCATCTCGCCCGTCGGCGCCGTCATCGGCGCCCTGACCCTGACGCTGGCCGGCAGCTTCCTGTCATTCCTCAAGCTCTCGCCGGACTGGCAGATCGGCGCGCAGGGGGCGATCCTGATCCTGGTCCTCGCCGCGCGGCTGATCCTGTCACGGGGGCGGCAGGCATGACCGCGCTGTTCCGCCGGCCCTGGTTCTGGGCCTATGTCGCCGCGGCGCTGACCTTCGTGCCGACGGCCGCCCTGAGCCAGGGCGTCGGCGGCGGCTGGGAGCTTGCCGCGGCGGCGCTGACCTTTGCCTCGTTCTCGGTCTTCGTCGGCCTCGGCCAGATGACCGTGATCACCATGGGGTCCGGCAACGTCGATCTGTCGATCCCGGCGACGATGACGCTGGCCGGGACCCTGTCGCTCAAGTACATGGACGGCGTCGCCGGGACCGGCGCCATGGGCCTTGCCGTCGCGCTGGCGGTCGGGCTGGCCTGCGGCGCGGGGAACTATGCGCTGATCTGGCTGCTGCGCATCCCGCCGATCATCGCCACCCTCGCCGCCTCGTTCATCTACCAGTCGCTGGCGATCTGGTCGAACCGCGGGCTGAGGATCAAGCCGCCGGACTGGCTTGCCACCTTCTCGACCGGATCCACGTTCGGCCTGCCCAATGTCGCGCTGGTCGCGCTGGCGGTGACGGTGCTGTTCTGGGTGCTGCTCGAACGGTCGGTCTATGGCCGCTGGATCTCGGCCATCGGGCAGAACCAGCGCGCCGCCCGCCTGTCGGGGGTGCCGGTCGATCTGGTGCGGGCGGCCACCTACCTTCTCTCGGCCGTCATGGCCGGGCTCTGCGGTTTCCTGCTGTCGTGCTTTTCCGGCGGGGCGGCGCTCAACATGGGGGCGGAGTACCTGCTGATCTCGATCGCGGTCGTGGTGATCGGCGGCTCCTCGATCGCCGGCGGCAATTCCAACGTGCCGGGGATCTGGGGCGCGGCTCTGTTCATGTTCCTGATCGTGTCGATGCTCAATTCCTACGGCCTCGGCGCGGGCGTCAGGCTGATCATGACCGGCGTCATCATCATCGCGATCGTCGCCGCCGCGAGCGGAAGGAGAGCCGCCCCGTGACCGACCCGACCTACGACATCCGCGACCCGCGCTTCCGCGGCCTGATCCATACCAGCGCGCGGCTGGAGCGGATCATCACCGGCCTGCGCTGGGCCGAGGGGCCGGTCTGGTTCCCCGCCGCGGGGATGCTGCTCGTCTCCGACATCCCGAACAACCGCATCCTGCGCTGGACCGAGGACGGCCAGTGGGGCGTCTTCCGGGCGCCCTCGGACTACACGAACGGCAATACCCGCGACCGCGAGGGGCGGCTGATCTCGTGCCAGCACGGCACGCGCTCGGTGGTGCGGACCGAGGCGGACGGGACGCTGACGGTGCTGGCCTCGCATCACGGGGGCGAGCGGCTGAACTCGCCCAACGATGTCGTCGTGCGCTCGGACGGGTCGGTCTGGTTCACCGATCCGAGCTACGGAATCCTGTCGGATTACGAGGGCTACCGCGCGCCCGAGGCCCAGGCCGCCCGCCGCGTCTATCGCGTCGGGCCGGAGGGGGGCGAGCCGGCGGCGGTCTGCGAGGGCTTCGTGCAGCCGAACGGGCTGGCCTTCTCGCCCGACGAGACCCGCCTCTATGTCGCCGAATCCGGATCGAGCCACGATCCCGACGTGCCGCCGGTGATCCGCGTCTTTCCGGTCACCGGGACGGGCCTCGGCGCGGGGCGGGACTTCGCGCGCCTGGACAGCGGGCTGCCCGACGGGCTGCGCGTGGATGCCGCCGGCAATGTCTGGAGCTCGGCCGGCGACGGCGTGCACGTCTTCGCCCCGGACGGGACGATGCTCGGCCGCATCGCGGTGCCCGAGACCGTCGCCAACCTCTGCTTCGGCGGCGCCCGCGGCAACCGGCTGTTCATCGCGGCGACGACCTCGGTCTATTCCGTCTTCGTCGATGCCAGGGCGGCGGGCTGGCCCGGCCACCGCCGCGGCATGGGATAGGCGGGGGCCGGCGCGGGCCGGGCGGCGGGAGGGCGTGCGCCGGAGGCTGTCACGCGGCCGGACCGGGGCGCGACGCCGGCCGCCGGCGCAGGATCGGAACCTGCGGTCTGCGGGTTGTGAAACGCGAAAGGGCTTGAGCCGCTCGCGACGGGAGTCACGATCCCCGTTCGTCCGCGGCATGACTTCGCCTGACCAGACTCAGAAACGGGCGTTCTCTGCACCCGGCGGCTCTGCTTCGGCCCAGGGAAACGCCGCGCGGGGAGCCGTGTCCTGAACCGGGCCCTTGATGTCTTGTCGGAAGTGTCTGGCTGCGGGGGCAGGATTTGAACCTGCGGCCTTCAGGTTATGAGGGCTACCCATCCCTCTAGAATAAGCCCGTGATTTCCGTTTGTTAGACGAATTTCGAGGTCGCAACGTCGGCGTCGTGTCGCACGGAACAGCCGCAAACGCTCGGGAGGGAACGGCTCTGTTGCACAAATCCCGTGAGGGATTCATCTCGTGAATCCAGCATGGTAGCTGGGAGGCATGAGCAGACCGACACCCCCGACCTACAAGACCAGGAACTGGCCGGCCTACAATGAAGCGCTCAAGCGCCGCGGCTCGCTGACGATCTGGTTCGATCCCGCGATGACCTGGGACGCCGCGCCCACTGGCAAGCGTGGCCGCCAGCCTGCTTACGGCGACGCCGCCATTCAGACCTGCCTGACGATGAAGGTGCTGTTCGGGATGGCGCTCCGCCAGACCACAGGTTTCGTCGAGAGCCTGCTGCGCCAGATCGGCCTGGACTGGACCGTGCCCGACTTCAGCACGCTGTCGCGACGGCAGAAGACCCTGAAGGTCAACATCCCTTATCGCGGCTCGGACGGTCCGCTGCACCTGCTGGTGGACAGCACCGGGATCAAGGTCGAGGGCGAAGGGGAATGGAACGCCCGCAAGCACGGGGGCGCGAAGCGCAGGGTCTGGCGCAAGATCCACATCGGGATCGACGAGAAATCACTGGAAATCCGGGCGGCCGAGTTCACCACGAGCGATGTCGGCGACGCCCCGATGTTACCCGAACTGCTCAATCAGCTACCGCCGGAGCAGGAGATCGCCAGCGTCACCGCCGATGGTGCCTTCGACACCCGCAAGTGCCACGACGCCATTGCCGCCCGAGGTGCCGCGGCGATCATACCGGCCCGCAAGAACGCCAAACCGTGGAAGCCCGACACCCCCGGGGCCATCGCGCGCAACGAGATCCTGCGCACATCCAAGCGTGTCGGTCGAACCACCTGGCGACGATGGAGCGGCTATCACCGCCGGAGCCGTGCAGAGACCAAAATGCACTGCGTCAAGCTGCTGGGTCAGCGCCTGTCCGCACGGGACTTCGACCGTCAGGTTGCGGAGTTCCAGGTCAGGGTCGCCGTGCTCAACGGCTTCACCGCGCTCGGCATCCCCGACACGGAAGCCGTGGGATAATTCTGTCCGGGGATAGGGGAACCCTGACCTTCAAACGATTTGTGCAACAGAGCCGGTGCGCTTCGTCTTGGCCGCGCCCGCCTGGTTGCGCCAGGAGGGGTCGTACTCCACGCCATAGGGCGGGTCGGTGACCATCAGGAGCGGGCGCACATCGCCAAGCAGCCGCCCCACGACATCGGCCGCGGTGCTGTCACCGCAGATCAGCCGGTGCGCGCCCAGCTGCCAGAGATCGCCCGGCACCGATACCGGTGAGACCGGCAGTTCCGGAACATCGTCCTCGCCCTCGACCGGACCATCCCAGCCCAGCGCCTCCGGATCCCGCAGCAGCGCGTCAAGCTCATCATCGCTGATGCCGAGCAGGGTCAGGTCGAAATCCTCGGCCAAAAGCCCCGCGATCTCGTCGCGGAGCATGGCCTCGTCCCATTCGCCCAGTTCCGTCAACTTGTTGTCGGCGATCCGGTAGGCGCGGCGCTCGGCCTCGTCGAGATGGCTGAGCCGGATCATCGGCACCCCGGTCAGCCCGAGCATGGTGGCGGCCAGCACCCGGCCATGCCCTGCGATCAGTTCGCCGTCGTCGGCGACCATGCAGGGCACGGTCCAGCCGAACTTGGCCATGCTGGCGGCGATCTTCGCCACCTGGTCGTCGCCATGCATCTTGGCATTGCGGGCATAGGGGCGCAGCCGGGCAATCGGCCAAGACTCAACCTGGCTCGGCGCGAAGACGAGGTCCATGGGATGGGGCTCGGGATGTGGGGAGGGGAAATGAAGAACGCCCGCGAGGGGCGTCCCTCCGGGCGCAATTCTTCGATGATCAAGGGGTAGGTCAATGGGGGCAGGTCTGTCAACCCGAAAAGTGAAGCGGATTCAACAGCTTCTAACGAATTGGCTTTTCGTGCTGGCTTCCGGCCACCTGGCTTCCCCGAAGGTGGCTTCCCCGGCTTCCCGCCGGGAATCCACCCCAGCCAGATCGTGATTCCGCAAGCCGCTGATCTGACTCACGAATTCCGGCGTCAGCGCACAAGGTGGCTTCCGCCTGGCTTTCCCGGTGAAAACGCCTCACGCTAGCCAACCGCCGCGCTGCGCCCCCCGCACACGTTCGGGGACGGGGAGGAACCAGAGGAGGGGGAAGGGTGGGGCCTAGGGTCCGTACTCAATAGGGATTCCCTGTGTCGCTTTTTGGTGGTTCACTTTCCGCAGGCGGGCGGGAGGTGTCATGTCCAAGGGGCATTACTGGATGAGCGATGCGGAGTGGGC
>Ga0209172_10003881_pt1 | contig 21565 bp, 25 predicted proteins | sample LarsenN4metaG_FD_184113 | JGI IMG/M metagenome (GOLD analysis project Ga0209172, IMG submission 184113) | Hot spring sediment bacterial and archeal communities from British Columbia, Canada, to study Microbial Dark Matter (Phase II) - Larsen... ... | reverse complement strand
GCGCCAATCTCACAGCCGAGGACAACGCCTCAAGGGCGGCACGGCGACCCTCTCCCGGATCCCGTCTCTGTCTCTTCCCACGGTGACTACCCGATGAGTCGAGATCGTACAAGGACGACGGAGCGCCGCGGCCTACTTCATCGGCGAGTAGGGCGTCGGCCGCAGGATCTGGGCGGTGAGCCGCCGCACCAGCGGCCCGTTCCTCTCCGTCTCGGCGAACTTCGCCAGCCGCTCCTGGTCGGCGATGAAGGCGGACCACTTCTTCTCCCGGTCCGCCAGGCTCTCCCAGGCGAGCATGTAGATGAGCTGGTCGGAGGAGCCGCCGAGCTCGTTCGTCCAGAAGCCGACGACCTCGATCCCGTAGCGCTCGAAGTAGCCCATCGTGATCTCGGCGAAGCGGCGGTGGAGATCCGGAAGCCGGCCCGGCATCGCGTGGTACGTCCTCAGCTCGTAGAGCATGGCGATCCTCCCTGGCAGCGGAGCGCGCGCAGTATACCGTGCGCGCGGGTCCCCGGGCGCCGCGAAGGGGCTCGGGGGTGAGGGCGCTCGTCGTCGCCATCGCGCTGGCGCTCGCCGGAGGCTGCGGGTGGCCGGGGCCGTCGCCGTCGCCGCTCCGCCCGCCGGACGCGCTCGACGTCATCTGGGTCGCGAGCGACCTCGAGGTCGTCGCCGCCATGCTCGACCTGGCCGGCGTGGGGCCGGACGACGTCGTCTACGACCTGGGCTGTGGCGACGGCCGGATCGTCGTCGCGGCGGCGAGCCGCCGCGGCGCGCGCGGGGTGGGTGTCGACCTGGACTCCACGCTGGTGTGGCACGCGCGCCGCAACGCCCGGCGCGCCGGCGTCGCGGACCGGGTGTCGTTCGCCGTCCAGGACCTCTTCGCCACCGACGTGAGCGCGGCGACCGTCGTCGCGCTCTACCTCTCGCCCGAGGTCAACCTGCGACTGCGTCCCAAGCTGCTGCGCGAGCTGCGCCCGGGCACCCGCGTCGTCTCTCACGACTACGACATGGGGGACTGGCTGCCCGAGCGCACGGTCGAGGTGCCGCTGGCCGACCGCCGCCACCGCGTGTTCCTGTGGCGGATCCCCGGCGTCGCGCCCGCCGGCGGAGGGATCAGCGGCGAGCGGCGCTGAGCTCGGCGCGCACGCGCGCCGCGCCCGCCGTCATCGCGCGCAGCTTGCCGAGCGCGCGGTCGCGCGGCAGGTACTTCATGCCGCAGTCCGGCGCGACCACGAGGCGGCCGGCGGGGACGTGGGCGAGCGCGGCGCGGATGCGGCCGGCGACGACGTCGGCCGTCTCGACCTCGGGGTCGCCCAGGTCCAGGACGCCGAGCACGACGCCCTTCGACGGCAGCGATCCGAGGACCGCCAGATCGAGCCGCGGCTGCGCCGCCTCGATCGAGACGTGCGAGGCGCGGCAGCGGTCCAGCTCCGGCAGGAACGAGTAGCCGCTCGGCTTGTCCTTGACCGTGTGGGCGTAGCCGAAGCAGAGGTGGACGACGGTGGGCGCGGCGAGACCCTCGAGGGCGCGGTCGATCGCGGGCACGCCGTACTCGCGCGCGCGCTCCGGCCAGGCCTGGAGGTACGGCTCGTCGAGCTGGAGGACGTCGGCGCCGGCGCGCTCGACGTCGCGCAGCTCCTCGTTCACGGCCGCCGCGAACGCGAGCGCCAGGCTCCCGGCGTCCGGATAGTGCTCGTTCTGGCTGAGTGCGGCGAGCGTGAACGGCCCCGGCACCGCGACCTTGATCCGCCGATCGGTCTCGGCCCTGAGGAACGCGGTGTGGCGGGCGAGGACGGGGCGGGCCCGCGCGACCGGGCCGACCACCCGCGGCACCGGGGTCGGGCGGCCGAGGCGGTTCAGCGCGGTGCCGGGGCGCTCGACGTCGATGCCGGCGAGCGCGGGCGCGAGCCAGTTGAAGTAGCTCTCCCGGCGGACCTCTCCGTCGGTGACCAGGTGCACGCCGGCGCGCTCCATGTCGCGGACGGCCAGCCGGACCGCGTCGTCCTGAGCCGCCTCGCGCAGGGCCGGCGGCACGCGCCAGAGCGCGTCGAGCCCCACGCGAGGCACGCCGCTCGCGAGGAGCACGTCGCGATCGACGAGCCACTCGGGCTGGGGGTAGCTGCCGACGAGCGTGCACGGCAGCGCGGGAAGATCGAGCATGGCCGCCCGATTCTATAAGATAGGGGCGTGAAGCGAGCGCTGGGCTCCGTGGCGGTCCTGGTCCTGGCCTCCGCGTCGATCGCGCGCGCCGACGACGCCGAGCGCGTCGCCATGTCGCGCGTGCGCCTCAGCACCGACGCGGCCGTGGCCGCAGGCTGCGCCCGCGTCGCCGCGGTGCGGGACGACTCGGTGAAGGACCTCCGGAAGAAGATCGTCCGCGCCGGCGGCGACACCGCGGTCATCTCGTTCGGCGTCGCGGACCTGGACGAGATCTACGCCGAGGTGTTCCGCTGCGCCGGCCTGCCGCCGCTGCCCAGGGACATCCCGCCTCCGCCGCCCGGACCGCCGCCCCCGCCCCCACCGGGCCCCACGCGGTAGCGACGGCGCGCCGCGCCCCCTCTCACACCGCGCGCAGCATCAGCTCGGCGACGCGGGCGCCGAACGCCGCGGGATCCGGGAGCTGTCCGCCCTCGGCGAGGATCGCCTGGCCGTACAGCAGCTCGGCGTACTGCCGGAGCACGGGATCGTTCCGGTCGCGCTCCACCAGCGCCTGCAGTTTCGGCAGCAGCGGGTGCTGGGGGTTCAGCTCGAGGATCCGCTTGACCTTCGGGACGTCCTGGCCCGTGCGCCTCAGCAGCTCGGCGATGTGCGGGGAGAGGTCGTGCGCCTCCCCGACCAGGCACGCCGGCGACGACGTGAGCCTCGCCGACAGCCGCACGTCCTTCACGTCGTCCTGGAGCGCCGCCCGGAGGACCGCCAGCAGGTCCTTGAACGTCTCCTCGCCCTCGCGGCGCCGCTCCTCGGCCTGCCTGCGCTCGGCCTCGGAGCCGGGCGCGACGTCCCCCGTCCCGGCGGAGACGAGCTTCTTGCCCTCGAACTCGCGGGGCAGCCGGAGCCACAGCTCGTCGACGGGATCGGTGAAGAACAGCACCTCGTAGCCCCGCTCCCGGAAGGCCTCCAGGTGCGGCGATCGCTCGACGGCCGCCGGCGACGGCCCCGTCATGTAGTAGATCGCTTCCTGCCCTTCCTTCATCCGAGAGACGTACTCGCCGAGCGAGGTCGGCCCCGCCGGCGCGTGCGTCGACGGCGCCAGCACGAGCTCGAGGATCCGCTCGTGCCCCTCGTCGAAGGCGACGAGCCCCTCCTTGAGCACGGCGCCGAACTCGGTCCAGAAGGTCCGGTACCTGTCGGGCTTCTGGTCCCTCAGGTCCTTCAGGGCCGCGAGCACCCGCCGCACGAGGTGGCGGCGGATCGCCTGGATCTGGCGGTCCTTCTGGAGGATCTCGCGCGAGACGTTGAGCGAGAGGTCGTCGGAGGCCACGACGCCGCGCACGAAGCGCAGCCAGGGCGGCAGCAGCTCGCGGCAGTCGTCCATGATGAAGACCCGCTTGACGTAGAGCTGCACGCCGCGGTGGGCGCCCTCGCGCCAGAGGTCGAACGGCGCCTTGCTCGGGATGTAGAGGAGCGCCCGGGCCTCCAGCGTGCCCTCCACGTGCACCGTCACGTGCTCCAGCGGGTCGTTCCAGTCGTGGGCGATGTGCTTGTAGAACTCCCGGTGCTCGTCCTCGCTCACCTCGTCCTTGCCCCGGGTCCAGATCGCCTTCATCGAGTTGAGCGTCTCGCCCCGGAGCCGGATGGGGTAGGCGACGAAGTCCGAGTACTTCTTGACGATGTCGCGGAGCACGGGCTCGGCGGTGTAGTCGCGGAGCCCGTCCTCCTCGTCGGCGGGCTTGAGGTGGAGCGTCACGGTCGTCCCCGGCGCGTCGCGCTCGGCCGGCTCGAGAGTGTAGCCGCCGCCCGTGGACTCCCAGCGCACGGCCGACGTCTCCCCCGCCCTGCGCGTGAGCAGCGTGACGCGGTCGGCGACCATGAAGCTCGAGTAGAAGCCGACGCCGAACTGCCCGATCAGCTCGGGCGCCGGCGCCGGCGCGCCGGCCCGGACCGCGGCCAGGAACTCGCGGGTGCCCGAGCGGGCGATCGTGCCGATGTTCTGGATGACCTCGTCGCGTGTCATCCCGATGCCGTTGTCGTGGACGCTCAGCGTCCGCGCCGCGGGATCGACCTCGAGCCGGATCTCCAGCTCGGTCGCCGGCGTCAGCTCCGGGCGCGTCAGGGCCTCGAAGCGCAGCTTGTCGAGGGCGTCGGAGGCGTTCGAGATCAGCTCGCGCAGGAAGATGTCCTTGTGGGAGTACAGGGAATGGACCATGAGGTCCAGGAGCTGCCGGACCTCGGCCTGGAACTCGTGCGTCTCCGGTGTCGTGCTCATGCCGTAATTGTAGCGGCCGGGCGCGCGGACGGGACGCCCCGCCGGCGCCGGACGCTCCCGGTCGGCGTCGGGATCTTCGGCGGCGGCGCGGCGGATGTCCAGCCTCGCGCCGAGGCCGGGAGCGGGCCGCGGCCCCGGCTCGCCGCGGCCGAGACGGCCGGCGAGCCGGACGACGTCGGCGACCCGCTCCGCCGCCGTGCGGATCCTGGCGGCCCGGGTCGACCCGGGATGGTCGCCGGGCTCCCGCTCGAGGAGGGCGGCGCGCCCGGTCACCACCGTCAGGGGGATTGCCTCGTGCGCCACCGCCAGGCCGAAGGCCCGGAGGACCTCGATCGCGTCCGCGCCGGCGTGGCGGTCGCGGAATACCTCGGTGCGGACGGCGAGCGCAGCGACGTCCGCGACCAGACGCGCGAGCGTCCTGTCCCGGGCGGCGGCCACGGAGCGCGCGAAGGCGGCGAGCGCCGCCAGCGTGGGATCGGAAGGCTCGGTCCCCGCACCACTCTGGCACCCCGCGTGCACCTCGCGTATCATCAGCGGGCCGTGGCGTCTCGCGGCCAGGGACGGACGGGCCATGGACGCCGGGCGGCCGTGCGGCTTCACCACGTGATCGAGGAGCGACATGCCGACCCGGATCCTCTTCGCCCCGCGCCAGCCCGACGCCATCCTCGACATCGCCCGCGCGCTGACCCCGCCCGGGTTCGAGCTCGCGGTCGCGGACCCCGGCACGCCCGGGTTCTACGAGCTGGCCGCGGACGCCGAGTACTACCTCGGGCTCGCGCGCGAGATGGGCGGCCCCTTCTTCCGGGCGGCGCCCCGGCTGCGTCTCGTCCAGCTCCTCAGCGCGGGCTACGACCGGGTGGACATCGAGGCCGCGCGCAAGGCCGGCGTCCCCGTGGCGAACAACGGCGGCGCCAACGCCGTGGCCGTGGCCGAGCACACGATCATGCTCATGCTCGCCGTGCTGAAGCGGCTGGTGCGCTTCCACAACGACGTGGTCGCGGGCCGGTGGCGCGTGGGCGACCACGTCGACTCCCGGGTGTTCGAGCTGTCCGGGCGGACCCTCGGCATCGTCGGTCTCGGCAACATCGGCAAGAAGGTCGCCCGGCGGGCGGCGGCGTTCGACATGCGCGTGCTGTACCACGACGTCGTCCGCCTCACGGAGGACCAGGAGGACGCCCTCGGCGTCCGCTTCGCGCTCTTCACGGAGCTGCTGCGGACGTCGGACGTCGTGAGCCTCCACGTGCCGCTCGACGACACGACGCGCGGGCTCATCGGCGCCCGGGAACTCGACCAGATGAAGCGCGACGCGATCCTGATCAACACGTGTCGCGGCGCCGTCGTCGACGAGGACGCGCTGCACCGCGCGCTCGCGACGGGCCGGATCGCCGGCGCCGGGCTCGACGTCCTCGTCGAGGAGCCGCCGGGGCCCGCCCACCCGCTGTTCGCGCTTCCCAACGTCACGCTCACCCCGCACTCCGCGGGGCCGACCTGGGAGAACTGGACGGCGCGGTTCCGCAACGGGTTCGACAACATCCTGCGCGTGGCCGCCGGCCGGCCGCCGCTCTGGGTCGTCCCGGAGCTGGCGTGAGCCGCGGGGGCGCGAGGGGAGGGGCGCGATGAACGGCACGGCCAGGCGCACCGACGTGTACGTGGGCGCCGCGCGGCTGACGGGGAGCCTCGGCGGCGTCTTCCGCCGCACCGTCGGCGACGACGCGTGGCAGCGCCTCGCGAAGAACCTGCCCGACGACGCCGACGTCCGCGCGATCACCGTGCACCCGTCGTCGCCGGACGTCGTCTACATCGGCACGTCCCGCGGCCCCTACCGGAGCCAGGACCGCGGCGAGCGCTGGGAGCGTCTGGACTTCCCGGACGGCGGGACCGAGGTGTGGTCGATCGCCGTCCACCCGGCCGACCCGCGGGTGCTCTACGCGGGCACGTCGCCCGTCGGCGTCTTCAGGAGCGAGGACGGCGGCGACACGTGGCGGCGCCTGCCCGGCGCGACCCAGCGACCGTACGTCACCATGGCGTTCCCCTGCCGGGTCATGCGCCTGGCCGTCGATCCCGCCCGCCCCTCCGAGGTGTACGCGGCCCTCGAGGTGGGCGGCGTCATCCGCAGCCTCGACGGCGGCGAGTCCTGGGAGGACTGCGCCGCCGACCTGCTCGCGCTCTCCGAGCGGCCGCACCTGAAGAGCCGGATCCAGAGCGACACCGACAGCGAGGGCATGCTCGACTGCCACGCCCTCGCCGTGAGCGGCGCGCTGCCCGGAACGGTCTTCCTCGCCTGCCGCATGGGGCTGTTCCGCAGCGACGACCGCGCGGCGACCTGGCGCGACATGGAGATCGGCCGCTTCTCGGCGCTCACCTACGCGCGGGACATCAGGGTCTCGCCCCAGGACCCGCGCCGGCTCTACGCGTGCCTGAGCCCGGCGGCGCGCAGCGAGGACGGGTCGCTCTACCGGAGCGACGACCTGGGCGAGACGTGGACGCGCTGCGACCGCGGCGTCACGGCCGACAGCACCATGATGGCCGTCGCGCTCCATCCGTCCGATCCCGACCAGGTCCACTGCGCGACGCGGCTCGGCCGCGTGTTCGGGACGCTCGACGGCGGCCGGACGTGGCGGGAGCACCGGCTGCCTGCGGGCGTCCAGGACGTCTACGCGATCGCGTGCGGGTGAGCCGGCCCGCCCCCAAGCACTTCGGCGAGCGCCTCCGGTGGTGGCGGACGCGGCGCGGCCTGTCGCAGCTCGCGCTCGCGGACGCCGCGGGCACCACGCAGCGCCACCTGAGCTTCCTCGAGTCCGGGCGCGCGACGCCGAGCCGCGAGATGATCCTGAGGCTCGCCGCGGCGCTCGACGTCCCGCTGCGCCAGCAGAACGCGCTGCTGCTCGCAGCGGGCTACGCGCCGGCGTGGCGCGAGAGCGACCTGACCGCGCCCCAGCTCGCCCGCGTCAGCACCGCGCTCGACCTGATGCTCGCCAAGCACGAGCCCTACCCCGCCTTCGTCGTCGACCGGCGGTGGAACCTCCTGCGCGCCAATGCCGGCGCCGCGCGGCTCACCGGGTTCCTCGCGGGCCCGGCCGCGAGCGATCCGGCGCCGGCCGGGCCGCTCAACCTCGCGATGGCCCTCGTGTCGCCCGACGGCCTGCGGCCGGCGATCGTCAACTGGGAGGAGGTCGCCGCCTACGTCCTCCGCGGCGTCCAGGCCGACGCGCTCGCCGACGGCACGCCGGAGACGGAGGACCTGCTCCGGCGCCTCCTCGCCGTCCCCGGCGTCCCGGCCATCCGGCAGAGCCTGCCGCCGGACGAGGCGGACAGCCCGGTGCTCGCGATCCACTTCCGCCGCGGGGAGACGTCCCTCCGGCTCTTCACCACCATCGCCACGCTGGGGACGCCGCAGGACGTGACGCTCCAGGAGATCCGCATCGAGTGCTTCTTCCCGCTGGACGACGCCACCGCGAGCCTCCTCCGCCGCTGGGCGGCCGATTCCCCGACGGGGAATTGACGGCCACCGGACGATGCGGCACCGTGGCCGCCATGCTGCGCATCGCGTTCGTCGGCCGCTTCGCCGCCACGCTCGAGCCGGCGGTCCGCGAGCGCCTCCGCGTGCCGTGCGACGTCGTTCTCGCCGGCGAGGACGAGGCGCCGTCGCGCCTGGCGGACGTCGACGTCGCGGTGACGCTCTCGTTCACCCGCGAGATGGGCGCCGCGGCACGGCGGCTCAGGCTCGTCCAGGTCCCCGGCGCCGGCCTCGACCGCATCGACGCGGGCGCGCTGCCCGCGGGCGCGGCGCTGGCGAACGTCCACGGCCACGAGACCGGCATCGCGGAGTTCGTGCTGGGCGCGATCCTGGCGCTCCGCCGCGACCTCCTCCGGCTCGACGCCGCGCTCCGGCGGGGGCGCTGGGAGAGCCAGTGGGCGGTCGGGGCGCCGGCGCCGCCGCCGTGGCCCGAGCTCGCCGGCACGACGCTCGGCATCCTCGGCTACGGCGCCATCGGACGCGCGCTCGCGCGGCGGGCGCGCGCCCTCGACATGACCGTCCACGCGGTCCGGCGACGGCCCGAGCCCGACGCCGCCGCGATCGTCCACGGCCCCGACGGGATCGACGACGTCCTCGAGCGCGCCGACCACGTGGCGCTCGCGCTGCCGCTGACTCCGGAGACGCGCGGGCTGCTCGACGCCCGCCGGCTCGGGTTGCTCGGGCCCCGCGCGATCCTCGTCAACGTGGCGCGCGCGGAGATCGTCGACGAGGACGCGCTCCACGAGGCGCTCGCCGGCGGGCGGCTCGCCGGCGCGGCGCTCGACGTCTGGTACCGGTACCCGGCGGCCCCGGGGGCGACGCCGCCCTCGCGCCGCCCGTTCCACGAGCTGCCCAACGTGCTGATGACGCCCCACGTCTCGGGGTGGACCGAGGGCATGCTCGCGGCGCGAGCCGCGCTGATCGCGGAGAACGTCCACCGGGCCAGCCGCGGCGAGCCTCCGCTGAACCGCGTGACGTGGGGGTAGCGGAGGACCCGCGCCCGCCGCGGCCGGGCGTCCGGCGCCCGCCGTTCTTCTACGGCTGGGTCATCGTCGCCGTCGCCTTCGTGACGATGGCGGTCGGCGTCAACGCGCGGACGGCGTTCTCGCTGCTCTTCCCCCCGATCCTGGACGAGTTCGGCTGGGAGCGCGGTCTCACCGCGGGCGCGTTCTCGTTCGGGTTCCTGGTCTCCGCCGCGCTGAGCCCCGCCCTCGGACGGCTGATGGACCGCCGTGGCCCCCGCGTCGTCATCGAGCTGGGCGTGCTCCTCGTCGCCGCCGGTTCCATGCTGGCGACGCTCGTGAGCCGGCCCTGGCACCTCTACGCGACGCTCGGGCTCCTCGTCGGCGGCGGCAGCGTCTGCATGAGCTACACGGGCCAGGCCCTCTACCTGCCACACTGGTTCGTGCGCCGCCGCGGCCTGGCCATGAGCATCGCGTTCTCCGGCGTCGGCGCCGGCTCGATCGTGCTGCTGCCGTGGCTGCAGGGTGTCGTGGGCGGCGACGGCTGGCGCGCGGCGTGCTGGAAGCTCGGTCTCCTCGTCCTCGTGCTGCTCGCCCCGCTCAACCTCCTGCTGAGGCGCCGCCCCGAGGACCTGGGCCTCGCGCCCGACGGCGACGCGCCGTCCGGGGCGGGGACGGCGGCCCGCGCCGACAACGTCGTCGACGCGGCGTGGGCGGCCGTCGACTGGACCCTCGCCCGCGCGGTCCGCACGGCGCGCTTCTGGTGGATCGCCCTCGGCTACTGCTGCGGGCTCTTCGCGTGGTACGCCGTGCAGGTCCACCAGACGCGCTACCTCGTGGAGATCGGCTTCAGCCCCGCCGTCGCCGCCTGGGCCCTCGGCCTGGTGAGCCTCGCCGGCATCCCGGGCCAGATCGCGCTCGGTCACGTCTCCGACCGGATCGGGCGCGAGTGGGTGTGGACCGTCGGGAGCCTCGGCTTCGCGCTCTGCTACCTGGCGCTCCTGCTGCTCGCCGTCGCGCCGACCCCAGCGCTGCTCCACGTGATGGTCGTCTCGCAGGGGCTGCTCGGCTACGGGCTCACCAGCGTCATCGGCGCCATCCCGGCCGAGATCTTCCAGGGCCGGCACTACGGCACGATCTTCGGCAGCCTGATGCTGGCCGCCATCGCCGGCGGGGCCGCCGGCCCCTGGCTCACGGGCGTCCTTTACGACGCGACCGGCAGCTACGTCCCCGCCTTCTGGCTCGCCGTGGCAGCCTCGGTCGTCTCCGCCGTCGCGATCTGGCTCGCCGCGCCCCGCCGCGTCCGGGCCGTCGCCGGCCGCGCGCATCGGCTACAGTAGGCGCTCCGGAGGTGGGACATGCGCACTCAGGCCGAGAAGGCGGAGGCGTTCCGGGCGCTCCACCGGCGTCCGGGCGCGTTCATCATCCCGAATCCATGGGACGCGGGGACGGCCCGGCTGCTCGCGTCGCTGGGCTTCGAGGCGCTGGCGACGACCAGCCTCGGGCTCGCGAACGGCCTGGGACGGCCGGACGGCGCCGGCATCGTGAGCCGCCAGGAGGTCCTCGAGAACTGCCGCGTCATCGCGGGGGCGACCGATCTACCGGTGAGCGCCGACCTCGAGAACTGCTACGCCGACGACCCGCGCGAGGCGGCACAGATGATCAGGCTGGCCGGCGTCTCCGGCGTCGTCGGCGGCTCCATCGAGGACGCCACCGGCGACCCGGCGCAGCCGATCTACGACTTCTCGCTCGCCGTCGAGCGCGTCCACGCCGCCGTCGAGGCCGCCCGCTCGATGCCATTCCCGTTCACGCTGACGGCGCGCGCCGAGAACCTCCTGCACGGCCGGAACGACGTGGACGACACGATCCGCCGGCTCCAGGCGTTCGAGAGGGCCGGCGCCGACGTGCTCTACGCCCCGGGGCTCAGGGACCTCGCCGCGATCCGGACGGTGGTCTCGGCGGTGAGCCGCCCGGTGAACGTCGTGATGAGCGCCGCGGACCCCTCGCTGACGCTCGACCAGCTGGCGGAGGCGGGGGTGAAGCGCGTCAGCGTGGGCGGAGCGCTCTCCCGGCTCGCGCTGGCGGCGTTCCTCCGGGGCGCCCGGGAGATGAAGGACAAGGGCGGCTTCACGTGGGTTCGCGACACGGTGCCGACCCGGGACCTGAAACGCGTCTTCGGGGGAATATCGGGGGGCGCCGGCGCGTAGTCCAGGTACAGGCGGCGACGTGGACAGGGCGTCCGAGTTTCAAGCGTACGTGGCCGAGTCCCTGGACTCGCTGCACAACTACGCGCTGGTGCTGGCCCGGCCGCCCGAGGACGCCGACGACCTGCTCCAGGAGAGCGTGGTCCGCGGCCTCCGGGGCTTCGACTCCTTCGATCGCTCGCTGCCCTTCAAGGCGTGGATGTTCGGGATCATCAGGCACACGCACATCGACCGTCACCGCCGGCGGAAGGCCAGGCCGCTCGAGGAGCCCCTGGAGGGCGAGGCGCCCGCCGGCGCCCTGGACAGCCCCCTCTACTCGATCCCGCTCGCCCCGGAGGACATCCTGGTCCGCCGGGAGACGGTCGCCCGGGTCCGGGACGCGATCCGGCGCCTGCCCGTCCTCATGAGGGAGGTCGTCGAGCTCAAGGACATCGAGGGGCTGTCGTACCGCGCCATCGCGGCGATCATCGATCGCCCGGTCGGCACCGTGATGTCACGCCTCTACCGGGGACGGAACCTCCTGAGGACCTACCTCGTGGAGCCGCGGCGGCAGGAAGGCCAGGAGACGGCGGTGCGCCATGAACTGTGACACGGCGAAGTCGCACGTCTTTCCGTACGTCGACGGCGAGCTGCCGCCGGACGTGCGGGCGGAGATGGAGCAGCACCTGGCCGCCTGCCCGGCCTGCCGGCTCGTGGTCGAGCACGAGTTCGCGTTCCGCGACGCGTACGTGGCGCGGCTGCGCCCCGACCCGGCGCCGCCGGCCCTCCGCGACGAGATCGAGGCGCTGATCGCGCGCGCCGGCGCGCCGCCGCCGCCCCGGCGGCTGGCGCGGCTCCGGCACGCGGCGGCCGGCGCGGCGCTGCTCGCCGCCGGCCTCGTGCTGGGCGTGATGCTTGCCTCGGTCCTGGAGCGCCGCGACGTGCTGACCCGGCTGGCCGACGCGTCGGTCGACCAGCACCAGAAGCTGGTCCGCGGCGTGCTGCCCCCCGACATCGCGGGCGTCTCGCCCAGGGTGGCCGAGGAGTGGTTCCGGCGGCGGCTGGACTTCAACGTCAGCCTTCCGGAGCTGAACAACCCCGACCTGACGCTGCTCGGCGCGCGCATCTCGCACCTCGGCAGCATCGAGGTGGCCGCGCTGGAGTACCGGCTCGACTCCAAGCACGTGTCGCTGTTCGTCATCCCCGACGAGGCCTATCGCCGGCTGGGGCTCAGCGAGAAGCCGAAGTTCAAGGTGCTGAACCACCGCGGCTACGACGTCATCGTCTGGCGGCACCACGGCGCCGGCTACGCCCTGGTGTCGGAGATCGGGGGCCGGTCGTGCCTCGTCTGCCACTCGCGCGAGGACAAGCTCGACCCGCCGCTCGAGTCGTTCGTGCACCTCTGAGCCCGATCGGTTCCTGAAAGGAGATCCGCTCCATGAGAGCCACGCTCGTGGTCTGTCTCGCGCTGGCCCTGCTGGCCGCCGGGGCGCCGCCGTCCCCGGCCTACGAGGTCACCGCCGTGGCCGACGGCGGCACGATCCGCGGCAAGGTCACCTTCGCCGGATCGCCGCCGCCGAAGAAGAAGATCATCCCGACCAAGGACCGCGAGGCGTGCGGCAGCGGCGTGCGCGAGGTCGACCAGATCGCGCTGGGGCCCGACCGCGCCGTCCAGGAGGCCGTCGTCTACCTGAAGCAGGTCGCCCGGGGCAAGGCGTGGGAGAGGACCGCGAAGACGCCGGTCATCGACAACGTCAAGTGCGACTTCGTCCCCCACGTCCAGGTGGTCCGCGCCGGCGACCTCGAGATCGTGAACTCCGACCCCGTGCTGCACAACACGCACGGCTTCCTCGGCAAGGCCACGGTATTCAACGTCGCGCTGCCCAACCAGGGCCAGCGGATCACGCGGCCGCTCAAGCGCCCCGGCCTGGTCCGCGTCGAGTGCGACGCCCACGGCTGGATGCTGGGCTGGATCCACGTCGCCGACAACCCCTACCACGCCGTGACCGGGAAGGACGGCGGCTTCACGCTCGGCGACGTCCCGCCGGGCTCGTACACGCTGGTGGCCTGGCAGGCCTACACCGGCGCCGTCGAGGTCCCCGTCACGGTCAAGCCGAAGGAGGTCACGGCGGTCACGATCGAGCTGAAGAAGTAGGCCCGGACGCGCACCCACGCAAGGAGGCAGGGATGGACGAGCTCGAGCGCACACGTCGCGAGATCCACCGCGAGCTGGCGAGGCCCGGCGAGCGGCCGGCGGCGTCCACGGCGATCACCCGCCGCACGTTCCTCCACCGCTCGCTGCTGGCGGGCGCCGCGGCCGGCGCGGCCACGTACGGGTGGTTCCCGCTGGTCAACACGCTGGACGTCGCCGTCGCCCAGCAGCAGACCTTCAAATTCGCCTGGGTCTCGGACACCCACCTCTACCCGAAGGACGTCAACACCCGCTTCGTGGACAAGGCCGTCCGCGCCTTCAAGGAGGTCCAGGCGATGTCGCCGCCCGCGGACTTCCTGATCTTCGGCGGCGACCTCGCGCAGCTCGGCGACCCCGTGGAGCTGGACCTCGGGGCCGACATCCTGAAGGAGGTCAAGATCCGGAAGGTCTTCATCCCCGGCGAGCACGACTGGTACCTCGACATGGGCAAGAAGTGGGAGGCCCTCTTCGGCACGTCGCCGTGGAGCTTCGACCACAAGGGCGTGCGCTTCATCGGGCTCGACACGGTGAGCCGCGGGCCGGACTACTGGACGGCCAAGAAGATGACGCCCAGGCAGCGCATGGCGCACATGTCGGCGCTCGACGGCAGCGTCGCCGGCGCCTGGGCCGGCGTCGGCCGCGATCAGCTCCAGTGGCTGTCGACCACGCTGTCGAGCTGGCCGAAGGACCGGCCCGTCGTCGTGTTCAGCCACAACCCGCTCTACGAGTACTACCCGCCGTGGAACTTCTGGGTCCGGGACTGGCGGGAGGTCCACGAGATCCTGAAGCCGTACACCAGCGTCACCAACGTCCACGGCCACACCCACCAGGTGCTCTACAACGAGATCGGCACGATGCGGTCCATCGGGATGCTGGCGACCTCGTGGCCGTGGCCGTACGCGCCGGACGGCGTCCCCGTCCTCACGCGGCCCATGGTGCGCGTGGATCCCGGCGACCCCTTCGACGGCGTGGGCTGGGGACGGCTCACCGCGGGCGGCCCGCGGATCGAGAACGAGTACGTCATGTGGCGCAAGGACGTCTTCGCCGAGGCCGCGGTGGACGCGGGCACCGGCGACAACGTCAACCAGGTCCTGCAGCCGCGGATCGCCGATCGCGAGTGGCCGTTCTACGGCGAGCACAAGTGAACGCCGGACCGGGCGTGGCGCCCGAGAAGGGGGCAGGCGGGATGCATCGGACACGACAGGCGCTGGTGGCGCTGGGCGGGGCGGCCGTCCTCCTGGCGGCGGTCGGCGTGGGCGGCGAGCGGGCGCTGGCCCACAAGGAGCGGCACACCCCGGAGCAACTCAAGGCGTTCGAGGAGGTCTTCATCGAGCAGGTGAAGCTCGGGGACCTGCTCTTCCACGGCGACCCCGACGCCGAGAAGCGGATGAACACGCAGCTGTCGAGGACCGGGATGGCGTGCGCCATGTGCCACCCGTTCGCGTCGGACACCCATCCGCACGAGTTCCCGAAGTTCCAGGAGCAGATGAACAGGTTCGCCACGCTGCGCGACATGATCAACTGGTGCATCGAGAAGCCCAACGAGGGCGTGGCGCTGTCGGCGGACTCGGACGCGATGAAGGCCCTCGAGGCCTACATCGTCTGGTCGAACCGGGGCAGCAAGCTGGACGCGGGCCGGCACTGAGTCGCTCCCGTCCGTGACGATGGGCCCCACGCGCGTCCCGCGGCCTGCCGTCTCCCGGCGCCGGTTCCTGCGCCTGGCCGCGGCGGCCGCCGGCGTCGCGGCGGCGGGGGCGCCGGCGTGGCGGCAGGCCGCCACGGCCGCGGACGACGTCCATCGCCCGCGGCTGCGCCTGCCGGCCGCCACGTCCAACGGCAGCCGGGTCCCGATCACCGTCGACGTGGCGCACCCGATGGATCCCGGCCATCACGTCACCTCCATCACGGTCGTCAACCCGCGGGACCCGGTCCCGGTCAAGGGCACGTTCCACTTCACGCCGGCGAGCGGGCGGGCCCACGTGGCCTTCCAGGCCCGGCTCGACGAGGGGCCGTCGGCGGTGGTCGCCACGGCCGACTGCGGCCGCCACGGCCGCTTCAGCGCGTCGGCGCCCGTCACGGTCGCCGCCGGCGGCGGCGGCTGCGCCGGCGGTCCACCGGCGCCGGGCTCCGGCGACGGCGAGATCCGCCCCCCCGTCATCCGGATCCCCCGGCTCGTGGCCGGGCTTCCCGTGGGGGACGGTGAGATCATCGACGTCCAGGTGAAGGTGAAGCACCCCAGCCGCACCGGGCTCGCCCTGCGGGACGGCCGCTTCGTGCAGGAGGCCGAGCCCTTCCACCTCCGGGACCTCGAGGTCTTCCGCGACGGCGAGCGCGTGAGTCGCTTCGTGCTCGGCGCCGCCATGAGCGACAATCCGCTGATCACGTTCAAGCTCCGGGCGCGCCCGGAGGCGACGGTCGCCGTGGCGCTCACGAACACGCGCGGCGACCGGTTCGAGGCGACCGCGCGGCTCCGCGCGGGCTGAGGCGGGAGCGCCGCCGGAAGGAGGAACGATGCCGGAAGTGGCGGTGGCGCCCGGGGAGACCGGGCGCATGGAGGTCGAGGTCGCGCGGGCCATGGCCCGCAACGACTCGCTGATCGACCCGGACCTGATCCGCGGGTGGCTGCTCTGGGGCTTCTTCTGGCTGATGTTCGCGCCGACGGTCGGCGTCGTGGTCTCCACGAAGTTCAACTACCCCGACTTCCTCGGCGCCCAGGCGTGGTCGACGTTCGGGCGGCTCCGGCCCGTCCACGTCAACGGCGTCATCTGGGGGGCGTTCTCCACGCTCTTCATCGGCCTCGCCTACTACGTCACCCCGCGCCTGGCCGGCGTCCGCGTCTGGAACGAGCGGTGGGCCCACCCGCTGCTCTGGGTGTGGAACCTGAACCTGGCCGCGGCGTTCGTGGGGCTCGCCTTCTTCGGCACCAACCGCGGCTGGGAGGCCGGCGAGATGTGGCTGCCGAACGTCGTCGTGCTGGCGGCCTGCGTGATGGCGATCTCGCTCCAGCTCCTGATGACGATCGCCCGCCGCGTGCAGCGCGACCTCTACGTGAGCCTCTGGTACCTGATCGGCGCCCTCGTGTGGACGGACGTGAACCTCCTGCTGCTGCTGGTGGGGCCCTACGGCACCGTGCCGGGCATCAACAACGCGGCGCTGCACGGGCTCTTCATCCACTACGTCGTCGGCCTGTGGATCACGCCGGCCGGCTACGTCCTCATCTACTACTTCCTGCCGGCGGCGGTCCGCGCGCCCATCTACAGCCACAAGCTCTCCCTGATCGGCTTCTGGTCGCTGGCGTTCTTCTACCCGTTCGTCGGCATCCACCACTACCTCTTCAGCCCCATCGCCGACTGGGCGGAGACCATCGCCATCGTCTCCTCCATGATGCTGATCATCCCGGTGTGGACGGTCCTCCAGAACTTCTTCGGGACCATGAAGGGCCACTGGGCGGGGTTCTCCCGCAACCTGCCGGCGAAGTTCCTGATCATGGGATCGCTCATGTACCTGGCCGGGTGCTTCCAGGGCTCGGTGGAGGCGCTCCGCTCGCTGCAGACGCCCACCCACTTCACCGACTTCGTCATCTCGCACTCGCACCTCACCGTCTTCGGCACCTTCGTCGTGTGGGCGATCGCCGGCGCGCTCCACGTCTGGCCGCGGCTCGTCGGGCGGGAGCTGTGGAGCTACCGCCTGGGCAACTGGAGCTTCTGGCTCATCACCATCGGCATCTCCACGATGGGGCTGGTGCTCTCGGCGCAGGGGCTGCAGCAGGGCTTCATGCTGATGGCGCGGGCCGAGTGGGTCGACACCGTGGTGACGATGAAGCCGTTCTGGCTGGTCCGCACGCTCTCGGGAGTGTCGATGGACATCGGGATCTCGCTGCTGGTCTACAACTTCATGCGCACGGCGATGGTGGCGCGATGAAGACCTACGCGCTCGGCGCCGGGCTCTTCTTCATCACGCTCGCGATCTTCGTCCAGGGGCTGCTGCCGATCGCCATCCCGGAGTCGCGGGAGACGCGCGCCACGCGCGCCCTCCGCAACGAGATGGGCGAGATCACGTGGGTCTGGTACGAGTCCACGCCGTACACGCCCCTCGAGCAGCTCGGGCGCGACGTCTACCAGCGCGAGGGCTGCTGGTACTGCCACAGCCAGTACGTCCGCCCCGTCGCCGGCGAGGACCAGCGCTGGGGCCCGGTCGCCGAGGTCGGCGAGTACGCCCACGACCGGCCGCACCTGCTGTCGACGCGGCGGATCGGCCCGGACCTCTCGCGCGTGGGGCTCAAGTTCTCCGACGGCTGGCACTACGCCCATCACTGGTCGCCGGAGATGCTGGTGCCCGACTCGATCATGCCGGACTTCCCGTGGCTCTTCCGCACGGCCCGGGTCCCCGTCGTCGAGCGCGACGGCGCGCCCGCGCTCGGCGACGCCGCCGCGCTGAAGGGCCTCTTCAGCTTCGCGCCGGCGCCGATCCCGCTGCGCCCGAACCCCGACGGCCTGGCCTTCGCGGAGCGGACGGACGGCACGCCGGTGCTGGTGGTCGACAACCTCCCGGAGCCCCACGACCGGCTCGAGACGTGGAAGGGGCGGACGCTCACGGTCGCCGTCCCCACCGAGGAGCTGCGCGGGCTCGTCGCCTACATCCAGAAGCTCGGCACCAACCGCGGCGCGTGGCGCGACGCCTTCGAGCCCCAGCTGATCTCCGCCAGCGTCATGACGCTGCCCCGCACGCCCGACCACGCGGCGCGGGGCAAGCAGGTCTACGAGCGGCGGTGCGCCGGGTGCCACGGCGTGAAGGGCGACGGCAACGGCCCGGCCGCGACGTTCCTCGATCCCCGTCCGCGCGACTTCACCCTCGGTTCGTTCAAGTTCCGCACGACGCCGTCGGGCTCGCTGCCGACCGACGGCGATCTCTACCGGACGCTCACGCGCGGCGTGCGCTGGACCGCCATGCCCACGTGGCACGAGCTGCCCGAGCAGGACCGGATCACGGTCATCGCCTACATCAAGACGTTCTCGCCGCGCTGGAAGGAGGAGAAGCCGGAGCCGCCCATCGTGATCGGCGAGCCCCCGGCGCCGGGCCCGGAGCTGCTCGAGCGCGGCAAGCAGCTCTACGCGAAGGCCAAGTGCTTCCAGTGCCACGGCGAGGGCGGCAAGGGCGACGGCCCCTCGGCCGGCGAGCTGGTGGACGACCTGAAGTTCCCCATCCGGCCGACGGACTTCACCCGCGGGCAGTTCAAGGGCGGCGGCGACGTCCGCGACATCTTCCGCACGATGACGACGGGGCTCGACGGCACGCCCATGCCCTCCTTCGCGGACTCGATGACCGACGAGGAGCGCTGGGCGATCAGCTACCACGTGCTGTCCTTCTCGGCGTTCAACGACCCGCTCACCGGCCGGAAGCTCCAGCTGGACCCGGCGACGAGGGCGAGGCTCAACGAGCGCGGCGACGCGCACGGGGCGCCGCGGCTGGCGCTCGACCCGGGCGCGCCCGACCGCGCCACGACCACGTTCGTCCGCTTCTACAAGGGCATCCTCGGCGAGGGACGATGACATGCAGGAGCTGCACTACCTGATCCTCGGTCAGTTCGCGGTCGCCACGCTCATGGGCCTGGCGGCCCTCTGCCTGTTCCTCTGGGCGGCGGCCTCCGACCTGCTCCGCGACGTCGAGCCGGTGAAGTACCAGGTGCTCGACTCCGAGGGGATCGACCATGAGCGATAGGAACGACGACGAGATCGAGGAGTTCGCCGGCGGCGAGATCACCAGCTTCCGCGGCGGCGTGAACGCCTGGCTGCTCGTGGTCTACGCCGTCCTGGCGGCGTGGAGCGTCTATTACCTGTTCGAGTTCTGGGGCGGGCTCGGGCCCGGGCTCGCCCGATGACGGGCGTCCGGCTGCTGTGGGCGCTCTCGCTCGTGAACCTGGCGATCCTGGTCGCCGACGTGCTCTACAACGTGCTCGGCGGCCTCCTCGCCGCGATGCCGTGAGGGAGCGGTGACGGGGATCGAGACGCTCGCGTTCTGGGTCTTCCTCGGGGGCACCGTGCTGTTCTTCGTCTGGGTGGCCGTGCTCGCGCTGAGGAAGTAGGACGGCGATGGCGCATCCCGCGGCGGCGGCCCTCCCGCAGGCGCCGTGGGCCGCCCGGCCCGAGGTCGCGCTCGCGCTGGCGGCGGCCGCCGGGATCTACGCGGCCGGGTGGTGGCGGCTCGCCCGTCGCGGTGCGCCGGCGAGCCCCGCGCGGGTCGCCGCGGCGCTGGCGGGGCTCGCCGCCGCCGGCGCGGCGCTGCTGTCGCCGCTCGACGCGCTGGCGCACCGGTCGTTCGCCGCCCACATGCTGCAGCACATGCTGCTCGTGGCCGTCGCGGCGCCGGCGCTGCTGCTCGCCGATCCGTTCCCGGTCGTCCTGTGGGGCCTTCCCTCCGGCGCGCGCCGGCTCGCCGGACGGTGGCTCGCGAGGCCAGCGCCGCTCCGCCGGCTGCTGGCGTGCGCGACCGCGATGCCGGTGGCGTTCGCCCTCCACGCGGCCGTCGTCTGGAGCTGGCACCTGCCCGCGGCGTACGACGGCGCGCTCGCCGACCGCCTCGTCCACGACGTCGAGCACGCGGCGTTCCTCGCCGCCGCCCTCCTGTTCTGGTGGCCCGTCATCCACCCGGCGCCGCGGCTGCGCGCGCCGGGGGCTCACGCCGCGCGCATCGTCTACCTCGTGCTCGGCGCGTTCCAGACGGCGGCGCTGGGTCTCCTGCTCACCGTGGCGCCCGTCGTGATCTACCGGACGTACGCCGCGGCGGCCGGAGCGGCGGCGCTCGACGACCAGGCGCTCGGCGGCGTGGTGATGTGGGGCCTCGGCGGGGTCGTCGACATGGTCGCCGTGCTGGCGCTGCTCTACCGGAGCCTGGGCTCAGGATCGCGCCCCGCCATCCGCGGCGCCGTCCCCGGCACGGTCTCGGCGCCGGGGATGTGAAGCGGTCGCGCGCCTCGATGTCTCCCCGTCCGGCGCCGCGCGCCCTACGCCGCTCGTCGGGGCGGGAAGGACAGGTAGGACAGGAGCCAGCCGGCGAGGCCGGCGAAGACAACGGTCCCCAGCCAGAGGTGCGCCGACCAGGCGATGCCGTCCGTGACCGCCAGCGCGGCGAAGTAACAGAGCGTGAACAGCGCGGGCGCCGCGAAGGCGAAGCCCCGGGCGGCGGCCGGCCGGTCGGAAGCCGGCCTCAGCGCCGCGCGCACCAGGTCGGCGAGGACTCCGGACGCGGCGAGCGCGAGGGCGGGGACGAGCGGATAGTCGCCCTGGTCGTAGACGACCCCCATCGAGAGGCTGTTGACCGCCAGCATCAGCGCCGCCCCGCCGGCGGGGAGAGATCCGGCGCGCACGAGCAGCAAGAGCGCCCCGGCCAGGATCGCCGACGTCAGGAGGAAGCTCACGAGACCCAGCTCGACCGAGTCGCCGCTGCCGCCCGCCGGGCCGCGGGCCCACAGGTTCGCCAGCGGGTGGGCGATCTGCGTGAAGAAGGTGAGCACGCAGACGACGAGCGTCACGGAGAGGACGAGGGGCAGCCGCGCCCACCAGGACGCGGGGCCGGGACGGCGCAGGCCCGCGCGCGCCGGCCCCGACACCGCCAGCGCCATTCCCAGGGCGAGCACGGTGTGCGCCGGACTCATGAGCGCCTCGACGTCCGCCTCGAAGCCGAAGATCTCGTGCCAGGCGAAGTCGAACGGCCCGCCGACGACCCAGAGCGCGACGCCGAGCAGCGAGAGGCCATGGCCGTCGGGGAGGATCCGGCGGTCGCGTGCGCCGTGAAGGAGGTTGTTGCCGGCGACGCCGAGCAGGGCGCCGGCGACGGCGAGCCAACCTCCGTAGAGCGCGGCGTGCCACGGGGTGAAGAACGTGTCGTCCACGCGGCCGTGGGTGTGCGCCCAGCCGTCCAGGAAGAGGCCGCCGACCCAGAGAGCCGAGAGCGCCGTCATGACCCAGTCGAACGACGGGCTCCCCTGGATCACGGGCGATCGCGTTGAGTCGCGGTGAGTTCTGAGCGTCGGCATCTCGATGGCGGTTCTCATGGATCGGGTCCTTTTTGATTGGGGGGGCGAGGCGCCCCCCCAATGGCCCCCCGCTCGCGCGGGGTGACACACACGCCAGCGCTGGGGCCGGCGCACTCTCTCGGCGATCCCGGCCCGCGCCCCCCCAATGGCCCCCCGCTCGCGCGGGGTGACACACACGCCAGCGCTGGGGCCGGCGCACTCTCTCGGCGATCCCGGCCCGCGCCCCCCCAATGGCCCCCCGCTCGCGCGGGGTG
>Ga0209172_10003878_pt1 | contig 21576 bp, 18 predicted proteins | sample LarsenN4metaG_FD_184113 | JGI IMG/M metagenome (GOLD analysis project Ga0209172, IMG submission 184113) | Hot spring sediment bacterial and archeal communities from British Columbia, Canada, to study Microbial Dark Matter (Phase II) - Larsen... ... | reverse complement strand
CGGCTTGGGCGACGCGCAACGCCAAGCCAAAGATTACGAGAAGGCGGCCGAGAGCTACTTGACGGCCGTCGACATCTATCGCGCCGTCGACGGGCCTTTCACGCCGCTCGCGATCGGGCCGCTCACGAGCCTCGGCGACAACTATCACGAGGCCAAGGACGACGTGAACGCCGTGGCGGCGTACTCGGAAGCGCGCACCGTGAGCCGGCGTGGCTACGGCCTGCACAACGAAGACCAGATCGTGCTGCTCGATCGGATGTCGCGCTCGCTGCTCGCGCTCGATCAGCTCGCCGAGGCCGAAGCGCAGCAGATCGAGGCGTTGCGCCTCGTCCAGCGGGCCAATCCGCCCGATTCGGACGCCGTGCTCGAAGCGATCTACAAGTACGCGGATTGGCTCGGCGACCGGCTGCTGTTCCAGAGCGAGCGCGACCAATACATGCGCGCACTGCGCATCATTCGCCAGACGCACGGCGAGAACGACGTCAGGCAGGTGCGTCCGTTGCTCGGCATCGGCAACACGTACCGCGAGGAACGCAATCCCGCCGGCATGGGGATCTCCGCTCTGCAGGACGCGTTGGCGTTGCTGATGAAGCAACCCGAGCAGGATCCGGTCGCGATTGCGGGCGCCCTGCGCGACATCGGCGACTGGTCCGTCGCGTTCGGCAAGACCGGCTACGAGGGCACGGAGTACCAGCGCGCCTGGCAGCTCTTGGGGACGGCGCCGAACGGCGAACAGCTTCGCCGCGAGTGGTTCTCCGGCGCGAACTACGTGCTTTACGAGCCGATCAGCCCGCGCGGCTTGAGCACCGCGCCCGAAGCGCTGAGCGGCTTCGTCACGGTCAGATTCGACATCGATCCGGCCGGCAACAGCCATAACGTCACGCTCGTGGAGTCGGAGCCGGCCGGCTTCAAGGACGAAGCGGTGCTGCGGCACATTCGCCGCTCGCGGTTCCGGCCGCTGGTGGTCGACGGCGAGGTCGTTGCGGGCAAGGGCTTGGCGATCCAGGTCAAGTTCCGTTATCTGCCCGAAACGGCCGAAGAAGACGATGAGGACTGACGCCGCCCTCACGCTTACCTTGCTCGCCGCGTGCGCGGCGCCCGCCTCGCTTCACGCACAGTCCGTGCAGTCCGCGACCGTCGAGGCACGGGCACAATCGGGCTTGGACGGCTTGCGCCGCGGCCGCGACGCGTTCATCGGCGCGCGCGACTTCAGCGCCGCGCTCGGCCCGGCGCAAAGCATCGTCGACGCGCAGCGCGAGCAGCGCGAGCCGCAATACCCGGCGGATCTCGCCGCGCTCGGACTGATCCAAGCCGAGCTGCGCTCGACGGACGAGGCGCTGACGAACTTGCACGAAGCCATCGGGCTCGTCGTAGAGGCCGAGGGCGAGCTCTCGCCGACGTTGATCGAGTACTACCGCGGCCTTGGCCGCACCTACATCAAGAGCGCGCAGTACAACGAAGCGATCGTGAGCCTCGAGCAGGCGCAGCACATCAGCCAGCGCCATCTCGGCCTCTTCAACGTCGAGCAATCGCCGTTGCTCGACGACATCACGACCGCGTATCTCGGTCTCGGCGATACCGTCGAGGCTCGCAAGATGCAGGTCGAGCGGCTCGACAACGCGCTCCGGCGCTACGGCGCGGCCGACCCGCGCGTGATTCCGTATCGCTACACGCTCGCCCGGTACTACCAGCAGTCGCGGCTGCCCGAGAGCGCGCGCGAGCAGTATCAAGAGGTGCTGAAGGCCCAGGAACAGCGTCTCGGCGCCAACGACGCCGGCGTTCTCGCGCCCCTGCGCGAGCTCGTTTCGCTCGACCTGCTGCTGACTCAAGGCGCGGACTCGGAGCGGCGCGATCGCCTCGCGGCCGTGCTCGGGGAGAACGCCGCCGCGAACGCCGTCGAGCGCGGTCTTTCGCTGGCGCTGCTCGGCGATTGGGCCACGGTCACCGGCGACACGGCCGGCGCCGCGGATTACTACCGGCAAGCCTGGAGCGCGCTCAGCGCGAGCTCGGAGCGAGACGCCGCGGCATATTTCGCGAAGCCCGCCATGATCGATTTCGTTCCGCCGCTCAGCCCCGTCGACCGCAACGAGCGCCGGCGGCCCTACACGTGGGCCGAAATCGTCCTCGAGTTCGACGTGTCGCGCGAAGGCTTGCCGTCCGGCGTGCGCGTCGTGACGCGCGACGCCAGAACCACGGCGCTGCAGGCGCGTTACAGCCGCCGCATGCGGGAAACGCATTTCCGCCCGCGCCTCGTCGACGGCGAGCCGGTGGCGACGACGAACGTACGTTCCACGCATTACGTTCGCCGCTACGTCGACAGGGACGAGGAAGAAGCGGCGCAAGAATAGCTTCGCTCGAAGGGCGTATACGCGATTTCGTCACGATCGTCCGCCGGGCGCTCCCTTACGATAGCGGCCGGCGCGCAGCTAGGGAGTGGCTCCGTTCATGGCGAGAGGTCTTTCCATCCGGATCGCGGCCGTCCTTTGCGCCGCCGCCGCAGGCGCCGCGGAAGCAGCTTCCGTGCAACACGCGGAGCCGCTGCGCGGGCTCAACATCGCCGGCCGCGGCGGCGCGGCGAAGCCGGCCCGCGGCGAGCCCGCCGTCGTCGAGTTCAACGCCTTCAGCCGCGACTTCGCGCTCGAGCTCGAGCCGAACGCCCGGCTCGCCCGCGGGGCGGCGCGCCTCGGCGCCGACGCGGGCGCCTACCGCGGCACGGTGGCCGGCAAGCCGCGCTCCTGGGCGCGGATCGTGTTGACGCCCGGGGGCCTGAGCGGCCTCGTGTTCGACGGCGAGACGCTCTACGGAATCGACTCGGGCGATGTCTCCGCCGACGCAGTGGACGACGCGCCGGCGATGTTTCGCTTGGCCGACGTCTACTTCGCACCGGGCGAGCTCGGCTGTGACGTCGACGGCGCGGCGGCGGCAGTCGACGGCGAGCAGGCGATCGCGGCGCTCGAGCAAGAATTCGCCGCGCTCGCCGCGGCGGGCGCGATGTTGAGCTTGGATTTAGGCGCCGTCGCGGACTTCGAGTTTTCGCAAGCCTTCGGAGCCAATGCCGAGACCGCGTTGCTGACTCGGCTCAACAACGTGGACGGCATTTTCAGCGAGCAGCTCGGCGTGCAGATCACGGTGGCCGAGGTCGACATCTTCACGTCGAGCGACGATCCGTTCACCGGCACGGCCGCGAACGCGCTGCTCGATCAGCTCGCGAGATACCGCGGCGCCACGCCGAGCCAAGAAGCGCAAGGCCTGACGCATCTCTTCACGGGCCGCAATCTCGACGGCTCGACGGTGGGTATCGCGTTCTTCGGCGCCGTCTGCGCGACCCGCTCGCGGTTCGACGCGCGCAGTTTCGGCGCCGGCTTGAGTCAGGCGCGCGCCGGCAACGCCGTCGTGGACAGCCTCGTCGCCGCGCACGAGGTCGGCCATACGTTCGGCGCTCCTCACGACGGCGACGTGAACGGCGCCTGCGCCTCGACACCGACGGTGTTTCTGATGGCGCCGAGAATCAACGGCTCGAGCGTGTTCTCGGCGTGCAGCATCGAGGAGATGCAGGCCGAGATCGCCGGCGCGCAGTGTCTCACGCCGATCGGACCCGCGAGCGTGACGGTGACGTTCGCGGCCCCGGCCGGCGAGAGCTTTGCCGGCATCGCGTTTACACGAAACGCGACGGTGCTGAACGAGGGTGCCGACACCGCGACGGGCGTGACGTTCACGGCGACGGCCGAGCCGGGCCTTGCGATCGTCGCGGCGGAAGCCGGCGGCGCGAGCTGCACGGCGTCGCAAAGCGAAGCGGCGTGCGAGCTCGGCAGTCTCGGGGGCGGCGCGGCGCGCGGGGTCGCGCTGACGCTGCGCTCCGCCAGCGTCGGCACGTTCGGCCTCACGGCCACCGCGGGCGCCGACGACGGCGGCGCCGGCGACGGCTTCGCGGCCGTCACGGTGACGGTGAAACCGCTCGTCGACCTCGTGCTATCCAGCGGCTCGCTGCCCGGCGCGGCGCTGAACGCGTCGACGACGATCGAAGCGGCAGTTGCGAACGCAAGCAATTTCGCGGCCACGTCGGTCGCCGTCACGGCCGCGTTGAGCGCGGGGCTCAGGCTCGAGCAAGCGGCGCTCGACGGCACACCCTGCACGATCGGGGGCCAGACTTTCTCGTGCGCCGCTCGGCCGCTCGCGGCCGGCGCCACGGCGGCGCTCGTCGTCACGGCCACGAGCGTCGCCGCGGGAAGTCAGCAAATGACGGTCAGCGTCTCGGCGAGCGAAGCGGAACGGACTCCGGCCGACAACGAGCTCGCGATCGCCGTGATGGTCAGCGCGCCGGCTGCAGAGAGCGGCGGCGGAGGGGGCGCCTCGTCTTGGCTCACGTTGCTCGCGCTGCTCTCGGCTCTGCGCCTTCGCGGCCGCCTCACGGCCCGGCGGCGCCGGCCGTCCTAGCCGGCGCCGCCGAAAACGGCACGGTCAACCGCGGCGGGCGGCGCGCCGATCCATGCGCCGGTCGATCTGGCGACCGCGCCGGTCGAGCGATCGATCGATGGCTTCGCCGCGCCGGTCGAGGCGGCGGTCCACACGGTCGCCGCGTGCATCGAGGCGCTCCGCCGCGACGTCGTGGCCACGCGCTTCGGCGCGGCTCGAGGCGCGGTCCAATCGGCGGTCGGCGCGGTCGCCGCGCCGATCGAGGCGGTTCTCCGCGCGATCGCCGCGCTCGTCGAGCCGCCGCTCGATGCGATCGCCGCGCCGGTCGGCGCGCTCGCCGGCTTCCTGCGCGAACGCCTGCGTCGTCGAGGCGAGCAACATCAAGCTCAAAGTCACTACACTGCGTTTCATCGTCGGCCTCCCTAGCCAAAGGAACGGGTCGTCGCAGTGAAGAACGACTCTCGCATCCCGGCCGTTGACGGAGCAAGATCGCGTTCGGGGCTTATGTAAACATATGGAAGGCAGAATCAAGGGCCGCGGCGCGCTTTCGAATCGGGAAGGCCGGTTCGCGCGCTACGAGCGCGAATCCGATCTCGACGCGCTCGCGGCGGCCGCGGCGGCCGACGAAGACGACGAGCCCGAGAAGCTCGCAACGAACCTGCACGTCGACCACGCGCGCACGATCATCGCGCGCAACAGCTCGCCCGACATTCCGTTCAGCCAGTCGATCAATCCGTATCGCGGCTGCGAGCACGGCTGCATCTACTGCTACGCGCGTCAGACGCACTCGTATCTCGACCTTTCGCCGGGGCGCGACTTCGAGACGGAAATTTTCTACAAGCCGAATGCCGTCGAGCTGCTTCGTGCGGAGCTCGCGCGCCCGCGCTACGAGGTGAGCCCGATCGCGTTCGGCACGAACACCGATCCGTACCAGCCCGTCGAGCGGCGCCTCGCCGTGACGCGGGGCCTGCTCGAGCTGTTGCTCGAGCATCGTCACCCGCTCACGATCGTGACGAAAGGCGCGCTGATTCTGCGCGACCTCGATCTCCTGCGCGCGCTCGCCGAGGAGAACCTCGTTGCCGTCTACGTCAGCGTCACGACGCTCGACGACGAGCTCAAGCGGCGCATGGAGCCGCGCACGGCGGGCCCGAAGCAGCGCCTCGCGATGCTGCGGGCGGTTGCGGCCGCCGGGGTCCCGGCCGGCGTGATGGCGGCGCCCGTGATCCCCGCGCTGAACGACCACGAGCTCGAGAGCATCCTCGAGGCCGCGGCCGAGGCCGGCGCCGGCAGCGCCGGCTACGTGCTCTTGCGGCTGCCGCACGAGGTGGAGCCGTTGTTCGTCGAGTGGCTGCGCGAGCATTATCCGGACCGGGCCGAGCACGTGTTGAGCCTGCTGCGGCAGCTGCGCGGCGGGGCGCTCTACGAGTCGGGGTTCGGCAGCCGGCAGCGCGGATTCGGGCCCTTTGCGGCGCTCCTCGGCGCGCGGTTCGAGAAGGCGCGCCGCCGCTTCGGCCTGGTGCGGGAAGTGGAGCTGTCGGTGGACAAATTCGTGCCGCCGCGACCTTCGCGGCCGCAGCTCGAGCTTGGCTTTTAGTCTCAATATTTCTCGGTCCGCCCGGCTCGCCGCTAGGGTACGCCCGAGGATTTGTGGCAGTTTGTATCGGAAAATCATGGGGTTCTAGCCGTGCCCGACCACCGTCTCCTCATCATCGACGACGACGTTCGCCTCGCCGAAATGCTCGTCGAGTATCTCGCGCCCGAGGGTATCGAGCTCACGCACATGCCGTCGGGCATCCAGGGGCTGCGCAGCGCGCAGCGCGAGAACTACGATTTGATCATCCTCGACGTGATGTTGCCCGGGCTCTCGGGGTTCGACGTGCTGAAACAGCTGCGCGAAGCGGGCTCGAGGACGCCGGTGCTGATGCTGACCGCGCGCGGCGACGACGTCGATCGCATCGTCGGCCTCGATCTCGGGGCCGACGACTACTTGCCGAAGCCGTTCAATCCGCGCGAGCTGCTCGCGCGCGTGAAGGCCATTTTGCGCCGGACCGCGGAGCCCGAAGGCGACGAGCCCGTCGAGATCACGGTCGGCCAGCTCAAGGTGAACCTGCGCCGCCGCGAGGCGTGGCTCGCCGACAAGCCGCTCAAGCTCACGAACGCCGAGTTCGTGATCTTGGTCACGCTGATGCGCTCGCCGGGCGACGTGGTGTCGCGCGAAGCGCTGACGCGCACGGCGCTCGGCCGGCAGCTCCTGCCCGACGATAGGAGCCTCGACACGCACATCAGCAATTTGCGCCGCAAGCTCGGCAGCGACGCGGACGGCGACGTGTTGATCCGCAGCATTCGCGGCAGCGGCTACGTGCTCGTGCCGCCGCAGGAAAGCGCGTGAGCCTGTTCTGGAAAATCTTCGTCTCGTTCATGGTCGCCATGACGATCACGTCGGTCGGCGCGATCTACGTGACGTACCGGATCGTGAGCCGGCCGCTGACGCAGACCGAGTTCGAGGGCCGCGACCAGATCATCCGCGAGGTCTCCGAGGCGCTCGCGCGCGGTGGTGAGAGCGAGCTGAAAAGATGGCTCTACAACAACCCGCGGCCGGCCCGAGGCACCGTGCTGCTCGTCACGAACGAGCGCGGCGACGAGCTGCTCGGCCGCGCGATGCCGCGCGAGCTGCGCGCGCTGCTGAACTTCCGGCCGACGGGCCGGCGGCCCGATAGGCCGTCCAACTTCCGAGGCGTGCAGTTGACGCCGTCGGTCACGGGGCCGGACGGCGAGGAGTACCGGCTCTTGTTCGCACGCGCGCCCGTGACGATCTTCGGCATATTGATGTGGCCCGGCACGCAGATCGCGGTGCTGTCGATCGCGATTCTCACGGCCGCCGTCGTATCGCTGCTGCTCGCGCGCTACGTGTCGTCGCCCGTCGTGCGGCTCCAGAAGGCCACGCGGGCCCTCGCGGCCGGGGCCCTCGAGACGCGCGTCGGCGCGCCGTTCACGAAGCGCGGCGACGAGGTCGGCACGCTCGCGCGAGACTTCGACGCGATGGCCGAGCGCATCCAGGCGCTCGTCGTCTCGAAGGAGACTTTGCTTCGCGACGTCTCGCACGAGCTGCGCTCGCCGCTCGCGCGCATCCGCATGGCCCTCGCGCTTGCCGAGCGGCGCGCCGGCGCGGAGTCGCAGCCCGACCTCGCGCGCATCGAGCGCGAGGCCGAGCGGCTCGACAAGCTCGTCGGCCAAATCATGACGTTGACGCGTTTGCGCACCACCGACGCGCCGCGCCGCGACCTCGTGCGGCTCGACAAGCTCGTCGGCGAGGTCGTCGACGACGCGCGCTTCGAATATCCCGAAGCCACGGTCGAGCTCGTCGCCGGCGGCGAGCCGGTGCTGCGCGGCGACGCCGACGGGCTCAAGAGCGCCGTCGAGAACGTCGTGCGCAATGCGCTGATCTATGGCGACCGCTCGAAGCCGATCGAGGTGCGCGTGGAGTCGACGGGATCCGCCGCCAAGATCCGCGTGCTCGACCGCGGGCCCGGCGTGCCGGAGGCCGAGCTCGAGCGCATCTTCGAGCCGTTCTATCGCACCGACAAGAGCCGCGACCACCGGCAAGACGGCCAAGGCATCGGCCTCGCGATCACGGCGCGCGTCATGGAGCTGCACGGCGGCCGCGTCACGGCGCGAAACCGGGCCGAGGGCGGGCTCGAGATCGCTCTCGAGCTGCCGCTCGGCCGCGAAGCGGCGGCCGCCTAGAGGCTGTAGCCGCGCTCCTCGTGCAGGACGAGGTCGAGCCCCTCGTTCTCTTGCTCCGTCGTCACGCGCAGCGGCGACACGAGGTTCACGAGCTTCAAGATCACGAACGTCCCGACACCGCTCCAAACCAGCGTGGCAACGGCGCCGATCAGCTGCGTGACGAGCTGCCCGCCGACGCCGACGCCGTCCGGTAGCCCGAGCCCGTCGACGGCGGCGGCCGAGAAAACGGCCGTCAGCAGGAGCCCCGTGAACCCGCCCACGCCGTGCACGGGAAACACGTCGAGCGAATCGTCGATCTTGAGCTTGCGCTTGACGAATTGCGTCGCGAAGAAGCAGACGACGCCCGCGACGAGGCCGATCACGAGCGCGCCCATCGGGCCGACGAAGCCCGACGCCGGCGTGATCGTGCCGAGACCCGCGACCATGCCCGTGACGATGCCGAGCACGCTCGGCTTGCCGAAGCGGATCCACTCGAGCGTCATCCACGCCGTTGCGCCCGCCGCCGCGCCGACGTGCGTCACGAGCAGCGCCATGCCCGCCGCGCCGTTGGCGGCCACTGCGCTGCCCGCGTTGAAGCCGAACCAGCCCACCCAGAGCAGCGACGCGCCGATCACGGTCATCGTGAGGTTGTGCGGCGGCATCGGAGTGGCCGGGAAGCCCGTGCGGTTGCCGATGACGATGGCCGCGACGAGCGCCGCGATGCCCGCGTTCACGTGCACGACGGCGCCGCCCGCAAAGTCGCGGAAGCCGCGCGCGTAGAGCCAGCCGTCGGCCGCCCACACCCAGTGCGCCACGGGGATATAAACGACGAGGAGCCACAGGATCGAGAACAACAGCATCCCCGCGAAACGCGTGCGCTCCGCGAAGCCGCCGACGATCAGCGCCGGCGTGATGATGGCGAACGTGAGCTGGAACATCGCGAACACCGTCTCGGGTATCGCGCCGCTCAGCGAATCGAGCTCGACGCCTCTCATCCACGCCTTCGAGAGCCCGCCGATGAGGCCGTTACCCTCCGCGAACGCGAGCGAATAGCCGAACGCGACCCAGATCAGCGAGATCACGCAGCAGAGCGCGAAGCACTGCATCAGCACGGAGAGCACGTTCCGCGAGCGCACGAGGCCGCCGTAGAAGAGCGCCAAGCCCGGCAACGTCATCATCAATACGAGCGCGGTCGCCGTCAGCATCCACGCGGTCGACCCGCTGTCCGGCTCCTGCGCGACTGCCAACGCCGGGCCGCACAGGGCCGCGAGCGCAACGAGAGCACTCATTTGTTTTTTCATAACCCCCCCGGGTCGTTCTTGTTTTCAAATGGCCTGGTCGCCGGTTTCGCCCGTGCGGATGCGATAGACCTGATCGAGATCCATGACGAAGATCTTCCCGTCGCCGACCTTGCCCGTCTTGGCCGCGCCGATGATGGCCTCGATCGCGCGGTCGACGAGCTCGTCGCTGACGGCCACCTCGACCTTAACTTTTGGCAAGAAGTCGACGACGTACTCGGCGCCGCGATAGAGCTCCGTGTGACCTCGCTGGCGGCCGAACCCCTTCACCTCCGTCACGGTCATACCCTGTACGCCGACTTCCCCCAAGGCGTTGCGAACGTCATCGAGTCGAAAGGGTTTGACGACTGCCGTTATGAGCTTCATGAATCCCCCTGAAACGTTGAAAGGCCTCGAGCGCGAAGTCTGCCCCGATCCGGGGCACCGCGGGTTGTGTATTGTTATTGCGAGCGTATTCTAGCGAAGTCGCGGAGCCGCTGGCGACGCTCGCCGACGACCGCCAAGGATGGCGGGAGTGCCGCAATTGCAGGAGCAAATTTCAGCCGCCCGCAAAGCCACCAAAGGTGACCGCCATGCGTAAACGTTTCGATGCGAACATCAAGCCCTCCGAGATCACACCGGAGAGCGTCTTCTTGAAGCGGCGCGCGCTGCTGACGACGGCCGTGGCCGCCGGGCTCGTGCCGTCGATCATGTCCTGCGAGGCCGCCACGCTGCCGGCGAGCGGCGAGTTCACGGACGTGGAGAAGTGGCCGGGCTCGACCACGGAGAAGCCGAACACGTTCGAGCAGATCACGACTTACAACAACTTCTACGAGTTCGGCACGGGCAAGGGCGACCCGGCCGAGAACGCGCATCGCTTGAAGACCTCGCCGTGGTCCGTCGAGGTCACGGGCGAAGCGGCGCGCACGGGCACGTACGCGCTCGAGGACATCTTGAAGCCGCACGCGATCGAGGAGCGCATCTACCGCTTGCGCTGCGTCGAAGCGTGGTCGATGGTCATTCCGTGGAACGGGTTCCCGCTCGCGGATCTCCTGAAGAGGTTCGAGCCGACGTCGCGCGCGAAATACGTCCAGTTCTTCACGCTGAACGACCGCACGCAGATGCCGGGCCTTCGCTATCCCGTGCTCGAGTGGCCGTACCGCGAGGGCCTGACGATGGCCGAGGCGATGCATCCGCTTTCGTTCGTCGCCGTCGGCGTGTACGGCAAGGTGTTGCCGAATCAAAACGGCGCGCCGCTGCGCACCGTGATTCCGTGGAAGTACGGCTTCAAGAGCGCAAAGTCGATCGTGCGCATTCACTTCCTCGAGACGCAGCCCGAGACGAGCTGGAACATGGCCGCGCCGCAGGAGTACGGGTTCTATTCGAACGTGAACCCCGAGGTCGATCACCCGCGCTGGAGCCAAGCCCGAGAGCGGCGGCTGGGCGGCAACCTGTTCTCGGCGTCGCTGATTCCGACGCAGATGTTCAACGGCTACGCCGAGGAAGTCGCGAGCCTCTACACGGGCCTCGATCTCCGCAAGAACTATTGAAATTGACCGCGGGGCTTGGATCCATGCCCTCGGTAGACCGACCCCGGGCGCAGTGACGGAGATGCGCGGCTCATAATGACGCATCGCACCGTCGTCATCCTCAAGGTCGCGCTCTGGGCGGCGTGCTTGGCGCCGCTCGGGCTATTGACGCTGCAGGCGTTCGGCTACGCCGGCGGGCTCGGGCCCAATCCGCCGGAAAAGGTGTTGGACGTCTGCGGCAAGACCGGCTTGAACCTGCTCGTGCTGACGCTCTGCGTGTCGCCGATCCGGCGCTCGACGGGCATCGGGAGGCTCGTGTCGTTCCGCCGCCCGCTCGGCTTGTTCGCCTTCTTCTATCTGCTGCTGCACTTCGCGACGTACGCGCTGCTCGACCGCGGGCTCCTCTGGGACGCGTCGACGGCGCTCCGCACCGTCGCGGCCGACATCGCCGAGCGGCCCTACATCACGGTGGGATTCACGGCGCTCGTGCTGCTCGTGCCCCTGGCCGTGACGTCGACGCGCGGGATGCAGCGGCGGCTCGGAAGGAACTGGGCCAAGCTACACCGGCTCGTCTACGTCTGCGCCGTGCTCGGCGTCGTGCACTACTATTGGCAAGTGAAGTCCGATCTCGATTTCGCCGAGCCGCTGCTCTACGCCTTCTTGCTCGCCGTCGTCTTCGGCGAGCGCATCAAGCATCGGCTAGTACACGCGAAAACCGCCGTGGCGGCGCCGTATCAGCGCGTCCAGCCACCACAGGCCGGCGAGAAACCCAGCCACTAGCGCGACGACGATCGCGGGCATGGCCCACAGGAGCGGCACCGTATGACGGTACGCCTCGAAGCGCTCTTGGTAAGCGCGATTCTCGGCTCGTAGGCGCTCGATCGTTTCCTCGATCGTCTCGGCCGAGCCCGTCGTTTCCTGCAGCTCGGTCTTGAGACGCGCGAGCTCCTGCTGAGCGGCCGTCTGCTCGGTTCTCGCCTCAGTAACGGCGCCCTTGAGCCCGTCGATCTCGCTCTCGAGCTCGAGGACGCGCGCGGCCGCCGGCTTCTCCGTGACGAGGTAGGCCGCCTTGACCCAGCCTTCGCGCCCGTCCGCGAGCTTGACGCGCGCGTAGCTCGTGTTGCGCTCGAGCACCTCGACGGCCGTCCCGCTCGTCAGGTTCTCGAACGGGCGGTCGCTCGTGTCGGACGCCGCGTGCAAGCCGAGCCGCAGGCTGTCCGTGACGTAGGCGGTCTCGGCGGCGGCGGGCCCGCAAGCCCATGCGACCGCCAGGGTGAGCAGCGCTCCTCTTCGCATGCCGGCTCCCCGACTTGACAGAATGTGCCGGGATTATAGGGGGCGCGCGGCGCCGCAGAATGTGACGCACGTGGCGGGAAAGCGCTCAGGTGCCGGTCGGGGCTCGCGCCGCGGGCAGTGCCGGAACGGCTTCCGTGACCGCTGCGGCGAACGGCTGGGGCCTACCCAGGTGGAACCCTTGGCCCAGCGTGACGCCGAGCTCGCGCAGGCGCTCGGCCGCGGCCGCGCTCTCGACGTGCTCCGCGATCGTCGGCACGCCGAGCGTTTCCGCCGCGCGAGCGATTCCCGAGACGATCGACTCCGCGATGCGGTCGACGGCCATTCGCCGCACGAACTCGCCGTCGATCTTGATGAAGCTCACGGGCAGCCGCTTCAAGTGCGCGAGCGAGCTCAATCCCGAGCCGAAGTGATCGAGCGCTACCCTGGCGCCGGCCCGCGTGAGATCGCGGATCAGGGCGTCGGCCGCGGGGAGATGAGCCACGGCGTCGGGCTCCTTGAGCTCGAAGCAGAAGAGACTCGGCGGAACGCCCGCGACGGAAAGAGTCTCGAGCGCGAACGCCGCGTAGCTCTTGCTTTCGAGCGACTGTCCGGACACGTTGACGGCGAAGAACAACGAAGCCTCGGCGAGCGCGCCGGCATGAGGCCGCAGCGCCTCGACGGCGGCGTGCAGCACCCAGCGATCGAGGGCCGGCAGGAGGCCGTACTCGGCGCACGCCGCGAGAAACTTGTCCGGCGCCGAGATCTCGCCCGCGGCGTTGCGCAAGCGCACGAGCAGCTCGTAGCCCGCGATCGGCGCGATCGCGCCGTGCAAGGCGACGATCGGCTGCGCGTCGAGCTGGAACTGGTTCGAGGCGAGCGCGGCGCGCAGCTCGGCGGCCGCCACGGCTTCGCGCGCGGCGGCCGGCGGAACCGTGGAAATATCCTCGACGGCCGCGACTCGGTTGCCGCCCTTTGCCTTGGCGCGCTTGCACGCGAGCTCGGCTGCCGCGAGCAAGTGCCCCAACCGGTCCTTGGCCGCTCCGGCGACCGCGCCGATGCTCACCGAAACCGGCAGCGCCTCGCCTCCGTTCAAGTAGCCGAGCTGGCCAACGGCCGCCAGGATGCGCGCGGCGGCCTCGCCGGCCTGCGCGAGCGTGCCCTCGGGCAAGACGACGGCGAAGCGGTCGCCGGCAATCCGGCTCGTCAACGCGTCGGGCCCCACCGCTTGCTGCGTCAACGAGCCGACGCGCTGGATCACCTCGTCGCCGGCGCCATAGCCGAACGCCGCGTTGATCGCCTCGAGCTTGTCGATGTCGACGTACAGCACGGCGGCCGGCGCGGCATCGAGCGCGCGCTGCGCTCGGCGATCGAAGATCAAGCGGTTCGGCAAACCCGTCAGCGCGTCGTACTCGCTGCCCAGGATTGCGACGGCCTTGCGGCTCACGAACTCGAGGATGCGCACGTCGCGCTGCTCGAAATCGTCGGCCCGCACGGCGCGAAACAGCGCGATGAGGCCGAGCACGCCGCCGTTCGGATCGCGCAGCGGGCAGGAAAGGATCTTGTACGCGGCGCCTTGCGCGGCTCGATTCACGACGAGCGGCCGATTGTTGAGCCTCGCCCACGCGAGCAGGTGCTTCTGCGTCCGGTCGAGCAGCCGCGTTTGGGCGGCCGGATCGTCGGCACTCCAGGACAGCTCCATGTTCTTGTCCGGCACGAGCAGCGCCGCCGTCACGCAGCGCAGCTCGCGCGCGCATTGCCGGACGAGATCCTTGAGCGCGTTCGCGTCGCCGCCGTCCTCCTCGTCCGCGCGCAGCAGCAAGTCGAGGCCGGCGCTGCGCTCGGCCGCAAACGTGCTGCTCTCGAGCGCGAGCTTGCTCTCGAGGCAGTCGAGCACGGGACGCAGCATGCTCACGATCATCGAGGGCGTGCTCCGCGAGCTGCCTCCGCCGAGCTCTATGACGATCGCGCCGAGCGGCGTCGCATCGGCGGCCCGCAACATCGCGATGAAGACCGGCAGCCCCGAGCTCGTAGTCTCCACGCGGCCGCGATTCGACAGCGTTTCGTCGGCTCGGCGCAGCTCGAGCAACTCCCGCAGCTCCGGCCGCGCGAAGCCGTCCGAGCACCACCTGAGCTCCGCTTGCGGGTCGTAGATGGCCACGCAGCGCGCGCTCGGCAGCAGCATCTTGACGAGCTGCGCGAACGGCGCATAGCCGCTGGCTGCTCCGCTGTCCGGGGGGGCGCTGGCCGGCACTGAATATGTCCAATGAGACGACGCGTGTAGGTCGCCAAGGATGCCGTCGATCGAGGCGGAAATCCTTGATGGCGGTCGCAGGTACCGCCGTCGGCGGCAAATTCCTGAGCTACGGCCGGCCCGTCAGGTACCGCGGTGCCTTGCGCGGCGCCGTCACGACCTTGAGCGGCTCCGCCCGCTCGAGCTCGGCCGCGATTGCAACGTACAGATTCAGGATCGTGGCGGCGTGGCCGGCCGCTTCCTTGGGCGACATCTTCTGCACGCTCGCCTGGACGCGGCTTTCCCGGCCGGCCGGCGCGACGCGGTTCAGGGCCGCCTTGAGCTCCGCGAAATCCCGCTCCAACGGCTGGGGCAGCTCGGCTTCGGGGAGCTCTGCGAGATGCAGCGAATACGCGCTCGCGAGGCGCTGCTTGACGGGTCCATCTCCGACGAGGACGTGGACGGCGGCGGCGAAACGCTGGGCGAAAGGAGACACGCTCGAGGAGCCTCTATTGGGAGCCTTTTTTCTCGTTCTTCGGGGCCCGGGCTTACGTTGCGCTTGACATATAACAGAGTCGCGCAACCGATCGCAAGCGCTCGAATGTCGTCGAAGGATCGAGGATGGCCCGAAGTTGAGGCCCCGGTAAAACCGGCGAACGGGATTACCTCACTGAGTCAGGCAGGCTTCCGCAACTTGAACTTTTTCATCCGGTCGGCGAGCGTGGTCGGCTTGATGCCGAGTAGCTTCGCGGCGCCGTTCGGCCCCGAAACGCGCCACTTCGCCATCTCGAGCGCGAGCAGCGTGTTCTTGCGCTCGAGCTCGCGAAGCTCCCGCTCCGTGAGCAGCTTCGGGCCTCCCTCGTCCGCTTCGCGCTCGGCCGCGGCCGGCGCGCTCAAGATGTCGCTCATCGCGAGGTCGAGGCGCAACACCTTGCCGCGCGACAGGATCACGGCGCGCTCGATGACGTTCTTGAGCTCGCGTATGTTGCCGGGCCAATCGTAGCGCTTCAACAGCGCCGCTTGTTGCTTCGAGAGCGTCAGCGGCGGGTGGCCGAACTCCTGGCAGGTGCGCTCGAGGAAGTGGCTCGCAATCTGGATCACGTCGTCGCCGCGCGCGCGCAGCGGCGGCACTTCGATCGGGAATACGCTCAAGCGATAGAACAAGTCCTCGCGGAACCGGCCCTCGGCCACGGCTTTCTCGAGGTCGCGGTTCGTCGCCGCGATGACGCGCACGTCGACGGTGTGCGTGCGATCGTCGCCGACGCGCTCGTATTCGCTCTCTTGCAGCACGCGCAGCAGCTTGCTCTGCAGATCGAGCGGGATCTCGCCGACCTCGTCCAGGAAGATCGTGCCGCCGTCGGCGAGCTGGAAGCGCCCCACGCGGTCGCGATGGGCGCCCGTGAACGCGCCCTTCACGTGGCCGAAAAACTCGCTCTCGAAGAGCTCGTGCGGGATCGACGCGCAGTTGACCTTCACGAGCGGGTCGGAGCTGCGCGGGCTGCGCGCGTGGATCACGTGGGCCACGAGCTCCTTGCCGACACCCGACTCGCCTTCGATGAGCACGCTGGCCGACGTCTGCGCGACGGCTTCGAGCCGCGCGAGCATCTGCTTCAGCGCAGGGCTCTCGCCGATGATGCGGCCGTAGTTCATCGACACCTGCACTTCCTCGCGCAGGTAGTCGCGCTCGCGCTCGAGCTCGTCGCGTAGCCGCGCGTTCTCCTCGAACGCCGCGCGAAGCTGACGCTCCGCGCGATTGCGCGCCGTGACGTCTTTCGACGCGACGAGCAGCGCGACGACGGCGCCGCTCGCGTCGCGATCCGCCGTGGCGGAGACCTCGACCTCGAGCACCTCGCCGGACTTCGCCACGTAGGTGCGCGGCTCGTTCTCGAGCTCGCCGGCGGCGATGACGTCCTCGAGGCGGCCGCCGGCGAGCGACGCCTGCAGCTCCTTGCCCATGAACTCCGTGATGAGCCGGCCGAGCACCTCTTCGCGGCGGTAGCCGAGCGTCTCGAGCCACCGGTCGCTGACGTTCGTGATGCGGCCGCGGTGATCGACGGTGTGCAGCATCGCGGGGGTCGCGCGATAGAGCTCGCGATAGCGTTGCTCGAGCCGCGCTTGCTCGCCGATCTCGGTGTAGACGGCGATCGTGCGCAGGAAGTCGCCGGCCTCCGTGCGCTCGACGATCGCGTTCGCAAGGCAGTCGACGCGCTCGTTGCTGCGCGTGACGAGATCGATCGGCACGCCGGCGAGGCGTCCCGTTCGCCGCAGCACCGGAAGGTATTCCTCGACGATGCGTTTCGCGCTCTCGGGGCTCGCGAGGTCTTGCGGCCGCATGCTCGTGATCTCCTCGCGGGCGTAGCCGAACCGCTTGAGCCAGGCGTCGCTGGCATCGACGAAAAAGCCGTCCTCGTTCAGCGAGACGAGCAGGGCCGGGCTACGGCGAAAGAACCATTGGTACGGCTCTTGTTGTTGCGACATAACGCCCGCACCTTACGGCTTTTCGTAGTTCAGCGCAACGGAATTCCGTTATTAACGAAATGCCGTAAATATATAGGTGGCTCAAGCTATTGAGTTGATTACATATTTCGGTTGGCACGCAACGTGCTATAGAAGAGGCGTAAACGATCTCGGGTGAGATCGACGGACGCCGAGAAATCGGTAAAGGACTAGGAGAGTATGGTTACACGCAATCGCATGACGGTCACGGCCGTTGGGTTGTTCGTGGGCCTGCTCGCACAGCATGCGACAGGCGCCGAAGCCCCCGTGGTGCACAAAGCAGCCGCGGACGCGGAGCTTCTCGTCGACGCAGAGCTGTTTCGCACTGAGATCGATGGCTACGTGCGCGAGCTCGACCGGCAAATGCGCGCGACGTTGAGTGAAGAGTTGCGTCGCGAGCTGGCTCGGAAGGTCGAGATCGCCAAGGACGAGCGGCGCACGACGACCTGACGGAGAGCGAACAAACGGTCCACCACTCCTCCCCCCGTGGTGGCCCGTTGGCCGAGTCGGACGGCCGTTTTGAGGGGGCCGGGTTTCCGGCGGCGAACTAGGATTCTTCGCAATGAAGGAACTGGATGTTCCGCAGCCCGGCTCCTCTTTTTACCGCACCGCCGTCGGCGTGGCGACCTTCAAGTGCCGTTCCAGGAACGCGCGCGTCGTGGCCCACGACTCGTTCGCGGCCTGCTCGCTGTAATTGCCGCCGCTCGGATTCGCGAACGCGTGGCCGACCCTCGGCACGATCAGCACTTCCGCGGTTTTGCCGAGCTCCATGAGGGTCGCGCGAAACTCCTGCACGTCGCGGACGGGGATGCTCGCGTCCTCGGCGCCGAAAAACCCGAGGACCGGCACGTTCAGCGCGGCGAGTCGATTTCGATCGACCTCCACGGGGCCGTAATACATCACCATCGCATCGAGCTCGCCCGGGTACTCGAGCGCCGTCTCGAGCGAATAGCCGCCGCCCAAGGACCAGCCGATGGTCGCGATGCGCGGCGCCAACGCGTACGTCTCGAGGTAGTCGTACGCCTGCCGAAGATTGTTGCGCGCGGCATCGGGGTCGGCCATCAACGCCTGGGCCGCCTCGGGCGTCTCGGCCGTCACGCCGCCGTACAGGTCGACGGCGAGCGCCACGTACCCCTCGCCGGCGAGCCGCCGGGTCATGGCCTTGATGCTGTCGTTCAAGCCCCACCACTCGTGGATCACGATGATCCCGGGCAGCGGCTCCGCGGCGTCCTCCGGCATCGCGAGGAAACCGACGAGATTGCTCTTCGCCGATTCGCCGTACGCGAGCTCCTGCTCCAGGACGACAACGGCCGGCTCGGCGAGCGCGGCCGGGGTCGGCGCCGGCGCGTCGTGCGCGTGCTCGGCGGCCGTCGCCGCGACGGTGTCTTTCCCGGCCGCGGCTGCACCGGCGGGGGCTTCTTCGGGAGCGCCGCAGCCTGCGAGCCCACTCGAGGCGAGCAACACGGCGGCGGCATGGAACGCACTCTTGGTCATGCTAAAAACTGAAGCACATGGCCCCGGGGCAGGCAAGGAAGGCCGTCGCTAGCGCGCCGCAAATTCGAGCGCCCGCGCCGCGCGCGGACCGGCGGCGGGCCGCCCGCCGCGGAAAACCGGGACGCCGTTCACGAGCGTCAGTGCCACGGCGCCGCGGAATTCCGTTCCTTCGAACGGCGACCAGCCGCACTTATAGCGCACCTGCGCCGCGTCGACGCGCGTCGCGGAGCCCAAGTCGACGGCCACGAGGTCCGCGTAGTAGCCCTCGCGAATGAAGCCGCGCTCGACGATGCCGAAGAGGAGGGCCGGGTTGTGGGCCGCCTTCTGCACGATCGTCTCGAGGCGGAAGAGCCCTTGCGCGCGCTGCTCGAGCAGCATCGGCAGCGAATGCTGCACGAGCGGCAGCCCCGCCGGCGCTTCGAAGTACTTGCGCGCCTTCTCCTCGAGCGTGTGCGGGGCGTGGTCCGTTGCGATGACGTCGATGCGGTCCTCGACGACGGCGGCACGGAGCGCCGCCCGGTCGGCGGCCGTCTTGATCGCGGGGTTGCACTTCACCTTGGCGCCGAGCGTCGCGTAGCTCGAATCGTCGAACCACAAATGATGGACGCACACCTCGGCCGTGATCTTCTTGCCCTCGATCGGGCCGCGCTCGAAAAGCTCGAGCTCGCGCGCCGTGGTCAAGTGCAGGACGTGCAGCCGCGCGCCGTGGCGCTTCGCGAGCTCCACGGCCAGCGACGACGACCGGTAGCACGCTTCTGCCGAGCGGATCAGCGGGTGCGCCTCCATCGGAACGTCGTCGCCGTAGCGTTCGCGGAAGCGCCTCTCGTTCTCCGCGATCAGCGGCGTCGACTCGCAGTGCGCCGCAATCGGGATGCGTGCGCCTGCGAAGATGCCCTCGAGCGTCTGCGGATCGTCGACGAGCATGTTGCCCGTCGACGCGCCCATGAACACCTTGACGCCGCAGGCGTCCTCGGGGCCGACGCGCTTGATCTCCTCGAGGTTCGTGTTCGTCGCGCCCAGATAGAAGCCGTAATTGACGTGACACGTCGCGGCCGCGATGCGGCGCTTCTCCGCGAGCGCGGCGCGGTGCGTCGTCGGCGGCTGCGTGTTCGGCATGTCGAGGAAGCTCGTGACGCCGCCGCAAAGCGCCGCGAGCGACTCCGTCGCGAGCGTGGCCTTGTGCGTGAGCCCCGGCTCGCGGCAATGCACCTGGTCGTCGATCAGGCCCGGCAAGAGGTGCAGGCCGTTCAAATCGATCGTCGCCGTGCCGGCGGGCACCGGGCCCGTCCCGATCCGCTCGATGCGCTCGCCGCGTACGAGCACGTCGGCAGCAACGATCTTGCCCTCGTTCACGAGCTGCGCGTTCGCGAGCAGCAGCGTGCTCATGGCTGCTTCCCCGCGAAGCGGTCCGTCGCCTCGATCAACGCGGCCGTGATGCCGGCCTCGTAGGCCGAATGGCCCGCGTCGGGCACGATCTCGAGCTCGGCCTCGGGCCAACGCCGCGCGAGCTCGAACGCCGTGTCGATCGGGCAAACGACGTCGTAGCGGCCGTGGACGATGACGGCCGGGATGCCGCGAATCTCGTCCACGCCGTCCAGGAGCTGATTCTCGTGCGAGAAGAAGCCGCGGTTCACGAAGTAGTGGGCCTCGATGCGCGCGAACGCGAGCGCGAACTCCGGCGCGCCGTACCGTTCCTCGCGCTTGGGATTCGGCAACAGCGAGCTCGTGGCGCCCTCCCAAACCGACCAGGCGCGCGCGGCCTCGCGCTGCACGGCAGGATCGCCGGACAGGAGGCGGCGATGGTAGGCGCCCAGCAGGTCGTGCCGCTCGGCCTCGGGGATGGGCGCGAGGTAGCTCTGCCACAGATCGGGAAAGAGCATGCTCGCGCCGAACTGGTAGAACCATTCGAGCTCGACCTGCCGCAGCAGAAAGATGCCGCGCAGAACGAGCTCGCTGACGGTCGAGGGATGAGTCTCCGCGTAGGCGAGCGCGAGCGTGCTGCCCCACGAGCCGCCGAACACGAGCCAGCGGTCTATGCCGAGATGCCGGCGCAGGCGCTCCATGTCGGCCACGAGGTGCCACGTCGTGTTCGCCTCGAGCGACGCGTGCGGGCGGCTGCGCCCCGAGCCGCGCTGATCGAAGACGACGATGCGGTACCGGTATGGGTCGAAAAAACGCCGCGCGTCGACGTCGCCGCCACCCCCGGGGCCGCCGTGCACGAACAGTGCAGGCTTGCCCGCCGGATTGCCCGATTGCTCGTAATAGACGTCGTGGCCGTCGCCGACCTCGAGATAGCCCGTATCGTAGGGCTCGATCGGCGGATATAGCGTTCGCTGGCTCATGCTGCGTCCAAGACCTCGGCGCCCGGCGTCCGAGGCTTATACTCTCCCAAATTAGCTTGTTGGCACACGGAAGTCCGATGAAAAACTCGGTTGCAGCCCTTTTCGCCGTCCTCGCCCTCGCGGCGCCGGCCGCCGCGCAAGAGCCGGCCATTCCGTTCGAGGAATTCCGTCTCGCGAACGGCCTGCGCGTGATCGTGCACGAGGACCGCAAGGCGCCGATCGTCGCCGTCACGATCTGGTACCACGTCGGCTCGAAGAACGAGGTGCCCGGCAAGACGGGGTTCGCGCACCTGTTCGAGCACCTGATGTTCAACGGCAGCGAGCACCACGACGACGAGTATTTCCGGCCGTTGCAGGAAGCCGGCGCCACGGGCTTGAACGGCACGACCGACTTCGACCGCACGAACTATTTCCAAACCGTGCCGAAGACGGCCGTCGACCTCGCGTTGTGGCTCGAGTCGGACCGCATGGGGCACCTGCTCGGCGTCGTCGACCAAGAGACGCTCGACGAGCAGCGCGGCGTCGTCCAGAACGAGAAACGGCAGGGCGACAACGCGCCGTACGGCAAGGCGTTCGAGACGATCATCACGAACCTGTTCCCGCCGGGCCATCCCTACTCGTGGGAAGTCATCGGCTCGATGGAGGACTTGAACAGCGCCTCGCTCGACGACGTGAAGCAGTGGTTCAAGGACTACTACGGTCCCTCGAACACCGTCCTCGTGCTCGCCGGCGACATCGACGCGAAGACCGCGCGGGAAAAGGTGCAGCGCTACTTCGGCGACATCCCGCCCGGCCCG
>Ga0209172_10003876_pt1 | contig 21580 bp, 21 predicted proteins | sample LarsenN4metaG_FD_184113 | JGI IMG/M metagenome (GOLD analysis project Ga0209172, IMG submission 184113) | Hot spring sediment bacterial and archeal communities from British Columbia, Canada, to study Microbial Dark Matter (Phase II) - Larsen... ... | reverse complement strand
GAATTGATGCAGTTGCTTATGGGGATGTCGATCAAACGGTACTTCCCCGCGATGGGCACGGCCGGCTTCGAGCGCATCGCCGTGAGCGGATACAACCGTGCACCGCGCCCGCCCCCCATGATGATACCCAACACATCGTTCATTGATGGCATGTCACGCCTCCGCGTTGCCTGATTGTTGAATCACTCATAGTATAAAACCCTGAACTAAAAAAGAGAAACGCCCGCCAGTGAAGGTGGGCGTTGGTATAATCCGAGTGCCGAAGGAGGGAATCGAACCCTCATTCCCGGAGGGAACACGATTTTGAGTCGTGCGCGTCTGCCTGTTCCGCCACTTCGGCTTGTTGGCGCCACAAAGTATACCACTCATAACTTGCAGTGCAAGATGGCATCTTGCACCGTGATAAGGAAAAGATGAAACTCGGAATTATTGGTTTACCCCAATCTGGCAAGACCACCATTTTCAACGCAGTGACGCGTGGCAACGCGCCGACCACGGCCTCAGCCGGGCGTTTTGAGGTGCACACGGCTGTCGTGGAGGTGCCCGACCCGCGTGTGGACGCCCTCTCAAAAATGTTCAACCCGAAGAAGACCATCTACGCCAAAATGACCTATGCGGATATTGCCGGGCTGGAGGCTGGGTCTGCCAAGAGCGGCATCTCCGGTCAATTGCTGAACCAACTCGCACAAATGGATGGGTTCCTGCTCGTTGTCCGCGCGTTCGAGAGCGATCTCGTGATGCACCCCAATGGAAGTGTGGATGCCAGACGCGATGTGGATTCCATGTTGAGCGAATTGCTCCTCAACGACCTGATCGCGGTGGAACGAAAACTCGAACGTCTAACCGACGAACGCAAAAAAGGCGGGACGGATAAAGCCTTGAACGAAAAACAAACTGTGTTGTTCAATCGCCTGCTCGAAGCCTTGAACAACGGCACACCACTCCGCAAATTGGAATATTCGCACGAAGATGTGAAGGATCTTTCTTCGTTCGGCTTGCTCACGCGGAAACCTGTGCTGGTCGTGTTCAACCTGAGCGAGGGACAAACTGCCCCGCAAATGGCATTGGATGTTCCCTCTGTAGCATTGATGGGGAAACTTGAGATGGAGATCGCTCAACTTTCGGCGGAGGATGCCGAAATATTCATGCAGGAATACGGGATCAAGGAACTCAGTCTGAACAGGATGATTCGACTGTCGTATGATTTGCTCCAAGTACAGTCTTTCTTCACCGTCGGCGAGGACGAAGTGCGCGCGTGGGAGACGAAACGCGGCGCCACCGCGCAGGAAGCCGCGGGTGAGATCCACACCGACCTCGCGAAGGGATTCGTCCGGGCAGAGGTGGTGGCGTACGACGACCTCATCAGCCTCGGGGGGATGAATGAAGCGAAGTCAAAAGGGAAGTTGAGACTCGAGGGCAAGGAATATCCCGTCCAGGATGGGGATATCGTCCATATCCGGTCAAGTCTTTAAAATACATATTCGAAATACACCTTTCGTATCTTCGAGAACCAGGCAGTTAATGGTAAAAATATTTCAGGAGACTTTGAACCATGGCTTACAAAATCAAAAAATGGAATCTGGATGAACTCTTCACCGGCTTCGACAGCCCTGAATTGAACGCCGCGTTCGATAACGTGGAGGAACAGGTCGCCTCGTTCGAGGGTTTGCGCGGCAAACTCAAACCCGATATTGACACGGAAACTTTTCTCGAGGCGGTGCGCGCTTCCGAAGCGACATCGAAGATCGTGAACCGAATTTATGCGTTCGCGGGACTATCCTTCGCAGAGGATACGCAAAACCAACAGGCACAAAGCCTGCTGGGACGCGTGCAACAGTTCGTGGCAGAAATGCAGAACCGCACACTGTTCTTTAGCTTGTGGTGGAAGGATGTGGACGACGCAAATGCCGAACGCTTGATGAGCGCGTCAGGCGATTATCGTTATTATCTCGAAGAGATGCGTCACTTCAAACCACACACGTTGACTGAGCCGGAGGAAAAGGTTGTCAACCTTAAAGATGTGACCGGCTCGAACGCGCTGGTCAATTTATACGATGCCATCACGAATCGTTATGTGTTCAAGTTGAAAGTGAACGGCAAAGTCCAGGAGTTGACTCGCGCACAACTGCAACCCTATATTCAAGGACCCGACCCCAAACTGCGCGCGGCGGCATATCAGGAAATGTACCGCGTGTACGGAGAGGATGGACCTGTCCTTGGGCAGATGTACCAGACCCGCGCCCGCGACTGGCACAATGAAAATATCAACATGCGCAAGTTCAAGAGCGCCATGTCGGTTCGCAATCTGGCAAACGACGTGCCCGACGAAGCCGTGAACGCTTTACTTGAAGTGACGAAAAAGAACGCGAAGGTCTTTCAACGCTATTTCAAGATGAAGGCAAAACACCTCGGCGTCGAGAAACTCCGCCGCTACGATATTTATGCGCCTGTGGCAAAATCAGACAAGGCGTTCGATTTCAATGCCGCGGCGAACATGGTGATCGAGTCGTTCAACGCGTTCGACCCAAGAATCGGCGAACTCGCCAGACGCGTGTTCGACAAGGACCATCTCGATAGCGAAGTCCGCAAAGGAAAACAGGGTGGAGCGTTCTGCGCTTCGATCAACCCGGAAGACACGCCGTTCGTGTTGATGAACTACACCGGTCGCGCGCGCGACGTGGCGACTCTCGCGCACGAATTGGGACATGCCATCCACGCGATGCTTGCCTCACATCACACCACGTTCACATTTCACTCGTCTCTTCCTCTAGCCGAAACTGCCTCCACATTCGGCGAGATGATGCTCACCGAAAAATTGCTCTCGGAGGAAAAAGACGAATCGGTGCGACGGGACATCCTGTTCAAGCAAATGGATGACGCCTTCGCCACCATTTTGCGCCAGATCTATTTCGCGCTCTTTGAACGCGAGGCACATGAGATGGTGCAGAAGAACGCCTCGGTGGATGAAATCTCCGTTGCGTATATGGCGAATCTCAAAGAACAATTCGGCGACGCGGTGGAACTGAGCGATGAATTCAAATGGGAATGGGTTTCAATTCCCCACATCTATCACACCCCGTTCTATGTGTACGCGTATGCGTTTGGTCAACTGCTGGTGTTCTCACTCTACCAACAATATAAGGCAGAAGGTGAATCCTTCAAGCCGAAGTACCTCAAGATTCTCTCCGCTGGCGGATCGGAAGCCCCGGCAAAGATCCTTGCCGATGCGGGTGTGGATATTCGCGATCCCAAATTCTGGCAAGGCGGCTTCGATGTGTTGAGTCGCATGGTGGATGAGTTGGAGAAACTGCCGGTGGAGACATCGTCCCCGAAGGGGAAACAGTCCAAGGCGAAGAAGGCAACTGCAAAGCGCCGCCCTGAGCGTGCCGAAGGGAAGAAAGTTGCGAAGCCTGTCAAAAAGAAGACGAAGAAATAAAGAAAACGTTTGAACCGCGAAGGGCGCAAAGTGCGCCAGGAAATCTTTAAAATCTTTGTGTTCTTCACATACTTGGTGGTTAAAAAATGGACGACCCGTTCGGGTCGTCCATTTTTGTTTTACGCCTCGTAATCGGCGGCGTCTTCTTCCACGGTCATCACAGGCTCTTCGCTGGGTTTGCGGTCGAGCATTTGCATGGCAAGCGCAACCACCTTGGTGAAGTACTTGGTTTCGCCTTTGTCTTCGTACTTGTCAGTCTTCAACCGACCTTCCACGTAGACCAGGCTACCCTTCTTCAGGTATTGCTGGCAGACCTCGCCCAGCCGACCCCACGCTTCGATGTTGACCCATTCTGTGTATTCCTTGCTTTCGCCTGCCGTCTTCCAACGATTGGTCACGGCGATGCTGAAATGAGCCACTTTCTTCCCGCTCGGGGTGAACTTGCTTTCGGGATCCTTCCCCAGATAGCCAATCAGTTGAACTCGGTTCAGTGCTGGCATGATTCCCTCGCTTTCATTGTTTCAGGGCTTTTAGATGCTTGTGTACGTGTCATTTTAGTCTCCTTTTTATCTAAAAGTATTTGGTTGTGTACCCAGCCGCGCGGCTGAGCCTTGAAAAAACAGGGTTATACTTTGTTTACCCTGCGTTTTCCTATCCTTGTTCCGCCTTCTTGAGAACGAGCATGCCCGTCTTCATCTCAGCGACGGTGTAACCAGCGGGAACGGCATCGAGCGCTTCGCCTTCCCTCAATTCCTTCGAGAAGTAGAAGAGGGTGCGTTCCTTGCCTGTGGAAGTCATGGACTTCTTGGAGTGCAGGAAGTAAGTGTTGCCTTTTGAGTTGGTATACGAGAAAGCCATTTGAGTCTCCTTTGACTGATTTGTAGGCTAAGTTTAGCACAGATTTTCTACTCCTGTCAACAACGGAAGTTACGGATATGCGAAGCGCTTCGACAGTGGATGAACTGCGGAAAACCCGCCTCTCCTTCGACGGGACGGTTGGATTCGTCCCTACGATGGGATACCTCCATGAAGGGCATCTCGCCCTCATCCGCCGCGCAAGGGACGAGTGCGACCACGTGGTGGTTTCCATCTTCGTCAACCCGACACAATTTGGACCGAAGGAAGACCTATCCAAATATCCGCGCGACCTTGAACGAGATTTCCGCCTGATCGAGCCGTTCACCGACATGGTTTGGACGCCCACTCCTGAGATCATGTACCCTACGGGGTACCAGACGTGGGTGGAGGTCGAAGCGATGACCAAGCCACTGGAGGGAGCGATGAGGCCGGGGCACTTCCGAGGTGTGACAACCGTCGTTGCCAAGTTGTTCAACGCCGTCCAGCCGCACAAGGCATATTTCGGTCAAAAAGACGCCCAGCAGGTTGCCGTTATTCGTCAGATGGTGCGGGATCTGAACTTTCCCATCGAGATCGTGGTCTGCCCGACGACGCGTGAGCCGGACGGGCTGGCAATGTCCAGCAGGAACGTTTATTTGGATGCAGAGCAGAGAAAAGCTGCGACCGTGCTTTTCCGTTCGCTGAGCGCGGCGAAGGAGTTAGTCGAGCAGGGTGAACGAAATGCTGAAGCGTTGAGGGAAAAGATGAAAGAGGTGCTGGCGGGCGAGCCGCTTGCCGAAATGCAATACGTTTCGTGCGCCGATTATGACACGCTCGAGGAGTTGACCGAGATCAATCGAAAAGCCCTGCTTTCGATGGCAGTGTTCATTGGCAAAACAAGATTGATCGATAATATTGTGATCGGGTGATATTTGATGGAGGGCGACCGACATGGTCGCCCTTTTTATTTCTCAGCGTACTTTTTGAGCGCGGCGACAAAGTTCTTGAAGTTCTCGGTCAGGTCGGGGATGTTCTTGCCGAACACAGGCAGGAGCAATCCGCTGAAGATTTCCTCAGTGTGGAAGGTCGTCGTGCCATCCCTGTTTGCTGTCAGGCTGTGAGTCCGCTCGGATTTGAATAATCCCAACGGCATTCCACCCGTGAGCACCATTTTTCGATTCGGCTCAAACGAAGTGACCTTCACCGGGAAAGCTTGTGCGCTCAGTTTGGTAAAGAACTTGACAGTTTCACCCCATGCCAGTTTGCCTTCAATGTGATCCATGCTCAGATCCCAGGCAGGGTAACCGTTCGCGTCAGCCAATATCTTCCAGACCTTTTCTGCCGGCGCATTGATCGTATCGGAGGCGTGGTACTTTTTCATGAGAATTTCCTTTATTTGTTCTTGAGTGTTTGTTTAACGTAGTCTGACAGCGCTGTTTTGTTGTAATTGGGCGATGTGATGCGCATAGTGCGGGCTGTTTTACCGTCGCCTTCAAGTAAGTCGTATTTATCCTTCAAGGATGCACCTTCGAAGAAGATCAGTGATACTTTGCCTTTTCCCACCACCGTTTGGATATGATTCTTCGTTGTTCCGTACACGAGGCAATTTTTCCACTTGATGCTCTCGTTGAAAGACGGTCCCGCGGCGAGCACTGTGGCGCGGATGTCAATGAAGAGCGGGGCGATGTCTTCTTTCAACGCTTCGATGTACTCGTTGACGATGTCGTTTTTCGATTTTTTGAATTTCATCGGTTCTCCTTCCGCCCGTATTCTATATCAACGGCTGAGATTCTCATTGTACGAAGCGGACATTAAATTATCTTGCAGGATCGAGTTGGTTTCAAAATATTCCACAGGCGATACCCCTGTCATCTTTTTGAACAGGCGGTTCAAATGCGGCTGGTCGTAGAACACCTGCGGGTTGACATGCTGGATGATGCGCGGACTCCTCGTTGCGAAATCGCAAGTCTGCTCGAGGAAAGCCTGCATGTTGCGGATGTTCAAAAGTTCCTTGCGGCTCAACCCGAATGTGGATGCGTACATCCGCCGCTTGTGGCGCGGGGAATAATGAACCAGCCAATTCGCCTCCTGTAGGCCTGATAAAAGCATGGGACGGGGAAATTTTTGATTCCGCTTCATTTTGACGGTTGCCGATACTTGCCGGGCGAAATCTTCAAGGCTTTTCACATCACCCTTCACCCAGGATTGATTCAACAGTGTGTTTGCCTTTGCGCCTTCCCAAAACGATTCAGCAAACGCCAGTGACAGCCGCGCGCCGAACACCACCAGCGGCGGGGAAAACTGAAACTGCAACGGTCGGTGATGAATGGTTTTCAGGGTTTGTTGGCGAAGTGCGGTCTTTTTGCCAGTCGCCGGGTCGATCCAAAGAACACGTCCCGCTTTGATATAGAAATAGTCGAAAAATAGTTCCGGGATGAAATGCTCGTGAACGGGAATGCGCGAATTCGATTCGATCGCGAACCTCCAAAAGAATTCGATGCCGAGCGATTGGTCCCCGCGTTTCTTTTGAAACGAAACCTTCATGTCATTTGCTGTGCCAGCGCAAGGGCGCCCAACATTCCCGAACGCGTCCCCAACGCGGGCGGAACGATGTACTCGTCGATCTTTTTCCCAACTGCCGACGATTGAACATAGTCGTTCAATATCTCTTTTACTTTCCGGCGAATCATCGGGAAAAGAAAAACCTGAGTTGAAACTCCGCCGCCGATGATGAGGCGTTGCGGTGAAAGAGTCACAATGAAATTTGCAAGCGCCAACGCGATGTAATGTGCCTCCAGATCCCAGGCAGGATGGTCTTGCGGAAGAGTCTCCGCTTTTTGCCCCCAGCGCGCTTCCAGAGCGGGACCTGACGCCAGCCCTTCGAAACAATCCTTGTGAAACGGGCAGATTCCATCGAACGGGTCGCGCGCCTTGTCATGCGGCAGATGGATGTGTCCCATTTCGGGGTGGAGCAATCCGTGCAGGAGGTTGCCATTGACCATCGCGCCGCCGCCGATGCCTGTTCCGACAGTGAGGTAGATGAACGTGTCGAGTCCCTGCGCCGCGCCCCACGTCCATTCGCCGAGCGCCGCGCCGTTGACGTCGGTATCGAACGCGATGGGAATATCCAACGCCGACTTCAACATGCCGACAACGTTCGCGTTCGACCAATGCGGCTTCGGTGTTGGGAGGATACAGCCAAAGGTGGGCGAGGCAGGTTGAGGGTCGAGCGGACCGAAGCAGGCAAATCCTAATGAGGAGAGTTTGCCAAAATCCGCTTCGGCTTGTTTGAAAAAAGCGATGGATTTATCCAGTGTTTCTTGAGGTGTTGTGGTGGGGAATCGTTCTTCGCGTTTTATATCATCGGGCGAAGTGCCAACGGCGCAGATGAATTTTGTTCCGCCGCCCTCGATGCCGCCGAATAGTTTTACGGTCCCCATTTGAGTTGTTGACCGAACGGCGCGAGCGTGACTTTATTTTGGGTCGCGTCGGTGTAAAAAAGTTCAAGGGTGCCGCCGAAATAGATCTGATCGGAAGGCGCCATCGCAGCGACGACAAAACTCGCATCGGGCGACCAGAGCGCTTCGTTCATCAATTGGAACGATTCGGGTCGAAGCACGGTTCGATTGGTCACGCCATCAGGCGCGGCGCGTACGAGTTGTAGAGGAGTCCGCGCGTTGAATTCGCTGTCCGCCGAGGCGAAGAAGAAATACAACTGACCATCCGGTGCAAGATACGGCTCGGATGCATAATTGAATGAGCTTGTGTCGTAGTTGCTGGTGAACAATGTGGTGATATTTCCATTCGAGGCGTCCACGCGCCACAAGCCGGAGTTGAACATGCCCGCCGATGGGCTGGCTGAATAAAACGCAGAGCCATCCGCTGTCCATTGCGTGGCATCGCAACAGATCAACGCGCCTTCACCGCCGTTGAGCCGCACAAGCGAATTCGCGGCTGGATAATAGATCGCTGACGATGCGCCTTCATAATAACCGAGCGTGATGAGCAGTTTCGTTCCGTCGGGCGAATATTGGTTGGGCCAGAACATTTCGCGTGGGAAGATCGCGCCGTTGCCCAGATCATCAAGATCATCTTCGAGCACAAGATTTGAAATGCCTGTGTCTACTGCATATAAATTCAACCCCTTGTATCCGTAGGCAATGGTCTCTCCGTTCGGAGAAAAAACAGGAAAGCGCACCGCATTGACGAATGGATTGATCTCGTCCTGTGCTCCGCCGTCAATAAGCATACGCCGACTCGAACCATCGGCATTGACCAGCAAGATCTGATTGTTCGACACGTACGCCACGCTTCCATCTACTTGCGAGACGTCGTACGAATCCACCTTGACGGGTTCCGCGGTGATCTGACGAATCGTTTCTCCATCAGTTTCAAGCCGGAAAACCTGCGCGATACCCGCGTTGTCGTTGTTGAGAAAATACAACGAGTGCGGAAGTAAACCTGATGGTTGAGGGGTTGGAGAATCAGGAGAATTGGGTGTCAATGCCTGCATGGTGGATGCAACCACCGTCGCGACCTGATCTTCGGATGAGGGCGCGTCAGGCGCGGACGTTGGGTTGCCTCCACACGCCGAGAGGGATAGTGCAAGGATGAGAGTTGTTAGAACAACGCGATAACGTCTTTGCATCGAGACCTCGAAAAAAGTAGCCACGGAGACGCTGAGAAAATTTTGCTTCCCTGTGATACCGCGCCTCAGCGGCTAAAAAATCTTATACTTGCTCGAATCTTTCCACTGGAACAACGAACAACGTGGCGCGTTTTTCATTCGGCGCGGCTTTGCCAATTTTTCCGCGAATCAACTCGATGGCAGAGTCGACTCGGTCATCGTCCACGCCGAGGAGCAGGGTCGCGACCCCACTGCGGAGGAATCCGCCTGTGGAGGCAACGCGGGTCACGCGATAATCCGCGGAGGTGAGGGCTTGGGTGACAGCATCCGAGTCGCTGTCTTTGAGAATGAGGATGATCATTTTCATTGGATTGCTCCTTTGTATATAAGGGCGACCCGTCAGGATTGGATGATAATTTTCTCCTTCCTGGCGGGTCGCCCCTACGTTTACATCTCTTCAAATCGTTCCACAGGCAGGGCAAAGATCGTCGCGCCTCCCACAGTGACAGGAACCGGCGCGGGCATGGGCAGGGGTGAACCTTCGAGAGGCAGTGTGAGATATTCGATCCGCTGGCGGCAGGATTCTTCGAGCGATTTGATTGCCTCTTCCTCGCGTCCCTCGCGCAGACCAATGAGCAGGGTCGCGTTGCGCCGACCGAGGAACCCGCCCGCGCTGGCAAAGAAGACAACAGGCAGGTTCAATTTCTCAAGCGCGCGCGTGGCGGTCTCTTGATCCTGTTCTTGCACAACAGCGAGCATGAGTAGTTTAATGTCATTCATGGGAACCTCCGTTCGAGGTGGTCACAAGAATAGTATACAGGATAGTTGCGAGTTGGCAAGACACCAACAGATGGAGTTCATAAAGAAATAATTCGGGCTTCAGAATCTGTTACCACCACAGACTTCCCATTCGCGAAAACGACCTCTGTTTTCTTCATTCCCCGAATCACTTTCAAACCTTTGAATTGAATCGTCACATCCCATGGGAAAGGGTTTTCGCCTTCGAGTTTCACGCGCGTGGGTGAGAGAATCTCCACGCCTAAAATTTTCAGGAACAAGCCGACAGGCGCGAGTCCGCTGAGCGCGTTGCGTTCGCCGATGCCCGTCCCTTTTTCGGCGTGGTAACGCGCGTGGAAAGAGCGATTCAATTTCAGGTTTTGGATGACCGCCGTCATATTGTGCGCGAATAATTTCGCCGCGTCCGCGCGAAACCCGTATATCAGCAAGCCTTCGCACACGAACAGATTCCACGGCAGGTGAACCGATTGCGAAACCGTCTCCGCTTCGGGTTGAGTCAACGACGGGCAGGCAGGGATTCCATACGGGCGATAAAATCGCAACGCATCCAGCAAGGCGCGCCCGATCATGATCTGCGCGTGCGTTTCATCTGGCACACGCGCCCACAACGGCGTGAACAGCGTGTGGTCTTCGGTGGTGAAATCGAGCGTGCTGATAACGACGGTGTCTTCCTCACTAAGTCCGCGCACCGAGACCTTCGCCAGTTTCGAATACATTTTTTTCGTCGTATACACCGCGCCGTTGTTGCGCCATTGATAATCGCCGCTTTCGATGACCTCGTCCGCAGGCTTCGTGGAAAATTCATGGATACGGATCTGCGGACGCTTCGCCGTCGGACTTTGGGTCTGCACTTCCACTAGCAAACGGATCTGCCCATCGAATTTCAACTTCGTAGTCACCGTCCCTGAACCTTGTTGCTTGACGAGGACCTTGCCCTCGAGACTTATCCCCGTGCCGCGTTCGCGATAGTGATACAAACCCGTCCGCGCCTGCCACGTGGACTCGATGGATGCGCGCAGTTTCGCGGCTTGCTCATGAAGCAGCGTCAGCGACTCGTGATGCTCGAGATGCTCCGCCATTTTGATGAGGCAGGCGGCTTCGTTGTACAACATCGCTTCCAATTCAGGGCTGTGGACTTGTGCGATGTTCACACCCAGCGACCACTCGTGCCACTGGTCAAATAGCGGATTATCTTCAAAGCCCGTTTGCAAGACGTGTTTCCATTGCGGGATGCCGTCATGGTCATCGTCATATTCTGGCGAGAACCAAGCCCAAAAAAATTTTTGCAATTGAGGGAAGATTTGATTCAGAAATTCATCATCGTCTGACTTTTCGTACAATTTCCATGCAAGACTGGCGAGCAAGGGCGCGGCGAGGTAACGTCCGCGTTGACCTGCGAGTCCTGGCTTGCCATCTATCGAGCCATTTTCATTTTGAATGGCGAGAAAGTTTTTCAAGAGATCTTTGGCGGCTTGCGATGCTGGCAAAACCTCAGATAAATAATACGCGTCGAACGGAGATTGTCCGTTCCACGAGGCGGGGTAATCGGAACCGTCGCCGCGCGGGGAGTAGCCGTTATCCGGTCCGCGCGAGGAAACGATGGATGGATTCGGCAAATGTTCATTCGGAGGGAAGAACAACCCAAACGCCGTAGTTTGACTCAAGGCGAATGCCGCATCCCACTCTGTATCTGCGGTGTGAATGTCAATGGTTTGACTTGTGTTCATTAATTCAAGCCGCGTGCGTTCGGCCTCCCACGGGCGCGCTGCGGTCTGGCGCGCGAGGTCGAAGGAGGTTTGCAAATTGTCGGTTGCGGCTTGAGTCCACGTGAGTTGACGCGTCGCACCAGGACCCAGTTCAAGGTCGAGAAGAAGCGAGGGATGAGGTCCGGCGCCGTGCGCGGGTCCGCCGGTCATGAAGAGGACGGGAAAGAGTCCGCCGGTTTGCCCCGCAAGGATGTTGACCATCTGCGATTGCGCGGTCGCCATGCTCTGGCCGTCAATCGGATTCAACACCGAACACAATTCAAGTTTTACTTTTCGATTCTTGTTCGATCGGTTCGCGATGGTCACACGCCCGCACACCGCATTGGACTGTGGAACCCAATACTCCGTGGAAACGTCAATGGTGGGTAACGGAGAGTAATCAACGATGAGGAAGTTCGGGTAAAAACGGCGGACAATCGGTTTGCCTGCAAAGGCAGACGGGTCGCTGATCGCCTGTTTGCCTTCACCAAAACGAAAGAAGATGCGCATCGCTTTGGCGCGCAAGCCGTACGTTGTGCGAAGCGAGAGCGAGGCTGGCTCGGCGCCGCCAAATTCGAGTTCCCAAATGTGGTCGTTGAGGTAATCGGGGATGGAGAGCCGTGAATCTGCCGCGAGGGTGAGGCAAAGCGGGTCGCCGGGGGCGAGGGACCAGTCGCGCATAAGGCAGTATTGTACGGGCAGAAGGGCGGGAGGTCAAAGGGTATAATTTGTTTAGTCTGCTGGTCGGCTAGTCAAAGACCATGAGACTAGAGACTAGAAGACTAGGAGACTAATTTATGGGTCTTTATTTTGAAGAATTCCACGTGGGGCAAAAAAATGTGACAGAAAAACGGACGATCACCGAGGACGACATCATGCAGTTTGCGGCGCTGACAGGTGATGACAACCGCATCCACACCGATGCAGAGTTCAGCAAGACGACTCCGTTCGGCAAGCAGATCGCACATGGGGTTTTGGGTCTGTCCTATGCTTTGGGTCTCGCGTGGAAAACCGGGATGCTGGACGGCACGGTCATTGCCTTCCGTGAAATAAACGAATGGAAGTTCGTCAAACCCGTCTTTATCGGCGATTCCATTTATGCGGAGATGGAAACGAAAGAGACCAAAGCCCTGCCGCGCATCGGCGGTGGTTCTGTCACGATCACAGTCGAGGTGAAGAATCAAAGCGACGAAGTCTGCCACCGAGGCACATGGACGGTGCTGATGATGAGTAAACCCTCTTGATTTACGATTTCAGATTTACGATTGACGATTTGCGATGACAAACGACGAAGAGAACAAACACCGAATTAAGAAATTGATCGACTCCGAAGCCGATACGCGCGCCGAGACTCCCATCGAACCGAAGAAGGACGAGTCGGAAGAGAAGCCGGCAACCACAAAGGCGAGCCCGGCGCGTAAGATTACGCCTGAAACTCCGCATATCGCTTTGGATGAAAACAACATGCCCCTGCCGCGGCGCGTCCACGAAGTGGATATGGACGGCACACGCGTGACGCCAGCCGCGTATGAGCGCGCGAGCAAGCCACGCGGAGCAACGGAAACACGACGCGTCTCGCCGCCGAGCCAGCCGCGAAAAGCACAGCCTTTATCCTTCGATTGGCGTTCGTTCGATTGGAAGCGCGCGGGCGGATGCCTCGCCCGCGTCCTCGTTCTGACATTGTTCGGCATGATCATCCTTGCCATCATCGGCGGTTCGGTTTTGATCTATTCGTATTACTCCATCGCGCGGACTCTCCCCAGCGTGGACGACTTGAAGAACCGCGCGTCGCAGTTCGAAACGACACGAATCCTGGATCGCAATGGAAATTTGCTGTATGAAATTCTCGACCCGACGGCAGGACGAAGAACATACATAACCCTCGATAGAATTTCTCCCGCGCTCGTTGCAGCGACGATAGCCACCGAGGACAAGGATTTCTACGACCACCCGGGCTTCGATGTGTGGGCTATCGTCCGCGCGCTGTGGGAAAACTATCGTACCGACGGTCAGGGTGGGGGCGCATCCACGATCACGCAACAACTGGCGCGCGCACTGTTGTTGACCCCCGAAGAGCGCGCCCAGCGGACGTATTCGCGCAAAGTACGCGAGATCATCCTTGCCGCAGAGATCACGCGCCGATACACAAAAGATGAGATCCTCGAGTTGTACCTTAACGAGATCTACTACGGCAACCTCGCCTACGGGATCGAAGCCGCGGCAGAAACATACTTCGGCAAGACCGCGAATCAACTAACCCTTGCTGAGGCATCGTTCCTCGCAGGCTTGCCGCAGTCGCCGTCGATCTATGATATTTACACGAATCGAGATGTGACCCTCGCGCGTCAGCAACAGGTGCTCGTGCTGATGTTCGGGTTGAGTCAACAGCGCGGCTGTATCGAGGTCAGCAACAGCGACACACCGATCTGTGTGGACCAGGTCGCGGCGGTGCAGGCCGCGGATTACATCAAGTCATACAACTTCATCGTGCCGAACATCAATGCGAAATATCCGCATTGGGTGAACTTCGTCCGCTCGGAATTGGAAGAACAATACGACGCGCAGACCATCTACCGTTCGGGTTTTATCGTTTACACCACGATCGACCCGACGCTTCAAGACGAAGCGCAGAGGCTGGTCACCGAACAACTGGCGACCCTCACCGATAAGAACGCGAAGAACGGCGCGCTCGTAGCGATCAAACCTTCGACGGGAGAAATCCTCGCCATGGTCGGCTCGCCCGATTTCAACAACGAAGAGATCGCCGGTCAGATCAACATGGCGGATAGTCCCACGCGTCAACCCGGATCCTCGATCAAACCCATCACCTACGTTGCCGCGTTCGAAAAGGGATGGACACCGTCGACTTTGATCTGGGATGTTCCGACGGATTTCCCCGACGGCGCAAACCCACCGTATCAGCCCGTCAACTACGACGGGAAATTTCACGGACCGGTCACCGTACGCACCGCGTTATCCAACTCGTTCAACGTCCCTGCCGTCAAAGCGCTCGAATTTGTCGGCGTGTTCGACAACCCGAATACTCCTGAAAAAGATGGCATGATCGCCATGGCAGAGCGACTCGGTATCACGAGTCTGACGAGCAATCAATATGGGCTCGCGCTCACGTTGGGCGGCGGTGAGGTCAGTTTGCTCGATATGACCAGCGCATTTTCCGTATTTGCGAACGGCGGAAAGAAAGTACCGCCTGTTGCCATTCTTAAGATCGTCGATTTCGAAGGCAATGTCATTTATGAATACCAGCCTCCCCAGGGCGAGCAGGTGATTCGCGCTGAGCATGCATTTTTGATCTCCTCGATTCTTTCCGATAACGAAGCGCGCTCGTGGATGTTCGGGCGCAATTCGGTGTTGAATCTCCCGTTCCAAGCCGCGGCAAAGACCGGCACCGCCGGCGACCCGCGCGGCGCGGACGCGGTCAACGTATACGATAACTGGACGCTGGGCTACACCCCCGACCTCGCTGTGGGCACATGGGTGGGCAATGCAGATTACACACCGATGATCGGCACTTCGGGCACTACCGGCGCGGCGCCGGTCTGGTCGCAGTTCATGACGTTCGCCGTGCCAAAAGTCGCGCCGAACAACGCGCCCACGCCGTTCACCTTCCCACCGGGCATCACTGAAAGGATCATCTGTGCGGTTTCCGGCACCGAACCCTCCAATTGGTGCCGCGGCGGCCAGCGCAGTGAATTATTTGCCAGCAATCAACTGCCGTTACCCGCGTCGCAGGATCTCTTGCGCCAGACAAAAATCGACACATGGACGGGTTTCATCGCGGGCAATGCCTGCCCCGATTTCACCAAAGAAGACCTCACAATGAATGTCAATGACGAGTGGGGTCGCAAATGGCTCCGCACCGGCGCTGGACGCGACTGGCTTGAATCGCACGATATGCCGCGCAACCCGTTCTTCGCGCCCGAACGGGAATGTTCCGCCGACGATCCGCGCCCGATCCTTGAATTCAGCAACCTCAAAGATAACGATGTCATCACAGAGACAACGCTGGTGATCAAAGGTGTGATCGATGTGACCCAAGGTGATTTCACCGGCTGGCGGCTCGAGTTCGGCAATGGAAACGACCCCGATGATTGGACCACCCTGGCACAGGGAAATAACGCGATCGAATCGTCCGGTGATATCTTCACGTGGAATTTGAAAGACCTCACCAGCGACAGGATCACGCTTCGGATTTACCTCATGAACGGAGAGGAATTCTACGCCGAGAAACGCGTCACGCTGACGTTGAACCTGCCTACCCCAACCCCCGAGCCGACCTCCACCCCCAGCCTCACCCCGCTCCCACCAACCGACGCGCCTACCTCAACGCCATCCGAAACTCCGACACCGACCCTGCCGCCGCCTCCCACCGACACGCCGACGCCAAGTCCGACTACGGGACCGTAATTCTCAGTCACGGATTCTCACGGAAAAAGAATTAGGGTAAATCCGCGAAATCTGTGGCAACGGTTTTCCAAAACATGAACATCCGCGACATACACTTCCTCTACGAATACAACTGCTGGGCGAGTAAAAAATGAACGTGAGCACACGCGCCAACCTCAAACCCGGCATGACTGTGTTGATCGTATTGAAACAGGATCAGCGAACGGGGAAACTTACAAAAGGAATCGTCAAAGACATCCTCACCAAATCGCCGACTCATCCGCATGGGATCAAAGTCCGCCTGCAAAGCGGGGAAGTGGGACGCGTCAAGGAGATCGTTCAGGAATGAAGTCACACTCTCACGGCAAGCGGATGTTCCTCCCGCTCGCCGCGCTCATCCTCGTGCTTGCGTGCGCTCCCGCCGCCGCGCCAGCCATCCCTGCGGCTGACCCGAACGCCATCCAGTTGTACATCCAGCAGACCGCGGCCGCCGCGTCCACGCAAACGCAAGATGCCCTGCCGCCTGCCAGCATCACTCCCACGATCACGTTCACACCGAGAAGCACGTTCACTCCCTACGCCACGTTCACGCCATTCCAAACGTTCGTGCTGGCGTCGCCCACGCCGCTGCGGAGAAGTTATTTCTTCCGGGTCAAACATGACAGCCAGCTGGCGATCTACGATTTCAAATCGCGCACCGCCGCCGGATCGTGGACGTTGAATCCGCAAACGCCGGAGGTGGTGCCTCTTTTCGCGGCGCCCAAGGAGGCGAGCGGAACGCACCGCACGCCGATCACCCGTGCGTGGGAGTCGTACATGGATGAGTTGAACAACGGCAATGAAAAAAAGTTGAGATATCTAAAGGCGACGCATACGGCGCTGTTCAACGGGGCAGGCTTCCCCCAAATGGAAAGCCTCACCATGGGCGGCAACATCATCACGCTGGATGCGATCCAGGGCGATTGGGGTAAAGTGCATACGCTTCCGTATGGAAGCCCGCCATCCGCTTCGGTCGTAAATTATTTTACAAGCCCAGACCTTGTGCATAAATTCGTCGTTGTGGGGTGGAGCCGCGCTTCGAAAGCAACGTATTGGGTCGATCCTCCGCAAGGGGATACCTACTGGCCCTTCGTATCGAGGCACGTGGTGTGGATTCAAATGTCGCGCCTCGAACCGTTCCCCGGCGTGCCGATGCAGGTCACCGCGCGCGGACAACAGGAAGTCAAACAGGAACCCAAAGCCGACAGCCGGCCGACCGGGTTCACGCTGGAGGATGGCGCGTCCGTGACCATCGTCGAGTATTACCCGACCGGCTCCGACGTGTGGGCGCGCATCCAAAGCGGCGGGTGGATTGCCCTGCTCATACACAAAGGCGGTGTGCCAAAATATCTCACCTCGTGGAGCATGGAAACAGTGCCGCCCCCACCGCCTCCGCCTTCGGAATAAATTTTCCACCGTGCTATACTCGCAGGATGAAACTCGGCATCGTCACTGATTCCACGTCTGACCTCCCAAACTATTTAATTGAACAACACGGACTCGAAGTTGTCCCTTCCATTTTGATTCTCGATGGAAAAGAATACGCGGATGGAACCGGCATCTCGCGCGAGGATTTTTACAACCGACTTGCTTCGCTTCACCCCTACCCAACGACTGCCGCACCTTCGATCGGCGATTTCGCCTCCCGCTACGACTCCCTCCTCTCGCGCGGCTGTCACCACATCCTCTGCATCCACGCCGCAGGGACTCTGACCACCATCATCAACTCTGCGCGGCAGGCAGCGCACGATTTCCCGGACAAAATCACCATCGTAGACAGCGGCTCGCTCTCGTTGGGTCTCGGATTTCAAGTGCTCGCGGCGGCGGAAGCGGCTGAGTTGGGTTTACAAGCCGCGTTGGAGGCGATCGAATCGACGCGCAAGCGGCTGTCCGTTTTTGCCGCGCTGGACACGATGGAGAATCTCAAACGCAGCGGGCGCGTCCCCGGCGTGGTGGCGCAGTTGGGAGGGTTGTTGTCAATCAAGCCAGTAGTTGAAATTAAAGGTGGAAGTGTGAAACCCATCGGCGCGACGCGCACCACAAAACAATCCGATGAACGAATGTTGAATTTATTGTTGGAAGTGGGAGACATGGAACGGCTGGCGATCTTGCACACGAATGCCCCCGCGCGCGCAAAAGGATTATTGAACGGCGTGATGGAGCGCCAACACAAACTTGTTCCGCGTGATATTTTGTTCGTCAATGTCACTGCGGTGATCGGCACACATTTAGGTGCGAACGGGTTGGGATTTGCGGCGGTGAGAAAATGAGAGTCTGTAATTCGCGGGAAAACATAACGCGCCTGTGAAGAGTACTTCACAGGCGCGTGTTGATTCTTAGTAAGCCGCTTACTACGGACTCCAAGTCACTGCCCAATCACCGGGGAGGAGTAATTGAACGTTGGTGAAGGTCAGGGTGAGGGGTCCTTCCGGAATCGGCATCTGGTATCCATATCCGCTGACGAAAGGAACACCCGCTGTCGGTATGCCGCCTCCGCCGCCTCCGCCGAGCGGGGGATGATCCAGGTCGATCACCGATGCACCGACGATGTTCGAATCCGATTGCATGGTGAACATAAAGAAGCCCGGCTCGATTCCACCCTGTTCGGCGGAGAGGACGTGGATGACCTCGTTGTTCACCGTCACATCCTGGTTGATATCCCATGTCTGTCCAAGTTGAGGGTTCGGACCCGGGTCGAAGGTGAAGAATCCGCCGTCCGCGGGGAGAGAAACGAGCATCGCAAAGGAGAGGGTGACCGGCGCCGTGAAATTATTTCCGATCTTGAAAGCCCAGTAGTAGCGCATTTCGCCCGGTGCAGAGAACATGCCCGGGTCTTCATAGTCGAACGGAATATCCACACCGTTGGCATCTTTGATATAAGCCAGTTCGGCTGACACTCCATACGGCGGAATCATTGGGTCCGTCCACGATGTGTTTCCATACAAGATATACCCATCGGGCACTGCCACAAATTTATCCAGGCTGTTCGTGATTCCATAGGTGTTCACGCTTTGCGTCGGCGCGCCGGCACTGACTGTGGCTGGTATGGGCGTCACGATCTGTTCGATGACCGGAGCGATCTCGGAAGGATCGGCAGGCTTGAATTTCAATTGAAATTTCCAATCCCGCGGGGCTGTATTGTCCGGCATGGCAACCAGATCCGGAATTTCGAGGGTCACTTCATAGACTCCTGCAGGCAGGGGAGGAAACTCCATCAAATAACGCAGGTAGCACTCGGGACAATCTGAACTGGCCATGTGACGCGCCGTTATAACGTCGAAGCGTGTCCCATCGGGCAGAGTCAGGTAAGGCGCAAGAGTTGTGGAGACGCTGTTCTCGGGGTAGACATACTCCGGCGGCAGGATGTAAGAATACACCACAGCGGTCTTTTCGCTGTTCAACACCGCCTGATCCACGGTTACGATGAATCCGTCGCGTGTCACCGTCACTGGCTCGGTCAGCACGAACACCTGTGTGGATTGATCGATGATGCCCACATTCGGGATATACCCAAACAGGCGCTTCAACGCGTTCACCACGTCCGGGTTGGTGGATAAGAACACGAGCGCCACCAATACCACGGCTGCCATTGCCCATATCAGGCGCTTCTTCAAACTTCTATTTTTCATTTGGATCTCCTGATGTTTGATCGCGCTTGCATGACCTTCCGCTACGAAGCGGGCGCGCAGGGAGTTGACGAACTCAGCATCAGGCTCAGGGACGGCGGCTACTTCCTTGACGGCTTTTTCCAACTCTGACGGTTTCAAAGGCTCAGACATGTTGCGCCTCCATCTGGACAGCCAAACGGTCGAGAGTGCGGCGAATCGACTTTCGCACGGCATCTTCACTGCGCCCCAGCAATTGACCGATCTGCACGTACGAGAGTTCCGCCGTGAATCGCAAACGCAGCAACTCTTTCTCGTCCTCGTTCAGCATTCTCATCAGTTCCTTGAGTTTGGCACGCGATTCATTCCGGGCAACTGCCTCGAGCCCGTCGGCTTGGGCTGTATCCGCTACCGACTCGGTCATATCACTCTCGTTGTGATTCCCCCGGAAATGATCCATCGCCTTATTGCGCGCGATCTGGAACATCCACGCCGTAAAGCGCCCGCGATGTTGATAGCGCGGCAGTGCTTCGAGCACCGCCATGAATGTCTGCGACGTCAGGTCTTCGGCATCCGCGGCATTGCCCACGCGCGAGTAATGATAACGATAGATGGGTTTGGCGTAAGCGTCGTAAATTTGCGCCAGCGCCGTCTCGTCCCCTGTCAGGGCGCGGTGGATGGTATTGAGTTCGATCTCCACCAGCCGAGGTCCTTCATTCTCCATGCACATCTCCTCGAGGGCAGGTTTTCATGCAAGCACATTTACATATCGCAGAAAATACCAAAAGCGGACAAATTGCCCCATTTCAAGACGATAGACGATGGACTACAGACCATGGGTCCATTGTCCATCGTCTACGGTCCAAATTACGAAAACGCCTGAATCCCTGTCTGTGCCCTGCCTAAAATCAATGCATGGATGTCGTGAGTCCCCTCGTAGGTGTTGACTGCCTCTAAATTCATCATGTGCCGAATCACATGGAACTCATCCGAAACGCCATTCCCGCCGTGCATGTCACGCGCCATTCGAGCGATCTCGAGTGCTTTGCCACATGAGTTGCGTTTGACCAATGAAATCATTTCAGGGGTGGCTTTATCTTCGTCGATCAGGCGCCCAACCCGCAGTGCACCCTGCAATCCCAGTGTAATCTCCGTCATCATGTTCGCCAGTTTCAATTGGATGATCTGATTCGCCGCCAGCGGACGCCCAAACTGCGGACGGTCCAGTGTGTATTGCCGCGCCGCATGCCAGCAAAATTCCGCCGCGCCGAGCGCGCCCCATGCGATCCCGTAGCGCGCCTTGTTCAAACACCCGAACGGACCTGCCAAGCCTTTTACATTAGGAAAAATATTTTCATCGGGCACAAACACTTCGTTCATCACGATCTCGCCCGTGGAACTGGCGCGCAAGCTGAACTTACCCTCGATCTTCGGCGCGCTCAGCCCCTTCATCCCTTTTTCCAAAATAAAGCCGCGAATCTCGCCCTCATTGCTCTTTCCGCCGTCCTCGGCGGAAGCTCTTGCCCACACGACAAAGACATCCGCGATCGGCGAGTTAGTGATCCACGTCTTGCTGCCCTGCAAAACGTAGCCGCCGTCCACTTTCTTGGCGCGGGTCTCCATGCTGGCGGGGTCACTGCCGTGATTTGGCTCGGTCAACCCGAAACAGCCGACGAGTTCTCCGCTGGCGAGTTTCGGCAAATATTTTTTACGCTGTTCTTCCGTGCCATACGTGTAGATCGGATACATCACCAGCGAACTCTGCACGCTCATCGCGGAGCGGTAGCCGCTGTCCACGCGCTCGACTTCGCGGGCGATCAAGCCGTAGGCTACGTGGTTCAACCCAGCGCCGCCGTATTCTTCGGGAATGGTTGACCCCAAGAACCCCATGCTTCCCATTTCATCCATGATCTCGCGGTGGAAGATCTCCTTGCGATTCGCTTCAAGGATGCGCGGCATTAACTTATCCTGACAATACTTGCGCGCCGTGTCGCGGATCATGCGCTCTTCGTCGGTGAGTTGGTCGTTGAGCAGAAAGGGATCGTCCCATCTGAAGGTTGCTTTTGTCATCGGTGCCTCGTATGGCAAT
>Ga0209172_10003873_pt1 | contig 21586 bp, 15 predicted proteins | sample LarsenN4metaG_FD_184113 | JGI IMG/M metagenome (GOLD analysis project Ga0209172, IMG submission 184113) | Hot spring sediment bacterial and archeal communities from British Columbia, Canada, to study Microbial Dark Matter (Phase II) - Larsen... ... | reverse complement strand
GGCTTCAATGATAAATTTGGAGTGCGCTGACTTGTCAGCGCTTTGGTTTGCGGGCCGCACCGCTCGCCGCTTATCTTATGCAATCTCAAAACAAAGCGGCAACAAGTTGCCGCACTCCAAAGGCTTCGCCAAGACGCTAAACAGATCCCGTAGAACATAGAACATATTCAGGCGGATTGCGGATTGATTGTACTACGCATTACGCATTAAGCGTTGAAGGTGGATTGTTATGAGTTATTCAAGATCAAGTGGAATTCTCTTGCATCCAACATCGCTTCCCGGTCGGCACGGAATTGGATCGCTGGGCCCCGAAGCATATCGCTTCATAGACTTCTTGCACGGCGCTAGCCAGCAAATCTGGCAAGTGCTGCCTCTGGGGCCGACCGGCTATGGAGATTCTCCTTACCAGTGTTTCTCAGCCTTCGCGGGCAATCCCTTGCTAATTAGCCTGGATAAACTGGCCGAGGATGGCCTTCTGTCGGAAGATGATCTAGCAGGGGCCCCTTCATTTTCGGATGAGGAAGTTGATTATGGCCCGGTCGCCGAGTTCAAGCTGCCGCTACTGAGGAGAGCGTTCAAGAACTTTAAGCGCCGGGCTTCACAACATGACAGAGATGATTTTGCCAGTTTCTGCCACCGAGCTGCCTTCTGGCTCGACGATTATGCTCTGTTTATGGCTATCAGAGAGGCGCACTCTTACGCTCTATGGACCAATTGGGAGAAGGAGATTGCCGATCGCCAGCCGCAAGCAATCGCCTATTGGAGCGAGAAGCTCGCCGATGAGATTCAAGCGCGCAAATACTGGGAGTATCTCTTCTTCAAGCAGTGGACTGAGCTGAGAGACTACTGCCACCAGCAAGATATAAAGATCATGGGCGACATGCCTATATTCATCTCTCACGATAGCGCTGATGTCTGGGCTCACCGCGAGCTGTTTCACCTCGATGAGAGAGGCAATCCGACGGTTGTGGCCGGTGTGCCGCCTGATTATTTTAGTGAGACGGGGCAGCTTTGGGGGAACCCGCTATATCGCTGGGATGCGGTAGCTCGAACCGGTTATCAATGGTGGATCGACCGGCTCCGATCAATTCTTTTGCTGGTAGACATCGTCAGATTGGATCACTTCCGTGGCTTTGAAGCATACTGGGAGGTTCCGGCTACCGAGAAGACCGCTGTTAATGGACGATGGGTGAAGGGGCCAGGAGTTGCGCTGTTCAATGCTCTGGAGAAGGCGCTAGGGAAGGTGCCGATAGTGGCTGAAAATCTGGGAACGATAACGCCGGAAGTAGAACAACTGAGAGAACAATGCGGCTTTCCCGGCATGGCCATTTTGCAGTTTGCCTTCGTCGGAGATCCTAAGACATCGGTTCATGTGCCTCATAACTATGTCCGCAACACGGTTGCTTACACCGGCAATCACGATAACGATACAATAGTTGGCTGGTGGGCGGGCGAAAATAACGGCGCCAGCACTCGCAGCCTTGATGAAATCTCGCGGGAGAAAGCTTTCGCAAAGAGGTATCTGGATACCGATGGCCATGAGATCAACTGGGTAGTGATCCGCGCGATTCTGGCGTCGGTAGCCGAGATGGCTATCATTCCTCTTCAGGATGTGCTGGGACTTGGCAGCGAAGCGCGAATGAATGTGCCTGCCAGGCCCAGCGGCAACTGGCGCTGGCGCTATAGATCGGAGATGCTGACAAAAGAGATCCAGGAACGATTGAGAGAATTGACAGTGATTTACGGTCGATCATCAGCTTAGGGGTATCAGTCTGTATGGTTTGATATAATTGAAATACAGGAGAAAGAGTGTTGAGCAAGACAGAGAAAGAACGAGCTTATCTTTACGATCTATTTATTGCTCCGGCGTGGCAAAACTGCTTTGATGATCTGTTCAATGAGAATGTAGGGTTGCCTGAAGAGGGGCGCGTGCTGGATGTGAACTGCGGCACAGGGGGCCATAGTATCGAGATGGCTGAGAGCCTGCGGGGCCGCGGCGAAGTGGTTGCTCTTGATACCAGTGGGGAGCGATTAGAGCTGGCGCGGGCAAAAGCTCAGATTAAGAAATTGCCTGAAGTCACATTCTTTGAGATTGCCGATCCGGTCTCGCTTGACTTTGAGGATAACTCTTTTGATCTGGTCGTTGGCGATGCTTCAATGATTTTGTCTGCCTACGATATTAAGGAGATGGTCTCCGAGATGGTGCGAGTGGCAAAGCCGGGGGCTACGGTCGCGCTCAAGATTGCTTCTCGCGGCAGCTTCGATGAGTTCTTCTCCATCTTCTGGGAAGCGATTCACGAATGCCACCTGGATGATGCATCAGAAGAGCTTGAGCGTTTAATAACTGAGCGGCTGACCGTTTCTGATGCTGAAGCGATGGCCAAACGCGCTGGACTCAAGAACGCGAAGTCGGTGACTAAAAAAGAGGAGTTCTTCTACGACACGGCCAGGCAGTTTTTGACTGCTCCGCTGATCGAAGACTTCTTCCTTGATAAGTGGATGGAGATTTTGCCTGATCAACAGACGGCTGATCGCGTGTACAGAGCCATCGAGCGGATCATAGACCGCGAGCGGCACGGACAGCAGTTTGACTTTTCAATTAAAGCGACCCTCATCTACGGCCAGAAATAATTGTCCCTACTACATCCAGATCGTAGTTTGTATAAGTGATGTACTTGCCTCGCAGCCATATCAACGCCGTATGTTTGCCATCCCACCTCGGCACAACTGGCCGTATGTTATCTACGGCAGAGTTACTGGTCACTGCTGTCCAGTTCCAGCTCTTGCCTCCATCTCCGGTCACGCCTTTGAAGATTTCGTAGTGGCGCTGATTGTCGGATCGGCTGATGAGCGGCTTGCCCGAGGCGGGATCGGCATTTGTAGATATGTAAACTGTGTTCGGGTCGGCTGTGTCAAGCGCGATGTTCCCGGTATAGTCGTCTTCGCCGGCGTAAAGCCTGCTTCCCGCGTAAGCGATCTCGTAATCAATCCACTCTTTGCCCGTCCATCTCGCATAACGGTATCGGTGATCCTCGCCGCCTCGGCCAGGCGGAAGTCCCGCCGAATCCTTCTGCACCGAATAAGCCACATAAGGGCGCCCCGATGCGTCCAGATGAATATCGCTCACCCAGGCGACATTATTAGGATCGCCTTTGAAGATGAGGGCGCCCTCACTTGGGTCCTTCAAGCCCTCAGTCAGGTTGCGAATAGCCGTTCCATCTGAGCGATGCAGTTTCCCATCCCGATAAAAGATATGATAGGCGCTGTTGTCGAAATTGCGTGGATGGCCCTCAGTGTAGAAGATGTGAATGGTATCAATATCATTGGAAGCGTATTTCACATAAGGCCGATGACGGAAGCTGGCAGGAACATCGATGAAGATGTTGCCTGAAATCCATGTCTGACCCCAATCATCGGAATAGGCGTAAGAAGGCTTGAAGCTGTCGTTGAGGCCTCGATAGAAATTGTAGATTCGCCCCTTGCCTTTATTCTCTTTGCTGAGGTAGTGAAGGTTCGAGTAGGTGATGCGCGAGCTTTCGCTGGGGGTAAAAGTCTTCTCCGGCTGCCATCGGGTCGGGTCGTGAGGACTGGTCGAGATGCGGTAGTAGAACCGATTCTCCGGCCCGTGCATCGAGTAGACTGCCAGCAATCGGCCATCGGGGCGAACTATTAGCGCGGGCGAGTTGTGGTCGTCATAGGCCCCTCGTCGGTCCAGGAGCCTGTCGTGCAATTCGGAGAGGGTCTTCTTGCCTGATGCAATATCGTAGGACACCACCTCAATATCGCCTTTGCGGCTCTCGTCATGGACGCCGGCCGCTACCGAGCCGATGACCAGTTTGCCGTTGTCTACAATTGCTCGCTCATCCTCAAACCACGACCATGCGCCGTCCGTATTGAATGTGATAATGGTATTAGCTGTTTTGGTAAGATAATCTGGCGGCAGTGAAAGGGATTGGAAAGGCGCGATTAAGATCAACGGGAAGAGTAGCGCCAGTGTTCTTCTCATTTTTGTCTTCATTATGTGCTCCAGAGCAATCTAGCGGGAAGCCGAGCCGAGGGCGTAAGCCGGTCGGCTCCAGTGACATAATTGCAATGCGAATGATTATGCCTGACGATCCGATTGAGTTGCGACGCAGCACAAAGATATATCTTTTCTATCTTCGAGTCAAACAAGAATATGGCCCCCTTGCATCGGAGTCCGAGCAGTTGACACACAGTGCTGTCTCTGATAGGCTTTTGACCAAAATGAAAGGGCTGTATTGAGTCTCCTGGCAATCCTTTAGCAGGATCTGCGCTGCAAAATCTGCTTAATCTAAATCAAGCTGTTGTCGATACGAAGGATAGGCTGGGCAGTAACAGCCAATTATTTTTCAATTTACGAGGAAAGAGATGCATATTCCAAAGGGAAAACCGGTTCACGAGAGGCTCAGCACCTCTTATGTGAATGTAGAAGCGCTGCTGGCCGATCTGCAGACTGAGAACTTCACTGGTTATGTCTTTGTTGGATTTCCTGCTGTGGAAGGCTACGTGCTCTTCAATGGGGGCCAGGTAGTCAACGGTGTTGAGCAGACTGAGACTGCACTGAAAGTGGGCAATGATGCCTTGAAAGGCATCTTGACTCGATCTCATCAGCGAGGCGGAATCGTTTCAATCTACACTCATCCCAGAGAGATCATACAGGCTATTTGCGGGATAATTGAAGGGTACCCGGTATATAAAGATTTAACATCAGACTTCGCCAGCCTGGAGAGGCTTGTACTGAAGCTGAGCAAGGAGCAATCGCTTACCTGGTACATTGATGTCTCTCTCGGCAAGAACGAAGGCGGATCATTGATCTATATTATCAACGGCAAAGTCGAAGCGATTCTCTCTATGCGCGATGGTTTGACGGTGGCGGGAGAGAATGGGCTCCGGGAAACATTCTCGCGGAGCGAGCAGCAGGGGGCCACATTCAGCGTCTATCGCTCCTCTGAGCAGACCAGACCTTTGCCCGTCAATCCACCTCAACAGGTTACTGCCGCGCCGCTTCCGCCAGTCGTCCCGACAGCGCCGCCTCCGCCAGTCGTCCCGACAGCGCCATCTCCAGCGCCTGCGGTCTCTTATTCTGGGGGGCCTGCAATCAGCAGCATGCCTAAACCAGTCCAGGATAAGGTCATCATTCCGCGTGTCAACGACGCTCAGGCCAATAACTCTTTCTTCATTCCTCCTGCCGAAGTCCCTGAGATTGAGATAATAGATATCGGACAGGAAGAAGAGATTGTTTCCCTCTCCGAGGCTGAACCCAGCTCCTTTTATGTTGCCGATACGCACAGCGCAAGGCAGACACAACCGGTGTCAACTCCCGAAGAGTTCTCCGAGCTGATAAGGATCATGAGCGATGTGGTCTCGAATGTCGAGCGCGCTGCCGTCGGAAGCATAGCTGAGAATGGCGATTTTTCCACTGCTCTGCGCGAGGGCTTGCTTGAGGTGACAGATCAATATCCTTTCCTTGATCCATTTGCCGCCGAATTTGAATATAACTTCGGCGAGATAGTCTTTGTCGGCACAGCCAATCCAGCAGAGTTCGTTGCTGGATTGACAGACGCTCTGCGCCACGCTGTCAATACGCTGACTCAGAGGCGCGCTGACCGCGATCTGCGCAATCGAGTGGCCCAGCGGCTGCGCAAGCTCTATGAGTTGCGCCGAGAAGAGTTTGATCGTTACGGCCTCGATGCCGTGCTAGAACGCATCACCACCGGTTAATTGATCAGCAAGATGGCCAAAAACGTCTTACGTCCTACGTCCTACGTCCGATGCTGTAAGGGCCCTTACTTCTGACGTAGGACGTCAGACGTCGGACGTCGGACAGATGAAATCAAAGATCAAGAGCAAGATAGTTAAGTTTGCCTCCCTGCTACTCGTTGCTCCACTCTCGCTCTCCATTGCTTCTATCATTGCCTACGATTATATCCACGTCAGAGCCCAGAGGATCGATCGGATAACGAGAGATGCGGCTATTGCTGAGAAGATATTTGAGAGGCGACAGCAAACAATAGAGATCGCCTCGCTCACTCTTGCCCAGGCGGTCAGCGGGCGCAGTTTGATTGATAGGTTGCAAACGCCAGTCGATCTGGGCCAGCCCTCGTCCGGGGCCCCTCAGATAACCTCGCGGCTTCAAGAGGCCAGTCACAAAGAAGTAATGATGATCTGGGAGAATGCAAAAGAGAGCTACCAGATTGATTTTTTCTATATAACAGACGCCAGGGGCAACATTATCGCTGGCAGCAGTGGAAAGCTACCCGAAGGCGGTGGCCCCAGCAAGAACAATCCTCTGATCGCGCATTTCACTGTGCTGAATCAAACTAACCGCTTCGAGCCTGTGACAGGTGTCGTAAGCGAAGACCAGTTGATAGAAAAGGACGCGCCACCAGGGGCCAGCGGTAGTGATATTAAAGATGGACAGACAATAGAAGCTGCCACAGCAGTAGTCAGCGGGGCCAAGACGCTGCTGGGGGTCGTAGTTGCCGGCCAGTGGCTCGATAAGCCTCAACTGGACCGGCCTGTTGTTGATGAGATCAAAGCAGCTTTGTATCCAGACTCTGGCGAAGAAGCTATAGTGTCAATCTTTTCCGGCAAGACAGCCCTTTCTACAAGCCAGGCAAGCATTCGCGACCGATTAGCAGGAATCGACGGCGATCCGAGCGCGCAGCCGAGATGGCAAGAGCAGACTATAGCGGGCAAAAAGTATGTCACTGCGCAAATACCGATAAAAGGCTTGAACGGGCGCTCTGATCTATACCTGTCAGTCAGCGTTCAGGAGCGGGGCCCCCTGATGGAGATCCTGCCGAGGGCCATTGCTCTTGCCTCGGTGGCGATCCTGGTCTCTGTCATTTGTATTGTTGCAGCCAGTAGACTGGGGAACCGATTTACTGCAAGGCTCAATGAGATGAATGAAGCAGTCAATCGCATCAGCCTGGGAGAGATGGATTTCAGCATCAACGTCAATAAAGATGGAGATGAAGTAGAACAACTTGCCCAATCGCTTGATAGCATGCGCATGACAATCAAACAGGCGTTTGAGCGACTGCGCCGCAAGGGCAGCTAGATCAAACCGCTCTCGGTTTTTTTCATCACTGCTTTTGACAGGCTCACGCCCCCAATTTATAATCTCTGCGAATCACACCAAAGAGAGGAGCCAGCTATGTGGATCAGAAAATGTTTTCTCGATGACGAGTCTGACATACAATCGCCTATACCTAATCGCATCTGTTCAAATGAAGAGTTTATCCCTCCGCCGCAATCGGCAAAAGAGCGTGAAGTCGAAGAGAGATTGCGGATGATGGCCGACCGCAATGCCAGATGGTTGGGGCTATCGCGCCGCCAGTTTCTTCAAACCTCTTGCGGCATGGCAGCAGCGATGCTCTGCTTCAATGAGGTATTCGGCAAGACCTATGAGGTCGATCCGATAGAAGCGCTCGAACCGGCGGCCTGGGCTGAACGCTGGCCTAAGGAGGAGTTCATCTTCGATAATCAAACGCACCATATTGACGTTGAAACGGGCTGGTTTGAGAAGACGCAGGCGGGACGCGAGGCAGCCGCTTTCCTTCGCCGTTTCCGATCCCCCAAAGAGACTACGCTTGCCACTCTTGAACAGCTCAACCAGACGCACTATGTCAAAGAGTTGTTCTTCGATTCAGACACGGTGATGGCCATCATCAGCGGGGTGCCCTCGTCCTCGCGCGATGACAATATTCTGCCGCCGGATAAGATGGTCAAGACTCGCAATGACGTTAACGCCTGGGCGCGCTCGCAGCGTATGCTCTCTCACGGGTTGCTGCGCCCCAACTTCGGGAAGGCAGAATTTGAAGAGATGGAGCGACAGGTCAAGCATCTCAAGATCGATTCCTGGAAGATGTATCCGGGCGCGGAGATCGGGCGCAATGCCTGGTGGCTCGATGACGAGAAGAATACCTATCCGTTCTGGGAGCGGACGCGCAAGCTGGGCATAAAGAATCTCTGCATACACAAGGGGCTCCCACTCGGCCTGTTCAATGAAGGGCATTGCCATCCGCGCGATGTAGAGAAAGCGGCTAAGGATTTTCCCGATCTCAATTTCATTATCTACCATTCGGGCTGGCATCCTACTGCGCGGCTCAAAGAGGGGCAATCCAATAATCCGCAGTACATTCCCTGGATCTCCGATCTGATCGACATAGTCAAGCGCAATAACCTCAAGAATGTCTATTTCGAGCTTGGCTCGACGTGGAATGGCACTTCAAGCGCGCGGCCAGAAGTGGCAATGCACATGCTGGGCCAGATACTCAACCTGCCCGGCGGCGAAGATCAGATCATCTGGGGGACGGATTCAATCTGGGGCGGCAGCCCGCAAAGCCAGATCGAGCGATTCCGCCGCTTCCAGATCCGCGACTCGATTGCTGAGAAGTACGGCTACCGGAAACTGACGCCGGAGATCAAAGCCAAGATATTCGGATTGAATGCCGCACGCCTTTATAAGATCGATGTGAAGGCCAGGCGCAATGCAATCCAGAACGACAAGATCTCTCAATTGAGAGAAGAGTACAAGGAAAACCCGCAGCCATCTAATACCCAGTTCGGTTGGGTATGGAAAGCCAGTTAGGATGTTTGGAATACTACCTTCGGGCGGGTCTTTGCTTTCGCTAATTTAGAAACCCTGCTGAGGCCCATGGCATTGGCCGCATGGAGATTCAGTTTTGACCTTAGGTTGAAGCTGAAACTCCACGCTGCTAAAGCAGGTGGTATCTCAGATGTGCAGTCGAGGTTAGGTTGAAGCTGAAACTCCATGCTGCTAAAGCAGGTGGTATCTCGGCCTTACACGGGCGCGTATGGGCTAAAGTCTGTATTCCAAAACTATTCTCAGTTCTGAGTACCCCTTCTACGGAGGTTTACCGTGAAAAAGATTCGCGTAGTTCTGCCTCTCATTATCATCTTCTGTCTCGGCATTCTCTTCTCGGCGCCGTCGCAACAATCCGGTCCGGCGCAATCGACGAAACCGATCGAGCAGATGGTCGCTATGCGCGATGCAGTCAAGCTGGCGACCAGCATCTACCTGCCTCCAGGCGAGGGGCCCTGGCCTGTGCTCCTCATACGCACGCCCTACGGCAAAGACACTCAGGCGATGACCAGCTCAATGTGGACGAGCAAGGGCTACGCCCTGGTGGTCCAGGATTGTCGCGGTCGCTTCAAAAGCGAAGGCCAGTACCGGCCATTTCGAGACGATCACACCGATGGCTATGATACCGTCGAATGGATAGCGAAGCAGCCCTGGTCGAATGGCAAAGTTGGAATGTTCGGCGCCTCGGCGATGGGAATCACAGCCAATCTCGCTTCCATCATGAACCCGCCGCACCTGGTAGCTACATTCGTGATGGTCGCGCGGTCGAGCATCTATCACCAGTCGAACTTCATGGGTGGAGTATTTCGCAAAGAGCTAAATGAGATGTGGCTGAAGAGGCAGAACGCGGCCGATACGCTCGCCGACACATTCAAGCACAATATTTACGATGATGCCTGGTTCGGCCCCCACGAGATGCCAAAGCACTGGGAGAAAGTTCGCGTGCCCGCATACAATTACGGCGGCTGGTATGACATCTTTTCTCAGGGCAACATCGACAACTTCGTTGGGCTGCAAGAGAGAGGCGGAGGGCTGGCCGCAGGCAATCAGAAGCTCATAATGGGGCCCTGGGCTCACGGCAGGATCGAAGAGGTTGAGTATCCGGCAAATTCGGTTGTTAATGCCAATCAAGAAGCGATGCGCTGGTTCGACTACTGGCTCAAAGGTCAGGATAACGGCATTATGGATGAGCCGCCGGTGAAATACTATGTGATGGGCGATGTCACTGACAAGAAGGCCCCCGGCAATGAATGGCGCACGGCTATCTCCTGGCCTGTGCCGGCGAAGATAACTTCATACTTCCTCACCGCTGGCGGCGGGCTGAGCCAGAAGATGCCTGCCGAGCAGGAGAGCGCGAACACATACCAGTACGATCCGAAGAATCCTGTGCCGACCATCGGCGGCGCCAATCTCTTCCTCAAGAAGGGCCCTATGGATCAGCGCGCTACCGGCGAGCGCAAAGACATATTGAAATTTGCCACGCCGCCGCTTGAGGCTCCGATTGAAGTGACCGGCCGGGTGATTGTTGAGCTGTGGGCGGAATCGGATGCGCCTGACACCGATTGGATGGCAAAACTGGTGGATGTTTATCCCGACGGCAGCGAGCGGCTTGTGCTCGATTCGGCAGTGCGCGCGCGCTTCCGCGAAGGGTTCGACCGCGAAGTCTTTATGAAAAAAGGCGAAGTATACAAATTCAAGATCGACCTCTGGTCTACCAGTTTGATCTTCAACAAGGGGCACCGGATCGCAATTCACATCACCAGCTCGAACGATCCGCGCTTTGATCCCAATCCCAACACGGGAAAACCTCTGCGGGCCGATGAGGAGACCCGCGTGGCTACCAACACGGTTCATCACGATCGCGCGCACCCATCGCGCGTATTATTGCCGGTTGCGCGCGTGTATAACGGCAATGGGCATTGATAAATTCTGGAGAGGGATTTCAAGCGTCTCACCCGATGCCCGGCAATAATAAAGATGCAGCGAGGCTCAACCTGCCTTCAGGCCAGATCACCGGCTCCTGCTGTGAGCATCAGACAAACTAAAGTCTATTGGACTAAGGAGGGCGAAATAATGGTTCAAAAGAGACTCAATTTGGCAGTTCTCGGCTTCCTAGCCGGTCTTCTCGGTCTCCTGTGCTACGCCTCTCAAAGCGGCGCCAGCGCGAGAGATAAAAAGGAGATCACGTTCAGTAAAGATGTAGCGCCGATCTTTTATAAAAACTGCATTCAGTGCCACCGCGCGGGCGAGATTGCGCCTATGCCGCTTGTCACCTACAAAGAAGCGCGACCGTGGGCGCGCTCGATACGCGAGAAGGCGCTGACGCGCGAGATGCCCCCCTGGCATGCTGACCCGCGATATGGTCAGTGGGAGAATGATCGAAGGTTATCGCAAGAAGATATTGATACAATAGTGGCCTGGGTCGATAGCGGCGCTAAAGAGGGTGACCCCAGGGATTTGCCCCCACTGCCCAAACTGGCCAGCGGCTGGCAAATAGGCGAGCCTGATATTGTCTTTCACATGCCGGAGGAGTTCACCGTGCCGGCTGAAGGGGTTGTGCCTTACAAATACTTCACCGTGCCTACCAACTTCAAAGAAGATCGCTACGTGCAGGCAATGGAAGCGCGGGCGGGCAACCCTTCGGTTGTTCATCATATTGTGATCTATGTGCGCGAGCCGGGCAATCAGCGGCCCAGGAGAGTCGATATTGGGACGGGACTGTTGGGGGCCCTCTCGCCGGGTCAGACTCCGTTCATCGCTCCGCCGGGCAAAGCCAAGTTGATAAAAGCAGGCTCAAGTCTGGTGTTTCAGATGCACTATAATCCCAGCGGCAAAGAGGAGAAAGATCGCTCCTATGTTGGACTGATCTTTGCCAAACAACCTGTGGACAAGATAATCACTACCACTGCGGCTTATAATACAAGATTTGTTATTCCTCCCGGCGCGCCAAACCATGAGGTCAGGGCCGTCTATGAGTTTGAGGAAGATTCTCACATAATCAGCTTTATGCCTCATATGCACCTGCGCGGGAAGGACATCACTTATCGAGCCATTTACCCTGATGGGCGGTCTGAAATCTTGCTCTCCATTCCGCGATATGATTTTGGCTGGCAGGTCTATTACTATCCCATCAAGCCGCTCCCGATGCCCAAAGGAACGCGCATTGAAGCTGTGGCGCATTATGACAACTCGACCAGGAACCCGCTCAACCCTGATCCGACTAAAGAGGTGCGCTTCGGCGAGCAGACCTGGGAAGAGATGATGAACGCCTTCTTTGATATTACCGTTGATAACCAGAGCTTGCTGAAGGCAGGCGCTTCGCCAGGCAACAGTGGAGGCAAGCAATAACTATCAGGCGAGGGCCCCCTGTAGGTTTTAAGAATTTTTTGGAGTGCGACGACTGGTCGTCGCTTTCCATCGTCGCCAGAGCGGAAACCAGAGCGGAAACCAAAGCGGCGACCAATCGCCGCACTCCAAAGTTTTGCTTACCGATTGCAGTATAATAGCTCTTGCCGACCGGAGCCGTCTGATTGCCGCCGGTGACAACATAGATGGTTCCGGGAAGCGCGCTGTAGTTAGGCTCCAGGTCTCCACCGACAACCTGACCATCGTAGGATATGTCCTTTCGTAGTTGTGATCGTGGCCGGCGAAGACTATATCGACCGCTTTGAGGTGAGTCTGCTGCCCTCATTAATTCTGCGACTACCTTCCGCAAAACATCCCTTATTCAATAAAACCGTTTTGAGAGTATGGGTCTCGAAGGAACATTGCATTGCTGCTGCCCCTTAAAACTTCCCTTATTCAATAAAACCGTTTCAATAAAACCGTTTTGAGCAGACGGTGGTAGTGAACGCAGATGTCTCTTGTAATATTCAATAAAACCGTTTCAATAAAACCGTTTTGAGGGCGCTGAGCGCCCGAACCAACTGGCTTTTATTTTTGAACTGTTTTGCGGGCGCAAGAACTTCAGGCGTAAATGCTTCGGGCGCCTGTGCACTCTCAAAACCGCTATCCGTCCTACGTCCTCTATCCGTCCTACGTCCGACGTCGGTTTTGCTTTTGACATCGGACGTAGGACATCGGACGTTCGGACGTTTAGACATCGGACGTAGGACATCGGATGTTCGGACGTTTAGACATCGGACGTTGCGGACGTCGGACGTTCCTCTTATTTCTATGACTTCCCTAAATTACGACCATCGCAATGATCGAATTTGAGTCTATAGGGCCACCCGGGGTACTGTTTGGCCCCCGGCTGTTCTATGTCGGAATTCCAGGGCCAGCATTCAATAATGAACTCACGCGCTTTCTTATCCACGCGAACTATGCCGTAGCCGTCAGCCTTGAGATTGCGATCGGCAATGCCCTGGCTCCGTCCCTTTACGTACTTTCGGAATTCAGCAAATGTTATCTTCGGATTGGCGACGGCAATCACTCTCATCTTGTTGCCAAAACCATCAACAAAATCGCCTGTATGGGGAGTTGCGCCTGCGTTTGAGAGTAGTTTAGCAGGTTCGAACCATCGCGTCCAGCTTGTGCCCCCTGCCGGACCACAGAATTGCACCACGCCGTCGGTGAAGCTTTCAAGGCCGTGCCGGACAATGCTTGCCAGGTGCTGATCGCCCGCCAGCACCAGTGCCCGCGCCTCTCGCAACAACTCGATAGCGCGATCGCGGCCCGGTTTGGGATAGCCGTTAGCGTCAAAATCGGTGAGCGGGCGGCCTGCCGGACTCGTCTGCAAACAGCCGAAGAGCGTTTGCGTCAGGCATATTTTCGCCTCCGCGCCTTGCCAGTCCTTCGCCCAGACCTCCAGAAAACGCTCCTGCCGCTCGCCCAGCAGCTCCGCTTCGTGTACATCAAGGTCATTGCCCTGGATTGCCGCCGTTTTGAACTTCCGATCTTCCAGCACGGCGAAACTCACGCCGCCGTATTTGAAAGATGTGTAGTAGACGCCGATGCCGCGATCTACCGGAGTTGGATCGTAAGGGTCGGGATTGTGTCCGCATTGCGTTCGCTGAACGAGATTGACGAAGCTGGGTGTGCAGCGATAGCCGCCTCGGTTCTGATCGCCTTGCGGGGCGGCTCTGCCGCCGTTGCCCCAGAGATTGCCGTGATAGACATCGTGATCATCGGTAAGCACTATAGTTGGCGTCCGCCGCGTCAGGTCGCGGAAAGAGAGCACCCACAGGTACCACTTGTAAAGATAATCGAGCGACGGCTCATCGCCCGGATCGCGCCGCGTTGGGTTCCCTTCGTATAGCTGGTCTCCGCAGAAGACGAGCAAATCCGGTTTGTGGCTGTCGGCGCTGCGCGTTAACTCCCGATGGGGGAATAGGAATGCATCCGGCGTGTAGCGGCCAAGCATGCGAGCGCCGGGAAATTCCGGTCTGCCTATGCCGCCTTCCAGATTGCGCGCAGTGGCGGCAACGCAACTGAATAGTCCGATAGTCAGGGGCCCCTCTCTGCCTGGGTCCTTGCGAATCACGCCGTTGAAATAGTCAGGGCGGGATGAATCGGCAGGATAGGCTATGCGATATTCCCATTGGCGAGATGCATCCCAACCGTCCATGCGAAACAGAGCAGTGTAGCCGGGGCCGATCTCGGTCACAGGGCCATTCCGCCATTCTTGTCCTGCCGTCCGATATTGAAATCTGGCCGAGCGCGGTTCTGTGTCGCCTATCGGCGCAAGTTGAGCATTGAGTTTGAGCGCATTGCCGTTGAGCGAGTAGAGCGTTCCCATTATCGGGCCGATGGCCCTTTCCGGTCGTGCGTCGATTTCGCCGCCCGTCTTCAGCTCGCGGAACCAGTAGCGGGGCCCCGCGCCCGGCCTCGCTCTTTCACCCTCCGCTTGCGGGAGAGCTGATGAGACCAGCGAGACGCCGCCGATCAGCTCAGCTTCTGGAACGCCTGAGCGAATGGCCCCTGCCAGCAAAGTATTGGCGCGGTGGTCCCAGGCAGATAGTTTCAACTCGAAGTAACCGGGAGCGCCTTTCTGTGGAACTATCTCCAGCCTCAATTCCACATCTTCTTCTGCGCTTCTCGGCTGCGGTGATTGCGCCACAGCTCGACTCGGTAACAGAGCATAAGCCAGCGGGTTGGCTTCGTCAGTATGCTCGCGGAAGCTCACCTGCCCGTTACTTTCAAAGACGCAGAATATTCCCCCGCCGGTGCCCGATGCCTTCTGCGCCAGAGCAGCAGCGCGGTAATCCAGTTTGCCGCCGCCAACTCCTATCAAGAATCCGGAGAAGCCGCTGCGCGAGCCGGATTCTATAGTTCCGGTCCTGACGCTTAAAACAGCCGAATTGCGCGGCCCGCTCGACAGCTCGCGGGTCAACACTCCAACCGTTCTGCCTTCATCTCCCGCCTGGCCGGTGAGGCATTCCAGTCGCCCTTGATGTAGTCGCCAATCCTGAAGACGATTGGCCCAGTAAGTGGGCCCAAGCCAGGTGCGCGAAATGTTTTCAGGCGATTGATCAACACGTTCTAATTCAACCGCTGTGCGAAACAACTGCGCCGCGTCTTGTTGAGCATCGACGCCAACAGTTAAGCTCAGCAATCCGCCAACCGAGCCTTTGAGAAATGACCTTCTTCCGGCGTTGTGTCGATTTCGTTTCAGTAGGGACATAATCTTCCTCTTGAAATTAGCCGCAGAGCCACAGAGGTAATACAAAGATGAAGATATATTCCAACTCACTTTCTGCTCGGCGCATTGAAAGGTCAGCTTCTATCGCTCTGTGTCTTCTGCGGCTTTATTAAGATCATGGCTGTGGGATCTGCCAGGGGCCAAAGACCGGCGCCGCCATATCGGCCTCATCTCGCAGATTGCAATAGGGGTCCTTCCCCCAGCCATACCACAGCACTGCCCCTGCCGGCAGTTTCCCGCCGAGCTTGAGCACTACTGTATTAGGAGAATGAGGATCTATCAAAGCGCGGAAGATCAAGGGGACTTCCGCGCCCTCCGCATTGCGAATCGAGAATCCCGCCACGCGCCCGGAAGAGATAAGCTTGCCGTTGACTCCGGTGAATTCCACCAGCAATCGGTTGCCGTCCAGCTTCACTGCCGAAGGGCGCGGCCCGGACTTAAGGTTAGTTTTAAGCTCAGGAAACAGATCGTGTGTGGCCAGGTTGGCCAGGCGTTTGCCGAGGCGCTTTAGATCCTGGGTACCTATGTGGATGCCATCGTCCAGCTCTAAATCTACCGTTGCCGCCATTCCGCTTCGCTGGAGCTCTGCTTCTACTTGCCTCTGACTCTCCTGTACCTGGTTCCAGTAAGGGTTGTAGGCGGCTATATGTCTGCCGATTTGAACATAGTAGAAAGGCAGATCCGGCTGGCCGAAATCGCGCCGCGCGGCATCGACAAAAGCTTTGAATTTATCTTTGAACAGCGGAGCAGTTCTCTCATTAGCATCTGATTCGCCTTGATACCAGAGCAGACCTTTGACTTGCCCTCCTGCTGTGCGAAAGCGGCGGAACATGGAGCCGTAGAGCGATTCGCCCCCCTGGTCTTTCAGCGCCGGGTCCCATTGAGCCATCGAGGTGCCGCCGTGAGCGCAGGGGATCAGTCCAACAGGGACCCCTGTCCGGCGAACCATCTCAACGGCGAATGGCAGCCCCAGTCCGGCTCCTTTCCGGCGCGATTTGCGGTAATTTATCGCCGCTTCTCCCACCAAACGTTCCGGCTGGCGCTGAGCGTTCCTTCGCCAGTGGATCGGATCGACGGAATCGAGCAGCCAGTGCAAAGGCTCCTCGGCTACCATCCACCGATCTGCCATATCGAAGCTATGAACAAGCTCATTTGGGGGCTCCACGTCTATTAAGTCGCCCACTCCTTCCATATTGGACTGGCCTGCCAGTATCCAGAGGTCGCCGACGAGTATCCCGCGCACCGACGTTGCCGCCGCGCTCTTCCCGCCGGTATCGACGGCGCGAAACTCAATGTCGTAGGGGCCCCCGACGGGAAGATCCTTGACGCTGGCCTCCCAGGCCCCGTTCCTGGCCGAACCTACCGCCGTCCAATCGTAGCCATCCACTACCTGAAGCCTTCTGAGGACGCGGGCTTCGATAGCGCGATTGTCGCGGAAGTCGCAAGCGCCGGTGACTTTTATTGTGGCGCGATTTTGCTCGTTGCGCTGGAAGACCTGATCATTGGCCGCACCCTGGGTGATGACCAGAGGCGCTGTGGCCGAGATGCTGATGTTGTTGAGAGCAAGACCGAGAATCAACAAGCAGAGGATTAAGAAGAAGCGAGCAAGTTTTAGAGCCGTCATCGGGTTATGTCTCCTTTGGTTTTTCCTGTTACACAATCGTTAAGCAGCGATTTCACAATTTATAAGCAATCTTTCCTTTAATTCCTCAAGCACTCTTAATGCTTGTTCGCGCTTGAGCAGTTGGGAAGCGAAGGTATCAACCTTTAAATTCTATATGAGACGGTAAACATAGGCATCTTCTATAAGGACTCCGTTGAATGCATTATTAGAGGTATGCGTTTAGCGTGGCCAGAAGCAGCGGCGTAGCCGCTAAAAGATATAAAGAAGTAGACTGCCCGGAGAGTCGGAGACTCTCCGCACATCGAAGCGGCGGAGCCGCATAACTTACAATCACGCTAAACACGTACTATTAGAGAATCTGATCCCGGATATTCCTTCAACTCTTATAAACGCGCGCAATAGTGAGATGAGCGGGTCTTTTGAATCAACTACTGTAATATCTTTCAAAGCAACCTTTGGTTGATCTTCAGGGACTCTAGCAAGCACTGCCTGGATCTGTTTATATGCCTTTTTCGGACCGCTGATTTTCACCTCCGGGCTGGCGATTATTAATCGCCAAGTGTTTGCATCGGAGGTGTAGAACCAGGGCGAGGCGGAGACGGTGAAGCGCGCTTCATCAAGACGCCGCATTAGCTCTGCTCCGGCAAAGATCATTTCGTCTGATAAAGATTCTTTCACCACCATCTCTGTAACCATGGCAAAATCCCATTCCTTCTACTAACCACAGCCGAGCGAAAATCTTTCGCTTTGGCTCTGGTAATTCCACTCAAATAGCGCGCCTCCACTGACTAGTCTTTTACAATTGTCCAATTCACTTCAAAATACGGGATACTCGGCATAATTTCACCCTCTCCCAATCCCGCTGGTGCAAGGGAGCACGCTCGGCGCGGGAGACGGCGGATCCATGTCTCCCACCTCGCGCCGCAGCTCGGCTAACTTTGCCCGCAATATACGAACTCGCTCTGAGTGCTCAGGCCGATTGGCCAGGTTATTCGTCTCGTCTGAATCATTCTTCAGATCGTAAAGCTCCCACTCTTCCGGCTGCTCCCAAAAATGGATCAGCTTCCAGCGGTCGGTTCTTACTCCTCGATTCTTCCTCACACAGTGCACTGCCGGGTACTCATAGTACTCATACAGAAATGCGTCGCGCCAGGGGGTCTCTTGCCGTTCCAGCAACGGCAGCCAGCTTCGCCCGTGCATCCACGAAGGCACAGGTACCCCGGCCAGATTCAACAGCGTCGGCGCGACATCGATATTCAGGACTATATGTGTTGAATCCACTTGCCCGGACTTTACACGCGCAGGGAAGCGCACCAGCATTGGCACCCGGATAGATGGTTCATACATCAATCGCTTGTCAAACAGGCCGTGCTCGCCCAGAAAGAAGCCGTTGTCTGAGGTATAGACAATAATCGTATTTTCTGCCAGGCCGTTCTTATCGAGAAAATCGAGCACTCGACCGACATTCTCATCCACGCCGAGCAGTACACGATAATAATTCTTCACCAGCAGTTGGAGATTGCGCCGTTTGCGCTCCTGGCGCGGCAGCGTTTCCGGCGCTCCACGGTCGCGGAAATCAGGCATATCGGCGATAGCCATTTCGGCCTTACGAACTGCCTCAGGGCGCCCCTCCAAACGGTCCTCGAAAGTTCGCGGCGTTGGGATGTCAATATCATCAAACATCTTCTCAAATCGAGCGGCCGGCAGCCACGCCCGGTGCGGCGCTTTGAATTGATAGAGCAAGCAGAACGGTTTGTCTTTCGGTCGATTCTGAAGAAACGTGAGCGCCTGGTCGCCTATTACATCTTCAACATGGCCGCGCATCTTCACTCGCACACCATTGGCTATCATGTTTGGATCATGGTAGCTTCCCTGTCCCGGCAATATGATCCATTGATCAAAGCCCGTAGGCCAGGAACGGATGTGCCACTTGCCCACAAGCGCTGTGTGATAGCCGGCCTGCCTGAGAAGATGAACGAACGTTATCTGATCATCTCTGAGCCCAGGCTGGTTGCGATATACTGGCCCGTCTCCGTTAGTGATTACGCCGTGGGCATGCGAGTAAAGCCCGGTGAGTATAGATGCTCGGCTGGGCGCGCAGAGCGCATTGGTGACGAACGCTTCAGTGAAGCGGATGCCTCCGGCGGCTATGCGATCCATGTTCGGAGTTTTAAGGATCTTATTGCCGTAGGCGCTCATTGCGTCCTGACGCTGATCATCTGTCATAATGAAGATGATATTGGGGGCGTCGCGCGGTGGGGCCCCACCTTGAGGAAGGCCAACATTGCCTGACCATCTCGCCAGCGGCAAACTCGCTGCCGCTCCGCCGATTAGCTTCAGCGCCTCGCGGCGATTGATTGCTCGCGCCATTATTATTCCCCCTCTCTTTCTGCGCTATCTTCGGCCCCGCCGCAGCAGTGTAAGAAACGTTTATCGCAGCGGATCGCAGTGCTAGACCGTGGCTTTGTGGAGTTTCCTTTTAAGAGTATGGATCGTGCGCCGGATCTGCTTGAGCCGGGCCGTGTCGTGAGATGTCAGAGCTTCATCCCGTTTCCTTTTCAGCTCTCTGATCTTTGCTTTGATTGTAGTCTTGTTGATGCCCACTACGTGGTGATGCGCATGGGTATCGATATGAAGAGCTTTACAGAGGGCTGTCAGCAGGTGTTCCTTATTTAACTGAGTATAGCCCTGCAACGCCTCGTGGTTGATGCCTGCGGCGATTTCACGAAGCTCAGCTACAGTCTTGCCTTTGAGTTCTTCGTAACTGTAAGCCATAGCTTTAATGCTGCTCCTTATATATGAAAATTTCACCCGGTGAATGTTCTCCTCCGGCAATCACCCTGTCGGCGACGCTGCCGGAGAGGAGTATGAGAGAGGCAAAATTCTACGTGCATTGTCGGCGATAATCAAGTTGTGGAGCGGTCGGAAGGTTCATTATTTATCGCTGCCCACTAGCCGATTGGCTAACTGCATGCGCAAGCGCCGGAAATGTTCATCGGGAATGTGCCCTATAGCCCGCTGCAATGTGGCGATGACGCCTTTGATCTGTTGCTCTTCCTGTTCTTCTACTGATTCCACCACCTGCGCAACCTGCCGCTGGTCCAGCCTTCCTGTCGTTCGTCTGAGTCTCTGCTCAAGCATTCTGGCTGCCGCCTTCAAGATGTTTCTCGATTGTCTGAACGATGCTCGAACGGCGCTTTCAATGGGTTTTATCGGCGCTTCGCAGCACACAGCATCAATGGCTGCTCGCACCTCGGCGGCCCCTCTCAGTTCCAGAACGGTTGCTCCTTCCCACCTCTCGCTCAACGCATAATCTATCAGATACCCGAAGTGATAAGTATGGCTTGTGAGATCGACGGCCCGCTTCCATTCGAGGAAGAAGAAAATCTTTCTGAAGAGCTTTTTCAGCGGATAGACGAGCGCCTGCGCAAGGCAGCCACTTAAACACCCGCCTCCGCGATCTTTTGAAAGAATTTCAATCTCTTCCGGGCGCAGGCTCCGGCCATGCGATTGGGCGAGCCAGATTACCAGCCGCCGCTGCAAGTAACTCTTCACCAGGTCATCAACTATTGGAATAGGAATGAGCGGGGTCAGTCCCACGAGCACCGAGTGGGTGATCAATGCCTTCTGAGGGGGGCCCTCTGGTGGGGATGGGAGAATCGCTTGGTCGGACATTCTTCTCTATCTCTTCTTCAGAGGCAGCGCTGCTACGGGTTTCAAAATAAGCGCCTTTCAGCTCAGCCGCCAAGCGCCCTCAAAGCGAACTCACTGGCGCGCCCATTCAACGGTTGCTTGAGAGACAATTGAACAGCGCGCCAGCGATTGATTTGTCAGGCAGTATCGCTCCGACAGACTCAAAGTTGGTCAGTTGAAGCTCGTTAAGGCGCTGTCGCCGTCTGTGGCGATGCCTCGCGATAAGCTTCCGCTACAGCAGCAGTGTCAAAGTACTCGCGGAAATTCACCAGCTTGCCATCGCGCAGAGTATGCACGTGCACCCAGTCGCTCTCGGCTGTTCGCCCGGTAGCCTTGACGCGAGACCGGTAATGCCCCAGCACCACAACCTTATCACCCTGAGCAATGAACTCATGTGCCTCAAACTGCTCTATATCCTCAGTATCATTGATCGTGGCAAAGAACTGCGCCACCTGATCGCGCCCCTGTCGTCGCCCAGCAGTCGGAATAATGTCGCTGGGGCCGGAGACAAACCACTCTACATCATCGGTAAATATGTTCAGCAGAGCTTGAATGTCACCCCGTTTGAAAGCCTCATACGCTTCCTGAATTATTCTCACATTCTCTTGTTCGGCCATGACTTGACTCCTTACTTTAGAGAATCTGTAGGGATTATCGATGAGGGAACTTATACCCCCCACATTCCCTCCTCAATAATCAAAGACTCCTTTAGAGAATCTGTAAGGATTATCAATGAGGGAGTGGGCTATTTCTATGACAAATCTAACGGCAAGTCAATAGGAGAAGACTATTTCTCCGTTGCGGAAAGGGTTGATAACTGATCTTTAATTCGGGCGGAAGCAATCGGCTTCAGCCGCATGGAGATTTAGAGCGCCTAACAAAACCTTTTTTGGCGAGATATAATAGTCATCGAGGAGGTGATGACAAACATGGCCAAGGAGATTGTCTCAGATGAGCTATGGGCTGTGACAAGGCCGCTTCTTCCCCCGCCCAA
>Ga0209172_10003872_pt1 | contig 21588 bp, 17 predicted proteins | sample LarsenN4metaG_FD_184113 | JGI IMG/M metagenome (GOLD analysis project Ga0209172, IMG submission 184113) | Hot spring sediment bacterial and archeal communities from British Columbia, Canada, to study Microbial Dark Matter (Phase II) - Larsen... ... | reverse complement strand
GTCGAAGAGTCTGGCCGCCTCCTCGTATTTGCCCGCCTTCCAGCCCTCTTCGCCGAGGTAGGTGCGCACCTTCGGCAGCTCCTCGGCGAGCAGACTGCGGAACAGCTCCACCGTGACCTTGCGGCCGTCCTCCAGAACGCCCTTGGGCGAGCGGATCCACTGCCAGATCTGCGAGCGCGAGATCTCGGCGGTGGCCGCGTCCTCCATCAGGTTGAACACCGGCACGCAGCCGTTGCCGGCGAGCCACGCGCCCAGATACTGGATGCCGACCGAGATGTTGTTGCGCAGCCCGGCCTCCGTGATCGGCCTCTCCGGACGGAAGTCGAGCAGGTCCTTTGCGGTCACGTTGACGTCCGGGCGCTGGCGCGAGTACTGGTTCGGCTGCGGCATGTGCTCGTCGAAGACCGCTTTGGCGACCGGCACCAGACCGGGGTGCGCGACCCACGTGCCGTCGCAGCCGTCGGTCACCTCGCGCAGCTTGTCCTGGCGCACTTTCTCCAGCGCCGCCTCGTTCGCCTGCGGGTCGTTCTTGATGGGGATCTGCGCCGCCATCCCGCCCATCGCCGGCGCGTTGCGCCGGTGACAGGTCTTCACCAGCAGCAGCGCATAGGCGCGCATGAAGGGCGCGGTCATCGTCACCTGCGCGCGGTCGGCGAGGCAGAAGTCCGGATTGGCGCGGAATTTCTTGATGCAGGAAAAGATGTAGTCCCAGCGCCCGATGTTGAGACCGGAGGAGTGCTCGCGCAGCTCCCACAGGATCTCGTCCATCTCGAAGGCGGCGAGCACGGTCTCGATGAGACAGGTCGCCTTGATCGAGCCGCGCGGGATGCCCAGCTCGTCCTGCGCGGCGCAGAAGATGTCGTTCCAGAGCCGCGCCTCGAGGTGCGACTCCATCTTCGGCAGGTAGAAGTAGGGCCCCGTGCCGCGCGCGAGCAGCTCTTTCGCGTTGTGAAAGAAGTAGAGCGCGAAATCGAAGATCGCCCCGGACACCGGCCGGCCGTCCACGCGAAAATGCTTTTCGTCCAAATGCCAGCCGCGCGGACGGACGATCAGCACCGCGGTCTTCTCGTTCAGCCGGTACTGTTTGCCGCCCTGCTCGAAGGTGATGGTGCGGCGCACCGCGTCGCGCAGGTTGATCTGTCCCTCGACCATGTTCGCCCAGGTCGGGCAGTTCGCGTCCTCGAAGTCGGCCATGAAGGTCGAGGCGCCGCTGTTGAGCGCGTTGATCACCATCTTGCGGTCGGTCGGCCCGGTGATCTCCACGCGCCGGTCGAGCAGATCCTTCGGCTGCGGCGCGATCGTCCAGTCCGACTCACGGAGGTGTTTCGTCTCCGGCAGGAAGTCGGGCACTCTGCCGGCGTCGAACTCCTTCTGCCGCGCGGCGCGGGCGGCGAGCAGCGCCTGGCGCCGCGCCTCGAACCGGCGGTGCAGACCGGCGACGAAGGCGACCGCTTCCGGGGTGAGGATCTGCGCGAACGCGGGCGACATCGCGCCCGTGATGGAAACGCCTTGGGGCATCGGGTCCGAGCGTTGCACGGGATCGGCCAAATCAGGGAAAGGAATTCATTCTAGAGAGGCGCTTTGCGCACTGCAATATGAAATCTCGCTGCACCGCTAGATTGCATTGATGGCGCCAGAAGGATAGGCTCAATTTCCATATTATGAGTCTTCATTTCACATCATGAAAGCCACCCTCGAGATTCTCATCCTCGGTGCCTCGTACGGTTCACTCCTCGCGACCAAGATTCTGCTCGCCGGTCACAACGTGCGGCTCGTCTGCCTGCCGGCGGAGGCCGAGCTTTTCAATCGCGAAGGTGCGCGGGTGCGCATGCCGGTCAAGGGGCGCGAAGGGTTCGTCGAAGTCCTGTCGCGCTCGCTGCCCGGAAAGCTCACGGCCGGCGGCCCGGCCGAGGCCAGCCCGTCGGACTACGACCTGGTCGTGCTCGCCATGCAGGAGCCGCAGTACCGCGCAAGCGGCGTGCGCGAACTGGTCGGCGCGATCGCCCGCGCGCGGGTGCCCTGCATGTCCATCATGAACATGCCGCCTCTGCCGTATCTCGCACGCATCCCCGGGATCCCGCTGGAGGCGGTCCGCGGCTGCTACACCGACGCCTCGGTATGGGACGGTTTCGACCCGGAGCGTATGACCCTGTGCAGCCCCGACCCGCAGGCGTTCCGACCGCCCGAGGAGCCGCTCAACGTGCTGCAGGTGCGCCTGCCGACGAACTTCAAGGCGGCGCGCTTTCCGTCCGAGGCGCACACCGCGATCCTGCGCCGGCTGGAGGCCGACATCGAGGCGGCGCGCTTCGACCTCGGTGGCGAGAAAATCGAGCTGCCGGTCAAACTGAAGGTGCACGACTCCGTGTTCGTGCCGCTCGCCAAGTGGGCGATGCTGATCGCGGGCAACTACCGCTGCGTCACGCGCCAGGGCATTCGCTCGATCAAGGAAGCGGTGCACGGCGACCCGGCCGCGGCGCGCGAAATCTACGAGTGGGTCGTGCGGCTGTGCGTGGCGCTCGGCGCGAGCGAGAAGGATCTCGTGCCGTTCGAAAAATACGCGCGCGCGGCGGAAAGCCTCGCGAGCCCCTCCTCGGTTGCGCGCGCGCTCTACGGCGGCGCGCCCTACGTCGAGCGCGTGGACCGGCTGGTGCAGGCGATCGGTGCCGCCAAGGGCATGCGCCTTGCCGCGCTCGACGAAATCGTCGAGCTGGTGGACGCGAAGCTGGAGGAAAACCGCGCCGCGCAGGCCGGCCGCCAGCGCGCTTCGGCCTGAGCAAAGCAGCGTCAGACCTGGGTCCGACCCTGATTTCGGGCGCCGGCCCGGTGAAAGCCGCTACGCGTCCTCGCCGGAGGGGGCGCGAATCCCGAGCTCCTGGATCTTGCGCGTGATGGTGTTCCGGCCGATGCCGAGAAGGCCCGCCGCCTCGACCCGCCTGCCCCCGGTGCGCGCCAGGGCGCGCTCGATCAAGGTGCGCTCGAACTCGCGCGTGAGCGCCCCCAGAATCGCGGTTTCGCCGCGCGCCAGGCGCCGCTCGACCTCGCGATCGAGAGCGGCGATCCAGTCGGTCGCCGTCGGGGAAGCCACGCCGGCGTAATCGCTGAACTCCGGCGGCAGGTCGCCAAGGCCCACCACCTGCCCGGGCGCCATCACCGTGAGCCAGTGGCACAGGTTCTCGAGCTGCCTCACATTGCCTGGGAAATCGTGCCTTGATATGTAAGCGAGCACTTCCTCCGAAAGGCGCTTCGGCTCCACTCCGAGCGCCCGCGCGCTGCGCGCGAGGAAATGGCGCGCAAGCAGCGGGATGTCCTCGCGCCGCTCGCGCAGCGCGGGCAGCCGTATGCGGATCACGTTCAGCCGGTGATACAGGTCTTCCCGGAACAGGCCCTCGCGCACGCGCGCTTCCAGGTTGTGGTGGGTCGCCGCGATCACGCGCACGTTCGCCTTGAGCTGCTGGTGGCCGCCGACGCGATAGAAGGTGCCGTCGGCGAGCACGCGCAGGAGCCGCGTCTGCAGCTCCGCGGGCATGTCGCCGATCTCGTCGAGAAAGAGCGTGCCGCCCTCGGCCTGCTCGAAGCGCCCGCGCCGGGTCGCGAGCGCCCCGGTGAACGAGCCGCGCTCGTGGCCGAAGAGTTCCGACTCCAGCAGATCCTTCGGCATCGCCGCGGTGTTGATCGCGACGAAAGGTTTCTCCGCGCGCGCGCTGTGCCGGTGCAGCGCCCGCGCCACCAGTTCCTTGCCGGTGCCCGACTCGCCGGTGAGAAGCACCGTGGCGCTCGACTGCGACAGCCGGCCGATCGCGCGAAACACCTCCTGCATCGCCGGCGCCTGGCCGAGGATTTCCGGCTCGTCGGCCGCGGCTTCGAGCACCGCCTGCTCGCGCTGGCTCTCGTCGAGCGCGCGCCGGATGAGATCCAGCGCCTTGTCCACGTCGAAGGGCTTGGGCAGGTATTCGAACGCGCCGCCCTGGAACGCCGCCACCGCCGACTCCAGATCCGAGTAGGCGGTCATGACGATCACAGGCACCCCGGGATGGCGCTCCTTCACCGCCTGCAGCAGCTCCAGTCCCGAGGCACCCGGCATGCGGATGTCGGAAACCAGTACCTGCGGTGCTTCGGCCGCAAGCGCCTCGATCGCCTCGCGCGCCGAGCTGTAGGAGGCGTACGGAATGCCCTCGCGGCTGAGCGCTTTTTCGAACACCCAGCGGATCGAGCGGTCGTCGTCCACTATCCAGACCGATCTCATGGCAGCGGCAGCAATACGGTGAACACGGTGCGCCCCGGGCGGCTCGTGAATTCCACCGTGCCGCCATGGTTCTGCACATAAGTCTGGACGAGCGCCAGTCCGAGGCCGGTGCCGCCTTCTCGCCGGGAAACGAGAGGCGTGAAGGCGTGGTCGCGGATGTCCTCGGGGACGCCCGGTCCGTCGTCCATCACCTGCAATTCCAGTGCCAGGCGGTGCAGGCGCCGGAAGATGGTGACCTGCCGCGCGACCCGCGTGCGCAGCACGATCGTGCCGCCGCGCGACGCGTTCGCCTCCGACACGAGCGCCTGGGCCGCGTTGCGCACGACATTGAGCACCGCCTGCACGAGCTGCTCCCGATCGCCCGCCAGCTCCGGCACGCTGGGATCGTAGTCGCGCACGATCGCGACCGAAGCGGGAAACTCGGCGAGAACGAGGCTGCGCACGTGCTCGAGCACTTCGTGGATGTTGACGGGTGCGCGGCGCGCGGTTCGCTCCGGCACCAGCAGCCGGTCCATCAGCGCCTGCAGCCGGTCGGCCTCGTTGATGATCACCCGCGTGTATTCGCGCAACTCCGGACGATCGAGCTCGCGCTCGAGCAGCTGCGCCGAGCCGCGCAGGCCGCCGAGCGGATTGCGGATCTCGTGCGCGAGATTGCGCAGCAGCTCCCGGCTCGCCTCGCGCTGGTCGAACCAGCGCTCCTCGCGCTCAAGGCGCAACTGCTCCTCGATCGGTCGCAGCTCGACCAGCAGCGGCAGCCCCGGCAGATCAATTCGCACGGCCACGCACGAAAGCGGCAGGGGGGCGCGCTCCGGCCGCAGGTGATGCACCTGTCGCGCCCTGTAGTCCCAGTGCGCCGCGAGCGCATCGGCGAGCATCGCTTCCAGATCGGCACCCTCGGCGAAGAGCGCCGCCAGCGGCTGGCCCAGCAGGCTCCTTGCGCCTGTGCCCAGAAGGCTCTGCGCCGCCGCATTGGCGTAGCGCACGACGAAGGCGTCGTCGAGCACCGCCACCGCGGTGGCGAGCAGTTCCAGCCCGGCGAAAGAGGCGGCGGCCATCATCGGCCTTCGGGGCGCAAGCCGCGCTAGCGGTACAGGTTCGCGAGCTCGCGCTTGAGCGCCTCGATGTTCTTCTCGTGCACCTCGACCGCGTCGCGGTACGGCTTCAGGCGCTCCAGCACGCGCGCGTAGTTCTTCTCGTCGCCGGTGCGGATCGCCTCCTGCTCGGCGAGCTTGCGCTTCGCCTCGGCGAGCAGCTCTTGCTCCTGCTTCAGCTCCCGTTCCAGCGTTTCGCGCTGCCTGGCCTTCGCCGCCAGGCGATCCGAGGGCGACTCCTTCGGAAAACCGGCCGGCGAGGCCGCTTTCGCCGGCGGCTTGGGCACCGGAGTCGCCGGCACGACCGTCACCCGCTGCTGGTGCACGATCCGGCAGTCGCGCCCGACCGTGTCGGACTGCTGGTTGGTGAGGATGGTGCGACCATCCTTGTCCCTGCAGTTCCAGAGCGTCTCCACCTGCTGCTGCTGCGCGCGCGCCGGCAGCGGCAGCACCGCCGCCAGCATCATGACCAAGACGAAGACGCGCATCATAAGAAGCCGCCTGAAAGGGCTTGCCTAAGTCTATGCCACGCTTCACTCTTTGGGCAAACAAAAGGAAGAAAAAGGGCGGGTTGCCCCGCCCTCCCTCCAACGCGCCTCGGGCGGCCGGGGTTACAGGCTGTAATACATGTCGAACTCGACCGGATGGGTGGTCATCCGGAAGCGGGTGAGTTCCTCCTCCTTGAGCGCGATATAGGACTCGAGGAAGTCCTCGTCGAACACCCCGCCCTTGGTGAGGAATGCGTGATCCTTGCGAAGGTTGTCCAAGGCTTCCTCGAGCGACGCGCACACCTGCGGCACCTTCGCCGCCTCCTCCGGCGGCAGGTGATACATGTCCTTGTCAATCGGATCGCCGGGGTGGATCTTGTTCTGCACGCCGTCCAGGCCCGCCATCAGCATCGCGGCGAAGGCGAGGTAGGCGTTGGCGGTCGGGTCGGGGAAACGCACCTCCACGCGCCGCGCCTTCGGGCTCGCCACGTACGGAATGCGGCAGGCGGCCGAGCGGTTGCGCGCCGAATAGGCGAGATTGATCGGCGCCTCGAACCCGGGCACCAGACGCTTGTACGAATTGGTGCCGGGGTTGGTGATGGCGTTGAGCGCCTTGGCGTGCTTGATGATGCCGCCGATGTAGTAGAGCGCGAATTCCGAGAGGCCGGCGTAGAGGTTGCCGGCGAACAGGTTGTTGCCCCCCTTCCAGACCGACTGGTGCACGTGCATGCCCGAGCCGTTGTCGCCGACGATCGGCTTGGGCATGAAGGTCGCCGTCTTGCCGTAGGAGGCGGCGACGTTCCACACCGTGTACTTCAGGATCTGCATCCAGTCGGCGCGCTGCACGAGCGGCGCAAAGCGCGTACCGACCTCGTTCTGGCCCGCGGCCGCGACCTCGTGGTGGTGCACCTCGACCTCGACGCCCTGCTTTTCCAGCGCGAGCGCGATCGCGTTGCGGATGTCGAGCAGCGTATCGGTCGGCGGCACCGGGAAGTAACCGCCCTTCACCGGCGCGCGATGGCCCATGTTGCCGGACTCGTACTCGATTCCCGAGGACCAGGGCGCTTCCTCGGACTTGATCTTCACGAAGCACCCGGACATGTCCACGCTCCAGGTCACCCCGTCGAAAATGAAGAACTCGGGTTCGGGCCCGAAGTAGGCCACCTCGCCCAGGCCGGTGGATTTCAGATACGCCTCGGCGCGCTTGGCTATGCCGCGCGGGCAGCGGTTGTAGGGCTTGCCGTCGGCGGGCTCGATCACGTCGCAGGTGATGTTGAGCATCGCTTCGTCGGTGAACGGATCCATGCGCGCGGTGGACGGATCGGGCATGAGCAGCATGTCGGAGGCCTGGATGCCTTTCCAGCCGGCGATCGAGGAGCCGTCGAAAGCGTGGCCGTGCTCGAACTTGTCCTTCGTGAAATAGCGGGCGGGCACCGTGACGTGCTGTTCCTTGCCCCGGGTGTCGGTGAAGCGCAGGTCAACGAATTTGACTTCCTTGTCCTTGATCAGCTTGAAAACGTCATCAGGCGTCATCGCCATCTGGTATCTCCTGAACGAGTGATGAAAGCGGGCTGGACATCCCAGCCGGACCCGCGCTCCTACGCAGAATCCATGCCATGTTGCCTACAGGTTTGGCTGCCCCTTTTTCGCAAGCGCCAATGCGAATCTGCGAAGGGATCATGCACTGATACGGTGCTTTGTGGCAAGCAATGCATCATTTTGGTGCGCTGTCTGCTACCTATAATCACCGCCATGGACGAGATCCGCCGAAAAGCACAAGAACGGGCCCAGCAGCTCAAGCTTCCCTATGCAGGAGCGTTGCTTCCGGCTGAAGCCCATCAATGGATGCAGGCCGGGGCGGTATTGGTGGACGTGCGAACGAAGCCCGAGCTGGATTTCGTCGGCTCCGTTCCGGGGGCGATCTGGATTGAGTGGAACAGCTACCCGGAAGGACAGCGCAATCCGCGCTTTCTCGACGAGCTGGCGCGGAAGGTGCCGAAGGACGCGCCGGTGATGTTCCTGTGCCGCTCGGGCGGCCGCTCTCACCAGGCAGCGATCGCCGCCACGCAGGCCGGCTGGCGCGAAGCCTACAACGTGCTCGAAGGCTTCGAAGGCGACAAGGACCGCGAAGGCCACCGGGGAACGCTCGGCGGCTGGCGCAAGGCCGGCCTTCCCTGGACCCAAGGATAGAAACCGGTTCAGACCCGGGTCTGACCCGGATTCAGGGTTTTTCAGCCGACGGACCAATCCACCCAGCCGAACCAGGCCGTGAGCAGCACGACGAGGCCGAAGCCGATGCGATACCAGGCGAACGGCGTGAAGTCGTGGGTTGCGACGTAGCGCACCAGCCAGCGGATCACCGCGAACGCCGCGGCGAACGCGGCGCAAAGCCCGGTCGCGAACACCGGTACGTCGGCCGCCGAAAACAGCGCACGGTGCTCCCACACGTCCCAGGCGCCGGCGGCAATCAGGGTCGGCACGGCGAGAAAGAATGAAAACTCGGTCGCCGCGCGGCGCGACAGCCCGAAGAGCATTCCGCCGATGATCGTCGCCCCGGCGCGCGAAGTGCCCGGGATGAGCGCAAAACACTGCGCGATGCCGACCTTGAACGCGTCCATCGCGCTCATCGCATCCACGCTCGCGACGCGCGGAGGCGGATGAGCGCGCCGCTCGACCCAGAGGATGACGAGACCGCCGGCGATGAACGCGGCCGCGACCGGCAGCGGCGCGAACAGGTACGCCTTGATGAGCGGCCCCAGCAGCACGCCGAGCGCCGCCGCGGGCAGGAACGCGATCGCGAGGTTGCGCCAAAGGAGCGCATCGGCGCGAAAAAAGCGCGCACGGTACTCCCACAGCACCGCGAGCATGGCGCCGGTCTGGATCGCGACGTGAAAGACGTTGCCGCGCTCGCCGTTCACGCCGAGCAGCGCACCGGCGAGGATGAGATGCCCGGTGCTGGAGATCGGCAGGAACTCGGTGAGGCCCTCGACGACGCCGAGGACGAGCGCGTCGGCGAGAGAGAGATCGCGCATGGCGGGCGCGATGGTATCAGTCGGCGGCCTGCTCGCCGATGAAGCGCCGGATCTCGGCCCAGAAAAGCGGGTGCGCGTCGGTGCTGTTGTGGCCGGCCTCGGCGAGCAGCACGCCGCGCTTGGGACCGCCCCAGGCGGCGACGAGCCGCTCGCCGTGCGCGGGCGGAATCACCTCGTCGCGCCCGGCGATGAGCGCGAGCATTGGCTGGCGGAGGTTGGGCGCCAGCGCGATCGAGTCGAAGCGGTGCCGGAGCATCCAGTCCACAGGCAGATACCAGTAGTAGTGCCGGGCCACCGCCGCGAGGCTGTCGAAGGGGGCGACGAGCACGAGCGCCCGGACCGGCCGCGCGGCGGCGAGTTGCACCGCCACGCCGCTGCCGAGGCTTCTGCCGAAGGCGAGGATGCGCTTCGCATCCACGCCGGCAAGCCCGGCGACATGGTCGTAGAGGCGGATCGCGTCGGCGACGAGCGCCTTTTCCGACGGCTTGCCGGTGCTCGCGCCGTATCCCCGATAGTCCACGAGCAGCCAACCGACACCGGGCGTCTCCCCGCGGCGCGGATCGCCGATCCGTTCCAGCATCCAGGAGACCTCCTCGGCGTTGCCGCCGAGGTAAAGGACGAGCGGCCCATCCGCCTTCACGCGCCAGGCGTGCAGCCGCTCGCCCTCGGGCGTGACGAGCGTGATTTCCTCGACCGCCGGATGGCGCCGCAGCACTTCGGCGCGCTGCGCATCCGAAATCGGCTGGCGGAAGAAGATGAGCGCGTCCTGCGCCAGGTACAGCGCCAGCGGCAGGCCGATCGCCACCGCGGCCGCGATCTTGGCGAGCGAGACGAAGAGGCTCTCGCCCGCCACGGCACGCGCTCTAGCCCTTGTGGTACAGCTCGCCGCCCCTGGCGACGAACTCGACCGCCTTTTCCCGCATGCCGCGCTCGAGCGCTTCCCGCTCCGACACGCCGTGCTTTTCGGCGTACTCGCGCACGTCCTGCGTGATTTTCATCGAGCAGAAATGCGGCCCGCACATCGAGCAGAAGTGCGCGAGCTTCGCGCCTTCCTGCGGCAGCGTCTCGTCGTGGAATTCGCGCGCGGTGTCCGGGTCGAGCCCGAGGTTGAACTGGTCGGTCCAGCGGAACTCGAACCGCGCCTTGGAAAGCGCGTTGTCGCGCAGTTGCGCCCCCGGGTGGCCCTTGGCGAGGTCGGCGGCGTGCGCCGCGATCTTGTAGGCGATGATGCCGTCCTTCACGTCCTTCTTGTTCGGTAGCCCCAGGTGCTCCTTGGGCGTCACGTAGCACAGCATCGCCGTGCCGAACCAGCCGATCATCGCCGCGCCGATCGCGCTCGTGATGTGGTCGTACCCGGGCGCGATGTCGGTGGTGAGCGGCCCCAGGGTGTAGAACGGCGCCTCGTCGCAGTACTTGAGCTGCAGCGCCATGTTCTCGCGGATGAGCTGCATCGGCACATGCCCCGGCCCCTCGATCATCACCTGGCAGTCGTGGCGCCAGGCGATTCTCGTCAGTTCGCCGAGCGTGCGCAGCTCCGCGAGCTGCGCCTCGTCGTTCGCGTCGTAAATCGAGCCGGGCCGCAGCCCGTCGCCGAGCGAGAACGCGACGTCGTAGGCGCGCATGATCTCGCAGATCTCCTCGAAGTGCGTGTAGAGGAAACTTTCCTTGTGGTGCGCGAGGCACCACTTGGCGATGATCGAGCCGCCGCGCGAGACGATCCCGGTCATCCTTCTCGCGGTGAGCGGGATGAAGGCGAGGCGAACGCCGGCGTGGATGGTGAAGTAGTCCACCCCCTGCTCGGCCTGCTCGATGAGCGTGTCGCGGAAGATCTCCCAGGTGAGCTCCTCGGCCTTGCCGCCCACCTTCTCCAGCGCCTGGTAGATCGGCACCGTGCCGACCGGCACCGGCGAGTTGCGGATGATCCATTCGCGCGTCTCGTGGATGTGCTTGCCGGTGGACAGGTCCATCACCGTGTCCGCGCCCCAGCGGATCGCCCAGGTCATCTTGTCCACCTCCTCGCCGATCGAGGAGCTGACCGCCGAGTTGCCGATGTTGCAGTTGATCTTCACCAGGAAGTTGCGGCCGATCACCATCGGCTCGGACTCGGGGTGGTTGATGTTGGCCGGAATGATCGCCCGCCCGCGCGCCACCTCGTCGCGCACGAATTCGGGCGTGATCGCGCGCGGGATCGCGGCGCCGAACGCCTCGCCCGGGTGCTGGCGGCCGAGCAGCTCGCGCCCCTCGCGCGTGAGCGAGGCGAGGAATTCCTCGCGCCGGCAGTTCTCGCGGATGGCGATGAATTCCATCTCCGGCGTGACGATCCCCTTCCTCGCGTAGTGCATCTGCGTCACGCACGCGCCGGGTTTCGCGCGCCGCGGCTTGCGCCTGAGGTCGAAGCGCAGCTCGGCGAGCCGGGGATCGGCCAGGCGCCGTCGCCCGTACTCGGAGCTCGGGCCCTCCAGCAGCTCGGTATCGCCGCGCTCCTCGATCCAGCGCGCGCGCAGCGGCGGCAGGCCCTTGCGGATGTCAATGCGCGCCTCGGGATCGGTGTAGGGACCCGAGGTGTCGTACACGGTCAGCGGCGGGTTTTTCTCCGCCCCCATCGCCGCCGGGGTGTCGCTTTGCACGATTTCGCGCATCGGCACGCGGATGTCGGGCCGCGAGCCGGTGACGTAGATCTTGCGCGAGCCGGGAAGCGGCTGGATCGCGGCTTCATCCACCCGGGCGGTGGCGGCAAGGAACTTTGGATTGGCGCTCATGTGACTTCTCCGTTGCATCGGGAATCCCGCTCGGGAGAAGGAGGCGCGCCTGCGCCACGCTTCCCTACGGCGGCATTACCCGCATCAGGTTCCGAGGGTGTCTCTCACCCGCCCCGACTCGGCGCGCCGCGACAACCTCGCGACACCGCTCGCCCTGCGGGGCAGGACCCCTGCGTGTGCTTTCGACAAGGTACGGCAAACGCGCCGGGCTGACAAGAAAGCGCTTGCATGACAGGGGCTTCCGCGTCGCGCTTCAGCGCGGCGAACGCGCCGTTGACGACCGCCCCGCCAGGATAGATAATGACTGACCGTCAGTCATTTAGGAGCCCGCGTGGCAACCAAGGTTCGCGCCCTGCGCGAAGAGGACAAGCAGCGGCGCCGCCAGGAGATCCTGGACGCCGCCGAGCGACTTTTTCGCGAGCGCCCCGACGGGCTCGCGAGCATGGACGAGCTGGCGATGGCCGCGGGGCTCGCCAAGGGCACGCTCTATCTCTACTTCCGCAGCAAGGAAGAGGTGCTGGTCGCCCTGCACGAGCGGAACGCAAACGAGTTCTTCGACCGGCTGCACACGCTGCTCCAGGGCGAGCGCGCGCCTTCTATTGACGAGCTGATCGCGCTCGGCCGCGAGCTTTTCATCGAGCAGCCGGCGCGCCTTTCGCTCGCCTCGCTCGTGGTCGGGCTCACCGAGCGGCAGGTCGCGCCGGAGGCGGCGCTGCGCTTCAAGATGGCGCTCGGCGAGCGGCTGCTCGCCGCCGGGCAGGCTCTGGATGCCAAGCTCGGCTTGGCCCCGGGCGAAGGCACGCGCCTGCTCAACGCGAGCTATGCGCTCGTGATCGGCATGTGGCAGCTGAAAGGCTGCATGGGCGGCGAGCGCTACCGCGAGCTGCTCGATCCCAAGCTCGCGCGCGCGTTCGTCAACGAGTATCCGGCCGAAACCACCGCCGCGATCCGCACGCTCTGGGAGGCGGCGGTCGCAGGCGCCACCGGCCCGAGGCGCCGCAAAGGCGGCGGCGCATGAGAGCCGTTGCGCGCATCACGCTCGCGGCCCTCGCTGCGCTCGCCGCGGCGGCCCTGATCGGCTACGCCGCGACGCGCGGCCACTCGCGCCCGGCAGCGCCGCAGGCCGCGGCGCAGCCGGTGCTGGAGTTCGCCGCCGAGGACCTCTACACCGTCGAGCCGGTGGCGCTGGAGCGCACGCTTGCCATCACCGGCACCCTCGCGCCGCTTGTCGAGGCGACCGTCAAGGCGAAAGTCGCCGGCGAGCTGGAAGCGGTGCCGGTCCGCGAGGGCGAGGCGGTGGCGCGCGGCCAGGTCCTCGCGCGCATTGACCGCACCGAGCTGCTTGCGCGCGTGGCGGCGCGCGAGGCCGACGTCGAGGCCGCGCGCGCGCAGCTCCTGTGGGCCGAGAAAAATCGCGCCACGCAGAAAGCACTGCTGGAGAAGGGCTTCATCTCGCAGATCGCCTTCGACAACGTGCAGAGCAACCACGATGTCGCGGCGGCGCGCCTGCGTGCCGCGGAAGCCGAGCTGGCGCTCGCGCGCAAGTCGCTCGGCGACGCGGCGCTCGTTGCGCCCTTCGCTGGCGTCGTCGCCGAGCGCCACGCCAAGCCCGGGGAACGCGTCGCGGTGGACGCGCGCGTGCTCACCCTCGTGGATCTCTCTCGCATGGAGCTGGAAGCGTCGGTACCGGCCACGGCGATCGCCGAGGTGCGCGTCGGCCAGCCGGTGCGCTTTCGCGTGGACGGGTTCGGCGAGCGCGAGTTCGCCGGCCGCACCGAGCGCATCAACCCGGCGACCGCGCCCGGCTCGCGCGCGATCAGCGTGTACGCGGTCGTTGACAACCCGGACGCGAGCCTGCGCAAGGGCATGTTCGCGCAGGGCGTGCTGATGCTCGGGCGCAGCGAGCGCGCGCTGGTCGTTCCGGCGAGCGCGGTGCGCGAAGAGGCGGGCGCGGCCTGGGTTTACGCGATCGCCGACGGCGAGGTGCGCCGCAGGAAGGTGAAGGTGACGCAGCCGGACGCGGCCGGCCGCGTGCAGGTGCTGGAAGGCCTTCAGGCCGGCGAGCGGATCGTGCGCAACAACCTCGGCGCGCTGCGCGAGGGATCGCTCGTGCGCCTCGCCGGCCCGCGCCCGGACGCCGCCGCGCGGCGCTAGGGGCGCGCAGCCATGTGGTTCACGCGCGTCAGCATCGCCAATCCGGTCTTCGCGACCATGATGATGGCCGCGCTGCTGGTGTTGGGCCTTTTCTCCTACAGCCGGCTGCCGGTCGAGCAGTTTCCCGACGTGAGTTTCCCCGTCGTGGTGGTGGACACCGAGTACCCCGGCGCCGCGCCCGAGAGCGTCGAGGAGGAGGTGACGCGGCGGATCGAGGAGGCGGTGAACACCGTGAGCGGCATCAAGACGCTCTCGTCGCGCTCCTACGAGGGCCGTTCGGTGGTGATCGTCGAGTTCGACCTCTCGGTGGATCCCAAGGCCGCGGTGCAGGACGTGCGCGAAAAGGTGGCGATCGTCCGCCCGACGCTGCGCGAGGAGGTGAAGGAGCCGAAGATCAGCCGCTTCAATCCGGACGACTTCCCCATCGCCTCGGTCGCGGTGCTCTCGCCCGAGCGCAGCCTGCGCGAGCTCACCACGCTCGCCGACCAGGTCATCAAGAAGCGGCTGGAAAACGTCTCGGGTGTCGGCCAGGCGACGCTGGTGGGCGGGGTCAAGCGCGAGATCAAGGTGTATCTCGACCTGGAGGCGCTGCAGGCACAGCGCGTCGGCGCCGACCAGGTGATCCGCGCGCTGCAGTCGGAAAACCAGGAATTGCCCGCGGGCACGATCGTCGGCGGCGCCGAGGAGCGGATCGTGCAGATCCGCGCGCGCCTCGCCACCGCGCAGGACTTCCGCAGCCTGATCGTCGCGCGCCGCGGCGGCAGGCCGGTCACGCTCGGCCAGGTCGCCGAGGTCGAGGACGGCGAGCAGGAGGAGGAAAGCGCCGCGCTCGTGGACGGCCGGCGCGCGATCTCGATTGACATCGTCAAGGCGCAGGGCGAGAACACGATCGCGGTGGTGGACGGTGTCCGCCGCGCGCTCCAGGAACTGGCCGCCGTCCTGCCCGCCGACGTGCGCGTCGAGCTGGTGCGCGACGCCTCGACCGGGATCCGCAACTCGGTCGCCGACGTGAAGAAGACGCTCGTCGAGGGCGCGCTCCTCACGGTGGCGATCGTGTTCCTGTTCCTCGCCTCCTGGCGAAGCACCGTGATCACCGGGCTGACCCTGCCGATCGCGATCGTCGGCACGTTCCTTTTCATCTACGCGCTCGGATTCACGCTGAATCTGCTCACCCTGATGGCGCTGTCGCTCTCGGTCGGGCTGCTGATTGACGACGCGATCGTCGTGCGCGAGAACATCGTGCGCCACGTCGCGCTCGGCCGCGACCACCGCGAGGCGGCGCTCGAGGGCACGCGCGAGATCGGGCTGGCGGTGCTCGCCACCACCTTCTCGATCGTCGCGGTGTTCCTGCCGGTGGGGTTCATGGGCGGGATCATCGGGCGGTTCTTCCACCAGTTCGGCCTCACCGTGGTCGCCGCGGTGCTGATCTCGATGTTCGTTTCCTTCACCCTCGATCCGATGCTCTCCTCGGTCTGGCGCGATCCCCAGGCCGAGGGACGCTTCGGGCCGGGCCCGCTCGGGCGGCTGCTCGCCGGGTTCCACCGCCTCAACGCGCGCCTTGCGGCACGCTACGAAGGGCTCCTTGCGTGGAGCCTCGATCACCGCAAGACGGTGCTCGCCGTCGCGGCGGCGAGCTTCCTCGCGAGCTTTCCGCTCATGAAGTGGGTGGGCAGCGAATTCGTGCCCGATCCGGACCTTTCGGAGCTGCAGGTGCAGTTCAGGACGCCGGTGGGAAGCTCGCTTGCGCTCACCCTCGCCAAGGCGAGGCAGGCGGAGGCCGCGCTGCGCGAATTCCCCGAGGTGGCGCACACCTACGTCACCGTCAACACCGGGTTCGCGCAGGGCAAGAACAAGACCAACATCTTCGTGCAGCTCGTGCCGCGGCAGCAGCGCGCGCGCTCGCAGCAGGCGCTCGCGCAGCCGGTTCGCGAACGTCTTTCGCGCATCGCCGGTATCGAGATCACCCAGGTGGGCGCCTACAAGACCGTCTCCAGCGGCAAGCCGCTGCAGGTCTCGATCCTCGGCCAGGATCGCGCGGTGCTCGCGGCGCTCGCCGATCAGGTCATGCAGGTGATGCGCGAAACCCCCGGCGCCGTGGACATCGAGTCGAGTTACGAGGCGGCCAAGCCCCAGCTCTCGGTCGAGGTGAAACGCGAGCTGGCGAGCGACCTCGGCATCGGCGTCGGGCAGGTGGCGGCGACGCTGCGGCCGCTGCTCGCCGGCCAGTCGGTCGGCAACTGGCGCGCGCCCGACGACCAGTACTACGACGTGCAGGTACGCCTTGCGCGCGCCGACCGCGCGCAGGCCGCGGATCTCGAGCGCGTGCCGCTCGCCTCCAGCATCGCCGACGCCTCCGGCGCCCCCCGCATGGTGACCCTGCGCGAGATCGCGCGCGTGCGCGAGACGCGCGGCGCGCAGCAGATCAACCGCAAGGAGCAGCTGCGCGAGGTGCTGGTGTCGGCGAACGCCGAGGGCCGCCCCGCCGGCGACGCCGCCGCCGAGATCAAGCGCCGGCTGGAGGCGATCGCGCTCCCGCCCGGCTACCGCTTCCTCATGGGCGGTTCGTCCAAGGACATCGCCGAGTCCATGACCTACGCCTCGCAGGCGCTCGTGCTCGCGGTGGTCTTCATCTACCTCATCCTCGCCTCGCAGTTCGCGAGCTTCCTGCAGCCGGTGGCGATCATGATGTCGCTGCCGCTCGCGCTCGTCGGCGTGGTGCTCGCGCTGCTGGTCGCACGCTCGACCCTCAACATCTTCTCGATCATCGGCTTCGTCATGCTGATGGGGCTGGTCACCAAGAACGCGATCCTGCTGGTGGACTTCATCAACCAGGCGCGCCGCTCGGGCAGCGCACGCCGCGAGGCGATCCTCGCCGCCGGGCGCATCCGCCTGCGGCCGATCCTGATGACCACGCTCGCCATGATCTTCGGCATGCTGCCGCTCGCGCTCGGCCTGGGCGAGGGCGGCGAGCAGCGCGCGCCGATGGGCCAGGCGGTGATCGGCGGCGTGATCACCTCCGGGCTGCTCACGCTCGTCGTCGTGCCGGTCGTCTACACCCTGCTCGACGACCTCGCGGCGCGGCTCAAGCGCTTTGGTAAGATGGCGCCCTCTCCCGGCACCTCCGCATAGGGTCATGAACCTGGAGCAGGCGCGCGCCAACATGATCGAGCAGCAGATCCGCACCTGGGAGGTGCTGGATCAGGACGTGCTCGACCTGCTGTACGTGGTGCCGCGCGAGGAGTTCGTGCCGCCGGTCTGGCGCAGCCTCGCGTTCGCCGACATGGAGATCCCGCTCGCCTCGGTCGGCGGGGAGAACGAGCGCATGTGGGCGCCGAAGATGGAAGCGCGGGTGCTGCAGGCGCTCGCGCCGCGGCGCACCGAACGGGCACTGGAGATCGGCACCGGCAGCGGCTACTTCACGGCGCTGCTCGCGCACCGCGCGCGCGAGGTGGTGTCGCTGGAGATCCGGCCGGCGCTTGCCGCCTTCGGCCGGGCGAACCTGGAGCGCCATGGGGCGGAGAACGTGAAGCTCGTCGTCGCCGACGGTGCGCGCGGCTACGCCGAGGGGGCGCCTTGGGACGTCATCGTGCTCACCGGTTCGGTGCCGATCCTTCCGCAGGCGTTCCTCGACACGCTCGCCCCGGGCGGGCGGCTGTTCGCCGTCGTCGGCGAGCCGCCGGTGATGAGCGCGCGCCTCGTGACCTGCACCGGCCCCGGCGCCTTTCACAGCGAGGATCTGTTCGAGACGCTGCTCCTGCCGCTCGTCAACTGCGAACGGCCGCCGAAGTTCCGCTTCTGACGTGAGCATGCAAGCGCACCCGGTCGCCGCGGACGTGCAGAACATCGGGCCCGCCGAGCTCGCCCGCTGGCTCGCCGATCCGGCGAGGCAAAGGCCGCTGCTCCTCGACGTGCGCGAGCCCTGGGAGTTCGAGATCTGCCGCATCGAGGGCTCGATGCTCGTGCCGCTGCGCGAAGTACCGATGCGCGCCGCCGAGCTCGACCCGGACGCCGACACGGTGGTGATCTGCCATCACGGCGGCAGGAGCCTGCAGGCTGCGCTCTACCTGGCGCGGCAGGGGTTCGCCAGGGTCTGGAACCTCGCTGGCGGCGTGGACGCCTGGGCGCGCGCGGTGGATCCCGCGATGCGGCGGTATTGAGCGCTCCCGTGCGCCGCGCCCTCGCCCTGCTCGCCTTGTTGCTGCTGCCGGCGGCCGCCGCCGCGCAGGGGCTACTCGAGGTGTACCGGGACGCCAAGGAATACGACGCGCAGTTCGCCGCGGCGCGCCACGCGCTCGCCGCGGCCCTGGAGAAGCTGCCGCAGGGGCGCGCGCTCGTGCTGCCGACGCTCAATCTCTCGGCCAACCGCACCGACACCCGCATCGACTCCGAGCCGCGCCCCGGTTCGCTCGCCACGCCGTTCGTGCGCGACGTGCGCTCCTACGGCTACACGCTCTCGTTCTCGCAGCCGATCTTCCGGATGCAGAACTTCATCCAGTACGACCAGGCCGAGTATCAGGTGAAGCAGGCCGAGGCGCAGTTCGGCCAGGCGGCGCAGGACCTGATCCTGCGCGTGGCGCAGGCCTACTTCGACGTGCTCGCGGCGCAGGACACGCTCGCGCTGGTGCAGGCGCAGAAGGCGGCGATCTCCGAGCAGCTCGCGCAGGCCAAACGCAACTTCGAGGTCGGAACCGCCACCATCACCGACACGCACGAGGCGCAGGCGCGCTTCGACCTCGCCGCGGCGCAGGAGATCGCCGCGCAGAACGATCTCGACGCGAAGAAGCGCGCGCTGCAGAGCATCACCGGCAAGGAGTACCCGGCGCTCAAGCCGCTGCGCTCGCAACTGAAGCTTTCGCCGCCCGACCCGGCGCAGATGCAGAAGTGGGTGGAGCTCGCCGAGAAGCAGAGCTACACCGTGCTCGCGCAGGAGGCGGCCGCCGAGATCGCGCGGCTGGAGGCGAAGCGCAACACCGCGGCGCACTATCCGACCCTGGATCTCGTGGCGAGCTACGGCTACACCTCGCAGACCGGCAGCGCCATCACGCCGCTCGGCACCAACGTCACCAGCGGCACGCTCGGCCTGCAGCTCAACATGCCGCTGTACGCGGGCGGCGCGCTCAGCTCGCGCGAGCGCGAGGCGGCGGCGAACTTCGAGCGCTCGAAGCAGGACCTGGAGGCCGCGCGCCGGAGCGCGGCGCTCGCCGCGCGGCAGACTTATCTCGCGGTGCTGAACGGCATCGCGCAGGTCGGGGCGCTGGAGCAGGCGCTCGTTTCCTCGCAGAGCGCGCTCGAATCCAACAAGCTCGGCTACGAGGTGGGCGTGCGGATCAACATTGACGTGCTGAACGCGCAGCAGCAGGTCTTCGCGACGCGTCGCGATCTGGCCCTTGCCCGCTACAACACGATCACCAGCCACCTGCGCCTGAAATCGGCCGCCGGCGCGCTGCGCGAAGAGGACCTCGAAGAAGTCAACCGCGCCCTCGAACCCTGAGGAGCGCGCGGCAGCGGGCGAGGTGGCGCCCGGTCGCGCCGCGGTGCGCGGCGCATAGCCGCCTGCCCGCCTCGCCCATCGCCCCCCGGCGCGCGGAATCGGCGAGCAGCGCCCGGGCTTCGCGCACCGCCGTCGCGGCGTCGGGAGCCTGGAGCGCGGCGCCCGCCTGCAGCGCCAGGCGCGTCGCCTCGGCGAAGTTGAACATGTGCGGCCCCAGCACCACCGCGGCGCCGGCGGCGAGCGCCTCGATCAGGTTCTGGCCCCCGAGCGGCGCGAACGAGCCGCCGATCACCGCCACGTCGGCCGCGGCATAGTAGAAGTCCATCTCGCCGAGCGTGTCACCGAGCAGCACCTGCGCCTCGCCCGTTCCCGTGCCCCGGCTGCGCCGCGCAAGGCGAAGGCCGCGCGCGTCGAGCAGCCGCTCGACCTCGTCGAAGCGCGCCGGGTGGCGCGGCACGATCACGAGAAGCATCTCTTGCGGCGGCGCGCCGAGCGCATCGAGCAGCATCGCCTCCTCGCCTTCGCGGGTGCTCGCAAGCAACAGGACCTGCCGCCCGGCGAGCGTGGCGCGAAACGCCGCGCCCTCGGCGAGCTTCGCCGGATCCGGCGAGACGTCGAACTTGAGATTGCCGCACACCTCGACCGCGGCGGCGCCGAGCTCGCGCAGGCGAGCGGCATCCTCTTCGCTTTGCGCGCACACCGCGGAAAGGGCGCGAAACGCCGGGCCCACAAGTCCGGCGGCCCACGCGTAGCGGCGCGCGGATTTCGCCGAAAGCCGGGCACTCGCGAGAATGAGAGGGATGCCGCGGTCGCGGCAGGCGGCGATCAGATTGGGCCAGATCTCGGTTTCAACGAGCACGCCGAGATCCGGCCGGAAGCGCTCCAGAAACCGCCGCACCGCGGCGGGCGTGTCCCACGGCAACCAGACGACGCGCGCGTCCTTGCCGTGCAGCGATCCCAGCGTCTCGCGCCCGGCGGCGGTCGTGCAGGTGAGAAGCACCTCGCAGGGCTCGGCGGCGAGCGCGCGCACGAGCGGCGCGGCTGCCCGCGCCTCGCCCACCGACACCGCATGCACCCAGACGAGCGCTCGCTCGGCGCTCGTGCGCGCGACCGGTTCGGCGTAAAGGCCGAGCCGCTCGCCGATTCGGCGCCGGTAGCCCGGTTCGCGCCGGCCGCGCCACCACAGGCGCGCGAGCAGAAACGGGATCGCCGCGTACAGCGCCGCGCTGTAGAGCGCGCGCCACATCAGACGAGCGCCTCCAGTGCCGCGATCGCCTCGCGCGCTGCGGGCGCGGCACCGGCCGCGCCGATGTTCCTTGCGCGCGGGCCGGCGCAAAGCCCGGTGAGCCCGGGGTCCGAGCCGCAAAAGATGCCGAGCGCGGGCACGCCGAGCGCCGCCGCGAGATGCGCAAGCCCCGTATCCACGCCCACCGCGCAGCGCGCCCGGGCGGTGAGGCGCGCGAGCGCGGCAAGCTCCATGCGCGGCGGCACGATCGCGCCGGGGACCGCCGCGGCGATCCGCGCGCAACGCTCGCGCTCATCGGCGCTGCCCCAGGGGAGCACGCTCAGGATGCTGCGCGCCGCGAGCCATCGTCCGAGCGCGCGCCAGTGCTCCTCCGGCCAGAGCTTGTCGGCGCGGCTCGTCATCGTGAAGAGCACCGCGTATGGCGCGGAGAGCGCAAGCGGCGGTTCGCCCGGCGCGGCAAGGCCGTAGTCGCAGGCGCCCTCGACCGCGTAGCCGAGCGCCGCGGCGGCGAGCCGGCGATTGCGTTCGACCGCATGCAGCGCAGGCGCCACCGCATGCACTTCGTCGTACAGGCGCGCCGCGAGCGGCTCGCGCGCGCTCGCGCGATCGAAACCGTGGCGCCGCCCGCGCGCAAGGCGCGCGACCAGCGCGCTCTTCACCAGTCCCTGCGTGTCAATCACGCAGTCGTAGCGCTCGGTGCGCAGCCGGCGGCGGAACGCCGCGAGCTCGACCCAGGTCGCGGGCCGCGCCAGCGCCGAGCGCCAGCGGCGGATCGCCACCGGGATCACGCGCGCGACCGCGGGGTGCAGGCGCGGCACGTCGGCGAACGCCTCCTCGACCACCCAGTCAATCTCCGCGCCCGGCAAGTGCCGCGCCGCGTCGGTCACCGCGGGGCAGTTGTGCACCACGTCCCCGAGCGAGGACGTCTTGACAAAAAGGATCCGCGGCATGGGCGAGGGCCGATTCTAAGTGGCCTCGCGCTAGAATCGCTGCGCCGAACCCCCGGAAAACCCCGTTGAACCAAGCTTCCCGCGCGCGCCTCACCGCGACCGTCATCACGCTGAACGCGGCCGCGCAACTGCCC
>Ga0209172_10003870_pt1 | contig 21594 bp, 21 predicted proteins | sample LarsenN4metaG_FD_184113 | JGI IMG/M metagenome (GOLD analysis project Ga0209172, IMG submission 184113) | Hot spring sediment bacterial and archeal communities from British Columbia, Canada, to study Microbial Dark Matter (Phase II) - Larsen... ... | reverse complement strand
CGGGAGGCACGGCATCCGCGCGCGCAGGAGCAAAGAGCTGCTCGTTCGGAACTGCGACATCTCGGGCACCGCCGAGGAGCCGCCGAACAGCCTCTTCCTCGACATTTGGCGGCGGGCGGACGAGGCTTACGGCTCCGCGCTCCTGCTCATCGAGTGCGAGGGCAGCACGATAGAGGCAAACCTGCTGCAACACCAGCAGAACGGCATTTTGACCTACGATTGTCGCGACATCAAGGTGCGCGGCAACCTGTGCAACTACAACAGCGGCTTCGGCATTCACCTGCACGGCACGTGCGACTCGCTTTTCGAGGCGAACTCATGTGATTACTGCTGTCGCTTCGAGCCGCGCGAGGGAGGACTTCACTTCGGGCACATGGGCGCGGACGCTGCCGGCTTCCTCGCCGTGCACGGGTCTTCGCGCAACCGCTTCTTGAGGAACACCGCGCGCCTAAGCGGAGATGGGTTCTTCCTGGCGGGCATGACCCCCGACGGCGAGCACGTCGGGTGCGACGACAACCTCTTCGAGGAGAACGACGGCTCGCTCAGCCCGAACATCGCGTTCGAGGCGACCTTCAGTAGGGGCAACATCTTCCGGCGCAACTTTGCCGACCGGTGCAACTTCGGCTTCTGGTGCGGGTTCAGTTCCGACTTCGTCCTTGAAGAGAACCGCATGGTGCACAACCGTCAAGCCGGCATCGCGGTCGAGAACGGGATGAACTTCACCGTGAGAGGGAACACGTTCCAGGCGTGCGGGCACGGCGTGCTCATTTGGACGAAACCGTGGCGGGGAGCGGGCCAAGCCAACGACACCGCAGCAGGGTGGCTCATCGAGGCAAACCGGTTCCTGCGCAACGGCGTGGGCATTCGCATCGCCGCCAATCAGGACCACGGCATCCGCCCGCTACAGGATGAGGAGTCGAGCGTGATTGCGCCGCACTCGCACCGCATTGTGCGCAACGACATGCAGGACAACCGCATCGGCATCGAACTGGTGCGCGCGAAGCACAACGTCATCCGAGAGAACATCCTGAACTCGAACGTCGAGGCGAACCTGCGCCTCTCGGATGCCGAGGAGAACGACATCACCAACAACCTCGGCGCGCGGGGGGCGTACTTATAGTCTACAAAGCGTTGCGCCCGCTGCTGTGGAGGCTCGACCCGGAGCGAGCGCACAACCTCGCGCTCTGGGCCTTGCGAAGGGGCTGGTTGCGCTGCCGTGTTCCCTCGGACGAGCGGCTGCGCGTGGCGGCGCTCGGAGCCTCGTTCCCCCACCCGCTGGGGCTGGCTGCGGGTTTCGACAAGGATGCTTGCGCGGTGCGCGGCATAGCTCGGCTGGGGTTCTCGTTTGTCGAGGTGGGCACGGTTACTCCGGTGCCTCAGCCAGGGAACGAGAAGCCTCGCCTGTTCCGGCTGAAGGAAGACCGCGCACTCATCAACCGCCTGGGGTTCAACAGCGGCGGCGCGGAGGTGGTCGAGATGAACCTCGCCGCGTTGCTCGAAGGGGCTGGCACAAGTGCGCCGCTTGTTGCGGTGAACGTGGGCAAGAACCGTGACACGCCGGCGGAGGGCGCGCTGCAGGACTACGTGTCGGTGTGGCGCAGGCTCGCTCGGTTCGCCGCGTATGGTGTTGTTAACGTCTCTTCGCCGAATACGCCGGGCTTGCGCGACCTTCAAACGCCGGGCTTCGTGCGCGATGTGGTCGGTGCGCTGCTCGAGGTCGCCCCCGAGAAGCCGCTCCTGGTGAAGTTGAGCCCGGATGAGCCGGACGATTCGCTGGTCGAGTTAACCGGCGAAGCGGTGGCTGCCGGTGCGGCGGGCGTCGTGCTGACCAACACGACCGTGAAGCGCGAAGGTCTCCGATCGAGGCAGGCGTCCGAGCAGGGTGGCCTGTCCGGGGCGCCGCTGCGCGCCCGAGCAACGGATGCAGTCCGTGTGGTGCGCCGCGCAAATCCGAGCGCGGTCATCATCGGCGTTGGGGGAATCTTCACCGGGGCAGACCTGCTGGAGCGCTTGGCGGCGGGGGCGGACCTTTGCCAGGCGTACACCGCGTTCGTCTATCGCGGGCCTTCGGTTGTTGCGCGCATCCTCGAGGAGCTGTTGCGCGAGATGGACGCACGCTCGAGTCCCGATGTCGCCGCGCTGCGAGGTTAGTCCTTCTCCCACGGCGGCGCGCCCGTCCGTTGCTCGATTCCCATCGCCCTCAAGCGGCGGATGCGGTCACGAATCGGCGGGTGCGTGCTGTAGAGCGCCGACGAGACTTCATGGAACTTTTGAAACGGGCTGACGATGTACATCGGCTCGGTCGCCTTGTTCGCCGCCTCAAGTTCGTCTGGGTCGGACGCAATCTTTTCGAGTGCGCGCGCCAGACCGTCGGGGTATCGGGTGAACTGCACCGCGGTGGCGTCCGCCATATACTCGCGCTTGCGGCTAACCGCGAAGTGGAGCAGTGTGGCGAACACGGGGGCGAGGATGAGCAACAGAATCGCGAGAATCGCGAGGACCTGGTTCCCGTCCCGGCTTCTGCCGCCTCCGCCATATCTCCACCGCGACCGCAAGAACGCGTCGCGCAGCAAGACGATAAGGCCGACGGTGAGCGCGAGCGTAGTCATGAGGCGGACGTCGTTGTTTCTGATGTGCGCCATCTCGTGCGCGACGACGCCCTGCAGTTCGTCCCTGTCCAACTTCTCCAGTAGCCCGGTGGTAACACAGATGATGCCTTTGCGCGGATCCATGCCGGTCGCGAAAGCGTTCGGCGCGCGGTCCTCGATGACGTACAGTTTCGGCATCGGCACGCCGGCTGCAATGGCGACCTCGTGTCCGACGTTGTGAAGCATCTGGTCTTCCTCGTGCGTCGCCTCCCTGGCGCCGCTGATTTGAAGGATGAACTTCGGGCCTGAAGTGTTGACGAAGACCCACAAAAAGATACCGATGGCGAGCGCGGCCGCCACACCGACGAGCGCGAACTCGGGCGCCGTGAGGTAGCCCGCCGCTGCGCCGATGGCCGCGAGCAGCAGCGTCATCAAGAAGCAAAGGATTGCGCTGCCGCGCCGGTTCGCTGCGATTTGGGAGCGGAACGTGTGCGCCACGGACGCTCAGCCTTGGTCTACGTGAACTGGACCTTGACCGGCTCGCGCTCTTCCGGCGCGTCAATCTCGAACAGTTCGCGCTTCTTGAAGGAGAACATCGAGGCGATGATGTTCGTCGGCACTTGTTCTAACTTGGTGTTGTATTCAGTTACGACGTCGTTGTAGTATTGCCTCGCGTAGGCGATCTTGTTCTCCGTGCTGCGGAGTTCCTCCTGCAGTTGAAGCATGTTCTCGCTCGCCTTCAGCTCGGGGTAGTTCTCGGCGAGGGCGAAGAGTCCTCCGAGTGCGCGGGTGAGCGCGTTCTCGGCTTCAGCCTTCTCCCGAATGTTCCCCGCGGCTACCGCGTGGTTCCGAGCCTGGATCACCTTTTCGAGGGTCTCCTGCTCGTACTGCATGTAGCCCTTGACGGTCTCCACGAGGTTGGGGATGAGGTCGTGGCGTCGTTTGAGTTGGACGTCAATCTGCGACCACGCGTTGTTCGTCTCCTGCCGGAGTCGAACCAGCCCGTTGTACATCCCGAATAGAATCAGGACGAGAACGACAAGGATGCCGAAAAGAATCAGGATCGGAATCATCGCATACCTCCACCGCCCTGGTAGCGCGGTCTCAACAGAATACCACCCATCGCCGGTTTGCGTTGCGTCCTGTACAATCGGCCCGGATGGGTAAGGACACGGACAAGGGGAAGGAAGCAATGGAGCGGCTGGTGGAGGTCGTTCGCCAGGCATCCCGGGCGCCGGCGGACCCCGGGCTGCGGGAACGATACGCTGCACTGCCGCGCCTGCCGATTCGGATCGTCTGCTGCCCGCTGGACAAGGGGATCAACCACGGGAACATCCTGCGGGTCGCCGAGTGCTTCCGCGTGGAGAGGGTTTCGTTCGCGCCGGTCTCCGCGGAGAAGGAGAAGGACATGTCCGGCGGCTTTGCGGCGTTGAAGTGGCAACCTCGGGAGTGGAGGGAGCCGACCCAGGCGTTGGAGGAGGCAAGGTCGGCGGGTTACCGGGTTTACGGGCTCACGTTGGGCGAGCAGAGCCGCCCGGTGCACGCAGTCGAGTGGCGCTTCCCGGCGGTCCTGGCGGTCGGACGGGAGTTGGAGGGTCTCGACCCGGAGGTTGCCGAAGCCTGCGATGAGTTCGTGGGCGTGCCCCTGTTCGGAGTGGTCGAGTCGCTCAACGTCGCCGTGGCGACCGGCATCGCTTTATGGGAGATGGTCAAGGCGTGCGTCGCCGAGTATCCGGAATTGGAGCCTGCGCGCGCAATGCAGCGGGAGATCTTGCGGAAGGCGGGCAGCCAAAACTCAGGCGCCCCCGGCCAGAAGCCGCGGGCGCCCAACGATGATTCGCTTACGGGAGGTTAGCCCGCGTCACCACCACCGTCGGTAGTGGTTTCGGTACCGGAGTCCCCACCGCCAGCATCGTCCGTGCTGGAGCAACCAACTGCGAAGACGCCCGCGATGGCGATCATCAGAAGCAACGAAATGATCTTTTTCATGTGTGCACACCTCCTAAGTGTTTAGAGTGTTTTTTCGGGCCCCCTCGGACCCATCGCGGGACGGGCATCTTGTGGTTGCCCCTCCGCGCTGGACCCGGTTATACCCGATGGGGGCGCCATGTCAAGGGGTCGCTGCCCGCCGGCGCCCGGCTGCGGTATATTCAGGACGTGCCAAGGCGAACTTCCCCCTTAATTGGCGTAGGGACTTCCGCCCTATTGGCCTCGCTGACGCTGGGGGTGTTCGCGCTGAACCAGTACGGCGGGCCTGAGTCCGTGACCACGCTGTTCATCCATGCGGTGGCTGCGGGCGATGGGAACACTGTGCGGAACTTGTTCGTGGGAGACGAGGAGATTGCCGGCGCGATGGCAGAGCAGGTTTCGGCTGCCGTTCGCTCGGGCGCGGCCTTCCTCATTACCGACGTCGTTCGGCGTGACGACACCGCGGTAGTTTCAATCCTCTGGAGGTGGGATCGGGCGAGACGAACGATGATGCTGCCTTTGGTCAAGACTGAGGGCGGATGGAAGATAGACGCAAGGCCGCGAACATGAGGGATTCGTTGAGGTATCGAGCCAGCGGACGCCTTTCCTTCGTCGGGTTGGTAGGGTTGGTGGGCCTGATTATCGTCTTGGCACTCGGCGCGTACTTCGTTTTCGGCGTTCGATCACCGGAGCAGGCGATGCAGGAGTTCATGACTGCCTTGGCGGAGCGTGACATCGAACGCCTCATGGAGACGAGTGTCCTCGACCGACCGTCCAAGCCGCTTCGCGAGCAGTGGGAGTACTGTGTGAACGTTGCGGCGAAGGGCATGCCGTTCGCGTGGACCATCGGAGAGGCTCGGCAGATGAGTGACGACCGCGCCTATGTGGAGGTGTTCATCGTAGAGTTCGCGGTTGGGGGCGCCAAGGAGAGCGACGAGCCTTTCCGCATCCCACTCGTCCGAGAGAGCGGGCGGTGGAAGGTGGATTTGACCGGCGTTCCGCGTGACTTCTTCCCGGGGCTGCCGCGTTGATGCCGTTCGATCTCTCCCTTCAACTGTACACCGTTCGTTCGCATACCCAGCGAGACCTGGAGGGGACGCTACGGCAGCTTGCCGCCTTCGGGTATGAGTTCGTGGAGTTCGCCGGCCTTTGCGGCCACACGCCCGAGGCCGTCGCGGAGATGCTTCACAAGAACGGGATTCGAGCCAGCGGCGCGCACGTTTCGTATGAGGAGGCGAAGGGGGCGCTGGAAACGCTGTGCGCGCAGTACGGCGCGCTCGGCGTGCCCGAACTGACGGTGCCATACCTGCCGGAGGAGGTGCGGCGGGGCCGTGGCGACTGGCACCGCGTGGCGGAAGCGCTGGAGAACTGCGCCGCGCAGGCTGGCGGGCGCGGCTTCGCCTTCTCCTACCACAACCACGCGTTCGAGTTTGACCCGGTTGACGAGACTTGCGGCTTCGACATCCTCACGGCAAACACGAGCGCCCTTCAGTTCCAGGTGGATGTCTTTTGGGTCGTGAAGGGCGGTCGAGACCCTGTCGAGTGCCTGCGGTCGCTCCAGGGCCGCGTGCGCTCCGTTCACCTTAAAGACTTGCGGCAGGACGGCGAGGACGTGGAGTGGGGACTCGGCACGCTCGATCACCTCGAGGTCCTGGCGTGTTGCCGGCAGACGGGGGTGGGCACGCTCGTGCTGGAACTTGACACTCCGAAGATGGAGCCGCTCGAGAGCGCCAGAGTGTGCCTGGAGAACCTGCGCGAGATGCTGCCGCGGTTGATGACGGGGTAGTCAGCTGTTATCTTGAGCCGATGACGATGCCGCCTCTGACGACAACTCCGCCCGCTGCAAACAGTTCGTTGCCGTTCTCGTCGAAGGCGGCGATCCCGAACCCATCATCACTCTCTCCGCCATCAATCGCGATCGCTCGGATCGTGACCGGGATGTGCTGGCCTTCATGGACGAGGACGCCCATGCCCGTGATGGCAACGCGGTCGTCTTCCCACGCCGCGCCCGTTGCGAACGCGAAGATGGCCGTGGCGTTCATGTCGGTACCGGTGCTGAAAGCGACGAAGCCGAACGCTCTCTCGCCGACGCCGACGATGTTCAGGGCGAAGTAGTTCTCGGCGCCTCCGTTGTCAATTGCGCCAACTCCGCGCGCAGTGTTCAACTGGGCGGACGCGCTGACGCACAGGGCGGCTAAAGTAATTGCCAGGATGATTCTTCTCATGATGCTTCTCCTTTGTGCCCGCCTTTAGAAGTTATTCTTAGCCTACCCAAGTGCAGAACGCGTAGGAGCCTCGGCAGATTGCTGGTTTTGCGCCAGGCGTCGCCACTCTGGGGGTATCGCAACCACATTAGGGTATGATAGATGCTGCGGACTGTGTAGTACGATCACAGGAGGTATGACATCATGACTCATGTCTTGGCATCGCTGCTCGCCCTCCAGATTCAGTTCGTCGTGCCCGAGCGGTATGAAGTCACGCACGGGGTCGAACTGCAGGGCGGAGTGCGGCGAGTTCAGTTCAGTGACGACGACCGGCTCATCGTTGAAGCCCGGCGCCCGCTTGCGGTTGCCGAGCCATCGGTCCAGGTCATCTTCGAAGCGACGAGCCCAAGCGAGACACCACAGACGATCAGCTTGGAGGTCGAGGCTCTGTGCACCGGCGAGCCGGCGCTACAGCGCATCGAGTTCTTCAACTTCACAAGCGGCCAGTGGGAGATCGTTGACGAGCGACCGGCACCGAGCTTCGACAAGGTTATCTCCGTGCAGGGCAACGCTCCCCCTGCGGACTACGTCGAGGATGGAACGAGGCGGTTGCGAGTTCGAGTTGGATACCATGACCGAGGCGTAACGTTCATCTCTTGGACCGGCCAATACGACCGGCTGCTCTGGGGCATCGTTCCTTAGCCGATTCCGTGCCGCGCGGCAGAGAGCATCGCCTCGGCGAAGCGGTCAACCTCGTCGAGTGTGGTGTACACGTTCGGCGTCACTCGGATGCCCTTGAACTGCTCGTGGTCAATGGACGTGACGAAGATGCGGTGCTTGTCCCACAGCCACGCAGCGAGGTCGGCAGGTGCGACGCCTTGAATCTCTACGGTTGTTAAACCGCACGAGTGCTCGGGCGCGAGGTTCGTGTGAAAACGTACGCTGGGTTCGTCCAAGAGTCGCTCAGTCCAGCGAGACCGCAGGTAGCGCAGTCGTGCCGCCTTGCGCTCCGGACCGATCAACTCGTGGAAGGTCAGCGCCTCGGCGATCGCGTTGTGGTTCGCAGCGGGGTGCGTCCCGATCTCTTCGAACTTGCGGATGTCGGCGTCTTGCTCCGCGGTCGCAGCCATCAGCGGCCACAGGTGCGGGATGCGGTCACGCTTGACGAACAGGAACCCGGTTCCAATGGGAGCCATGAGCCACTTGTGTAGCGACGTGCCGTAGTAGTCGCACGCGAGGTCGGTCTGAACAAAGGGCAAGTGCGCGAACGCATGAGCGCCGTCCACCACGACCGGGATTCCTCGCTGGCGGCCGAGTTCGCAGATCTCCCGGACCGGCAGAATCTGCCCGTTCAGGAAGATGACATGGCAGATCAGAATGAGGCGCGTGCGCGGGGTGATGCCGCGGGCGACGGCGGACACGGTTTCGTGCATGTCCTGCGGCACGACGGGTATCTGCACCTGCTTCATGATGATGCCGTCCCTCCGCTCGCGCTGCTTGACCGCGTTGATCATCCTGGGATAGTCCTGCGTCGTGGTTAAGACTTCGTCCCCCTGTTGGAGGTCGAAGCCGAAGAGGCAGATTTCAAGCGCCTCGCTGGCGTTGCGCGTGATGGCTATCTCCTCCGCGTCGCAGCCGAAGTGCCTCGCCAGGCGGCGGCGGACAGACTCGATCTCATCTTCCAGGTGCCGCCACATGGTGAAACTGGGGGCTTGATTCGAATACTCGACTTGCCGTCGGAACGCTTCCAGGACGACCTTGGGCGACGGGCAGACGCCGCCGTTGTTGAAGTTCACCATTGCGCGGTCGAGGGTGAACGCCTCTTGAATCTGAAACCAAAAGTCCTCGTCTTGCGCGGAGGCGATCGGGTCGGCGCTAAGGTGAGCCACGAGGCGGGCGCACAGATCGAGGGCTCCGTCTCGGTAGGCCGCAAATCCCAGCCCGGAGAGCAGCAGTTGGCGTCGGCTGATCACGCCATCCATTTTGCCGCGTAGGGGGAAACTCCTTCCAAAAAAAGCGAACTGGCCGAAACCAGTTCGCATTCGGGACATCCGTAATAGGAGTCTGAACTACTTCTTCCGTCGGCGGGCGGCCAAAGCCGCAAGCCCCGCACCAACGACGATCAACGTCGCAGGCTCGGGGACGACGCTCACGGTGAGGATGTATGGACCATCCTCTTCATGATCACGGCCGGAGAAGTCGCGGTCGCCGAAACCCGTTACCGCGATGTAGTGCAAACCAGTGTAAGTTGCTTGCCAACGAATAGCCGACCCGAAACCGGACCCGGCGTCGTCGTTGAAAGCAAGCTCATTCTGGCTGTCGTCGAACAGCGCGAGCATGGTGTCGGGGTCTGAGTACGGATCCTCGATCGGGGTTGTGATGATGGTGATGAACTCACCTTGGAACAACCGAATCGAGAAGTAGTCCACGTCCCCGCCACCAGCCGTGAGCGACATTACGCCCACGTCAGCCCACGGTGCGGAGGCACGAGCAATCGCGTCCGCTTGAGCGAACGTATTGTTCGGCTCCGTCTCGACAATTACAGCTCCTGCTACGGAAGCCAGAGTTGCGAGACCCATTAGTGCTAATAGTCTCTTCATTTGAGTCTCTCCTTCTAGCGCTCGGTCCTGGCGAGTCCGAGCGTCCATAGTATACCGCCCTTGCCCGTGATTCGGAGCCGATTTCGGACAAGATAACGCGGAAACTCCAAAAACCCGGTAGAAGTACGTGGTGTCAGGCGCGATTTCAGGGTCAGAATCGTCCTCTCTACCGATGGTACGGAGACTTGGAGACGCTCTCGCCGCCTGGACCCGCCGCTGGGTGCCGGACCCGTTCATCTTCGCCATCCTGCTGACGGCGCTGGCGTTCCTGCTCGCCGTGCTGTTCGGCAAGGAGGGGTTCTCCCTCGTTGACACCATCGGAGCATGGGGCGGGCGCCTGAAGGACGGGGAGGTCGCACCCGATGAGCAGGGCGTCTGGAAGTTCCTCGCTTTCTCCATGCAGATGTGCCTCATCCTCGTGACCGGCCACGCCCTCGCCGCGACCCGGTTGGTCGGCGGATGGATTCAGCGCATCGCTTCGGTTCCGAAGTCCACCGCGGGCGCGGCAGGCCTCACCGCGCTCGTCGCGATGTGTGGCGCGTGGGTCAACTGGGGACTCGGCCTGATCATGGGCGCATTGCTTGCCCGCGAGATAGGTCGCGTTGCGCGAGCCGACGGCAGGCCGCTGCACTATCCGCTCGTCGTCGCCGCGGGGTACGTCGGGCTGATGGTGTGGCACGGCGGGCTTTCCGGCACCGCGCCGTTCAAGATGACGCAGATGAAGGATGTCGTCGAAGTGCTTGGCGACAGGGCGCAACAGGTCGGCGAGGTGCCGCTCAACGAGACGGTCTTCTCCCCGCTGAACCTTGTGGTCACCGCACTTGTCCTGTTGGTCGTTCCTCTTCTGTTCATCATGTTGGCTCCGCGGAAGGACGACCCCCACGAAGCAGCGCCTGCGCTTCCAGCATCGGAATCGGAGCCAGAGAGCCGGGACACGCCCGCCGACCGCATGAACCACTCCCTGTTGCTCACCCTCTTCATCGTGGCAATCGGTGCAGCGTATCTGTTCCTTTTCGTTCCAAGGGTTGGCGTGTTCAGCATAGACATCAACATCGTCATCCTGTTCTTCCTTCTGCTTGGCCTGGCGCTTCACGGCTCGCCGGTGCGCTATGTGAACGCCATCGGCGAGGCGGCGGGCGGATGCGGCGGGATCATTCTGCAGTTCCCTTTCTATGCCGGCATCCAGGCAGTCCTCGCTGCAAGCGGCATCATCGCCCTGGTGAGCAACTGGGTTGCCGAGAACGCGACGGCGCAGACCCTTCCGCTGTTCACGTTCCTCTCGGCGGGGCTGGTCAACCTATTCGTGCCATCGGGCGGCGGCCAGTGGGGGGTGCAGGGCCCGGTGGTCGTCGAGACGGCACTTCAGTTAGGCTCGCCGATCGGCGCGAACGTCATTGCGCTCGCTTACGGCGACCAATGGACGAACATGCTCCAGCCATTCTGGGCGTTGCCGCTACTGTCTCTCGCTGGGCTGCGCGCGCGGGACATCATCGGCTACACCGCGGCGGTGATGCTGCTCTCTGCGCCACTGTTTATCTTGCCGCTACTCTTCTTTCGCTAACCTCTTCTTGACGCCTTCGGCGTGCGCGGGGAAGCCTTCAGACTCGGCGAGGGCGATCGTTGACGGGCCGAGAGCGTGCAGCCCAGCCTCGCTCATCCGCGACACGCTCATCACCTTAAGAAACTCGAGGACGCTCAGCGGCGAGGCGAAGCGGGCTGCGCGAGCCGTCGGAAGCGTGTGGGAGGGGCCGAGCAGGTAATCCCCCACAGATTGCGGCGTTTGGTCGCCGAGATACACGCACCCGGCGCACCGGATGTGCGGAAGCCACTCTTCTGGTACTCGCACCATGAGAGTGAGGTGCTCCGGCGCGATCCGATTGGCAAGTGCGCAAGCCTCCTCCCGATCGGGCGCGAGGAAGAACGCCGAATGGTCGCGAAGCGCGGCGACGATCGCATCCGGGCGCGGCGCCGACTCCGCCTGTTCGAGGACCTCTGCCTTCACTCGCTCCAAGATGTCCTCGGAGAGCGCGATGACAAACCCGGCGCAGTCTTCGCTATGCTCAAGTTGCGTCAGGAGGTCGGCGGCCACCCACTCGGGGTTCGCGCCATCATCGGCGACGATGCACGCCTCGCTCGGGCCCGCGTAGCAATCAAGCCCAACCAGACCCCAGACCATCCTTTTTGCCGCGTTCACATAGGCGTTCCCCGGCCCGACAATCTTGTCCACGCGCTCCATGCCGATTCCGAATGCCATCGCCGCGATTGCCTGCGCGCCGCCCAGTTTGTAAACCTCGCGGATGCCCAACTCGGCACAAGCGAACAGAACCGAAGGCGGCAAGCAGCCATCTCGATTCGGTGGGCAGCAAACGACCACCTGCTCAACGCCGGCAACGAGCGCGGGGACGCAGTTCATCACCACGGAACTCGGATAGTCCGCCTTCCCGCCCGGAACGTACACTCCTACGCGCCGAATCGGCACAGCCCGTTGCCCGCTCCGGTTGCCGTGCGCATCTTCAAACGCCCACGCTCGCTCCGAACCCCACCCCTCCAAGACGACCCGCATCTGCTCTTCGTGAAAGCGCCTGACGCGAGCGATGGCGAGGCGAATCTCTTCGGCGACCGTGGGCTGTGCGCCCGACAGTTCCTGCTCTGTTACCTTGATGCTCTGGATGTCGGGAGCGTCAAACTTGCGGGTGTAGTCGAGCAGCGCGCTCTCGCCGAGGAACCGCACCTGTTCGAGAATCTTTTGCGCAGCGCGCTCAGCCTCTTCGTTCAGCAGCGTGCTCTGTCGGTTGATGACGCTCTCGACTGCGCTTGGCGTGTCGGCGTCGAGGTACACGGTTCGAAGTCTCATTTCGTTGTTGAGGCGAGCAGTTGCTTGACGTGCTCGATGCGGGTGACGATGCGGTCGGGACCAAGCGCAGCCATCAGCTCGAACAGCCCCGGGCCTTTCGTGCGTCCCGTGAGCGCGACGCGAAGAGGGTGAATCGCCTCTGCGCGCTTCTGCAAGCCGACCTGTTCAGCGCTCTCGTTGACCACCTGCTCCATCTGCTCGACGCTGCGAGCGTCCTTAACACGGGCGAGCACCGCCTCGAGCAGCGCAGGGACGTAGTCTCGCGTGAGCCACTTTTTGAAGCCCTCGTCGTCCACCGGCGGCTCCCTTAGGAAGAAGAACTCGGCTGCCGAGGCAAACTCGGAGAGCAACCGGACGCGCTCCTGCTCCAACGCGAGCGCGGCGGTCACGTACTCGCGCGGTTCGCGTTCGAGCGCTTCGCCGAGCGTCTTCGCTGCGGAGGACGAGCGGTACTCTTCATCCTGAGTCTCGATGTGAAACCGCCTTACCGTCTCGAACAACTCGTCTGGCGAGAGGTCGCGGATGTACAGGCCGTTCATCCATTGAAGTTTCGTGATGTCGAACACGCCGGGGTTGGGTTGGATGCGGTCAATTGAGAACGCCTCCGCCATCTCGCTGAGCGACATCTTCTCCCGCTCGTCTCCAGGCGACCAACCGATGAGCGCGATGAAGTTCGCCACCGCCGCCGCGAGATAGCCCTTGTCGCGGTAGTCGAGGCAGCGCGTGTCGCCATGACGCTTGCTCAACTTCGCGCCGTCAGGGCCTTTGATGATCGGCGCGTGCGCGAACACGGGCATCTCCCAACCGAGCGAGCGATAAAGAACCACATGCTTCGGGGTCGAGGAGATCCACTCGTCGCCTCGGATCACGTGCGTAACGCCCTGCTCATGATCGTCCACCACGTTGGCGAGGTGGTAGGTCGGGAAGCCGTCCGCCTTGAGCAACACCTGATCGTCCACCAGTTTCGCTTCGACGCTTACTCTTCCGCGAACGGCGTCTTCAAACTCGATCTCGCCTTCGAGCGGCATCGCAAGGCGAACGACCGCCGGGCGCCCTTCCGCAGCCAGTGCCTGGAGTTCCTCGGGCTTTCGAAAGCGGCAGCGACGGTCGTATCCGGTGGGCAGTTTGTTGATCCGCTGAAACTCCCGCATCTCCTCAAGCTCCTCCGGTGTGCAGTAGCAGCGGTACGCCCCTCCGGAGTCGAGCAGCCTCTGCACTACGGAGTGATACAGTTCGAGCCGCTCGCTTTGGAAATACGGGCCGTATTTGCCGCCGACCTCAGGGCCTTCATCCCACTCCAGCCCCAGCCATCGAAGGCTTTCCAAGATCTCCCCCACAGCGCCCGGAACCTCGCGCGTCTTGTCGGTGTCTTCGATTCGAACGATGAACGCTCCGCCGTGCCCGCGCGCCATCAGGTAGTTGAACAAAGCCGTGCGAATGTTGCCGACGTGCGGGCTTCCTGTTGGAGACGGGGCGTAGCGAACGCGTACCATGCGGGGGCGCAGAGGATACCCATCGCCGTCGGCGCGTCTATACTCGAACGACCATGGCGGAACTTACCGAGCGCGCCGGCAACGCTCTCCAGGCGGCGCAGCGCAAGGCTCGCGAGGCGGGCGCAAGAGCCATCGCGGTTGAGCACTTGCTGGCGGGCCTGCTCGAGCAACCCGACAGCGTCGCGGTCGCCGTTGTCAGGGCGTTGGGCATCGAGGTCTCAAAACTGCAGCGAGAGGCCGCGCGGTTGATTCATGCCACAGAGCCTGAGCCGATGCCCCTCTCAGAGCGACTGCAGGTGGTCGTAGACCTTGCTGCGAAGGAGAGCAAGCGCGTCGGCGAACAAGCCGTAGGAACCGAGCACCTCCTCATCGCCATCCTGCGCGAAGGCGACAGCCTCGCGTCGCGCGCGCTGCAGAAGCTGGGCGTTTCGGCTGACGCGTTGCGCTCCGCGCTCTCCAGGCTCGAGCCGGGCGCAGCGCGTGTCGCTTCGCCAGTTCGCGGCCGCATCTCGATGCAGAGCTCCGTGCTCGCGGTGATTGACGTGCAGGATTCGTTCCTCGCGCCGATTGCGCAAAAGGAGAAGGTCGTCGCGCGCTGCTCCTTCCTGGTCGAGGTCGCTGGCCTGCTCGACGTTCCGATTGTGGTAACCGAGCAGTACCGCGAGCGCATGGGCGAGACCACCGAGGCGCTCCGCCGCTTGCTTCCGCCCGGCGTCGTTAGAAGGGACAAACTGTGCTTCTCTTCCTACCGCGCAAATGGATTCGAGGAGGACCTCGCCGCGATGGCGCGCAAGGACATCGTACTCGTCGGTATCGAGTCGCACATCTGTGTAACGCAGACCGCGTTGGACCTCCACAGCGCCGGCTATCGCGTTTACGTGTGTGAGGACGCCACCGCCGCCCGCCCTCCCGATGCGCACGGCATCGCCATGAGACGGCTTCGCCACGCGGGCATCACCGTCGTGCACAGCGAGTCCGTTGCCTACGAGTGGCTCGACACCGCCGGCACAGAGACCTTCAAGAAGGCGCTCGACATCGTCAAGCGCTCCTCCTACTGACGTTTTGCCGCGAGGCACACGGCAAGCAGGTACGCCTCGGGAATCGGGATGCCGGCAAGCAAGCGCAGGTCATCGTCGGCCGTCGTTTCGGCAAGAAGGTGAATCGCCTCTTGCTCTTCCCCTCCGTGGTGAGCGCGAAGGGCGGCCTCCATCGCAGGCGGCCCGGCGGCAGCCCGGCGCATCAACTCGCGGTCGAGCGCTACCGGATCGAGAAGAAGGTAGCGATACAGTTCCTCCTCAACTTGCAGAAGCCGCGCGGCGCCCAGAAGACACCTGCGACGCCCTAACTGGCTCCGCGCCCTCGATGCTGCCCAAAGAATCGCCTCCAGGTCGCTCCTGTCGCCGCACACCGCCAGCGCGTACGCAATCTCCGGTAGGGTCTCATCCGTCGCCTCGCTCACCGCAACGCGAAGCCGAGGCGCAGCCTCTGAGAGCGCAAGCGACGCGCACGCTTGCGCAGCAGCCAACCGCACTGACGGCGAGCGGTCGTCCAGCGCTCCGAGAACGGTCGGCGCGCACTCCCGGTCTCCTATCTCGCCGAGGGCGTGCAGCGCTGCGTAGCGGAGTTCGGCGTCCTCGTCTTTCGCGGCGAGTTGCAGGGCGGGCAGGGCTTGCGCGCTGCGCAATTCGCCCAGCGCTCGGGCGCAGGCGCTTCGGAGAGGGAAGCCTTCGTCGAGCAGCAGGTCACTGAGCGTCGGAACCGCCCTCTCGTCTCCTATTGCCGCTATCGCCTCCAGGGCTTCTTCCTCGACGAGGTGGGGATGCGACCCGGCGAACTCGAGCAGAGCGTCGAGAGCAGACGGGCCACCGACTTCGCGAAGCCCCTGGGTTGCAAGCCTTCGAACGCTTGGCGAGGGGTCGTTCAGCAGGCTGATGAGTTCGCGCTCGGCAAAGCGCATCCGCGCCCGAACCAGTTCGCGCAACGCCTCTTCGCGCTTCCGTGGCTCAGGTGTTTGAGCAAGGCGTCTTAGCGCCAAAACGCCTCGCGGCCTCATGCCCCACACCTGGAGAAGGAACTCGCGAATGCGCATGGAGGTCGGGTCGTGAACGCCGAACAGGAACAGAATCGCGAAGATGCGAAGAGCGGAGTTCGCGCTGAAAAGGATGTCGTATTGCAACTTGAGCGGCAGGCTCTGAGCCAATTGCATGAACACACCGCCAGCCAGCGGCGCGAGTCCGCCCACCAGGGTCATCACCGCTTGCGAGAGGCCGATCCCTTGCGCGCGCATCGAGGCTGGAGTTACAGCCAGCACGATGTTCCCCTGGCCGACGATGACCCCAGTCCACGAGAAGCCCGCCGAGACGTGTCCTATGATCAGCACCGCGTAGTTCCACGCCGTCGCGCCGGGCTGCGCAATCACCCACGAGAGAGGCCCAAGCGCCAAAAGCAGCCCGCTGATGAAAAGGACCGGCTTGTTGCCGTACCTGTCGCTCAAGTAGCCCCAGAGGGGCGCTGAGAGCAACGTCGCGAGCGCGTGCGCGGCGGCAAAAATCTGGAAGTCGAAGAAGGAGAGGCTCAACACCTCCCGCCCATACTTGAAGAAGAACGGAGCGGCGATCGCTTGGCCAATGAGGAACACGATGAGGAACACCAGCAAGCGCCGAAACGGCTTGTGGCTCAGCGGCGAAGTCAGGTCCTTCCAACTCTCCTTCAGACTTCCAGAAGAGACTTGCTCGCGATGTGCGTCCGGCATTCGACGGAAGAAGAGGAAACTGAGTAGACCGAACAACACCCCCGCGCCGAAGATGATGCTAAGCCCCAGGTCGTACCGGTTCGCGCGCTGCATCGCGTCCAGCCCCAGGCTCGCCGGAAAACCGATGAGCACACCGACTACCGTGGCGATGGCGTGCCGCCGCGCGAAGTACCAGCCTCGGTGCGATTCGGGCACCAACCAACTGAGCCACGCGTTGTAGGTCGCGTTCACCACAAACACCGCCGCTGAGGAGACCACTACACAGAAGATGAACACCTCCAGCCGAGGAAACGACCCTGGAAGCAGCGGAAGCGCGATCGCCGGCAGCCAAGCCAGTTTCCACGTTAGCCACCCGGGTGCAACGAAGCGCTTGTAACTCCGCGACCGCTCGCCGAGCTGACTGCCGGGTATCTGTAAAACTCCAATCAGCGCGGGCAGGGCGAGGATCAGCGAATAAAGAAACGGACCCGCCCCGAGAGCAAGCGCGAACGCCGCCTGGAAGTTTCCACCGACCAACGCCGCAAAAGCCGTGACGAAGGCGAGGTCCCAGTTCGCCGTCGTCAGGGCGCGGAGGTTGGTAAGGCGGTCCTCAGAGCGCATCTGCGGCGCATATTACACGGCACCGCCAGGCGCGACCGTCAACGCGAAAGACTCGCCAAGCATCAAAACTGATCAGTCATAAACATCTGAGGCACGAACGGAAACCCACGCCCCATCAGAACCATCTCCACCTTCGCGGACCTCGTGTCAAACCCGAGGCGCTCCGTCATCCCCAAGAGCCCAAGCCACTCTCCAGCCTGAGACGGAGGCAGACCCACATACGTCGGCAGAACCTCCCGAACCCTCAGCGGCTCGCATACCACATACCCGACGCCCGCCGTCATCACGGTCTTCATCGCCCACGACCAGAATCGCCAGCGCCGATCGTCACGCAGCAGTCGCGTCTCGTCCTCGCGCGCCCACGCCTTGTACCGCTCCTGAGTCTCCGTCAAAGGCAGCGTCCGCCAGTCGCCGCCCTCTCCTGCAGCGTCCAGGCTCACGCTCACGACCGCGTCCAGCGTCTCGAAGCCCGCTCGCCTGTAGAGCGCTTCGTCTCGCGCAAAGAGGAGCGCCGAGCCCTCGCCTCGGGCATCCGATTGGGTTAGCACCTCGCGCAGCAGCGTTGTGGCGAAGCCCTTGCCTCGGTCCCGCTCTCGCGTTGCGACGCCGGCGATGCCGATGGCGCGAAAGTTCGCAAAGAGCAGCGGCACCGTCGTGAGGCACGACACCATCCGCTCCCCCTCGAAGAGCGCCCACTTCCGGTCCAGATCGAAAAACGGTTCGTTGCGGAAAACGCTCTCCGCCCGCGAAGGGTCCAGGTCGAACACCTCGCACAGCAGCGAGAGGAAGTCCGACGTCTCGTGCTCGCGTATCGTGCGTACCACCGCGGTTGCGTCCATACTCAGCCAACCGTCACGATGCGCAAGGACACCTTAACGACCGTCGGCTCGATGGTTGCTCCTTGAATCGGGACAACCTTCACCTCGACTGTCGAGCTGCGCCGGTGCTCCGCGAGGCGGAGCGGCTCCGTCCGAACGACCTTGATGTTCCGCAGGACATCCGGGTCGCCCGAAACGGTAACAACCTCGGGCTCAAGCGTGTAATCGGAGAGGCGATGGCCAGTCGGTACGGAGCCTCGCCAATCCACCTGGACTGGCAGGACGACCGAGGTAAGAATCCCCCGCGGCATCAGCGAGAACTGCACTCGCGGCGGCTCGACCGACACGTTGAGCGGCGAGCCGTCCGCATCCAGCACCAGCACCGGGAGTTCATAACTCTGTCCTGGGCGCATCGCGCCTTGGTCGATGCGGACGACGGCGCGCTGGGCCCTTTCCAGCACGCTTTCCACGCCCTTGACCGTGACCATGGCGTTCGAGAGGGTCCAGTCGGATCCTGCGAGCAGCGGTCCTTCGCCTACTTGCTCCACGTCAACGGGCATGCGGGACTGAGTGTATCGCTCAATTCGAAGCTTCACGCGGCTTGGTCGGGCAGTGAACTGCACCATCGTGTCGAATCGGGTCTTTGGAATCTCGATTGGATACTCCGCGACTCCTGGACTTGCCGACGAGAGGTCAACAACCGGCCGTACGTCCTCTACGCTGATCTCGTCGAGAATGGAGGGGTCAATCAAAGCGCGCGCTTCAATGTCAATGGTCGTCTGCCCCTCCGTTACGCGCAACCCCTCCGGAAGGTTCAACTCCTCATACGGCACGTTCGCCAACACGGCTCTTGGTTGTTTCGCGCCGGTGCGAATCACGAACACCCAAAGGATGAACGCGATGAGAATCGCGAGCAGTTTCTGCGGCCAGTTCTCGAATAGTATGCGTGTCACTTGCGAAGTAGCCTCCGTTTCTTGCCTTCACCGACCTCCTCAGGAAGCAGCATCTGCTTCAGGAGGCTTGTTAGTCTATCCACGCTGATGTTCTCGCGAAGGCGACCTCCCCATGCGAGGGAGATGTTTCCGCGCTCCTCGGAAACGATGACCGCGATCGCGTCTGTCTCCTCAGTAACCCCGATCCCCGCCCGGTGACGCATGTGAAGATGGCTCTTCACCGTTCGGTCCGTGCTCGGCAAGCGGCACGAAGCCGCCACGATCCGATCCCCGCGAATCACCAACGCCCCGTCGTGAAGAGGATTCTGCCCATGGAACAATGAGCAGATGAGCGGCGCCGTCACGCGAGCGTCAAGCGTAACACCCGTGCGGGTAATCTCGTCAAGGCGCCTCTCCCGCTCGAGCACGATGAGCGCGCCGATGCTGTCGCTCGACAGTTGCTTCACCGCTGAGATGATCGCGTCCAGAGTGTCCTGCGCGGTGTCCCTTCCTCTGCCGCCGAGTCGCTCCGGCCAGAGTCCAAAGCCTCCGAATCCTTCAAGTGCAGCCCGCAACTCCGGCAGGAACAGAATGACGACAGCCACCGGCCCAAGTAGCAGCCCCTTGTCGAGGATGAAGTGAAGCGTTCGCAGACCGACCAGGTCGCTGGCGAGCCACACAGCGAGGTACGTGACAACGCCGCCGATGATTCGCCACGCCCTGGAGCCACGAACCAACAGAAGCAGCCGATACGCGACGTACGCCACCAGCGCCAGGTCGGCGACATGCAAGAGCGTCGTCGGGGCGGAGTTCCTTATCTGGTCGAGCAGTTCAAGCAAGGGTGCCGCCGCATAGTCTAACCCAAACGCGCCGCTCGCATAGGCGTTGTGGGCGTCGCGTTGTGCCATAATCAGCGCAATCTCTCCCGAACGCGCTTCAGGATGCCGGTACGATGCAGCCCACCGACCCACCAACCTCGCCGCAAAATGGCGCCTCGTTGCCGAGGGTCGTCATCGTCGGCAGGCCGAACGTCGGCAAGTCCGCGCTGTTCAACCGGATAATCGGGAAGCGGCACGCGGTCGTCGAGTCTATTCCCGGTGTAACGCGAGACCGTCTCTACCATCCGGCACAGTGGGGCGGCAAGACCTTCGACCTCATTGACACGGGCGGCATCCTGTTTGGGGACGACGACCCCCTCGTTGAGCAGATTCGCGTCCAGGCGGACATAGCCCTTGCCGAGGCAGATGTGGTGCTGTTCGTTGTTGATGCCGAGGCAGGCCTGATGCCCAGCGACCAGGAACTCGCCGACCGTCTCCGCCCGCTGAAGAAGCCGCTCATCGTTTGCGTCAACAAGGCGGACCACGAAAAGCGCGAGCCGTGGGCAGCCGAGTTCTTCGCGCTTGGCTTCGAAGAGGTGTTGCCGCTTTCTGCGATTCACGGCCGCGGCATTGCGGACCTTCTCGACCGCGTGGTGGAACTCCTCCCCGATTCGGCGCAGACTGAGAGCGAGGAAAGCGCGGTTACGCTCACCATCCTCGGACGGCCAAACGTCGGCAAGTCCTCCCTTCTCAATGCTCTGTGCGGCGAGGATCGCGTCATAGTTAGCGACATCCCAGGCACTACGCGCGACCCGATTGACACCCTCATCCGCTACAAAGACGAGACGATAACGGTTGTGGACACCGCGGGCCTGCGCCGACCCGGAAAGATTCAAGGCTCCGTCGAGTACTACATGGACCTTCGCGCAAAGAGAAGCCTCCGTCGAGCCTCCCTCGCCATCGTCGTCGTGGACGGCGCGGAGGGGTTGACCTCCGGCGACAAGCGTGCCGCGGAGTTCGTCGTTCGCGCAGGGCGCGCGCTCGTGTTCGCGGTGAACAAGTGGGATCAAGTCGAGCCACCAGATGGCAGGCCCCACAGCCGCTCCAAGATTAAGAAGCACTTCGCCGCGGGCTTTCGCGAAGACGCAGCCGAGGTCGGCTGGGCGCCCCTCTGCTACACGAGCGCCGTGCACCGCACCGGCATCGACGCCCTGCTTGACACTTGTCTCGAGTGCCTGGACAACCACAGCCTGCGCATCACAACCGGGGCGCTGAACCGTGTGGTCCGCAAGGCTGTCTCCGAGGTGCCCCCCTCATCGAGGGGCAAGTCGCTCAAGGTGTACTACGCGACGCAAGTGGCGACCTCGCCGCCTACGGTCGCCATGTTCGTCAACGACCCGAGCCGAGTCCATTTCTCCTACCTGAGGTTCCTCGAGAACCGGCTCAGGGAGGCGTTCCCCCTCACCGGCACGCCGGTGCGGCTGCTGCTCCGCTCCAGCCACGAGGAGAGGAGCCCCCAGGGGAGAAGCACGCGGGCGCGCCGCGCCCCGAAGGCATGAGTAAAATAGTACGCCATGCGGCAGGACCACGAACCGGAACCCCCGCCCGTGCAGCCCACAGGAACGCCGGGACAGCAGCCCTGGATGCAGCAGCCGCAACCGCAAGAGGACGGCGTGCTTCAGCGCGTCGTCCCCACGCGCAATGGCGCGGCTTTGGCTGCCTACTACTGCGGAGTCTTCTCCCTCGCGTGCTTCATCGGAATCCTTCTTGCCCTCATCGCCATCATTGCAGGCATCAAGGGCATTCAAACACACAACCAAGACCCGACACGGCGCGGGCTCTTCCACGCCATTGCCGGCATCGTGCTCGGATGCCTGAGCCTCATCGCACACGCCGTCGCGATTTACGTCATCAGTCGCCCAACCTAACCACAACCTCCTCGCCGCACATCAACAAGGCACAGCCGA
>Ga0209172_10003869_pt1 | contig 21596 bp, 18 predicted proteins | sample LarsenN4metaG_FD_184113 | JGI IMG/M metagenome (GOLD analysis project Ga0209172, IMG submission 184113) | Hot spring sediment bacterial and archeal communities from British Columbia, Canada, to study Microbial Dark Matter (Phase II) - Larsen... ... | reverse complement strand
TTTCCTCTCTGACCGCCTCCGTGCTCACGACCCCAAACTTTACGACCTCGTGCTGGGCGTCTGCGCAGGACTGTGGAACTTCAATATCCTCAACTAACTCCTTGATTCTCTTAATGCACCATGTCTAATGGACATTGTTGGATTCCCGCCCGGACAGGCGATGTAAATTTTGTCATCAGGAGCAAGGGCAGCTTCATCAAATAATGTGGCCCAGAAAGTGTCAATAATGGTGCTATCCCAAACAGCGACTTCGGTTACAGAAGTTTGCAAATCAGAAGCTTGCAAATCTACTTGATAACAGTAAACGCCAGTAGTCACATAGGCAAAACGTGAATTGGGAGATATGGCCAGACCTTGTGCCAATACTATTTCGTCATTATGTTCAATTTTCACCTGTATAGAGTTAGAAAGTTCGCCCGTACATCTGTCAAAGTCGAAGATCAACAAATCCACATCGTAGCAGTGGCGGAGATATTTGGTGCCGTCGGGCGAGAAGACCGCTTGACCGCTGCCTGTGCCGGTCCAAGAGGCCGCTACGCCGATGTCCTGTATACGCCAAAGTCGAAATCCTGTCGAGTCGAGCAGGTAGATGAAATAGCGATTGGTGTTGGTTTTATTGAGGACTACCCACCAGTCGCGTCCGTTGGCGTGGCGACTGGCGGTCAAGTGACCATCGTAGATGGTATCTTGGCAAACCAAACTATTGAGTTCGTAAACTTTATTTACGGACATTCGACTGGCGTACATCGCATTAACAATGATGCCCCAATCGCTGAATGGTGTGTATCCGAAAGACAAGAGATAATACAAAGTATCATTAGCAGGATCTGTCAAAAAAAGCAAGCTACGTTGAAAAGGATAATAATCTGGGCACCATCCGCCATCCCAAAGCCAATCATCTGGCATAGTTCTTTGTCCGTTTTCTATTATTTCTCCTTTGGTATTCACTATGTTACAGCCGGTTGCGTATAACAATAGTTGACCGTTTTTGTCACATATATTGGTATAAGCGCGGCTTTGAATTATCCCCTCTTTGACGCTAAACGGCTCAATTTCAAGTGGCTTATTGTTGAAGTCGAAAAGATTAATAACAGTTTTGAATTCAGGCACGGTGTCGGCATAACCGATGAGCCACTGGTAGTCGCGCTTGGCATCGGGCAGTTGTGCATAAAAAGGGATAGTAACAAAGAGAAAGTATAGCGAGAGTATATGACTTTTCATGTCTAAGCATGTTTGTATGGAAAAAAATCTGGCCGCACAGTCACTTGCGCATCACACCGCGCGGCCAGAGTGAGAAAATTTACTGAATGTTCACTTTGACAACGCCCACACGAGTGCCTGCGGCATCACGCACTTCGAGCAGGTATATGCCCGGAGGCATTTTGCCCTCCGTGTCGAAGCGCTCGTTGGCGGAGCGGAGGTTTTGCTGGCGCAGCAAGCGGCCAGTCATGTCGTACAAGAAGGCTTGTGCGCCTTCAGCCGGAACGCTGGCAGGCAGCAGGATTTGGAACGAGCCGCCATTCGGATTGGGCAACACTTGCACAGCAGACAAAACGGGTGGTTTGGCCGATACATCTTGCCCGCGTTCGCCGCACAAAACGTCGTCGTCCCAAGTGAATTCGCCTTGCAGCGAGAGCAGTTGACGCGCCTGCAACACAGCAGGTCCGCCCGAAAAAAGGCATTGGCTCGCCACTTCTTGTAGCATCGTCTGTTCGGCTGCGGTGAGCGTCATCGGGTTGCGGCTGCGCATGTCGAGCAGCAAAGCGTTGAGTCTCTTTTGGTTGAAGACATGCGCTTCCGTTTCTGGCAGTGTGGCATTCACAGTCGCCCAATTCGAAAGCAATTGGTTGTAGTCGGCATCCCGGGTATTGCGCAGCGTCTCCAACTGCTGGCGTTTGCTCTCGAAAAGGTCTTGAGCGGCCTGCGACTGGTCGGTTCCTTCCATCAGCGCTAGCATATCGGCCCAGAGCGCGCCCATTTGTTGCTCTTGGCTGGCGTGCGCTGTTTTCCAGGCAATGGCGCCGGCTTCCAATTGGGCGAGTTTGCCTTGACTGGTGTTGGCGTTTTGCGTCCAGTAGGCATTATAGGGAGCGCCGTTTGTCAAGCCGTTCACAGCGAGCCAACTCAAAGCCTGGCGCGAGGCCAGCCAAGAAGAAGCGGCAGCGTATTCGCTGAACAACAGTTCGTTGTTGATGATTTTGCCTACCATCGCTTCGTCTCCTTCTCCCGGTGCGAAAGGCGGCGGCACGGAACAGATGTTGCCGCCGGGATTGCACAAAGGCGTGGTTGCCGGTGTGCTTTGTGGCACAAACCACCCCAGCGCCGATATGACAAACGGACAAAAAGCCGCATTCTCGGCACAATCAACAAAAAATGCATTTGCCCCTGGGTTCGACCCATTATTCACTGCGCCGGGGAAGCTGGCGTTAGTGGAGTAGGTCCATCGGTTGCCGGTGTGGGTTTGCACCTGCGTGGCAGCCATGTTGTATTGCATCCCTTGTTGCAGCCCCGACACGAAGGTGTTTTTGCTTACTTTGGTAAGGGTGCTTGTGCCGTTCACCTGCAAGCCGAAAGTGTTGTTCGTAAAAGAATTGCAATCCAGCGTAGAGTTGTCGGTCATGCCATATCGGATACCAATATGACTACCCACATAAGATCCGCCTTGGCTGAGCGTGTTGTTGGCAATGGTCGCCAAAGTGCTGCCGTCGGCAACGATACAGATGTTTTCCTGATTGTCTGGTCCATGCGAGATGGTGTTTCGGCACACGGCGGCATTTCGAGTAGAAGTCAGGCGGACGCCCACGCCACTGCCATCACTCACAGGATTGGGCCAGCCGAAGCCGCCGTCTAGCGTGATTGTGTTGGTGTGGATGTAAGAGCGGTTGGGCAGGCCGGGAAAATCCGTGACGGAGATGGCGTCTTTGCCGATTCTGAACAGGTCGTTGTTGTTCACCTGCGGATTGCTATCGTCATTTTGGAAGAAAATGAAGCCATAGTTGACGCCATCCACCGTGTTGTTCGTGACAGTGGGCAGGGCTACCGCCGGGTTGACGTAGTAGGTGCTTTGCCGGGCGTACAAGGCCTGGTTGAGCGTCAGGAAGTCGTTGTCGTCTACGAGAAAATTCATTTTGTAGAGCGAGATACCCAAGTTGCAGTGGAAAAACTCGCATTGCTGGATTCTGTAGTAGCCGTATTCCCCATAAATGCCGAAGCCCCCAAACGGGAAACCGAAAAAGCTGCCGCCAGTCATTTCCTCGAATCGGCAATTTTCTACCAAAATATTGGAGCCGAAGGCGCTGACGCCATAATCGCAATTTCGAAAAATGCACTGTGGGTCGCCGATTTCTCCCACTTTCAGGTTGCCGCCCACATTATTGCACCGGATAAAACGGAAGCCCGATTCGGCTTTAGGACCGTAGTCATAAAATGCTTGTTGGGAATGTGGCGGCTTGAGTGGTCCGGCGCCGTCCACAACCGCTCCGGCAGAATACAATCTGAACGAAATGTTGGCTGTAGTAGGCGAAAAGGCAAGGAGCGAGCGAAAGTTACGGTTGAATTTACTGTCGAAAAGATTCACTGTGCATCTTTTTGTTACATAGATGGCATTGGTCGCATCATTGATTTCGGAATTTTGGGTGACGTTGAGCGTCGCATCGAGTGCGCAAGTGTTAACAAAGATAAAAATTTCTTTCGCACAAAAGCCTTTGCGAGCGAAAATTTAACATTAGAAAGATTGATAATGGCAAAAATAAAATAAAACATTTTGGGCTTAAATTTTCATTTTAAAACTCAAATTGTTTTAAATTTGTCCAAAATCTGAACACGTGAGAAACGAACAACAAACGACTAAGAACAAACAACTAAAAGGACGCGGCGCACAAATCAACCCGCCCTCTCCTTACGAAAAAATCGTACGCGACGCCGAACCCCTCGACTGGGTACTCGTAGCCGATGATTGGGAAGATGGCGACCTTAAAACTGAATACCTCGAAACCCACCCAAAAACTATCCTGAACAAAGTGGAAAGCCCCGACATACCCCTCGAATGGAGCATGAATCCTTACCAGGGTTGCGAACACGGCTGCGTGTATTGTTACGCCCGCAACACGCATCCTTATTGGGGCTACAGTGCAGGGCTGGATTTTGAGCGGAAGATTTTGATAAAACGAAATGCTGCCGAACTGCTTGAAAATGAGTTGAAAAAGAAAAACTGGAAAGCGGCGCCCGTCATGTTTGCAGGCAACACGGACGTGTACCAACCTGCCGAACGCAAGTTCAGAATCACCCGCGCCTGCCTCGAAGTTTTTTGGAAATATCGCCACCCCGTCGGCGTCATCACGAAAAACAGCCTCGTATTGCGCGACCTCGATATTTTGCAAAAACTGGCGGCTGAAAATCTCGTCAGCGTCGCCATCAGCATCACAACCCTGAACGAGGAACTACGCCAATTTCTTGAGCCTCGCACAGCCTCCGTGAAGCAACGCCTCAAAACGGTAGAAACGCTCACAAAAAACGGCATCCCTGTTTTTGTGATGATGGCGCCCATCATTCCCGGCCTCAACGATCACGAAATTTTGCCTTTGGTAAAAACTGTCGCCGACTGCGGCGCGCTTGGGGTCGGCCACACGATTGTCCGCCTGAACGGCGACATCGGACCCATTTTCGAGGACTGGATTCGGAAAACGATGCCTGACCGTGCCGACCGGGTACTGAACCGAATCCGCGACACACACGGCGGCAGCTTGGAAGAAAAACGCTTTGGAAAAAGAATGCGCGGCGAAGGAAATATCGCCCAGATTATCCACGATCAGTTTCGCGTGGCAAAAGGCAAGTATTTGAAAGACAGGAAGATGCCTGCGTTTAACCTCAATTTGCACGAACAATTCAAGTCGCCACAATTGAGGCTGTTTTGAAAATGAAAAAGCGGCACATTCTGAAAATGCGCCGCTCTTTTTCAAATTTACGATTTCCTTTTATCCGAAAAATCAGTGCTGTTCAGCGCCATCAACTCCTTCAAAGTTTTTTGCATCCCGTCCACCGAGCCGTCGAGGAAAATGATGTTGCCCTTGCCGTGTTCGGTGAAGTTTTTGATAGCCTCCGTCCACATGGAAAAGAGGATAACGGAAGTGTCCAGATTGGCGTTTTGCATTTCTTTGGCAGCTTGACTCATGCCTTTAGCCACCTCTTCACGGAAAAGCGCCACAGCCTGACCGCGCATTTGTGCAGCTGTACGCTCTGCCTCGGCGGATATTTTGATGGCGTTACCTTCGGCTTCGGCGGCTTTGGTTTTGGTGATAAGCAAAGCCTGGCCTTCATTTTCGGCGGCGGCTTTCAGGTTGTTGGCCGCTACGATTTTCGACATGGAGCGCATCACTTCGTCGTCGAAAGTGATGTCATTTATTTGCAAATCAATGAGATGGAAACCCCAGTCTTCGAGCATGTGGTCCACGTTTATCTTCACGGCCTCGGTGATTTCGCGGCGCAGACTAAGAACTTCCTGCTGCTTTTTAGTGGCGACATAGGAACGGATGCTACCTTCTACCGTGCGCGTGAGCGTGGCCATGAAATCGCGGTCGCTGACGAAGCGGAATGCTACTTTTTTCACCGTTTCCTCGGCGTTGTCCATAACCGAAAAAAGCAGCAACGAGGTGAAATGTACGTTTGCCTGGTCAATGGTAACAGCCTGAAAGTTGAGTTCCACCGCGCGGTTTTGTACGGAAATACGTTTGAAAATGGCCTCAATCAACGGGATTCGGAAATTCAAACCAGGGTAAAGCGTACGGCTGTATTTTCCAAAAATCGTCGTGATAGCGACCGTCCCCTGCTGGACGGTGACGATACTGAGGACGAGCAGAATTATCAGAACTGGAAGAATGTAAAACATAAGATCGAAAGTTTGGTGCTTGATTTTGACGGCCAAAGATTGGGGGTGAAATGATGACAAAGCAAGTGTCGCTCGAAAATTGACGACCAAACGTAGGGGTTTTTACTGCGAAAATGGGAAAGATTTCGGCAAGTCAATTCTCTCACCTTCTCTCTTTCTCGCCTTCTCACTTCTAATAACCTGCCGCGTGTCCGTCCTTCCGCGCATCCGAAGCGCCGAAATAAACCTTGTTCGTCGCGTCGAATCGAATCGCCTGATAGCCGCCGTAACTGCCCGGCGCTGCCCAGCCCACGCGGTGCCCCATTTGCATCAGGGCGCGAATCGTTTCGAAAGGAATGCCGTTTTCGACAGTGACTTGGCCTGAATCCTTCATTTTTTCGCCCGTCGGCTCGCTGTTCCCCTGATGATCAATGCGCGGCGCATCGCCTGCCTCTTGCGCGTTCATGCCGAAATCAATCATGTTCATCAAAATCTCGACGTGGCCGAGCGGCTGGAACGAGCCCCCCATCACGCCGAACGACATCCAGGGTTTGCCGTCTTTCGTGACAAAGGCGGGGATAATCGTTTGAAAAGGCCGTTTGTGCGGCGCGTAAGAATTCGCCAGGCCGGGTTCGAGGGTGAAAAGTTGCCCCCGGTCTTGCAGCATAAAACCCAGTCCGTCGGGTACCATGCCGGAGCCGAAACCCCTGAAATTCGACTGAATGAGCGACACCATGTTGCCCTCGCCATCGGCCACTGTGAGGTAAATCGTGTCGCCATCTTTCAGGTTCGGATTGCCGGCTTCGACGGTCGAGGCGGCACGATTGGGGTTTATCAATTTGCGGCGCTCGTCGGCGTAGTCTTTTGAAATCAAACGTTTTACAACGCCCGGCTGCATATATTCCAAATCAGCGTAAAACTTCGCGCGGTCTTCGTAAGCCAGTTTTTTCGCCTCCACGAACAGGTGAATATGCTCCGGTGAGCCGAACTGAATTTTTGAAAAATCAAAACCTTCGAGGATGTTCAAGATTTGCAAAGCCGCGATACCTTGGCCGTTTGGCGGCAATTCCCATACCTCGTAGCCGCGATAGTTTGTTGAAACCGGGTCAATCCACTCCGACGTGTGTTCTGCCAAATCGCGGTAGGAGAGAAAGCCGCCGTTTTTCTTGAAAAATTCGTCCATCGTGCGGGCTATTTCACCTTTGTAAAAAACGTCGCGCCCACCGTTGGCGATTTTTTCCAGGGTATTGGCCAACTGCGGATTGCGGAAAATTTCACCGCGTTTCGGCGCTTTCCCATTTGGCAAATACACCTCGCGAACGTTCGGAAATTTGCCATAAATGGCCTCTACGCGCTGCCACGAATGGCTCGCTTCGTCGGCCACCGCGAAGCCCTCGCGGGCATAACCGATGGCATAGGCGAGATTTTCCTTCATTGGTTTTTTGCCAAATTTTCCGTGCAACTCGAACCACCCGTCCACACAGCCCGGCACCGACACAGGCAAGGGGCCGAGCGGCGGGATGAACTCGATTTTCCGATTCCTGAAAGTGTCGAGCGTGAGCGAATGCGGCGAGCGACCGGAAGCGTTCAGGCCGTGCAATTTGCCTGTTTTCGCTTCATACACAATGGCATACAAGTCGCCGCCGATGCCGTTGACGTGCGGCTCCACCACGCCGAGCACGGCGTTGGCGGCGATGGCCGCGTCCACCGCAGAGCCGCCTTTGCGCAGCACGTCGAGTGCCGCCGCAGTCGCCAAAGGGTGACTGGTGCAAGCGATGCCGTTGCGTGCCATCACCTCCGAGCGGGTAGCGAAGGCGCGACCGACAGGGCGGTCTTGAGAAAGAAGAGAGAGGGGAGTGAGGAATGCGAGAGCGAGAGAAAGAGTGAAAAAAATCTTCATAAAACAGCCGTTAAGTATGAAAGCAAACCTTTGGTAAAAGGCTATTTTTGCCACAAAGTCAGAAATTTAAATCATACAATCGCTTGTGAAAAACAAATACCTGCCAATACTTGCCTGCCTCTTATTCACCTTCCCACTTTTTTCCCAGAAAGATTCCTGCATAGGCAACACCTGGATAAAACTTCTGGGCAAAGCGGGAATTTCTGAAAGAGCCGCGACGCTGTGTCCCACCGGTGACGGCAACTTGTACGTGACAGGTTCAAAACCCGACAGCGCCATTATTCTAAAAATCAATCCAGACGGCGAAATAATTTGGGCACGCTCTTTCTATTTTTTCCCGAATCACAACGACATTACCCACCTGAGTCTGGATTCCGATGGAATGCTCCTGGGTTCAGTGCGCTCCGACCCATTTAATAGCTATCCTGGCTCATGTTATTTTAAGTACGACCCGCAAGAAGACAAGTTGATTTGGGTCTGGCGGCCCGGATTTTATACGGCGTATTCAAGCTTGTGGAGCATAAGTGAAAAATATCCTGGTGGAAATTATTTCATTATATTCTCCTCCGTTCTACCGCCTTTTGAAAAAGTCATCATGGAGATTGACCGCCAGACAGGGAAGGAGATGCCCGGCGCCTCATGGAGATATGACTGGCCCAATAGCAATAGCAATCGTTTTTATTACCGCTTTTTGAATGATTCTTTAATGATTGTTAGCAATGATGGAGTCTTCACTGGAAGTTTTGTCAGGCCTGGTTTGGCGTGTCTTTCCGCCTCGGATGGACAGGTTAAATGGTGTAAGGTAAGCCACTTGTCACCCATTGATTCGACGCGCTTACAAATGGCAGATTTTATTCTGGATGATACAGCCATCGTGAGTGTATTCAGCGGCAACGACGAAGACCTTGAACCTGCAAAAGGGTTTGTTTTCCTTCAAAAAACTACATCCAATGGCGACATCCTGTGGGTAAAAAAATACGACCTTCTGGAATTTCCTGGTGAAAAAGCGACAGAAATTGTCCGGGTCAGCGACGGTTATGTAGTCTTTGGCGGGCCAGAAATTACAACTTTTGATAACCTTTTTGTTCTAAAAACCGACTTTGATGGCAATGTTTTATGGGCACGGCGTTTTGATTACAGCACACGGGACTTAATACATTTCCATGAAAAACAGGGCGAATTTCTTGAAATGGACGGCTTTTTCTACTTGACGGCACACTCCAGAGATTCATCGGGCGTGTGGGACTGGGTGATAGCCAAATTAGACTCCGAGGGCTTAGTCGGCGATTCCTGCGCCTACCTCACGCCCACTCCTGTAGAAACCTACCCCATCCTCGACCCCGTGCAGGAACAACCGCCGCTTTCGTTCAGAAATCTCGACATTGACTTTTGCTCGCCTGTGCCCATCAAACCAACTGCAACGGCCGATGTGTCGGGCTATCGGACGATTTGTGAAAATATCTGCAAGCCGGAAGAAGGCTGCGATGTGAAAAACAACGGCTGTGTCAGGTTCGAACTACTGAGCATCGCACTGGACGCCGATGGCAACCGGCACTACCGCGTCCGATTCACCAATGGCTGTGCCGGTCAAAAGCTGAACTATGTAGCCATCCAGTTGCCCGACGGGACGGTGGCGGTGGAGCCGAACGACGGCGCCGTCGTCAGCACCGAAACGGGTGGCGACTACCTCGTGCGCAACCCCAATTACAGCCCGTTTTATTCGGTTCGGTTCAGGTCGCAGGGCGTCGGCATTGGGGCCGGCGCGTCGGAAGTGTTCGAGTACGTACTGCCGCCGCAGGCACAACCTGCCTACATCAACGTGCTGGCGCGTTTCCAGTCGGGGCAGTCCTACGAGGCGCATCTGAACGTGTTCAACTGCCCGGTGCAGCAGGCGGTCGGGAACAGGGCGGATGACGTTTTCGCGCAAGTCTCCATTGCGCCGAACCCCGCAACAACTTCATTGACAGTGACTTTGCCGGCGGCGGGAGAAGGGCGCTGGCGGATATTTGCTGCTGATGGACAAGAAGTCAGGGCGGGCGAGTGGAGCAAGGCGGCGAGTTTTATGATTCCCGTCTCAGACTTGTCGCAGGGTGTTTATTTCATCCAGTTAGGTTGGGGCGACACGGTTGTGAGCAAGCGTTTCGCTGTTATTTGAACACTCCCAATCTTTTTTTCAAACATACGAAGCATATCTATTTCAATTCAAAAAACAACCTTTTAAAATATCTTTGTCGCCCTTTGGTAAAAATCCCCTTAAAAAGAATTGCTGGCAAAAATTTGATTTTCAAGAAATTGCCTGTACTGCGAACGAACAACCAATAACGGATAACTAACAACCAGCGCCGTCATGTCCGATCTAAAATCGCTCATCATCCCCGACAAAGTTCCCCGCCACATTGCTATCATCATGGACGGCAACGGCCGTTGGGCCAAGCAAAAAGGAATGCCGCGTGTGTTCGGTCACCGCAGCGGCGTGAAAAGTGTGCGCGAAGTGACGGAAGCCGCCGCCGAAATCGGCGTGGAGTACCTGACGCTCTATGCCTTCAGTGCCGAAAACTGGAGCCGCCCGCCCGCCGAAGTGACGGCTTTGATGAGCCTTTTGGTGGAAACTATTAAAGGTGAAATCCGCGATTTGAACAAGAACGGGGTGCGGCTCATGGCTATCGGCGATATCGAGGCTTTGCCAAAAGCGAGTTACAAAGCACTCATAGACGGTATTGAGCAAACAAAACACAATCAGCGCATTACGCTCGTGCTGGCGCTCAATTATTCGGCTAAATGGGAAATCCTGCGCGCCGCCCGCCTGCTCGCCGAGCAAGCGAAATCAGGGCAAATTCAGCCCGCTGATATTGACGAAAATATGTTTGAAAACGCCCTGAGCACACGCGGTATTCCTGACCCGGAACTGCTTATCCGTACCAGTGGCGAAACCCGGATTTCGAATTTTCTGCTTTGGCAAATCGCCTACGCCGAACTCTATTTCACGTCTGTTTTTTGGCCGGATTTCGGTCGGAGAGAGTTGTACGAGGCGATTTTGAGTTACCAAAGAAGGGAAAGGCGGTTTGGAATGACAAGCGAGCAACTTGTTTAGATGCCAGTCAGGGATTTAAGGTGCGAGAAGTGAAAGAAGATACCGCCTTTCGCCCCTACCACCTCACCTCTAATCTACCACCACCGCCAGTTTCCCATCCTTGCTTGCAGCCAGCCGGGTAATGTTTGTTACGCCATATTTTGCAAGGTCGCCAATTTCTTTCCAATTCGTATTCTTGCCCGGTTTATACTGATAAAGTTTTGATTTGCTGCTGCTTATGTAAGTGCCATCCGGCAAAACGACAAAGTCTTCGCTGTCAGCCGGCATAATGACCACAATTTCAGGGATCGGTTTTTTCGGGTCAAAAGTTTTCAAAAACCAAGTCTTGTCGGTTGTTTTTGTCACAAAAGCCAGCCGCCCGTCAGGCAGTGCCTGCAAACAACGCCCCGGGTTGGTCGCAACGCGCTGAAGTTTCTGGCTTTTGGTTCCCACCGTATAAAGTACATGCGGCGCGCCGTCGTCGCCTACGATAAAAAGGGCCGCAAGTGTGTCGCGCAGCCAACAATGATAACCGACATTGTAAATCGTGGGAAACTCTGGCCGCCCTCCATCCGAGCGGTCGAGCGGAAACGACCACAACCGCTGATTGCCATCCTCTTCGACACGTATCGCCGAAAAACGCCTGCCGCCTGGCATAAGTGTAGGCGAATATTCGGCAGTGGCGGGGGTCGCCGTGACGCGGGTTTTCATTTTCAATAGCAAGTCGAGCGCGTAGATTTCGGTCTGCGTCGTATCGTCGGGTGTTTGCACAGTAAGGTATAACTCGTTGTTGGAGAAAAAGTTAGGCTGATTGTTATAGCCGTGCGTATTGAACACCGTGAGGAAACGTGGCGCGAAAGTCTGCCACGTGCTATCCGCCGTTTTTTGTAAAGAAAAAAGAATAACGTCGGTATGAGCGAGGCGCTGGGCAGAAAGGTTCAGTCCTGTCCCGACAACCAGCATGAAGGTCATTATTGTTCGCATGCGTTTCATTTAAAAAAGCAAACCTACAACGCAAAAAAGCCTGTTTTAACAAAAAAACAGGCTTTTTTTAACCGAAATAAAACAAAAACGCCCGTAACTCAGGGCAAAGGAGGCGCGTCTGGCCATAGTCTTTCTCATTACAAAACCGATTTTCCTCCGTGATCAATCAACTTTCAGCACTGCACCCGCTTTACGCACCAGCACAGCATCAACTCGCCGATGCATTGGCGAATTTGCGCCAACAATTTGAAAAAATATCACCCATCGAGGAGCAGGACTGGGCTATGCTCGAACCTAAAGTAAAATGGGAAGCGCAGCCTAAAGGCGCTGTTATCCTCAAACCCGGCCAGGTATGCGACTGCATTCGCTTTTTGCACCGGGGCGCCGTCATCTACTACGACAGCGTGGATGAAGAATTGCAACTCGAACAAGTCGGATGGATCGCCCAACCGGGCGAACTAGTGATGGAAATCGCGAGTTTTTTCCAGCGAGCGCCGACCGAAGTTCACTTGAAGTGCACGGTTCCTTGCGAATTTATAGTGCTCATGCAGAGCGACTTACAGGAACTTTATTTTGAAAGCCCGGCCTGGAACACCATCGGTCGTCGCTTGCTGGAACAGTACATGTTGCTCATGGCCGAGCGCACGCATTTCCACAAGTTAAATTCCGCGCAGGACAAATACCGCTATTTCGCCGAGCGTTTCCCAGAGGCACTTCAGTTGGTTTCGCTGCGCCATATTGCCGCGTTTTTGCGCATTCGACCCGAAACATTAAGTCGCCTGCGGGCAAAAAGGGTCATCTGAACCTCCCATCTATTACTTGACCCACGTCAATTGCACGCCAGCCCCTCTTGCCTAAATCTTTGCACTGCTAAAAAAACGATTCATCTTTTTAACACAAATTCATTTCCAACTATGCAAAAACAAATTTGCTCCGGGTTGCTTCTTGCAACAGTCATTATCCTGACTTCCGTAACCGCCTGTAAAAAAGACAACGACGAACCTGCTGCCGACCCGAATGTCGAGTTGGCCGTTCAAGCCCTTCGTAGTCAGCAACTTGTCGCCTCTTCGTTCGGTGTCGCTTTGCGCGGTGCCGAGGAGGCCGACGGATTCACCAGCCAGGATGTAGACGATCGCTGCGGCGCCATCAGCATCTCTCCAGCCGACCCCAATGCTTTTCCGAAAGTGATTACCGTAGATTTTGGAACGGGCTGCACAGACAACGACGGTAAATTTAAAACCGGAAAAGTCACGCTCACGATTGGCAAAATCTGGGAGCCGGGCTCTGAAGTTTCCATCCAATACGACAACTACACGGAAGACGGCGCCCAGTTGAGTGGAAAATTTACATTCCAAAACCAGAGCACGCCGACTGCTGGTGTTTTCACCATTCTGGCTGAAGATATCCAGGCTGCCGATGCGAACGGTTTTACACTCGCTTACGATGCAGTTCAGACGTTCACGCAAACAGCCGGGCACCCTACGTGGTGGGACTGGAATGATGACGTTTACAACATCACGGGCACTATTAACTCGGTGTTGACCAACGGCGAAACAGTGAACTGGACCATCCAGAATCCGCTGCTCAAAGCGAATAATTGCATCTGGGTGAGTGCCGGCACAGGCACGCTCGATATCAATGGCCTGGCGGTCGGCGTGGATTATGGCAACGGCAACTGCGACAACAAAGCAACCGTGACCATCAACGGCCAGGTGTATCCGATTACCCTGTAATTCAATTCTTTAGACAAAAAATAAAGCCGTTGCGAACAACATCGCGACGGCTTTATTTTTTGAAAAACTTGTCTGCCAAAAAGACTATTTGTAATCCAGAATTTTCAAATGAATGGGACAAAAATCGGCGTCATGCGGGTCATTGGAAGCGATGACGACCAGTCGGTCAGACGCATATTCGGCGATGAGGTTTTTATACCATTCGATGCCCTGGAGATCGAGGTTAGTGGCCGGTTCGTCCAAAAGCAAGACGGGCGTATCGGAGCAAACGGCAAGGGCGAGTTTTACCCGTTGTTTCATGCCAGAGGAAAAAAAACGGATTTCTTTGGTGCGTGTGCGGGGCAAGGCGAGCAGTTCGTAAAGTTTAGCCGGATTAAAACCGGGCATAAGCGGTTTCAATTTAGCGTGAAAATTCAGTGCCTCTTCGAGGGTAAATTCTTCGATCAGTTCGATGTAGGGGGCAGCGTAACTGACCTCACGATACACAGCATCCGGCTCTATTTTTTGACCTTGTTTTTCAAACACAACCGAACCCTTCGAGGGTGAAAGATGACCTGACAGGACTTTCAATAAAGTGGATTTGCCTGAACCATTCGGACCGAGAATCGCGTAGCGTTCGCCTTTTTTAAAAGTAAAATCAACCCCTCGAAAAATCCAGTCGAGGCGGTAGCGTTTGCCCACATTTTGGAGATGAATAGTCATGTCATCTTAATCCAGCACCGGCTCGGCGACCTTGCTACTGCCGTTCATCGCACGGAATCCTTTCATCAGGCCGCGTTCGGCATTGCGCACAAACAAGACAATTTCATCGCGAAATTCGGACGGCGTGATTTCTCCTTCAATGATTTCGAGGGCTCTGCGGGTGCTAAGGCCATGCACAAAAAGTACGCGGAAAATGTCTTCCAGGTGATGGATTTGTTCGCGTGTGAAATGTGCGCGACGCAGTCCGACCCGGTTCACACCTGCGTAGGAAAGCGGTTCGCGGGCAGCCATCACGTAGGGTGGGACGTCTTTGCGAACGAGCGAACCGCCGCCTATCATGACGTGGCCGCCGATGCGCACGAACTGATGCACTGCCACCATGCCGCCCAAGCGGGCGAAATCGCCGATTTCGATATGCCCGGCCAGGGTCACGTTATTTGCCAGGATGCTGCGTTTGCCGATGATGCAATCGTGCGCTACATGGACGTAGGCCATCAGCAGACACCCATCGCCGATAATAGTGCGCCCGTCGGCGTTGTAATCGGGGTTGATGGTGCCACGATTGAGGGTGCAACACTCGCGCACAATGCATCCGTTGCCAAGTTCGAGGGTTGTTTGTTCCCCTTTATATTTTAAATCCTGTGGAACGGCGCTGATAACTGCGCCGGGAAAAATTTTGCAATCACTGCCAATGCGAGCGCCGTTCAGGATGGTCACGCCATTGGCAATGTGGCAGTTGTCGCCGATAACGACGTCCTCTTCAATCACCGTAAATGGCCCGATATGAACGTTTTTACCGATTTGTGCATTGGGGTGTATCACCCGCAAGCCGTTAGAATAGCTCATCGAAATAGAATGGTGTTGTTGTGCGGGGTCCAAGAGCGCGCGAAGACATGCCTTTATATTGGCTTCGTTCACATCAATACTCTTTTTCACCCCCGACAGTTTGCAGTTCTCTCACCCTCCATTATTGCCGGATTCTTTGTTTCTGCGGACGATTTGTGCGGTCAGTTCGCCTTCGGAGACGATTTTGCTGCCTACATAAGCCGTACCTTGCATATGCACGATGCCGCGGCGGATGGGTTCGAGTAGTTCCATTTTCAGGATTAAAGTGTCGCCAGGGACGACTTTGGCTTTGAATTTGGCATTATCAATTTTCAGGAAATAAGTATCCCAGTTTCCAGGGTCTGATACGGCGTTGAGTGCGAGAATTCCTCCTGTTTGAGCCATTGCTTCTATTTGCAACACGCCGGGGAAAACCGGATTGTCGGGAAAGTGGCCTTGAAAAAAAGGTTCGTTCATCGTCACATTCTTCACACCTACCACATGGTGATCACTCAGTTCCAGCACTTTGTCAACCAGCAAAAAAGGATAGCGATGCGGCAGCATTTTAGCCACTTGCATCACATCGAACAAAGGCTCTTTGTCGGGGTCGTATTTGGGTATTCCGAATAAACGGCGTTTTTCGGTCAAGTGTTTTTTCAGGATTTTGGCAAATTCGACATTGGCCGTGTGGCCGGGTTTCGTCGCCACGATTTTTCCCCTGATAGGCTTGCCGATAAGCGCCAGATCGCCAATCACATCCAAAAGTTTGTGGCGTGCCGGCTCGTTTTGGAAATGCAGTTTTACCGTGTTCAAAACGCCTTCCGAATCCACTTTTACACTCTGTTTGCCCATTTTTCGAGCTAGCTCGTCCAACTCATCCTGATCCATTTTGCGGTCTGCTATAACGATTGCATTATCCAAATCGCCGCCTTTGATCAGACCCATTTCCAATAATTTTTCCAACTCATGCACAAAAACGAATGTACGACACGGCGCTATTTCCGAAACATACTCGTCCATGTTGTGCAAAGCTGCAAATTGCTGGCCCAACACTTTTGAGTTAAAATCAATCATAACAGTTGCCTCAAAATGGTCTGCCGGCAGCGCCAAAAGTTCGGTACCAGTCACTTCGTCCTTGTAGGCAATGGGTTCGGTCACCACAAAAAATTCGCGGTCCGCCTCCAGTTCAGTGCGACCTGCTGCCCGCAAAGCTTCTACAAAAGGCAGAGAGGTGCCGTCCATAATGGGCATTTCCGGTCCGTCAATTTCCATCAACACGTTATCAATTCCAAGGCCTGTCAGTGCCGACAACACATGCTCCACTGTCGAGACCTGAGCGTCGCCATTGCGCAGCGTAGTGCCGCGATTGGTAGATACCACCAGCTTCACATCGGCAGGCACCACTGGCTGTTCAGGCAAATCAACACGCTGGAAGCGATAGCCATGATTCACGGCTGCCGGTTTGAAAGTCAACGTTACGGCCTTCCCTGTGTGCAGCCCTACACCTTGCACCGACACCGGTTTTTGAATTGTAAATTGTTTCATAAGATCGGGCAAAAATTCGACGCACAAAAGTACGACACGCCACCGGAATGCCGTGCATCTACAGGCGATTATCAGGGTATTAACAAGAAATCAGAACAAAAAACACACTGTGTGCGCAAACAATATTCGGATTCGGGAGAAATTTTTAGGCAAAAACAGAATTTATATCAAAAAATCATTTTGCAGCATACGGTACTCGTGCCACGATCGAGCGCCCCAGCGTCAACTCGTCGGCATACTCCAGGTCTCCTCCAAATGCCACGCCACGAGCAATAGCGCTCAACTGTACGCCCGAAGGCTGGAGTTTTTTTGAAATGTAATAGATGGTTGTTTCGCCTTCGATGGTTGGGCTGATAGCCATGATAACTTCGTGAATTTCCCCTTTTTTCACCCGCTCTTCCAGGCTTTCAATATGCAAATCGCCCGGGCCCACACCCTCAATGGGAGAAATAATACCTCCTAGCACATGATAAAGCCCGCGATATTGACTCGTATCCTCGATAGCCATAAGGTCGCGAATATTTTCCACCACGCATACGATCGAACGGTCGCGACGTGCATCGGAGCAAATTTGGCAAATCTCTTCGTCGGCCAGATTGTGACAAATGCGACATTCCCGGATCCCCTCACGCATGGCAATCAGCGCCGCGGTAAACTGCTCGGTCGTGCTTTTATCTTGCTTCAACAAGTGCAACACAAGACGCAACGCCGATTTTCGCCCAATGCCCGGCAGGGACGAAAAGGCTTCCACCGCTTTCTCAATCAGTTTGGAAGAAAAAGTCATGCACTTTTTTTGAGGTAAAAGTATGGTGCATTCGCTTCAAAACCATACGAAAAAGGCGGCAGCGATCTACATCGCTGCCGCCGGCATGAAATACAACTCTACTATGGTTTAACTTTAACAATTGGCTTTACAGCATTTTCAGCGCAGCGGAACACTCAGAACAGGAATGGAAGAGTGATTGGCAGCATCTTCCGTAAGGCTGCCAAATAACAAATGTGACAATCCCCGGCGCTGATGAGTTGCCATGACAATCAAATCAGCATTTTCCTGCCGGGCAAATTCCAGTATGGTTGACTCTTCGTTGAACGTGTTGATATTGATAAACGTCTCCACCTTTTCCAGCCCTGCCCGTTCTGCCATAGCCGACGCCATCGCGTCTATTTCCCGCTTGGAACCGAACGCTCTTGGGTTGTTCAAATACAAAACCTTGACCTTGAAAGGCCACATCTTTTGCCACAGTGCCAGGTAGCTGAAAGCCAGCGACTGCTCCTCGGTGAGCGTGGATGCCAACACGACCGTTTTCGGATTGAAATCGCCGGAATGTTCCGGCACCGCCAATACAGGACAGGGGGCCGTGCGAATCACCTTTTCGGTATTGGATCCTACAAAAAACTCCGCTGCGCCGGAAATGCCTTTTGTACCCATCACAACAAGGTCGGCGCCATCTTCCTCCGCCACCCGCCGGATAGATGCGTGCAACATTCCCTCCTCTACCCGCGTGTCTATTTCCAGCTTCGAAAACTTCGGCTCGGCAACCAGTTCTTTTTTCAAATGCCGGAATTCGTCGGCAGCCCGGTCGTAATATTCCTTCATATCGTACATCCCTGCAAATTCATATTCCGGCAATACCGGCGCGAACGCAATAGCCGTATTGGTGTGCAACAGTCCAAGCCGCGATGCATTCTTTGCAGCAATTGTAGCCGCTACGCCCAAGGCATGCCGGGCATTTTCAGAAAAATCAGTAGGAACCAAAATCTTTTCCATAAGGGTAGATTTACCTTGAAAAACAAGGCGAAGGTCTCCCTCATTTAGCCAGAAGAGCATGACAGGGGTCAGCAATGCCGCTGAATTTCGTCAATACGGATATTTCACGTCCGTCAAAAACAAGCCTTGCGGCGGCACGCTCAGGCTTTTCTTCAGCGGTTTTTGCTCCTCTAAAGCCTGTTTCACATCTTCCACCTCCATTTTTCCCAAACCTGCATTGATACAAGCCCCGACGATGAGCCGAACCATGCCGCGTAAAAAACGATTGGCCGCAATGTGAAAAATCAGCCTGGATTCGTCGGGACGATGCTCCCAAAAGGCTGCTTTCAAAGCGCAATCGAAGCCCTCCAGGCCGCTGTCCGTTTTGCAAAAAGGAAAAAAAGCGTTGTAGTTTGGTAGTAAATTGGCCACTTTTTGCATTTTTACAAAGTTTAATTTTCCATTTTGTGGAAAAAACCAGGCGGTTTCAGTGGCAAAAGGGTCTTTTTGCAAAGCGATGTAGTAGGCGTAACTTCGCTCGAACGCGTCATATCGGGCATGCGCTTCCGGGTGAACCGGACGAAAACCGTGCACGGCAATGTCCTGTGGCAAAATGCTGTTCAGGCCTTTCAAAAAAGTAGGCGGGAGAGGCTCATCCGCATCAAAATGCGCCACATAGTAACGCGCATGCACCCCGGCATCCGTCCGTCCGCAGCCCGTCACTTCTATTTTTTCTCGTAAAATCGTCGTCAGCGCCTGCTCCAGCGTAGCCTGCACCGATGGCGCGTTGGGCTGCACCTGCCAGCCGCTGTAATGTGTGCCGAGGTAGGAAAGTGTGAGAAAATAACGCATGTAAAGATGGGGCGAACCTTTATTTTTCTTTCAACTGACGAGCGATAAAGGTTTCGCAGGCTTCGTCGAGCATTTGAAAAACCGCCTCGAAGCCGTCGTCGTCATAGTAAGGGTCTGGTACTGAACGATTCTGACCGGGATAAATCTGGTTCAAAATCAGGTCCACTTTGGAGCGATGTTCGTCCGTCTGAGCATGGCGAAGTACGTCGCGCAAATTTTGGGTATCCATCACAAAAATCCTGTCAAAACGCTCGAAATCAGCAGATTGAAATTGGCGCGCCCGTTGATCCGTGATGTCAATTCCGTACTGCCGGGCAGTCTGGACGGAACGGCTGTCGGGCAATTCGCCCACGTGCCAAAAGCCCGTCCCGGCGCTATCCACGCGCCAATCGAGCGAAGCCTGCCGCGCCTTGTGTTTCATAATGCCTTCCGCCAGCGGACTGCGGCAAATATTGCCGAGGCAAACCATCAGTATTTTCATAAATGGAGATGAAGTTGAAGAGCGAAGCCTTGTAAAACCCGCTCTTCAACCCTGTTTTTTAAAATATCGCGCTGTATTTCAGGAAGAAAGCGCCGGTAGCCTGACCGCCACGCCCATTGTAGGGCAGCTTTGCAGGGTCTTCACTGCCAAAGTTTTTCTGCACTTTCACGTCGTTGTCGTAGAAATATTCGGCCAGCAAATCCAGCGATAAGCCTTTGAAAATGGCGATGCTGAAATTGTTGGTGAATAAAATGTCCACATTTTGCGGGCCGTCGAGGTAGTTGGAAAAGAGGCGCAGGCCGTTGGTCACCGAAAGGCGGTCGTTGAAATATTTATTGTTGTATGCGGCTTTGAATTCGGAACCCAAGCCCAGGAAGGTGTTTTTTCCGGCATCATTGCCGTGAATATTCAGCGCCGCGATATTGTCGTCGGACACCAAAATATACTGAATGCCGCAAGGAGAGTAGAAAAACGACAGGTGCGGATTCGGCTTGAAATCAATACCCGGTGCGAAAGTAATTTGCAAGGGTGAGAGGAATTTTGCCACCACTTGGTCGCTATCATTGACCGCAGACAGGTAATTGCTCTGAAAAGTTTTTAGCAAAATTGTTTGAGCGAAAAAGTCCGCTGCTGCGAACCACTTGTCGTTGCGACTAATTTTCCGGCCATAACGAGATGTAAGGCGAAGCACATCGAGGTTTTTCAAAAAACCTCTCGGCAAACTCGCGTCGGAAGAACGCAGTTTTTGAGCCGACAACTGAAGCGAAAAGGCGTTGTCCCAGTACCATTTGTCCTCTTTTCGCTTCGCGAACAAAGTCCCCAAACCGCCAACACCGAAACGTCCGCCGCCGCTACCGACACGCGGATTGGCAATGCCCATCCCGGCCAAATCAAGGCCCAGTCCACCACCGGTCGTCCAACCGAACGTATCTTTCTTTGCCAAATCGGCCACCTCTTTGAGGCGCGCATCGCTGGCTTCCTGTGAAAAAACTTGTGAAAAACTGAAAAAAAAGCAAGCAAGAAGTAGTGTTTGTAGCTTCATATCTGGAAACGAGTTTAATGAAAATTGCGATTCAAAAAATCATTCAGTCCTGCGGCTCTCCCGGCTGGAGCAGATTTTCTTCCTGCCCGTCAGGATAAAAAACTTCGACTTTTTCTGTGGCGAGTTTGCTCAGCGGAATGATGACTTCGCTTTTGTCCGTCTGGAGCGTCAGCGAGGTTGCGTCCATCATAATCACCTTTCCACGCATACCGATAATGCGGATGTCGTCGCCCACCTGAATTTTATTTCGGCTGTAGCCGCCAGCGAGATAATTGGCAAGCAAGTCGCGCGAAGAAATGCCATACCCGATGGCGAAAGCCAGTGCCAAAGCTCCGATGATGATGGAAATATTCATCGCCATAAAACCTGTGTTAATCTTGGCTTGCGCCAGCGCGCTCACTGCTACGGTGATAAAAAGAAAATAAAAAACAGCCGTCGAGATGACTTTTGCAGATGGCAGACCCATTGACTGGCAGGCCGTCAAGGCGATGCCGCGAATCATATCAGCCAGGAAAAGCCCCAACAGGAACAGGATAAATGCTGAAAACAAAGCGGGGATATAGTCCACCAGATCGCGGACCATCTGTGTGATGGCAGGGATGCCGAGTATGTCGGTTGCAAAAATGACAAAGCCCAGCATGAGGATGTAATAGACCATCTGGGCCAGCACCGAAGAGATTTCGATGCGCATACCGCTGCGCTGCACGAGGTCAATGTCATTGAGCCGTTCGGCGAGGTGGTCAACACCCAATCCCGACAAAATGCGGCCCACAATTTTGCGGATACCCTTGGCGATGAGCCAGCCAATCAGCAATACTAAAAGGGCAAATGTCAACTTTGGGATAGCGGCTG
>Ga0209172_10003868_pt1 | contig 21614 bp, 21 predicted proteins | sample LarsenN4metaG_FD_184113 | JGI IMG/M metagenome (GOLD analysis project Ga0209172, IMG submission 184113) | Hot spring sediment bacterial and archeal communities from British Columbia, Canada, to study Microbial Dark Matter (Phase II) - Larsen... ... | reverse complement strand
CGCGCATGGCTTTCAGGTCGTCTGATCAGCGATGCCTGCAGGCGAGACGCGTCTTGGACCTGCGCGAGCGACAAGAGGCTTTGACCGCCGTGCAAAGCATCCAAGCGGCATTGCGATGGTACGGCGAATCTCCCACGTTACTTCGTCCCGTAAATCCTGTCTCCGGCGTCCCCGAGGCCTGGAACGATGTAGCTGTGCGCATCGAGCCCTTCATCGACGGACGCCGTCCAGATCGGCACATCCGGATGATGGCTGCGCAACACATCGACGCCTTGCGGCGAAGCGACGACGCACACGAAACGGATTTGCGTTACGCCATTCTCCTTCAGCCGGTCGATTGCTGCGACAGCCGAATGTCCTGTCGCGAGCATTGGATCGATCACGATCACCAGGCGTTCCGCGACGTCCTCTGGCGCCTTGAAGTAGTATTCCACCGCTTTCAGCGTTTTCGGGTCGCGATACATGCCAATATGCGCGACACGCGCGGAGGGGACGAGTTCGAGCATGCCGTCCAGCATGCCCATTCCCGCGCGCATGACCGGCGCGAACACCAGTTTCTTGCCGGCGATGGTCTTGCCGGTCATGCGCGCCACCGGCGTCTCGATCTCTACGTCCTCCAGCGGCAGATCGCGCGTCACCTCATAGCACAAGAGCACGCTGATCTCGCGCAGCAACGCGCGGAAGGAGCGGGTCGACGTTTTCTTGTCGCGCAGGATCGTGAGCTTGTGCCGCACCAATGGATGATCGACGATAGTGAAGCCTTGCATCAGAATACCGTTCCATCGCTGTGAATCAGAAGGGGAGGCGAGCCGTCAGCGCGTTTCTCGCGCGCGATGGCGCGTCCGGCCGCCCACGTTCCGCCCTCGAGCACGCGCGCCAGGGGGAAGTCTTCTGCTGGCACACCCAACCGCTCGCGCACCAGCGGCGCGATGCGATCGAGCAGCGCGATGGTCAGCGATCTCCAAATCACGACAAAACCGTCGCCTACATCATAGGTGCGCATCAGCGCGCTTTCATCGCGCGGCGCCAGCACGCCAGCATCGACAAACAGTCCGCCGTTGCGATACTCGGCCAGGCCCGTCAGCCCATCGACGTTCGTCACGCGCAGTCCCGCGCGCTCCAGCGGTTCGATTAGCGAGTAGGCGAGCCACTGCGAAAGTTTGTGCAACGGTACATATCCCAAGCCGTCCACCGGCCAGCAATCACCAAGCGCCACGCCATCGAGCGCCGGCCTATTGTCCCAGATGGGCCCGAACGCTTCCAGCAACAGCTCTAAGATAGCAGGTGCGCTGACCGCGCTGTCGTGCGCCCGCGCTTGCAGCACATCATGCAGGCCGCCCGGTCGCGGCCGATCCGCGCGAGCGAACAGATCACTGCGCACGTCAACCTGCGCGGCCAGGCGCTTCATCAAGCGCGCCCGCCCCTCAAGGCCCGCAAGCGGATTGCGCACGCTCACTTGAAAAGCGTTTCCCAATTGCGCGGCATCCAGCCGCGCCAACGCCTCGGCATCCGCGCGCAGCGCATCGCTGGGATCAGCGGAAAAGCCGCCCCACTCGAACAGGCGCAAGCTCGCCAAGGCCAAACCTTCGGAGCGCGAGGCGATCACTCCGCTTACGCTGTCCGCATAGCGCCAGGCGCCCCCAGCGCCGGCGTCGAGCAGGACCGACGTGATCGCCAAATCGAACTCCGCGCGCGCCCGTGCATGTGCGTCGGGCCAGGCGGCGGCGTCGCGAATCTCCGCCCAGATATCCTTACCGCTGAACACAAAATGGCGCCAGCGCGCGTGAAACGGCACGTCGAGCGTCGGATAGCGCTTGCGAATGATGGCCGCGACATAGTCCGCACAAGGAGCGAGGGCGCTTAGGTCAAGGCGCCAGTGTTTTAATTCGCCTGCTTCGGCGCGCGCGAGCAGCTCATCTGCCTTTGCGCGGACCGCAGATGCGGATAACAAATCTGTCGGTGCGACCGCAGTCATTGCTGTGCCGGGCGTGCTGCCGCGGTGTCGCTATGGTTGTTTTCTCCACGACAGCAGCACAGATGAGGCACAGCGATCACAGCGATGCCTTAGAAGTCTTTGAGGTCGCGCCCGACAACGCGGGTCAAATCGGCTTCGCTCGACACGGGCTCGGTGCTGAAGTAGCCGGCAGCCTTCTTCGCCTCCAGTTCAACGCTTGCGTCGGGCGGCACCAGTTCCGGCGGGATCGGCACGCGTTCGCGGATGTCGATCCCGCTGGATACAATCGCTTCGTGTTTCATGTTGGACATGGAGACGAAGCGATCGATGCGCGTGACGCCAAGCCAATGCAGCACATCCGGCATCAGCTGCTGGAAGCGCGCGTCCTGCACGCCGGCGACGCACTCGGTACGCTCGAAATAGGTTGCCGCGGAATCGCCGCCGGGCTGACGCTTGCGCGCATTATAGACGAGAAACTTCGTGACTTCGCCGAGCGCGCGGCCTTCTTTGCGATTGTAGACGATCAATCCGCCCCCGCCATTTTGCGCTTCGCGCACGCACTCCTCGATGCCGTGCGTGAGATAGGGCCGGCAGGTGCAGATGTCTGAACCGAACACGTCCGAGCCATTGCACTCATCATGCACGCGGCACGCAAGGGTTCGTGCAGGATCGGCCACCGCCGCCGGATCGCCAAAAATGTAAAGCGTGATGCCGCCGATCGGCGGCAGGAATACGGAAAGGTCTGGCCGCGTCACCAGCTCCGGGTACATGCCTCCGGTCTGCTCGAACAACGTATGCCGCAGCTTCTCTTCGCTGACGCCGAACCGCGCAGCTACGCCGGGCAAATGCCACACGGGATCGACGGCCGCTTTCGTCACGGCGACGTCGCCGCTCTCATGCACGATCGCGCCGTCAGCCTGCAATCGTCCAAGGCGAACAGCTTCGCGCATCTCCGGCAACGAAAGGCGCGCTCTTGTGATCGCAATGGTCGGGCGAATATCGATCCCCGTTGCAATCTCCGCCTTGAATTCCTCCGCAACCAGGTGACCCCACGGATCGAGCGAGACGATCCTCTTGGCGTCGCGCCATTGCGGGAAGGGGCGCAGCGGCACGACGGGGGCAGTGTCAGTCAAATCCGGGCGCGCGCCTGGCGCGAGAGCGCCGGATGAAACAGCCAGCGCGCGATAAACCGAATACGAACCACCGTGTGCGCCGATCGCGTTGCGGTCGGCGGAGATGGAGCCGATCACCGGCCCACGTTCGCGCGCCGTCGGCGCGCCCCAAACGATCGGAAATTTCAGCCGCGCGCCAGCGCCAGGATGGGACGTCAGACGGATGTGGCCGATGCGGTTTTCGGACATGCAACAAACAAGAGCGCGCAACGCGCTTCAATCTCGTTAATGTGAGAGTGAGGCGCTCCGATGGCAACCCCAAAACCCTACAGGATCGTCCGCTTGATGCCCTGCTTCAGCAAGGCGACGTTGAAGTTGATGAGATAACCTGGCCGGCGGCCCGATAAGCGTAAGGACGTTAGGAGCTGCGCCTCATGCACAAGTATGGTACGGCCGCGGCATTCAAGTTCGTGCGCGAGACAGACTTCGTGGGTCGACTCCAGCAGCCCGGACCGAGTGTCCTGTGAACCGCAAGCGCGGCATCGAGACCAACCCGTCCATGTGCTTCGGTACTTGCGGGAAGAGGCTCGTGACTATTCCTTCAACAATTCCAGCATCGCCATGGCGGCGGCCGGGTTGCGCTCTTTGGCGCCGCTGATGAAATAGAGAAAAACGTCGCCGGTTTTCTCCCACTCACGCGCGGTCTTCGCCCACTTTTTCAGCGCTTGTCTCGGATATCCGGTCGGTTCATCGGCCCTCGTCAACTCCAGGCGCGCGTACGCAAAGTCCGCCGTCGGCTCCACGATCAGCGGATGCTTCTCCGACTCCACGGTGACGATCGCGATGTTGTTCTTGCGCGCCATTTCCTTGAACTCGGCGCAGTCAAAGCTCGCATGGCGCACTTCGAGCGCGTGCCGCAGCGGGCGCTGCTTCAGTTCCTTCGGCAACATAGCAAAATAGGCGGCCATCTCCGCCGCATCTAATTTCTTGTAGGGGGCCATCTGCCAGAAGATCGGCCCGAGCTTGTCGCCCAGCTCGCTCACGCCGCTGTTGAAGAACCATTCGATCGACTCCTTCGCCTCGCGCAAATCCTTGCGCTGCACCGCCGCGCGCGGCGCCTTGACCGAGAACATGAAGCTTTCCGGCGTCGCTGCCGCCCATTTCCTGAACGAAGATGCGCTCTGGGTGCGGTAGAAAGTGGCGTTGATCTCGATCGTCGTCAGCTTACTGGCCGCATATTCGAGCTGTTTCGCCTTGGGCAGATCGGCGGGATAGAAGGTCTCATCCCAAGGCTCGTAGCTCCAGCCTCCGACGCCGACCCGGATCGTCATTTTATTCGCCCGTGAATTTCGGCGTGCGCTTTTCGGTGAACGCGTCGACCGCCTCCTTGTGGTCGCGAGTCTCGTGCGCGAGCGCCTGGAAAGCAGCCGATAGTTCGAGCACATCGCTCAAGCGGCCATGCTGGGCCTCACGCAGCAAACGCTTGGCCAAGCGCACTGTGCGAGGAGGGTTTACGGCTATGCGTCCGGCCAGGTTATGCGCTTCGGCCATCAGTTGATCGTCCGGCACAACACGGGACACCAAGCCTATGCGCGCCGCTTCTTCAGCGTCGACGGCATCGCCTGTCAGCACCAACTCAGCCGCGCGCGATGCGCCGATCGCGTTGGTCAAAATCCATGCGCCGCCGTCTCCCGGAATGATTCCTACCTTTACGAAGCTCGACGCCATCTTCGCCGATGCTCCGGCTAGACGGATGTCGCACAACACGGCGATGTCCAGCCCCAGCCCGATCGCCGGGCCGTTGATCGCGGCGACGGTCGCCACTTCAACGTCCGCCAACGCCTTGATGATGGAATGCACGCCGCGGCGATAGTTTGCGCGCGTGCCGTCGGGCGTCGCGCGCGGTCCAATGCCCGAGCGTTCCCGGATCGCTTTGAGGTCGCCGCCGGAACAGAACGCCTTGCCCGCGCCAGTCAAAATGACCGCGTTGATCTCCGCATCGTCGTTCGCGCGCCATAACGCGCCGGCGAGATCGTCGCAGTCCTGCTGCGTTCCGATCGCGTTGCGTGCATCGGGCTTGTTCAGCGTGATGGTGGCGATGCGGCCGCTCTTTTCGTACAATGCGAACGTCATGGGTGGCTCCGGGCTCGCCTCCGCTTATCCGATTAACGCCGCCTTCGACAAGCTCGGGTTGACGCCAAGCGGAGCGTTCTGAGCTGGGCGCCTCGCGTAGCGGCGCGTCCAAGCTGTTACTCCGCGGCGTCGCCCTCGAGGTAAGCGATGAGCTCCTCGGTCTGCGTCGGCTCTGGGCCGTGTCGCCGAACTTCGACGCGACCGCCTCCACCTTCGGCGATCACGGTGATCGTGGTCTCGCTGTCGGCTTGGAAGTCGCAGCGCGAACCCTCGGGCCCGAGCTCTTCCCGACCGTCGCGAGCCTCGAACGAAAACGTGGTCGATCGCCCGCCGTCGCTGAGTTGGATCGGCTGCGCGGCGGCTGCGCCGTTGAAATCGTACGATGTGTAGATGAGATCGCCGTCTGCGTCCTCATGCACCACAATCGTGCGCCGTTCGGTGAAGCCCATCAGGCGCGTGCGCGGCAGCCAGCGGCAAGAGATTTCGCGCTCGCCCAAACGCACCGATGTGTAGGGGACCGTGTAAGCGGCCTCCGGCGCCTCTAGCATGCCGGCATTGATCTGCCTGATCGCGCCTACTTCGGCGCCGTTTTGCAGCAGTGTCGTGTAGACGCTGCCCGCAGCGCCCTCGTGCTCGCCGATCGAATACTCGGCGCGCTGTACGATCGCGCCCGTGGGTTTCTCGTACTGGGCCACGCGCGCCACGTCGCCATGGCGTTCGAACGTAATAATGACCGGCGCGTCGATTGCGTCGCAGATGAACCAGGTATTGTTCGTCGCCGCTTGTTCGCCCGGCGTTGGGGCGGGCGGTTCGGCCTGCCCGCACGCCGTGAGCATCAGCGCTGCAGCGACAACATAACGACGCATGCGATACCTTTCGCCTGACTTTATGCGAGCTTGACTTGTTGTATTGAAACACAAAAGAAGTCACGAAGAAGGCGCAAAAATTACAGGGTCAAAGAAGGCCCAGCTTCGCTCGCGTTGTTTTGGTGATCTGCACCGCGCATTTCGCGTAGTCAGCCCAGGGGTCACGCTCCGACAGTCGCGCCGGCATGTCTTTGAGCGTGAATGCAGCCGCCGATGGGATCGTCTTTAGCTCGCTCCAGCTCACCGGCGTCGCAATCGTCGCCCTCGGTTTGGCGCGCGGCGAATAAGGGGAGATGGCGGTTGAGCCGCGATGGTTGCGGAAATAGTCGATGAAGATGCGGCCCTTGCGCTGGCTCTTCGTCATGGTCGCCACAAAGCGCTTTGGGTCGAGCGCGGCAATGGTTTCGGCTACTTCCCCGGAAAATCCTTTCACCTCCTCCCATGCGTGCTTGCGTTTGAGGTGAAGCACGATGTGAATGCCCTTGCCGCCTGTGAGCATGGCGAAGGAGGGCAGGTCGGCGCTGTCGAGCAGCGCCTTTATGTCGAATGCGGCGCGCTTGACGACCTGAAAATCCAGCGACTCGTCCGGATCGAGATCGAACACCATGCGATCCGGGTGCTCGAGGTCGTCGCTGCGCGAACCCCAGAGATGAAATTCGAGCGCGCTGATTTGGGCGCAGGAAACCAGCCCGACTGCGTCGGCGACCGTGAGATATTGCTCCGTTTCGCCATCGCTCTCGACGACCGGCACGAGTCCGATTTCCTTGGGCATGCCCTTCATAGCGTGCTTCTGGAAGAAGGTTTGCTTGCCCACGCCCTCTGGGGCGCGCACGATGCTGAGCGGGCGGCCATAGACATGCGGGCCCATGCGGTCCACGGCCATATCGAGATAGGCCGCCAGCTCCGCCTTGGTGACGCCCGCTTCGGGAAAGAGCACCTTGCTCGGATGCGTGAGCCTGACGCGCGTTTTCATCGCCGGCGCCGCGATATCCGATTGCACTTGTTTTGCGCTTTTGTCTCCGCGCAAGCCTAGAAACACGCTGTGCCGCACAAGCCCGTCCGGCGTCAGTTCGCCGTACTTCACCTGCGCCACCAGTTTGGGTTCGACCCACTTGGCGCCGCGCATCGCTTCGCGCGGCACTTTGAGCGCCGGTTTGGCGCGCTCCAGTTTCGCCAGCTGCGCCGAAAGTGAGGCCAGGGACTTGTCATTGAAGCCCGTACCCACATTGCCGCGATAGACCAGCTCGCCGTTTTCGTGATCAGCCAAGATGAGCGAGGCGAACGCGCGGCCCTTGAGCGACTGCTGGTAACCTACGATCACGAATTCCTGCTCGTTGACGAGCTTGATCTTCAGCCAATTCTTCGTGCGTCCGCCGATATATCGGCAATCGACTTTCTTCGAGATGATTCCTTCCAGACCTTGCTCACGAAACGCTTCCAGCACGGCCGGGCCATTGCCTTCGAAATAGGGGCTAATGAGAATGGGCGCTCTTGCCTTCGCGAGCGCTTTTTGCAGCCGCGCTTTGCGCTCTAGCAGCGTCAGCTTGCGCAAATCGTTTGCGCCTTCGAACAAGATATCGAAGACAAAGTAAGAGACGCCCTTGGCCACGCCGCTATCGAGAGAGCGTTGAAGCGCGGAAAAGTCGGTTTTGCCGCTTGCCTGCGCGACCGCGACTTCGCCGTCGAGCATCACGTCCTTCAGCCCAAGCTTGGCGAGGGCGTCGGCGATGGTCTGGAAGCGCCCCGTCCAGTCGATTCCGTTGCGCGTGTAAAGCCGCACTGCTTCGCCTGAGACCGAAGCCAGCAGCCGATAGCCGTCGTACTTGATTTCGTGGATCCAATTGTCCCCCTCTGGCGCCTTCTCGACGCGTGTCGCCAGCGCCGGCTCCACGAACCCCCATTTCGGCGGCTTTGCGGCGCGAGGTTTTTGCTCGCCGGCGCGCGTCCACACGCGCGAGCCCGCGTTGGCGCGCACCTCTTCTATGGTGCGTCCGCTGACAACGCTTGTCATGTGCCGCGCGACGGGGTCCTCCTTGCCTTCAAGGCCATCCTTGGACTTGAACAGGAGCCACGGGTCGCCGCGCTCGCCCTCGCGCGGCTTGATCTTCACGAGGTGAAACTCGCCCTTCAGACGCTGACCGTCGAGAACAAACTTGAGTTCGCCCTTTTTCAGCGTCTCCTCGGGATCGGCGACCCATTTCAGTTTGCCCGTGTCCCAGATGATCACCGCGCCGGCGCCATACTCGCCCTTGGGAATGACGCCCTCGAACGAGCCGTATTCCAGTGGATGGTTCTCGGTGCGCATGGCAAGGCGCTTGACGCTCGGGTCGTAGCTCGGGCCCTGCGGCACGGCCCAGCTCAACAGCACGCCATGGTGCTCGAGCCGAAAATCATAGTGCAGGCGGGTGGCGGCGTGCTTCTGCACGACAAACATGCCGCCGGCGCTCTTCAGCTTGCCGCCCGCCGGCTCGTTCGTTTTTTTGAAATCGCGCTTGCGATTGTACTCGGCCAGATCGCCCGAGACCGCTTTCGGCGCCGATGAAGCCTTGCGCGCCATGTGGCGCGCTTACTTCTTCGCGCGTTTGGCCGCTGCCTTCGCCGGCGCTTTCGCACGCGGCGCGGCGCGCGTCTTCTCGGCGGCTGCTCGCTTCTTCGGCGCTGGCGCTTCCTCCCCGTCGTCGTTGGCGGCGCGCCGTCCGCCGCCCGACCTGGCCGACAGCGACTTCTTCAGCGCATCGACGAGGCTGACGACATTGTCGCCATAATCGGGCGCCGGTTCTTCCTGGTCTTCAAGCACCAGTTCCCCGTGCCGTTCGATCTTTTTCTTCACCAGCCGTTCGAGCGCCAGCGCATATTCGTCTTCGAACTTGGTCGGATCGAATTTCGCCTTCTTGCGGTTGATCAGCTCCTCGGCAAGATCCACCAAATCTTCGTCCAGCTTGCCCTTCGGAATCTCATCGAAGAACTGGCTGGCTTTGCGGACCTCGTCTGCGTAGTGCAGCGTCTCGACCGTCAGTCCGTCCTCGTACGGCTTCACGGCCGCGACATAGGAGCGTCCCCGCATGGTGATCTGGCCCAAACCGACGGTTTTGGTCCGGCGCAAAGCGTCGCGCACGACGCGGTACGGCTCATCGGCCAGCTTGCCGTCCGGCAGCGCGTAATAGGGCTTGTCGAAATAGATCGGATCGATCGTGTCGGCTGGCGCGAACTGGACCATGTCCAGCGTCTTTTTCGACTCGATCTTCATCGACTCGAACTCTTCGTCCGAGAACAGCACATAGCGGCCTTTTGAGTATTCGTAGCCCTTTACGATTTCGTCGTTCTCCACCTTGCCGACGCCTGGCGCCACCTTCTCGTAGCGGATGCGCTGCTTGGACGGTTCGTGAATCTGGTTGAACGAAATCTTCTCGCGCGCATCGAGCGCGGAATAGAGCTTCACCGGCAACGCCACCAGGGCGAGCCGGATTTGCCCGGTCCAGATGGGACGAGCTGGAGGCGCCATGACCTGAAAACACCCTGACGAGACCCGACGTTCCTTTACCGTAACAGTTTTAGGAACTCGCCACAACGCGCGTGGTGAATGTTTACCTTACTTTGCGACGGGCGCCCTTCGCCTGCCCGTACGTTGCGCGCACGGCCTCCGAGAACGCGCTGATTTCGCCAGAGTCGCGCGCGCGGTCCGAAAGCACAAGTCCCACATCGCGCGCCAGATTCAGCCCGGTCAATTTCACGGCGGCCACGCCGGGGCGCTTGAAGCTCGACGGCGCAACGGTGATGCCCAAGCCCGCCGCCACCATGCTCATTGCCCTGTCGTCGTTGAGCGTGCGCAAGCTGAAGAACGGGCGGACATCGCGGCTGGTGAAGTAGCGCGAAATTTCCGGCAGGCCCTCGCACTGCCGCCGGACGATCATGGTCTCGCCCCTCAGTTCGCCGCCCTCGACGCTAAGGGCCCCCGACAGTTTGTGGTTCGCGCCGACAAACAGCACATAAGGTTCGGTACGCAGCTTTTCCTGCGCGAAGCTCTCCAGCCCCGGCCGAAGGATCGTAATGGCCGCGTCGAGCCGCCCATCGGAGAGCCGGTTGGCGATGTCGCGCTCGGTGGAGTCGAGGATCTCAAGCGCCTCGCCGCGCGCATGCCTAGCGTGGTGCGCCACCACGCGCTCCAGGTCCCGCGCTGGAATGGTGGAGAGCACGCCGGCGCGCACGCGCTTCAGGTGCGGCGCCTCGGACACCTCACGCAGCGCGGCCTCGTACTCTTGGGCGATGCGCCGCGCATGGACGAGAAAGCGGCTGCCGGCCGGCGTTAACGACACGCGCCGGGTCGTGCGCTCGAACAGACGCGCGCCAACTTCCGCCTCCAGCTTGGCGATGCCGACCGAAAGCGTCGGCTGCGTGACGTTCGCCTTGGCGGCCGCCTTCGAGAACGAGCCCAGCTCGGCCACGGCCAGAAAGTAGCGCAGCAGATAGCGATCCATTGACGTTATCTATCAGTTTCGTTTGCAACGTTCAATTTCTATTGGCAAGCCAAATCAATTAGATGGCTCGGCTCATACGTAGAAGGGTCGGGAGGCCCCCTATGAGCGATTCCTATCAGCTCGATTTCCAACTCGGCGAAACCGCCGACGCGATCCGCGCTGCCACGCGCCGCTACGCCAGCGAACGCATCGCGCCGATAGCCGCCGAGATCGACGCCAAAAACAAATTCCCGCGCGAACTTTGGCCGGAGATGGGCGCACTGGGCCTGCACGGCATAACTGTCGCCGAAGAGGATGGCGGCTTGGGGCTCGGCTATCTCGAACACGTCGTCGCGATGGAGGAGGTGAGCAGAGCCTCTGCCTCTGTCGGCCTCAGCTACGGCGCGCACTCCAATCTCTGCATCAATCAGATCCGCCGTTGGGCGACAAAAGAGCAGAAGCAGAAATATCTCCCCAAGCTCATCAGCGGCGAGCATGTCGGCGCGCTCGCCATGAGCGAAGCGGGCGCGGGCTCCGATGTCGTCGGCATGAAGCTGCGCGCCGAGAAGCGCGGCGATCGCTACGTCCTGAACGGCGCGAAATTCTGGATCACCAACGCGCCCGAAGCTGACACGCTGGTCGTCTACGCCAAAACCGAACCCGGCGCCGGCTCGGGCGGCATCACGGCCTTCATCATCGAACGCGGCTGGAAGGGCTTCAGCACCGGCCAGAAGCTCGACAAGATGGGCATGCGCGGCTCGGACACTGGCGAACTGGTGTTCGAAGACTGCGAAGTGCCGGAAGAGAACGTGATGGGCGGCGTCAATCGCGGCGTTGCCGTGCTGATGAGCGGGCTCGACTACGAGCGCGCGATTCTCGCCGGCGGGCCGCTCGGCATCATGCAGGCCTGCCTCGACGTCGTGCTGCCCTACGTCCGCGAGCGCAAGCAGTTCGGCAAGCCGATCGGCTCGTTCCAGCTCATCCAGGCCAAGGTCGCCGACATGATCGTCGCGCTCAACGCCGCGCGCGCCTACGTTTACGCCGTCGCGCGCGCCTGCGACGCCGGCAAGACTACGCGCCACGACGCCGCCGGCGCCATCATGTTCGCTTCCGAAAACGCCATCCGCGTCAGTCTCGAAGCCATCCAGGCCCTCGGCGGCGCAGGCTACACCAAAGACTTCCCCGTTGAGCGCTACCTCCGCGACGCTAAGCTCTACGACATCGGCGCCGGCACAAATGAAGTGCGGCGGTTCCTGATCGGGCGGGAGATCATTGGCGCGTGAGTCAGCGTGTCATTCAGAGAACCCCTCCCCCTAGAGGGGGGAGGGGTAGGGGTGGGGGTGATGCTGCGCGCGGCTATCTGCACCTTGCGCGAGTTGATTTGCCCGGATCTGCCAACGTTTGCACGTGTTCACCCCACCCCCTGACCCCCTCCCGCTCTAGGGGAGGGGGGATGTGAGAAAGCGTGAGCCATCGCGCGGCGAGATCGAAGCGTGGAAACAACTTCGCGCGCTGCGCGCCGAAGGCTTTGCGTTTCGAAGAGAGCAGAGGCTCGGACGTTATTGGGCCGACTTCGTTTGCTTGCGGCGCAGAGTCATTGTCGAAGTCGATGGCCCTCTGCATGATACCGAGAAAGCCCGCGAACACGACACCAAGCGCGATGCTTGGCTGAGCAATGAGGGCTTCATCGTTCTCCGATTCAAGGACGCGGAAATTCTCAGTAGTGCGTACTGGCTCGGCAAAGTTCGGCAGGCCCTGCTATCCAAGCCGGAACGTGAGTATCGCAAGCGCGCGTCACCCCACCCCCTGCCCCCTCCCCCTCTAGGGGAGGGGGAGCAGAGTGAACCATGAAACTCAAATCCAACATCGATCCCAACTCCGAAGCCTTCGCCAAGAACGCCGCGTATCACCGCGCGCTCGCGCAGCAGCTGCGCGAACGCACGGCGCAGATTGCGCTTGGCGGGCCGGAGCAGCACCGCAAGCGCCACACCGAGCGCGGCAAGCTGCTTCCACGAGAAAGAGTTGAGCGGCTCCTCGATCCCGCCGCGCCGTTTCTCGAAATCGGCGCGCTCGCGGCTTACGATCTCTACAACGGTGAAGCGCCCGCGGCGGGCATCATCACCGGCGTCGGCCGCGTCTCCGGCCGCGAAGTGATGATCGTCGCCAACGACGCCACGGTGAAGGGCGGCGCGTATTTCCCCATGACGGTGAAGAAGCATCTGCGCGCGCAAGAGATCGCGATGCAGAACAGGCTGCCGTGCGTCTATCTGGTCGATAGCGGCGGCGCGAACCTGCCGCACCAGGCCGAGGTCTTTCCCGACCGCGACCATTTCGGCCGCATCTTCTACAACCAGGCGCGCATGAGCGCCGAAGGCATCGCCCAGATCGCCTGTGTCATGGGCTCATGCACCGCCGGCGGCGCCTACGTGCCGGCGATGAGTGATGAAACCATCATCGTCCGCAACCAAGGCACCATCTTTCTCGGCGGCCCGCCTTTGGTGAAAGCGGCGACCGGCGAAGTGATCAGCGCCGAAGATCTCGGCGGCGGCGATCTGCACGCGCGCAAAAGCGGCGTCGTCGATCACCTCGCGCAGGACGACGCGCACGCGCTCCATCTCGTCCGCCGCGCCGTCGCCAACCTCAACACCACAAAGAAAGTCGGCCTCGATCTGCGCGAACCGCAGGCGCCCGCCTACGATCCGCAGGAGCTTTACGGCATCCTGCCGCCCGACGTGCGCGCGCCGTACGACGTGCACGAAGTCATCGCCCGCATCGTCGATGGCAGCGAGTTTGACGAGTTCAAGCCGCTCTACGGCGCAACCCTCGTCACCGGCTTTGCGCGCATCTGGGGCTATCCCGTCGCCATCCTCGCCAACAACGGCATTCTCTTCAGCGAAAGCGCGCTCAAGGCCGCGCACTTCATCGAGCTTGCGTGCAAGCGCGGCATTCCTCTGGTGTTCCTGCAGAACATTTCCGGCTTCATGGTCGGCGGCAAATACGAAGCCGGCGGCATCGCCAAGGACGGCGCGAAAATGGTGACAGCCGTCGCCTCCGCCGAGGCGCCCAAATTCACCGTACTTATTGGCGGCTCGTTCGGCGCCGGCAATTACGGCATGTGCGGCCGCGCGTATAGCCCGCGCTTTCTCTTCACTTGGCCCAACAGCCGCATCTCCGTGATGGGCGGCGAACAAGCCGCGAGCGTGCTCGCGCAAGTGAAACGCGACGGCATGGAAGCGAAAGGCGAGACCTGGTCTAAGGTCGAAGAAGAAAAATTCAAGGACCCGATCCGCGCCCGCTACGAAGCCGAAGGCGATCCCTACCACGCCACCGCGCGCCTCTGGGACGACGGCATCATCGATCCGGCGCAAACGCGCGACGTGTTGGGGCTTGCCATCAGCGCAAGCTTGAACGCGCCAATTCCGGAGACACGCTTTGGCGTGTTCAGGATGTAGCGATGCGTACCCTCACTCATCTCGACGAGTTTCCGGAAGAAGGTGCCGTTATCGGTCGTTTGCTGTTGGCGTACGGCGAATTGGAATGGACGCTGTCTTTGTGTCTGAGCGCTGTTTTGGACGATGAAACGGAAAAAGAGCGTCAAGATCGCGCAGCGCGGACATTCTATCGAATGCGCGGAGAAGAATTTCGGATCGTCGTCGCCGACTCGTTGATGCGCGATAAGTTCAAGAAGGCGGGCTTGGAGCCACCCTATTCAGAGTTTGTCGCGGACCTCGGTTACTGCAAGACTATTAGAAATCAGTACGCCCATAGCCATTGGATAACGTCTGATGAGGGTCGCCTTTGCTTTTTCTCCTTCGAGGAGGGGGCAAAGAAAGGCGGCGAGTTTACGATGACAAGCCGCCCATTGGATTTGCCGCTTCTCAAGCGGCAAGAGCTGTATTTCAATTTCGTTTGGGTTGGCCTGATGCTTCTCTATCGCCGCTATGAGCATTTTATGGGACGGCATGACGAAAGACTCTGGGATTTCCCGAAGAAACTAGATCGCCCGCCGTTGTTCGTGGAATCCAATGCTTAAATCCGTCCTCATCGCAAACCGTGGCGAGATCGCGCGCCCCTCCCCCCAACGGGGGGAGGGTAGGGTGGGGGGGCGAACGACTAGGCGCGCTCTTGATCCAGATTGCACAAAGCGCAGCGCGCGTTTTGCAACGGCGCGCGTTGCACTTCGCCCCCTCCCCCTGCCCCCTCCCCAAGGGGAGGAGGAGCGGTTGTGCTTGCGAGTGCGCGCATGCTGAAATCAGTGCTCATTGCCAACCGCGGCGAGATCGCGCGGCGTGTGATCAGAACGTGCAAGCGCCTCGGCATCCGCACCATCGCGGTGTACTCCGACGCTGACGCCAAAGCGTTGCACGTGCGCGAGGCGGATGAAGCCGTGCACATCGGCGCCTCGCCCGCGAAGGAAAGCTATCTGCGCGGCGACAAGATCATCGCAGCCGCGAGGCAAACGGGCGCCGAGGCGATCCATCCGGGCTACGGCTTTCTCTCCGAGAACGCCGAGTTCGCTGAGGCCGTCATCGATGCAGGCCTGATCTGGATCGGGCCCAACCCGGACTCCATCCGCGCCATGGGCCTCAAGGACGCCGCCAAGAAGCTCATGGCCGAAGCCGGCGTGCCGACGACGCCCGGCTATCTCGGCGATGATCAAAGCGAAGAGCGCTTGGCAAGAGAGGCTGACGCGATCGGCTATCCCGTGCTGATCAAAGCCGTCGCCGGCGGCGGCGGCAAAGGCATGCGCAAGGTCGAGAAGAAGGCCGAGTTCAAAGCCGCACTCGCCTCCGCCAAGCGCGAAGCGGCGGCGGCGTTCGGCGACGATCGCGTGCTGCTCGAAATGTACGTGCAGCGCCCGCGCCACATCGAGGTGCAGGTGTTCGGCGATACGCACGGCAATGTCGTGCATCTGTTCGAGCGCGATTGCTCGCTGCAGCGCCGCCACCAGAAGGTGATCGAAGAAGCGCCCGCGCCGGGCATGGACGAAGCCACGCGCGAGGCGTTGTGCTCAGCGGCCGTGCGCGCGGCCAAGGCCGTCAATTACGTGAACGCCGGCACCGTCGAGTTCATCGCTGACGCTAGCGAGGGCCTCCGCGCCGACCGCATCTGGTTCATGGAAATGAACACGCGCCTCCAGGTCGAACACCCGGTGACCGAAGAGATCACCGGCCAGGACTTGGTCGAATGGCAGCTGCGCGTCGCCAGCGGCGAAAAGCTGCCGCTTCGCCAGGAAGAGCTCCGCATCAACGGCCACGCGATCGAAGCACGGCTCTATGCGGAGAATCCCGACGCAGGGTTTCTACCGTCGACCGGTTGGCTTGATCATCTTCATCTGCCGAGCAAGGCGAGAATTGAGACGGGCGTGGAACAAGGTGACGAGGTTAGCCCGTTTTATGATCCAATGATCGCGAAGATCATCACTCATGCTGACGATCGAACCGTTGCGGTAGCAATGCTCGAACTCGCTTGTGCAGAAGTGCGCGTTTTTCCAGTTCGAACCAATGCGGGGATGCTCGCGCGATTGCTTGGCAACGTCGACTTTACAAACGGTGACGTCGACACCGGCTTTATCTCGCGGCATGAAAACCTGACGAAGCGGCCGCCGCCGAGCGAGAGCAAGTGGCGAAGCGTTGCGAACATCGCCGCTGTAGGCACGCCAGAAAACCGAGGGTACAACGAAGAAGCATTCTTCGGCTTCCGACTAAACGCGTCACCGCGGGCTTTCGTGCATCTGATTTGCGACGATGAGCGGAGGCAGGTGGAAGTATCAAAGCCGTCTTACATGGAAGATGGTTTGGGATTCGACCCCGCGCGGGGCATCGTCGTGTTCGAGAGAGGCGAGTCCTACGTCATCAAACACGATACCGGAGAACGCAGCGCCGACGAAGCCGCCGCCGGGGACGGCGCAATCCTCTCGCCCATGCCCGGCAAGATCGTCTCCGTCGCCGCGAAAGCCGGCGCGAAGCTGAAGAAGGGCGATCCTATCCTCGTGCTCGAAGCCATGAAGATGGAGCACACGCTCACCGCGCCATTCGACGGCAAGCTCGCCGAACTCAACGCCAAACCCGGCGTGCAAGTCAGCGAAGGCGTGCTGCTGGCGAAGTTGGAGAAGGAGTAGCGCAATGACCTCTCCCTCCCTTTTGGAGGGAGAGGGCAGGGTGAAGGTGGGACGCCGGCTGCACGTGATGAGCGAGCGCAAATCTTCGGAATGCGCGCCCCACCCTCACCTAACCTCTCCCGCAAAATGCGGGAGAGGACGGAGACGCGCAGTTAAGCCCGCGCTTCGTCGCCGCCACGGCGGCCGCCGCGCCGCCGCGGCGCTTCTTCCTCCTCTTCCATCTCTTCTTCGCCCGCTTCCATCATGGCCGGATTGACCTCACTCTCGGCGAGCTCGGTCATCTGCTCGTCCATCTCCTTGCCTTCTTCGAGCACGCGCTCCATGACCTCGACCGTCGTCTCCTCGCCCATCGCCTGCGCGAACGCGCGTGTGGTTCCCCACGCGGCGATGCAATAATGTTCCAGCTTCTGTACGGCGCCGATCAGAGTCGCGTCGAGCGCAGGACCGCGCTGGATTTCCTGCACGTGCTGCAGCGCATCGCGCAGCAGGCCTTCGGCCGCGACATTCTTCTTGCGCGGCATCGAATGGCCCATTTCCTCGAAGATGCCGTCGATGTCTTCGATCAATTGTTCGGCTTGTTCCACGCGCCGGTCGAGCATTTCGCGCAGCGTCTCGTTCTCGACCGCCTTGGACAGCCGCGGCGCGGCCTTCATCAATTGGTTTTCCGCGCTGTAGATTTCCGCGAGTTCGGTATGCAGCATGTCCATCGGCTCGGGCGAGGTCTTCTGCGTACGTCCGCGCCCGGATGATTTCGCTGTCTTCTTTTTCGCTGCCATCGGAGGCTCCCTTGCTGATTATCGTGGAGCAACCGCAAGCCGCGAGGCCGGGTTCCGGCGCGTGCATAGGCAGCTAGAGATTTTTCAGCTCAACGCAAACTGCGCCTCGTCCTTTTCCGGGTGCCGCACCGCATCGCCGTACACTTCGTTGACGCGCACGACGGTCAGCGCCGGGACGTTGGCGTTATGCGGCACTACGGCGCCCGGCCCAATCCGCGCGCCGGCGCCCACATAGGCGTGTCCGCCGATCCGCACTGGCCGCACCAGCACGCGCGAGCCGCCGCCATCGAGCTTCTGGCGCACGTGTGCCGCCAGCTCCACTTCGCGGTCGAAGGTCACGCGATTGCCTATGTCCATGAGATTGCGGTCGAGCACGTCGATGCGCACTGGCCAGGTCACGCCATAACCGACGCGGGAGCCCCACATGCGCAGCCACATCGAATAGAAGCCCGGGATGACGCGCAGCAGCGATTCCAGGAAGGGGAGGGCGTCATAGAATGCCTGAATGTGGTGGGCGGCCAGCCAGGGGCAGAACTTGCGCCCGTCGATGCAGGCGATGCCCGGCTTTAGCGGCGCCCAGCGCAGCATGATGCGCAATACCATGGGTGGCAGCAGATAAATGACAAACAGCAGCAGCAGAACGGTCCACCCGTTCGGCCACTGTGCGAAGAGGCTGAGCGCCGTGATGAAGGCGGCTGTCATCAGCAGCGGAAAGTACGAAAAGAACCTGTCCCACCCCGTCATCATCGGGCTAGGCCGCGTCTGAGTGCGGGGCGCTTGCAATCAAGGCATAAAGATCGTCCGCCCCGCGTGCGGCGCGCAGCTTCTCGCGCATATCCGCGCGGCGCAGAAAGCGCGAGACGCGCGCCAGCGCCTTCAAATGGTCGGCGCCCTTGTCGGCCGGCGACAGCAACATGAACACAAGGTCCGCTGGGCGGCCGTCAAAGGCGTCGAAGTTCTGCGCCGGGTCAAGGCGCGCGAACGCCCCGATCGGTCGCGTCAATCCGCCAACGGAAGCATGCGGGATGGCGACGCCTTCCCCCATCCCCGTGCCGGAAAGCCGCTCCCGCATCAGCACCGCGTCGAACGCCTCGCGCGCGTTGACGCCGCCCACGCGCGCCAGCACGTCGGTCATGGCCTGCAGCGCCTGCCGCCGGGAAGCCGTCGCAAGCCGGGGCAAAATCGCCTCGGGCGCGACCAGATCGCTCAAATCGTTCATCGTCATCCTGCTTGGGCCGCCCGGCAAGCACGGGCGGCGCCAACGCATTTTACCGCATTTGCGTTCCAGCGCTTTTGGCGCGCTCGGGATCGATCCAGCCGATATTGCCGTCGGGGCGCCTGTACACCACGTTCAGCGCGCCATTGGCGGCGTTGCGGAACATAAGTACGGGACTTTCGGACAAATCGAGCTGCATCACCGCCATCGAGACGGGCATGGTGCGCACGTTGACCGTAGTCTCCGCGATCACCAGGGGCGCGTCTTCTCCGCCGTTTGGCTGGTCCTCCTCCGCCTCGCTCTCTTCACGCAACGGGGCGAGCACATAGGCCGCCGCGGCTTCGGCGGGAAGTGGGGATTTGTTGTCGGCATGGTGATTGCGCAGTCGGCGCTTATATCGCCGCACACGTTTTTCAAGTTTGCCGAGAGCGTCGTCGAAGGCGCTATGCGCGTCGCCGCCGTGCCCTTCAGCCTGTAACGAAATCCCCGAGGAGAGATGCACGGTGCAATCCACATCGACGCCCGCGCCACCGTTCTTTCCCACAGTCACTACAGCGTCGGTGGCGCGGCTGAAATACTTTCCGACTCCGCTGGCGAGTTCGTTTTCTATTCGAGTTCTCAGCGCTTCGCCGACTTCCATTTGCCGTCCGGCGACTTGAATGCGCATGAAGGAGCCTCCTCAAAACAAACGCGCGAGAGGGCTCTCGGGGACCGGGCTCCGCCCCCCAAGAGCGCCCCGATGCCATACTCCGAAGGTAGGCTCGGGAACATGCCCGGTCAACGCGGGGCAGGCCGTGGAGGGCGCAATGAAACGGCTATTCGCCGCATTTGCGAGCAGGGCGCCTTTGTTCGCGGCTGAGGAAACCCCATCTGTGCGCCGAGGGCCAAACCAGCATGAGCGCAGAAGAGGCGGCGACGCAGCCCGATTCGGTCGCGCCCGCGAGATCGACTCAATGGGTCGATCTCGCCGCGATCGCCATCTGCACGCTTGCCTGGGGCACGACTTGGTACGCCATCACGTTACAGTTCGGCGTCGTCGATCCTATTGTCTCTGTCGCCTATCGTTTTGCGCTCGCAGCAGTGCTCTTGTTTGCGTGGTGCGCGCTCATGGGCGAGACCCTTCGGCTCACCGCTAAGCAACATCTCTGGTCATTCGGCCTCGGCGCCGTCACGTTCGCGTTCAATTATCCGCTCGTCTATTTAGCCGAACAGCGCGTCACCTCTGCGGTCGTGGCAGTGATGTTCGCCTCCATGGCGTTCATCAACTTGATCGGATTCCGCTTGGTCTTTGGGCAGCGCGCCTCGCCGCTCGCGTGGTCGGCCGCCGGACTCGGCATCGTGGGCGTTGGCCTCTTGTCCTGGGAAGAAATTGCAGCCGCGAATTTTGGCGTCAGCGCCATGATCGGCATTGCGCTGACCTTGCTTGCGGTCGTGGCCGCTGTCGTCGGCAACATTTTTGCGCGCCGCAACGAGATGCTGCACGTCGGCATCGCCGCCTCCACCGGCTGGGCCATGGGATACGGCGCGCTGATCCTCGCGGTGTTCGCCACGCTTACAGGTCGTCCCTGGGTGTTCGAACCCACCTGGGAATACGTTCTCTCGCTGCTGCACCTCACCGTGAATGGCTCTGTGATCGCGTTCTTGCTCTATTACGGCCTCGCTCGACGCCGGGGTTACGCCACCGCGTCTTACATCTCTGCGCTCGCGCCGCCGGTGGCGATGCTGGTCTCCACGCTGTTCGAAGCAAAGACATGGGGGCTGCTCGCCCTGAGCGGCGTCGCGCTGGTGCTCTTGGGGCAGTGGCTGCTGCTGCGCGCCAAGCGTCCTTAAAGGCGCCGAGGGTCTTTGAGGCGCATGTTACGGCAGCGCCCGATAGGCCGCCTCCGCGCCGGCGATAAGAACATCATCTGTCTCGGAGGACGTCAGCCGCGCGCCGACCAGCACGGCATAGAAAAACGCCTTGATGTTGTGGATGCGCGAAAGTCCGGCCTGCGACAGGTAGGGATTGTCGCCTGTCACTGTGAACTGGGCAAACCACTCCGTCCATTCCGCTTCGTTGAATACGCCGCGCTGCGCAATATAGATGATCGGCCGCGCGACGCGCTCAGGCTCGCCGTAGGTGTAGAAATGGTCGTCCGGCGCAACCTGCGTCCCCAGCGCGTCGCGGATGCGAGTGAGCTCCGGCCGCCCGAACGCCGGATTGAGACCAAGCTGCAACAAGAGATCGGCGCCGTGCGCAACGCCGTGGCGCCAGCCCTCGCGCGCATCGAAACCGCGATAGTCGCGCACGCTGGTGAAGTAGGCGATTGAAGCGTTTAGCAGCCGCGCCCGCCGCTCTGGCGTCATGTACGCTTCGATCCGATCCGCACGCGCGACTTCAGAGAGCGCCAGCGCAGCAAACGGCCGCTCGAAGCCTTGCCCCTCCGGTGCCGCGAGCCGCGCCTCGAGATCGTCCACCAGCCACAACATCGTCTCGTCGCTCAGCTGCCGCGCGCGCAGCCAATGCGCCAGCGCCTGGAACGCAATCCCATCTCGTAGGCTCGGATCGCCCTCGCCCAAGCAAGTCGCTAAAGCTCGCGCCAGCGCATTGCGCCGCGCGTCGTCCGGCAGCTGCCACTCGGCTGCCTTCAGCGCCTCGAGTTCGGCCCGACTGAAGCCGGCGGCGGGGAGGCAACGGGGTTCGGCCACAGGTGAGGTGGCACAGGCAGAGAAGAGCAGCACGGATGCAAGGACAAAATATTCCATGCTGGATTTGTTGTGCCCTACGCGTCTGCACGCAAAAGCTTTTCGACAAACGGCTTGTCCGTCGTGCTTGGGGTTCGCCGCAGCTCAAAGGCCTAGGCGGACCAGCCGAAATCTAAGTTAGGGACACTCTGAACAAGTCCGAGGATTCCCGAAGCGGGCGAAGCAGTCCACCCTGATTGGGACATTCATGGTCGACGGGGTTTTCGATGCGGCAGATGACGTTTGCGGCGCTTGGCG
>Ga0209172_10003865_pt1 | contig 21627 bp, 21 predicted proteins | sample LarsenN4metaG_FD_184113 | JGI IMG/M metagenome (GOLD analysis project Ga0209172, IMG submission 184113) | Hot spring sediment bacterial and archeal communities from British Columbia, Canada, to study Microbial Dark Matter (Phase II) - Larsen... ... | reverse complement strand
CGAACGCGTGCGCAGCGCCAGCACCTTGCCGTTCGCGTCGAGCGCGAGTTCGGCGCGGGTGATCAGGTCGCGGCCGTGCACCGAGGCGCTGAACTCCTCCAGTCGCTGCGCGCACCACTTCACCGGCCGCTTCAACGTGTGCGCCGCGTGCGCCACGACGATGTCCTCCGGGTACAGCCCGGTCTTCATGCCGAAGCCGCCGCCGACGTCGCCCACCGTCACGCGCACCTGCTCCTTGGCCAGGCCGAGCGCGCCGGCCACGCCGTCGCGCACTGCCGTTGGCATCTGGCTGGACAGCGTGATCAGCAGCCGCCCCGTGGCCGCGTCGGTCTCGGCGAGCACCACGCGCGGCTCCATCGAGGCCGGCGCGAGGCGCTGGTTGACGAGGTCCAGCGAGACGCGATGGGCTGCCTTCGCGAACGCCGTCTCGGTGGCCGCGGCGTCTCCGTGGCGCATCTCCGCCGCGATGTTGTCGGACGCGGCCTCGCACAGCACCGGCGCGCCGGGGCGCATCGCGGCCAGAGGGTCGGTGACGGCGGGCAGGTCTTCGTAGTCGACGACGATCGCCTCGGCGGCGTTGAGCGCCGCCTCGCGCGACTCGGCCACCACCGCGGCCACCGCCTCGCCGACATAGCGCACGCGGTCCAGCGCCAGCGGGTGGCGCGGCGCCGAGGCACCCGGCTTTCCGTCGGGGCGGGGGAAGGGCACGGCCGGGCCGATCGGCTTGACGCCGGCGGCGTGCAGGTCGGCGCCGCTGAACACCGCCAGCACGCCGGGCATCGCCTTCGCGGCGCCCGTGTCGACGCCGAGGATGCGCGCATGGGCGTATGGCGAGCGCAGGAAGACGAGGTGGGTCTGCGCAGCGCGCGCCAGGTCGTCGGTGAAGCGGCCCTCGCCGCGCAGCAGCGCCGGGTCTTCGATGCGGCGCACTTCCTTGCCGCTGCCGTAGCGACCGGCCTCGACGGTCGTGGTGCTGCTCATGCGCGCTCTCCCTTGGCGGCCAGCGCCTGCGCGGCCTGCTGCACCGAGGCGACGATGTTGACGTAGCCGGTGCAGCGGCACAGGTTGCCCTCCAGCGCCTCGGCGATCTGTGCCTCGCTCGGGTTCGGCTCGTGGCGCAGCAGCGCGCAGGCCGACATCAGCATGCCGGGGGTGCAGAAGCCGCACTGCAGGCCGTGGCAGGCCATGAAGGCCTCCTGCAGCGCGTGCGGCGCATCGCCCTTCGCGAGGCCCTCGACGGTGGTGACCGCGCGGCCCTGCGCCTGCAGCGCCAGGATGCTGCAGCTCTTCACCGCCTCGCCGTCGACCAGCACGGTGCAGGCGCCGCACTGCGCGGTGTCGCAGCCCTGGTGGGTGCCGGTCAGTGCGAGCGGGCCGCGAAGCAACTCGACCAGCAAGGTGTTGGGGGCCACGTCGGTCTCGACCGCTCGGCCGTTGACCGTGATGCGCAATGTCGTCATGGAGTCACCTTTCGTCGGGCGGTCGCCATGCTAGTCGCTTCGCCGTCCGGCCGCAGGGGCGGGGATGTCCGGATCGCCGCGGGGCCTGCGTGGTACCGCTCAGGAGGACCCCATGACGCCCCCGATGATCGAGAGCTTCACCACCCGCACCGGGCAGCGCGTGCAGCTGCGCCCGGTGTGCCTGCAAGACGCCGAGGCCCTGGCCGAGATGCTGGCCGGCCTGTCGCCGCTGGCGCGGCGCCGGCGCTTCCACGGCGCAGTCAACGCCGTCTCGGCAACCCGGCTGCACGACATGGCCGGCGCCGACGGCCACCGCCAGATCGCCTTCGTCGCGCTGGCCGAGCACGACGGCGCCTCGCGGCTGGTGGCCGACGCCCGCTGCGTGACCGACGCCAGCAACAGCGCCGCCGAGTTCGCCCTCGTGGTGGCCGAGGGCTGGCGCGGCCACGGCATCGCGCGGCGCTGCCTGGCCGCGCTGCGCCGCGCCGCCGCCGACGAAGGCCTGCACTGGCTGTACGGCCACGTGCTGGCCGACAACCTGCCGATGCTGGCCCTGATGCGCCGCTGCGGCTTCACCCTCAGCCCGCACCGTGGCGACGGCGGAATGGTGGTGGCCGAGGCGCGCTGCCTGCCGTCACCTTCGGTGCCGCCGTGGCACGACGCAGGGCAGCCGGCAGCGCACACCGTGGCGAGGGCGTGAGCGATGGCCAGCGTCAGCGCCCCCCGGTTCCAGGCGCCGCGCCTGGCCCTCGTGCTCGGCAGCGGCGGCGTGCGCAGCGTTGCCGCACTCGGCATCGCCGAGGTGCTCGCCCGCCACGGCATTCGCCCCGACCTGGTGGTCGGCTGCAGTTCGGGCGCGCTGTTCGGCGCGCTGATCGCCGCGGGCACGGCGCCGGCCGAGGGCCTCGCACAGGCACGCCGGCTGTGGTCGCAAGAGCTCACGGAGCAGCGCAACTGGCGCGCCTACGCGCAGCTGCTGGTGCCGCGCTGGGCCGGCTTCGACGCCGACTTCGCGCTGCGCCAGAGCACGCGCATCGCCGAGCGCATCGAGGCCGCCTTCGGTTCGCAGCGCGTCGAGTCGCTGCCGACCCCGCTGCGCATCGCCACCACCGACGCGGCCACCGGCGAGCCGGTGCTGCTGACGCGCGGGCCGCTGGCCACCGCGCTGCGCGCGAGCATGGCCGTGCCCTTCCTCTTCCCGCCCGTGCGCATCGACGGGCAACGCCTGGTTGACGGCGTGGTGTCCGACCCGCTGCCCGTCTCGGCCGCGCTCGACGCGCGCGTGGTGCTCACGCTCGGCTTCGAGGGGCGCATGCCGCGCCGCATCGACAAGCCCTCGCGGCTGGTGGCGCAGGTCAGCACGTCGCTGCTCAACAACCTGATGCACGCGCGGCTGGAGACGGCAGCCGCACGCGGCCAGCGGCTGCTGCCGGTGGTGCTGAAGCTCGACCGCGAGATCGGCCTGTGGCAGACCGGCGCGATGGCCGAGGTCTTCGAGGCTGGCCGCCGCGCCGCCGAGGCGCAGCTGGGCGAGATCTACGAGGCGCTCGCCGCGGGGGCGGGCGGCGCGGTGGCCTGAACGCACCGCCGTGGCTCTTTGGAGGGATTGCGATGGACCGGTGCGGCGCGCAGGATCGTTGCCCGCCCGTCGCCGACGGGCTTCCTGCCGCGAGCCCTGCCCATGGTCACTGCCGAGATCGAGAAGCCGGCCCCTGCCGCCGACGTGCTGTTCGCCCAGCTGTACCACGAGCTGCGCCGCCTGGCGCGCTCGCGCCTGGCCGGCGGCGGACGCCACACCCTGCTGGACACCTCGGCCCTGGTGCACGAGGCCTTCATGCGCATGCAGCGCGGCGGGCTGGTGGCGCTGAAGGACCGCGAGCACTTCCTCGCCTACGCGGCGACGACGATGCGCTCGGTGGTGATCGACTTCGTGCGCCGCCGCTAGGCCGCGCGCCGCGGCGGCGAGGCCGAGCACGTGACGCTGGACACCCGCGCCGGCGAGATGCTCGGCACGCGGGACGACGAGATCCTCGAGGTGCACGAGGCGCTGCAGATGCTCGCGCAGGTCGACGAGCGGCTGGTGCGCGTGGTCGAGATGCGCTACTTCGCCGGGCTGACCGACGCCGAGATCGCCAGCGCGCTGGGCGTCACCGACCGCACGGTGCGGCGCGACTGGGAGCGCGCCCGGCTGCTGCTGGCGCAGATGCTGGGCCGCTGAGGCGATGAAGCCGCCGCAGGACCCCGGCGAGCTGCGGCGCCTGAACGGCTTGCTCGAGGCCGCGCTGGCGCTGCCGCCGGCGCAGCGTGAGGCCTGGCTGCGCGGCCTGCCCGAGTCCGACCACGACCTGCTGCCGCTGCTGCGTCAGCTGCTCGAGCGCGCCGGCACCGACGCTGGCGACGACTTCCTGCGCCAGCCGCTGGTGCTGGACGGACCCGGCGGCCTCGACGAGGCGAGCCTCGCACCGGACGCCCCTGGCGACCGCATCGGCCCCTACCGGCTGCTGCGCGAGCTCGGCCATGGCGGCATGGCGACGGTGTGGCTCGCCGAGCGCACCGACGGCAGCCTGAACCGCCAGGAGGCGCTCAAGCTGCCCCACCCTGGCTGGGCCGCCAGCCTGGCGCAGCGCATGGCGCGCGAGCGCGACATCCTCGCCTCGCTCGAGCACCCGCGCATCGCGCGGCTGTACGACGCCGGCGTCACCGCCGAAGGCCGGCCCTGGCTGGCGATGGAGTTCGTCGACGGCACGCCGATCGACGTGCACTGCCGCGATCACGGCCTGTCGATCGAGGCACGGCTGCGCCTCTTCCTGCAGGTGGCCGAGGCCGTGTCGCACGCGCACGGCCGGCTGGTGGTGCACCGCGACCTCAAGCCGAGCAACATCCTCGTCACCGCGGCTGGCGAGGTGCGGCTGCTCGACTTCGGCGTGGCCAAGCTGCTCGGCGACGACGGGCCCACACAGGCGCAGATCACCCGCCTGATGGGCCGCGCGGTGACGCCCGACTACGCCTCGCCCGAGCAGGTGGGCGCGAGGCCGGTGGGCGTGGCCACCGACGTCTACTCGCTCGGCGTGGTGCTCTACGAGCTGCTCGCCGGCGTGCGGCCCTACCGGCTGCCGCGCGACACCCCGGCCGCGCTCGAGGAGGCCGTGCTCGCCGCCGACGTGCCGCCGGCCAGCAGCCGCGTGACCGATCGGCGCATCGCGCGGGCGCTGCGCGGCGACCTCGACACCCTCCTCGCCAAGGCGATGCGCAAGGAGCCGGGCGAGCGCTACCGCAGCGTCGAGGCCTTCGCCGCCGACGTCGAACGGCACCTCGCCGGCGAGCCGGTGCTCGCGCGGCCCTACAGCCTGGCGCAGCGGCTGCGCAAGGCGATGGCCCGGCACCGCCTGCCGCTGGCCGCCGGCGCGGCGGTGGCCGTGGCGCTGATCGCCGGCACCGCGCTGGCCACCTGGCAGGCGCGCGAAGCGCAGCGCGAACGCGACCAGGCACGCGCGCTGCTGGCTCGCAACGAGGCGATCAACGAGTTCTTCACGCTGCTGTTCGGCGAGGCGGTGGCGCCCCAGCAGGCCGATGCGGTCAAGGCTCTGCTCGACCGCGGCTGGCACATGGTCGGCCCCGCCTTCGGCGCCGTGCCGGAGAACGAGGCGGCGATCCTGCGCATCCTCGCCGAGTACTACAACGACCCCGAGCGCAGCGAGGCGATGCTCGCGCGCGCCGCCGAGATCACCCGCGGCTCGGCCGATCGCGCGCTGCGCGCGCAGATCGACTGCGACCGCGGCCAGCTGCTCGAGTCGCTCGGCCGCACCGAGGAGGCTGTGCAGATGCTGGAGCGCTGGATCGCCGATCCGCGCACGCCCGACCTCGCCGTCGTGCACTGCCTGCAGATGCGCGGCGCCATCGCCGCCAATCGCACCGAGGCGGCGGTGGCCTTGCGCTCGTCGCAGGCGGCGCTGGAACGGCTGCGCGCCGCCGGGCAGGCCGGCGGTGACATGGAGGCCGACCTGCTCGGCGACATCGCCTTCGCGCTGCACGCGAGCGGCCGCAGCGGCGAGGCTGAAGCCTGGTTCGAGCGGTCGCAGCAGCGCTACCGTGCGCTGAATCGGCAGGACAGCCTGCATGCGCGCGTGATGCTCAGCAACTGGGGCGTGGTCGAGCTGGCCACGGGCGACGTGCAGCGGGCCCTGGCGCGGTATGACGAACTGCTCGACAGCCACCGTCGCCTGATGGCCTGGCGCGACCCGCCGAGCTGGGTGCTGGGCAACCGTGCGCTGGCGCTGGAGCGCACCAGCCGCTGGGACGATGCGCTGGCCGCCTACGCCGACACGCTGCGGGTCAGCGAGACGGCGAGGCACCCGCAGGGCAGCCGCTATGCCTGGGTCGGCGAGGCCAGCGTGCGGGTGTCGACGGGCCGGCTCGACGAAGCCGAGGCCGCACTGCGCCGCGCCGCGGCGCTGCCCGGCGCCGACGAAGCAGGCCACCCGGCCGTGGTCCGCGCGGAGTGGGTCCGCGCACGCCTGATGCTCAAGCGAGGCCACGCCGCGCAGGCGCATGAAGCGCTCGGCCGCCAGCTCGAGTTCCTGCGCTCGATCGGCGCCAATCCGTCCTACGTCGGCATGGCCCTGCGCACGCGCGCCGAGGCGGCTCTCGCCGTGGGCCGGCCCGCGGCGGCGGCCGACGACGCCCGCGAGGCGCTGGCCATCGCGCAGCGCCTGCAAGGCGGCAAGCCGCACTCCGACAACACCGGCCTCGCCTGGCTGGCGCTGGGCGAAGCCGAGGCGGCGCTCGGCCGCGCCGCCGGATCGCGTGCTGCACTGCAGCAGGCGGGCGAGCACCTGGAGGCCGCTGCCGGCCCCCTCAACGCCGACGCCCGCCGCGCACGGGTGCTGCTGCGCGGCCAAGCGACGAACTAGGGCCTGCATCCAGGGGGATGCGGTGGCCCCTGCAGGCGCCCATACTGGGTTCGACAGCTTCACGGAGAGATGCCATGGACATGCCATCGATGGACGTCACGCCAATCACCGCCGGCGTTGCCCCGACCGTGATCGTCGCCCCGGCGCAGGTGCCTTCCAACCCGCGCCTGGCCTGCTGCTGCGAAGGCTGCGGTGCCGTGGTCACCTTCGACTCGCTGATCGTCTCCTGCCGCTGTGCCGATGACGGCCGGCCGGCAGACTCAGCCCCGCGCTGAGGCGCGAGCCAGCAGCTCCTCGGCGCCGGGGTAGGCGTCGCGGCGAATCGCCACCTTGCGCGCGTGCGGGCTCCACGACACGCCCGACGCCAGCGCGTCCTTGAACCCGGCGGCATCGACGATCCAGCTGCCGCCCAGCAGCGTGACACCGCGCGCGAACAGGGGATCCGGCAGGCAGCCCGCCCCCGGGCCGACCAGCGAAACACGCTGAGCGGCGCGGCAGTGCGACAGGATGGGCTCCAGCGTGTCGTTGAGCAGCACGGTGCTGGTGGACAGCACCTTGTTGCAGGCACCGAGGTCGGCCGGGTCGAGCGAGACGCGCCAGCCCTCGCGCAGGCCGGCCAGGTCTTCGCGCAGCTCGATGACGGTCAGCCGCGCCCCGGTCTCCAGCACCTGCTTCACCAGCGGGGGAAACAAGCCGACCATGCCGACATGGTCGCCCGGCGCGAGGTCGAGGTCGCCGATCGAGCCCTGTGCCGGCGGCGGCTCGTAGCCGGCGCGGTCGAACCAGTGGCGCGTCAGCGCGTTGACGGCGGCGAAGCCCAGCGTGCGCTGCACGCCCTGCGCCTGCGCGTAGCGGCGGGCCAGGCCGAGCGCGGGCAGGCCCTGCACCGCATCGCCATCGGCGCTGCGCAGTTGCGCCAGCGTATCGCCGAGCAGCACGAAGCTCAGGCCGAGCGATCCGTCGTCGAGCTCGATGGCGCAGAACTCGCCATCGCGGGTCCCGTCGGCCGCGGGCGGCGGCAGGTGCAGCCGCCTCACGCGCGGCAGCGGGCCGAAGGCAGCGAGGCGCTCCAGCAGCGCCAGCAGGTCGGTGGCGATGCCGCTCATGGCTGCGCCGCCACCATCACGGCATAGGCCTTGAAGACGGCGGTGGCCGCCGCACCGACCTTCAGGTCGAGCGCCTCCACGCCTTCGTTGGTGACGCTGGCGGTCAGCGTCATGCCGCCGGGCAGCGTCAGCGCCACCAGCGACGACACCGCGCCGCGCTCGATGCGCGAGACGGTGCCAGCCAGCTGGTTGCGCGCCGAGAGCTGCCAGCCGGCGAAGTCGGTCACCAGCACCACGGCCGAGGCCTTCACCAGCGCCAGCGCCTCCTTGCCCTTCTTCAGCTTGAGGCGTTTGGCGGCATCGGCCGTCATGGTGGCGACGATCCGGTCGCCGCTCTTGAGCGCGATCGTCACCGTGGCCGACACCGGGCCGACGTCCAGCGCCTCGACGACGCCGGCGAACTGGTTGCGTGCTGTGGTCTTCATCGACATCCTTCGAAGCAGGCCGGCCAGCGCCGGCAGTTCGGCCAGGCGCGCTTCCTGGGCGCGCAGGAACTCGCGTTGCTCGTGCTGCAGAGTGCGCCAGGCGCCGAGCAGGCCGCGCGCCGCCTCGGTGAGCCGGCTGCCGCCGCCGCCGGCGCCGCCGGTGGCCGTCTCCAGCAGCGGCGCATGGGCAAGGTTGCCGGCGCCCTCCAGCATCAGCCAGGCGCCCTTGTAGCTCAGGCCGGCGGTGCGCGCCGCCTTGTTGATCGAGCCGGTGGCTTCGATGGCCTCGAGCAGCGCGAAGAAGCGCGCGTCGAGCCGGCCGGCCAGCCGGAGTTCGGCGCTGATCAGGTTGCCGCCCATGCGCCGATCATTCCATCAGCGCCACGGTCTTCACCTGCGCCCACACCGTCTGGCCCTCGGCCAGGCCGAGCGAGTCGGCCGAACGCTTCGTCAGCCGCGCCACCACCGGCACGCCGCCGACGCGCACCCGCACCAGCGCCAGCGCCGGGTGCTCGTCGTCGGCGATCGCCTCGACCGTGCCCGGCAGCTGGTTGCCGATGCTGGTGCCGGACTGCTGCGTGCGCGTCAGACTGATGTCGCGGGCGAGCACGCGCAGGCGCACGCGACGGCCCACCGGCGCTCCGTCGTCGCGCGCCCAGAAATGGCAGGCGCCGCCATCGACGTCCAGCCGGGCCAGCTGCCAGCGCGCGTCGCGCTCGGCGACCACCGCGTCGAGCACCACGCCGGCGTCGTCGCCGAAGGCCACCGGCAGGTCCAGCCGCGCCAGCATGTCGGCCACCGCGCCGTGGGCGACCACGCGGCCGGCGTCCATCAGCACGAGGTGGTCGGCCAGGCGCGCCACCTCGTCGATCGAGTGGCTGACGTAGACCACCGGGATGCCCAGCTCCTCGTGCAGGCGGTCGAGGTAGGGCAGCACCTCGGCCTTGCGCTTCGCATCGAGCGCGGCCAGCGGCTCGTCCATCAGCAGCAGCCGCGGGCTGGTGGCCAGCGCACGGGCGATGGCCACGCGCTGGCGTTCTCCGCCGGACAGCGTGTCGGGGCGGCGCGCCAGCAGATGGCCGATGCCGAGCAGCTCGACCACCTGGTCGAGCGCGATGCGGCGCACCGCGGGCGCGATGCGCTTCAGGCCGTAGGCCAGGTTGCCCTGCACGTCGAGGTGCGGGAACAGCGCCGCCTCCTGGATCACGTAGCCGATCGCGCGGCGGTGCGTGGGCACGAAGGCGCCGGACGCGTCGTCCTGCCAGACCTCGCCCCCGAGCGCCACGCGGCCGGCGGCTCGCTCCAGCCCGGCCAGCGCGCGCAGCACCGTGGTCTTGCCGCAGCCCGACGGGCCGAACAGCGCGCTCACGCCGCGCGCCGGCAGCGCGAGCGAGAGGTCGAGCGTGAAGCCGCGGCGCGGCAGCGACAGGCGCGCCTCGATCATGCGGGGCCCTCCTCGCGCCGCGGCCGGTTCACCACGTACAGCGTCACCAGCACGACCAGGGCGAACACCACCATGCCGGCGGCGAGGCGGTGGGCCTGCTCGAACTCGAGCGCCTCGACGTGGTCGTACAGCGCCACCGAGAGCACGCGCGTTTCGCCGGGGATGTTGCCGCCGATCATCAGCACCACGCCGAACTCGCCGACCGTGTGGGCGAAGCCGAGCACGCTGGCCGTCACGAAGCCCGGCCGCGCCAGCGGCAGCGCCACGGTGAAGAAGCGGTCCCAGGGGCCGGCGCGCAGCGTGGCGGCGGCCTCCAGCGTGCGCTCCGGGATCGCCTCGAAGGCCTGCTGCAGCGGCTGCACGACGAAGGGCAGCGAGTAGACCACCGAGGCCACCACCAGCCCGGCGAAGGTGAAGGGCAGCCGGCCGATGCCGAGCCATTGCGTGAACTGCCCCACCGGCCCGTGCGGGCCCATCAGCAGCAGCAGGTAGAAGCCGATCACCGTGGGCGGCAGCACCAGCGGCATGGCCACCAGCGCCGCCCAGAAGGGCTTGCTGCGCGAATGCGTGCGCGCCAGCCACCACGCCATCGGCGTGCCGACGACGAGCAGCAGCATCGTGGTCACCGCCGCCAGCTCGGCGGTCAGGCGCACGGCGCTCCATTCGGCAGGGCTCATCATGCGACGAGTGCCTCAAAGCCCGTAGCCGAACTCGCGGATGACGGCCTTCGCCGGTTCGCTGCGCAGGAACTCCAGTAGAGCCCGAGCCGCCGGGTTCCTCTCGCCGGCCTTGAGCAGCACCGCATCCTGGCGGATCTCGCCGTACAGGTTCGGCGGTACGAGCCAGTACGAACCGCTCGCCGGCCTGCCCGGCGCGGCCACCTGCGACAGCGCGACGAAGCCGAGCTCGGCGTTGCCGGTGGCAACGAACTGGAAGGTCTGCGCGATGCTTTCGCCCGTCACCAGCTTCGGTGCCAGTGCGTCGGCCAGGCCGCGCGCGCGGATCACCTCCATCGCCGCCGCGCCGTAGGGCGCCACCTTGGGGTTGGCGATGGCGACGTGCTTCACCTTGTCGGAACCCAGTACCGCACCTTGCGCGTCGACGAGGCCGGGCTGTGCGCTCCACAGCGCCAGCCGCCCCAGCGCATAGGTGAAGGCCGTGCCGGCGATGCCGTGGCCCCCGGCGAGGAGCTTGCGCGGGGTCTCGTCGTCGGCGGAAAGCAGCACCTCGAACGGCGCGCCGTTGACGATCTGCGAGTAGAACTTGCCGGTGGCGCCGCTGGAGACCTTCAGCACGTGGCCGGTGGCGGCGGTGAACTGCTCACCGATCTTCGTGAACGGCGCGGCGAAGTTGGCCGCCACCGCCACCTGGACTTCGCCGGCCCGTGCAAAGGCCGCGAACGCGAAGGCGAGAGCGAAGAGAAGCGGGCGACGCATAGGCAGGCCTGGGGGCAACGCGTTGTGTATCTTATTACACAACGAGTTCCGATTCCCGCCGATGCACGACACCGTCATGCCGCGCACCCGTCGTTCGTCTTGCCCGGGAGCGACCACAATCCCGTGGGCGCCGCACCGGAGAACCCCATGAGCCAGTACCTTCTGCTGCTGCACGAGACCCCCGCCGACTTCGCCCAGCTGAGCCCGGCGGCGATGCAGGAGATCATCGAGTCGCATCGCGCCTTCGCCGGGCGCCTGGCCGGCCGCGGCCAGCTCGCCGGCGGCGAGAAGCTGTGCGACGACGGCGGGCGCCACATCCGAGTCCAGGACGGCATGCCGCTGGCCACCGACGGCCCGTACGCGGAGGCGCACGACGTGATCGGCGGCTACTACGTGATCACGGCCGACAGCGACGCGCAGGCCGAGGCGATCGCCTGCGAGTGCCCGCACCAGGGCGGCGGGCGCTGGATCGAGCTGCGCAAGATCGACGCGATGGCATGAACGCCGGCCAGGCGCTGGCCGCTGTGCTCGCGCGCGAACGGCGCCGCGTGGTGGCGCACCTGGCACGCTCGCTCGGCCTGCCCCAGCTCGGTCTGGCCGAGGATGCGGTGCAGGCGGCGGCGCTGCGGGCGCTGGAGTGCTGGCCTCTCGACGGCCTGCCGGCCAACCCGGCCGGCTGGCTGTACCGGGTGGCGCGCCACGAGGCCATCGATGCGCTGCGCCACGACGGCCGCGCCGAAGCGCTGCCCGACGACGAATCGCGGCTGCCCGTCCACCCTGCACCGGCCGGCCGCTTCGGCGGCGAACTCGACGACGACGAGCTCGCACTGGTCTTCGCCGCCTGCCACCCGCTGCTGCCGCCGGCCACGCAGGTGGCACTGGCGCTGCGCACGCTGGCCGGGCTTGAACTCAAGGCGATCGCGCCGCTGGTGTTCGCCAGCGAGGCGGCGCTGGCGCAGCGCCTGGCCCGTGCCCGCGAGGTGCTTGCCGGCCAGCCGCTGCGGGTGCCGGCCGGGCACGAGCTGCCCGCACGCCGCGAGGCGGTGGCCACCACCCTGGCGCTGATGTTCCACGTCGGCATGCGCGCCGGCGGCCGGGCAGGCAGCACGGAGGGTGCACACGACGCGATGGGCCCCTGCTGGGAGGCGATCCGTCTGGCCCGCGCGCTGGCCGCCCATCCGGCCACGGCGCATGGCCATGCCGACGCGCTGGCCGCGCTGCTGCTGCTGCACGGCGCGCGGCTGAGCGGGTCGATCGACGACGCCGGCGACATCGTGCCGCTGCCCGGCCAGCCTCGCGACCGCTGGGACGCCGGCATGATCCGCATGGGCTTCGTGCACCTGCAGGCCTCGCAGCGCGCCGCGCAGCCCTCGCGCTGGCACCTGCTGGCCGGCATCGCCGCCGAGCACGCCATCGCGCCCGACCACGACCGCACCGACTGGGCCGCGATCGTTCGCTACTACGACGCGCTGGTCGCGCTCGACCCGTCGGCGGCGCCGCGGCTCGGTCATGCGATCGCGCTGGCCGAAGCCGGCGAGCCGGCGGCGGCGCGCGCGCGGCTCGACGCCTTGCTGCCCGAGGCGCCGGCCGCGCTGCGCGCGCACACCCTGGCCGCGCTCGCCCGGGCCCATGAGCGGCTCGGCGACAGCGGCGCCGCGCTCGATAGCCTGGCGCGGGCCGAAGCCTGCGCCCCGCACCCGGCCGACGCACGCCTGCTGGCGCGCCGGCGCGAGGCGCTGGCCGAAGGCCTCAGGCGATCTTCACGTACTCGTACTCGCCCGGCTGGCCGTTGATGCCCATGCGCGGCGGCGCGATCCAGCTCGCGTACTGGCCCGCCGCGGTGCAGGGCTTCATCAGCGACTGGATGAAGGCACCGTCGGCCTCGTTGGGCAGCCACTCGCCCTGGCCGGCGGCCCACTCGGCCTCGGTGAGCAGGCGACCGTCGGGGCTGATGCGGTGGCCGGCGAATTCGCCGATGCGACGGTTGAAACCCTTGTGCGGCTGGGTGATGCGGAAGTCGATGCCGGCCTTCTCGATCGCCTTGTTCCAGCGGTCGATGCCGCCCTGGCAGTCGGCGATGTAGTCGTCCAGCAGCCGGCAGTTGATCGCGCGCAGCGCCGGCACGGCCTCGTCGACCAGCTTGCCGTCGATCACGCGGGTGACGTCGTAGGTGGCGTCGTGGAGCTGGTGGTCGTCGGTCAGCTGGGCCTCGTTGAAGCGGCCCTTGAGGCCCGAGTTGAAGGCGTCGGCGGCGTTGCTCGAGATCTCCGCGCCGAACAGGTCGCGCGTCACGCTCATGTGGAAGTTGGCCTTGCGCTGCAGCAGCGGCAGGTCGACCACGCCGAGCGCACGGATGCGCTCGACGTCGTACGGGTCGGTGATGCCGGCCTTGTTCATCGCGGCGCAGGTGGCCTCGATGGTGCGGCCCACGCCGGTCTCGCCGACGAACAGGTGGTGCGCCTCCTCGGTGAGCATGAAGCGGCACGAGCGCGACAGCGGGTCGAAGCCGCTCTCGGCCAGCGCGGCCAGCTGCATCTTGCCGTCGCGGTCGGTGAAATAGGTGAACATGAAGAACGACAGCCAATCCGGCGTGCGCTCGTTGAAGGCGCCGAGGATGCGCGGGTTGTCCTGCTGGCCGGAGCGGCGCTCGAGCAGGGCCTGGGCTTCCTCGCGGCCGTCCTTGCCGAAGTGCTTCACCAGCAGGTAGACCATCGCCCACAGGTGGCGGCCTTCCTCGACGTTCACCTGGAACAGGTTGCGCATGTCGTACAGGCTCGGCGCGGTCTTGCCGAGGTAGCGCTGCTGCTCCACCGAGGCCGGCTCGGTGTCGGCCTGGATCACGATCAGCCGCTTGAGCAGCGAGCGGTACTCGCCCGGCACGTCCTGCCACGCCGGCTCGCCCTTGTGCTTGCCGCAGGGGATGGTGCGGCCCTCGACCTGGGGCGCGAGCAGGATGCCCCAGCGGTACTGCGGCATCTTCACGTAGCCAAACTTGGCCCAGCCCTTGGGGTCGACGCCGACCGCCGTGCGCAGGTAGACCTCGGCGTCCTGGAAGCCGTCCGGGCCCATGTCCTGCCACCAGTCGAGGTAGCCGGGGTGCCAGCTCTCCAGCGCGCGCTGGAGCTGCTTGTCCGACGCCAGGTCGACGTTGTTGGGTATCGAATCGTCGTACTTCACCTCCACGAAGCTCTCGCCTCGCACGGATTCAGGTACTTCGGTCAGGGTGTCGGTCGTCTCGCTCATGGGTGCTCGCTCCTGGTAGATGACTCGCTGAATGCACTTTCATGCATATCTTGTTCAGCGCGATGCGCAGAATGCTGCATGTCTCCGGGCGAGTTTCTGATCTGGATCAGACTCCGGCGGAATCGCGCGACGCCTCGCCGCCTTCATCTCGGCCTCACGTCGGCCGCGCCCCCGGCTGGCATCATCGGCTGCATGCGCGTGCTGCTGGTCGAGGACGACACGATGATCGGCGAGAGCCTGCGCGAGGCGCTGCGCCGCCAGGGCATGGCCTGCGACTGGGTGCGCGACGGCCGCGCCGCCGAGGCCGTGCTGGCCAGTGAGCGCTTCGATGCGCTGCTGCTCGACCTCGGCCTGCCGCATCGCGATGGCCTGGAGGTGCTGCGCGGCCTGCGGGCGCGCGGCGATGCCACCCCGGTCATCGTGCTCACGGCGCGCGACACGCTGAGCGACAAGGTGAAGGGCCTCGACGGCGGCGCCGACGACTACCTCGTCAAGCCCTTCGAGCTCGACGAGCTGCTGGCGCGGCTGCGCGCGCTGCGCCGCCGCCACGAAGGACGCACGCGCCCGCTGCTGCAGGTGGCCGACCTCACGCTCGACCCGGCCACGCGCGAAGTCATGCGCGCCGGGCGCCCCGTGTTGCTGTCGGCGCGCGAGTTCGCCGTGCTGCAGACCTTGCTGGAGCGGCCCGGCGCCATCGTGTCGCGGGCCCAGCTCGAGGACCGGCTCTACGGCTGGGGCGAGGAGCTGGAGAGCAACGCCATCAGCGTCTACATGCACCAGCTGCGGCGCAAGCTCGGCGACGACCTGCTGCACACGGTTCGCGGCCTGGGCTACTACGCCGGGCCGGCCAAGGACGCGGGCGCTTGAAGGCCGAGCCGCTGCTTCGATCTCTGCGCGGGCGGCTGTTCGCCTTTCTGCTCGCGCTGGCCGGCCTGACCGCGCTGGCGGTGGGCGGTGCCACCTACGTCAGCGTGCGCGCCGAGGCCGACGAGCTGTTCGACTACCACCTGCGGCAGATGGCGCTGTCGCTGCGCGACCAGGGTCGCATCGGCGAGGAGGAACGCGAGGCGCTGGCCAACCCCGAGTTCGACTATGTCGTGCAGGTGTGGTCGGTCGACGGGCTGACGCTGTACAGCAGCCGGCGGCCCGCTCATGCGCCGGCGCTGCCACAGCGCGCCGTGCTCGGCTACAGCCAGGTGCGCCTGGGCAGCGAGGAGTGGCGCGTGTTCGCCGCGGCCACGCCGCTGCGCGTGGTGCAGGTCGGGCAACCGCTGGCGGTGCGCCGCCACCTCGCCACCGCCGCGGCGCTGCGCAGCGTCGCGCCGATCGCCGTGGCTGCACCGATGGTGGTGCTCGGCCTGTGGTGGATCATCGGCCTGTCGCTCGCGCCGTTGCGGCAGGTGACCGAGGCGGCGAGCACACGCGACGCCGACAGCCTGGCGGCGCTGCCCGACGAGGGCCTGCCGCAGGAGCTGCAGCCGCTGGTGGGTGCGTTCAACGGCCTGCTCGGCCGGCTGTCCGAGGCGTTCGAGGCACAGCGCCATTTCGTGGCCGACGCCGCGCACGAGCTGCGCACGCCGCTGACGGCGCTGAAGCTGCAGATCGGGCTGCTGCAGGGCACGCCGGCCGGCCCCGAACAGGACCAGGCCGTCGCCCGGCTGCGCGCCGGCGTGGACCGCGCCACCCACCTCGTCGAGCAACTGCTCGCACTCGCCCGCGCCGAGCCGGGCGCGGCCGCGCCGATGAGTGAGCTCGACCTCGCCGCGGTGGCGCGCGAGGCCCTCGCCGACGCCGAGCCGCTGGCGGCACGCGCGGGTGCGCAGCTCACGCTCGACGCCCCCTCGCCTGTGGCCCTGCGCGGCGACCCGCAGGCGCTGCGCAGCGCGATCCGCAATCTGCTGGATAACGCCGTGAAGTACGGCGGCCGGCAGGTGCGGCTGACCGTGCGCGGCAGCGATGCGGTCGACTGGCGGGTGCGCGTGGACGACGACGGTCCGGGCATTGCGCCCGAGCAGCGCGGGCAGGTGTTCGGGCGGTTCCAGCGCGGCCCCGGCCGGGAGGCCGAAGGCAGCGGGCTGGGGCTGGCGATCGTGCAAGCGGTGGCCAGGCGCCACGGCGCCGCCGTCGAACTCGGCACCAGCCCGTCGGGCGGGCTGGCCGTGGAGCTGCGTGCCTCCGCCTCGTCGTGACTGCGGTGTGCCGGCGCACGCGGGCGGCGCGGCGTCGAGCGCCTGGCGCGCGCGGACCGGCCCGCGCAGCGGCACGGGCCTGCCCTCATCCACGCTTCACCTTCCCCTCACCTCCCCCTCACCTCGCCTTCCTAGAGTGCGCCTCATGCGCTGCGGTCGCGCAGCGCCCCGACGAAAGGAGCCTCCATGTCCCGCAAGCTCACCGCCACGGCCGCCGCCTCGGCGCTGCTCGTGCTCTCGCTCGCCACCAACGCCGCCGACGCCTGGACGCTGCCGTCCTGGCTGCGTCGCGGCGAGTCGCCGTCCGGCACCCCGGTGGCCGCCGCAGCCGCAACGGCATCCGTCTCGCCGGCCGCGGCCCCCGTGCCCGCCGGCCAGCTGCCCAACTACCGCGCCATCGTGCAGTCGCAGGGGCCGGCGGTGGTGGGCATCACCGTCGCCGGCCTGCGCAATGCCTCCGACAATGCGGACGAGGACGGTCCCGACCTCGACCCGTTCTTCCGCTTCTTCCGCGGCATTCCCGGCCTGCGCCTGCCGCCGCAGGGCGCGATGCCCTTCCGCGGCCAGGGCTCGGGCTTCATCGTCAGCGGCGACGGCCTGATCCTCACCAACGCCCACGTGGTGCGCGATGCGAAGCAGGTGACGGTGAAGCTGTCCGACCGGCGCGAGTACGCCGCCCGCGTGCTCGGCAGTGACCCCGTCACCGACGTCGCCGTGCTGAAGGTCGACGCCAAGGGCCTGCCCACCGTCACGCTGGGCGACCCGCGCAGCCTGCAGGTGGGCGACTGGGTGCTGGCGATCGGCGCGCCCTTCGGCTTCGAGCAGACGGCCACGCAGGGCATCGTCAGCGCCAAGGGCCGTTCGCTGCCCGGCGACAGCGTCGTGCCCTTCATCCAGACCGACGCGGCGGTGAACCCGGGCAACTCCGGCGGCCCGCTGTTCGATGCGGCCGGCCGCGTGGTCGGCATCAACGCGCAGATCTACTCGCAAAGCGGCGGCTTCCAGGGCCTGGCCTTCGCCATCCCGCTGGACGTGGCGCTGCACGTGAAGGAACAGATCGTCGCGACGGGCAAGGTCGAGCATGCGCGGCTGGGCGTCACGGTGCAGGACCTGTCCGCACCGCTGGCCGCCTCGTTCGGCCTGGCCGCGCCCGACGGCGCGCTGGTGGCCGGCGTCGCACCGGGCAGCGCCGCCGCGAAGGCCGGCCTCCAGCCCGGCGACGTGATCACCTCGGTGGGCGGCGAGCCGGTGCAGGTGGCCGGCGACCTGTCGCAGCGCATCGGCCTGGCCAGGCCGGGCGAGCGCATGGCGCTCGGCGTGTGGCGCGACAAGTCGCGCACCGAGCTGTCGGTGACGCTGGATCGCGCCGAGCCCGAGGGCCGGCAGGCCGCCGCCGACACCTCGGGCGGCTCGCTCGGCCTCGCGGTGCGGCCGCTGCAGCGCGACGAGCTGCGCAGCGCGGGCCTGGACCACGGGCTGCTGATCGAGCAGGTCTCGGGCCCGGCGCAGCTCGCCGGCGTGCAGCCGGGCGACGTGCTGCTCGCGCTCAACGGCAAGCCGGTGCGCGGCGTCGAGCAGGTGCGCGAGGCACTGCGCACCAGGCCCAAGTCGGTGGCGCTGCTCGTCAGCCGCGACGGGCAGCAGATCTTCGTGCCGGTCAGCCTGTCGTGATCGAGCGGTGACGACGCGACGCGCATTTCTCACCACGGGAACATCACGCGCCGCCCCGAAGTGACGGCTCCGCCGAGCTGCGTGTCATGGCGCTCGACACGGGCACGGCGGCTCGGCATAGCATGAAGGCGCCCACCGCCGAATGCACGAGGCTCACCGCATCATGCCGTACGTCCATCGCAACGCGCGCGGCGAGATCGAGAGCCTGCACCGATCCGCCACGCTCGACGCCACCGAGTACCTGCCGCAGTCGTCCGAGGAGGTGCAGCGCTTCCTCGGCCGCGAGGCGAACGCCGACGCCTACGCGCGGCTCGACGCCGACCTGGTGCGCGTGCTCGAGGACCTGGTCGATACGCTCGCCGCCCGCGGCGTGCTGCGCATCACTGACCTGCCCCCGCCGGCGCAGGCCAAGCTGTTCGCGCGGCAGGCGCACCGCGAGCGCCAGGCGGCGCCGGTCCCGCTGGCGCCTTTCGCGCCCTCGGGCTTCGTCGACATCATCGACGACAGCCGCTTCGGCGCACTCGGCCCGCCGGAAGGGCCGCCGCGCGCGGAGTGAGGTCCGCCGGCCTCAGGCCAGCGTGGTGCCGAAAAAGCGCATCGTGCGGTCCCACGCCATCTGCGCCCAGGCGGCGTCGTACTGCGTGATGGCGATCCGGTTGCGCCCCTGGGCCGTCTCGTTGGCGAAAGCGTGGTGCGCCAGGTAGCGGAAGCCCTCGTAGCACACCTTCGCGTCCCCGAGCCTGGCCTCCAGCGCATCGACGCCCTCGATCGCGAAGGCGCCGTCCTGCGTGGCCCAGTGGGCCTGCAGCGGCGCCTTGATCTTGGTGGCGTCCACGTACTCCAGCGGCGGGTAGCCGTACCAGACCACGCCGGCGTCCATCTCGGGCACCATCGTGGCGGACAGCACGGTGAGCGCGCCGCCCATGCAGTAGCCGGTGACGCCGACCTTGCCGCTGCCGATCTTCCTCGCCTTGAGGAACTGCACCGCGCCGCGGATGTCCTGCTGCGCGGCCTCGCCGAAGTTCAGCCCGCTCATCAGGTGGTGCGCCTCCTCCGCCTCCACGGTGCTCCTGCCGCGGTAGAGGTCGGGCACCAGCGCGGTGAAGCCGGCCTCGGCGAAGCGCCGCGCCACGCCGCGGATCTGATCGTTCACGCCCCACCATTCCTGGATCACCACCACCGCGCCGAGCGGCTGCGCGGCCTCGACGAGGTGGCCCTTCACCGTCTGCCCGTCGGGGCGCTGGAACTCGATGGTCTGTGGCATGGCGGTCTCCAGGACGTTCGGCCTGTGGCAGGCCTGCCAGTATCGCAAGCCACGCCCGCCCTGGCGAGGCCCATCCGCACGGGTGCAGCCGCGTCAAGGGGCGGAGGTCTGCTCTTCGCCCGTGACGGTGTTGACGAGGCGGATCCGGCCATCGTCGACATCCGCCGTCACGGTGAAGCTGAGCACCTCGTCGCGGGCGAACGGATGCGCGGCCGCGGGCTGGCTGACCACCAGCGTCAGCCCATCCCCGGCCAGGGTGGCGGTGCCCTGCGAACGTCCCGCTGCCGTATCCAGCGTGAACGGCAGCGTGGCAGGCGCCACCGACGCGCTGGCGGCGCCGAAGCCGAGCGTGGCCGTGGTGCCGGACCAGGAGGGGTGAAAGACGGCCCCGTAGCGGAAGCCGGTGAACACGAAACTGCGATTCTGCAGATCGGCCGGCGTGGCGCTGCGAGGACGGAACTCGTCCCAGTAGTCGCCGCCGCCGCAGGCGGTCAGCAGGGTCAGGAGGGGCAGGCCAAGAAGCCTTCGGCGGTCGGATTGCATGCGGATCTCCATCCATCGGGGTGGTCGACGCCGGCCTGTGTCCGGCGGCATCCCGCCATGGTTCGCCACATGGACGGGGTGCGCTCGCCGCAACCTGCCCCATCGAACGCCGAATGCGGAATCGGCGATCGATTTCAGGAATCGGTGGGCGAGGAGAGAGATCTGACGCGCCGGAATTCGCTCGGCGTCATGCCGAAGGCCTCGCGGAAGGCGCGATTGAACGGGCCGAGGCTGGCGTAACCGGCATCCAGGGCGATGGTGGTGATGGCCACGGCATCCTGGGCCGGGTCGGCCAGGCGGCTGGCCACTTCCTCCAGCCTCAGGCGGTTGAGGAAGGCATTGAAGTTGCGGAAGCCGAGCTGCTGATTGATGCTCTGGCGCACCCGGTACTCGGGCAACTCGAGCGCGGCGGCGAGTTGACCGATGGTCAGCCCGGTCAGACGATGCAGCTGGCGCTTTCGCATCGCCTCCAGCAGATCGCGGGCCTGGCGGGCCTCGGGGGACAGGGCCGGCCCGGATTCCTCCGTCGGCGGCGGCAGCGGCGGGGCCGGAACCAGCCATGCGGCCACCGGCGCGTTCGCCGCGGCCACGAACCACAGCCATGCGATCTTGACCAGCAGCTGCACGGTGAGCTGCAGCGTCCCGAAACCGCTCCAGCGCCAAGGCAGTTGCCACGCGGCGCCGGCCAGCGCCAGCAGCACCAGCAGCGCACCGGCCAGGGTCAGCAACAGGCGGGCGGCGCCACGAGCAGCGTCGAGATCCCCCGTGCGTCCCTGGGCCAGCTCCCACAACAGGTGCATCGCCAGCCCGGCGGCAATGCCGCCCAGCGCCAGCCCGCTGGCGCGGCTCCACGCTCCGGCGGCATCGCCATCCAGAGCGGCCAGCGCGGCCACCCCCGACAGCGCTGCGGCAGGCCACAGGTGCCGCAGCCTCAGCCGCGCGGCATCGCCGAACATCGTGCGCACCGTGAGCCAGACGAGCGCCACGCCCGGCGCGGCCAGCGCACGCCAGAGCACACGCAGCCCGCGCGGCCACTCCGGCCCCAGCGGCGCCGGCAGCAGCGCGTAGAACGCCCCGCAGGTGGCCAGCGCCATCACCAGGCCGCGCGTGGCGCGGGTCCAGCGACGCTCGCGCCAGGCCAGCACGGCAATGGCCATCGACAAGCCGATCGAGGCACCGACGAGCAGCAGATGAAGGTCGCGTGAGAGCATGCCGGGCGGGATTGTGGCGGCTGCGTCGCCACCAAGGCAGGCCGGCAGACCTAAGATGATCGCCATGTTCGGTGCCATCGCCGGCGACGTCGTCGGATCCACCTACGAGCGCAACAACGTGAAGCACAAGGGCTTCGCGCTGTTGCCTGCCGGCGCGCGCTTCACCGACGACACGGTGCTGACGCTGGCGGTGGCGCGTGCGCTGCTGAGCGGCGAGCCGCTCGCGCACGCCATGCGTGAACTGCATGGCCGGTACCCCGAAGCCGGCTTCGGGCCGACCTTCCGCGCCTGGATCGAGGCTGGCGTCGCCGCTGCGCCACCGCGCAGCGACAGCAACGGCGCCGCGATGCGCATCGCCCCGACGGGCTGGGCCTTCGGGACGCTGGAGGCCGTGCTGGACGTGGCCGAGCGCATCACGCGGCTCACGCACGACCACCCGGAGGCCGTGAAGGGTGCGCAGGCCACGGCCACGGCGGTGTTCCTCGCGCGCCACGGGGCAGGCAAGGACACGATCCGCCGCCACGTCGAGACGAGCTTCGGCTACGACCTCTCGGTGCCTCTGGAGGACGTGCGCCCGCACTACAGCTTCGACCTGTCGTGCGCCGGCACGGTGCCGCACGCGATCCGCGCCTTCCTGGAGGCGCAGGACTTCGAGGATGCGCTGCGCAACGCCGTCTCCCTCGGCGGCGACTCGGACACGCTGGCCTGCATCGCCGGGGCGATCG
>Ga0209172_10003864_pt1 | contig 21643 bp, 21 predicted proteins | sample LarsenN4metaG_FD_184113 | JGI IMG/M metagenome (GOLD analysis project Ga0209172, IMG submission 184113) | Hot spring sediment bacterial and archeal communities from British Columbia, Canada, to study Microbial Dark Matter (Phase II) - Larsen... ... | reverse complement strand
GGGGTAGCGATTCATGTTGCAACAGTATAGCATCTGCGGCATTTCTCGGGTGTGGCGGGGCTTTTTCTGGGGTAGAGCCGTCTGAATACTGCAGGAAAATGCGCGTGGCGGCTTCCTCCGGGAGCCTGAACCCGCCCGTTTATGCTACACTCGGGGCACCGAAGCCTCGCGTGCCCTCCCCGGGTGCGCCTCGGCGGAAGGTCCCAACAAGGGAGGAAACGACAGCAAAGTGGAGTTCTACAACGTAAAAACAAAGAGCAAGGTAGATGTTCCGGAGTCGAACATCACGAAGAAGAAGATGGTCCGCAAGACCAAGAGCGGCGCTACGCAAACTCGGTACGCCCTGATTGGCCAGCACGACGGCATGACCCTGTACAAGTTCGTCAATCAGGAGACGTTCGAGAAGATGAACGTCAAAGAGGTCAAGTAGACCGCTTCGTTTCTGGTGGGCGGCGCCGGCTCGGCTGGTGCTGCCCGCCGCTATTTAGGCTGCCGTCTGCAGGCTTGGCGGCAGGAGTTCGAGGGTAAGGACACTCTTCTCTTTCGGCGCGAGGACGACGGCGCGCTCCATCACGTTCTCAAGTTCTCGTACGTTTCCCGGCCAGTGGTAGCGCTGAAGCGCGCGCTCCACGTCCCGATCCACGTCTTCAAGGCTCGCGCCGTTCTCCTGGGCGAACTTGGCGATGAAGTGTCGCGCAAGGGGCAGGATGTCCTCAGCCCGCTCGCGGAGGGGCGGAAGTTCGATATGCAGCACCTGCAGTCGGTAGAGCAAGTCCTCTCGGAAGATCCCTTCTTGGACGGCCTTCTGCAGGTCGCGGTTTGTGGCTGCAATGAGTCGCACGTCAACGTCAATCGGCACGGATGAGCCGAGCCGCTCGATCTGGCGTTCCTGCAGAACTCGCAACAGCTTCACCTGGATGGAGACGGGAATCTCGCCAATCTCGTCGAGGAAGAGCGTGCCGGTGTCTGCGACTTCGAACCGCCCGCGGCGAGACGTGTCTGCTCCGGTGAACGCTCCGCGCTCGTAGCCGAACAGTTCGCTTTCGAGGAGCGTCTCCGGCAGGGCGGCGCAGCTGACGGCAACAAATGGGTTCTCTGCGCGTGAACTGAGTTCGTGGATCGTCTTGGCGATGACTTCCTTGCCGGTGCCGCTCTCGCCGGTGATGAGGACTGTGGCGCGCGAATCCGCTACCTGTTGCACCAGGCGGAGGACCTCTTTCATCTTAGGTGACTCGGCGATCAGGTGCGTCGTCGCCCGCGCCCCGGTCGCGCGTGGCTTTGCGTCGCGTTTGATTCGCTTGGGCGTGAACTGGGCGACGATGCGCTTGAGGTTGTCGAGGTCGAACGGCTTCGTGATGTAGTCCGACGCTCCCGCTCGAATCGCCTCGACGGCTTGGGGGATCGTGCCGTACGCCGTCATGATGAGCACCGGCAGGTCCTCGCGTCGCTCCCGAATCTGGGCAAGCAGTTCGACGCCGGTCATGCCCGGCATCAGCACATCGGTGAGGACGAGATCGATGGTTTCGTCGTTCTGGATCACCTTGAGCGCGCCTGCGCCATCTTCGGCGGCGGTAACGCGGTAGTTCGCCCGCTCGAAGGCGGCCTTGAGAATCTTGCGGATGTTCTGCTCGTCGTCAACGACGAGGATGTGTCGCTTGCGCCTCACGCTCCAGCCCCCTTCGCGGCGAAGACGATTTGGAACTCTGCTCCCTTGCCTGGCTTGGTTCGAACGCGAATTGTCCCGCCGTGCGCCTCAACGACCTTGCGGACGTTGCAGAGGCCGAGCCCGGTTCCCTGGGGCTTGGTGGTGTAGAACGGCGTGAAGAGGCTTGCCACCTGCTCCTCGGCCATGCCCGTTCCGGTGTCGCGAACCGAGAGCCGGACGCCTTTGCCGGACTTGGCGGTTTGAATGGTCAAGGTGCCGCCGTCGGGCATCGCCTCGACGGCGTTTCTGAAGAGGTTTCTTAGGGCTTGCGTGAGTCGCACCGGGTCACCCTGAATTGTCGGCTTTCTGCGTCCCGCTTTGAAGTTCACGTCGACGCGAGCACGCTGGAACAGCGGCTGATCCAGGCGGAGGGCGCGCTCCACGAGGTCATTCAGGTCAATTGGCTCGAGCGCGACCTCGACCGGTCTTGCGAAGTCGAGAAACTGCTGGCACAGGTGGTCGAGCCCGTCCACCTCCTCCTCCACGACCGCCGCCCACTCGCGAGCGCGCGCGAGGCTGTTCTCATGCCGCATCATTTGCGCGGCTCCGCGAATGCTGGTGAGCGGGTTGCGCAACTCGTGGGCTATCGCGGCAGTCATCTGGCCAATCTCGGCGAGCCTACGCACGCGAGCCAACTCGCGCTCCTGCTCGAGGCGGGGCCCGAGGTTCTCGATGAGCAGAATCACGCCGCCCGAGAACGGCACGGCGTCCACAAGGCAAGGCGCGTCCTCGGCGCCGGGGAACTCGGCCGTGCGCCGCATGCCGTTGAGCGCAGACAGAATGCTTCCAGTGAGCGCCGAGCGAGCCGCATCGCCGAGCGCGCTCGCCACTCTTTCCCAGGTCGTGATGCGCTCGGCCTCGGCGATTCCAAGCAGAGCGCGTGCGCTTGCGTTCATCTCGCGAACCCTTCCGTGCGCATCGAGCGTGACGATGCCGATGGTGAGGCTCTGGAGAATCGCCTGGGTGCGCTTCGCCTGCTCCTTCTCTGCAGCCAGGGCGGCGGCGAGTTTGGTCAGGAGTCGCGCGTGGTTTAGACCCGCACCGACCGATTGCGACAACGCAGCGGCGACCGATCGCTCGGCTTCCGCAAACGGGCGGTCGCGGCGGGCATGCAACAACCCGACGACGCCGGCTCCAGGAACCGATAGGGGCGCCAGCAGGTTCTCGCCTAACGGGCCCTTCTCCGCCCACAGGCTCACGCCTTCGTGCAGGACGCGCTCCCCCAGCCCGGGCTCGCCCGCCCGAACAGAGCGGGGAACCTGCCAGGCAGTGGCGGTCGGCGCCGCGCCGGCGAGAACGAAGGAACCAGTTTCATCAGCGAGAAGGTAGAGTGCCGCGCTTTCGGCGTTGAGCACCTCGCGCCACGAGTTTGCAATATTGTTGTAGTAGTCCTCCGAGCGCTCGTGTGAGCCTCGAGCGACGAGGTCGAGAATGCGCGAGGGGGACGGCGGCGTGCTGCCCATCTTCCAGAGAGATTATCGGCAGCCGAGCGAGGAGCCTCGCCTAAAACGTCTGGTGCAAGCCGAAGTTATTCAGCAGTGCCGCGTCCAGGATGCCTGCGCCCTCGGGGATGATGAGTTCGTCGGCGTCGGGGACCTCGATGTGGGGCGCGCGGCTACTTCGGGAAAACACGACGTCGAAGTCCAGTCCGCTCCAGGGCAATCCGGCGAAGAAAGACTTGGCGCAGTCTGGGCGGTCGGCGCGCTCGGGCAGCACGTCTTCCCAGTCTTCGCCCTCTCTTTTGAGGGTAACTTCAAACCAGTCTCGCCCTGAATCGGGCAGGGTGATGGCGACGCCACGCACGTCCTTGGCTACGACGGGCGGCGTCGTGGCCGGTTGCCACAGGGCGAGCGCGCATAGGATTGAGGTCATCTGTGTGCTCCTTGGGCAAGGGTACCCTACTGGTTGGACGGTGTGGGGGCGGCGTTGTGTTACTGGGGTCCGTCTGATTGGGTAAGGTGTGTGCACTCCCAAGGAAGGAAGGACAAAAGAAATGCAAAGGATGCGTGCTCTCGTTTCGTTGTTTGGGCTATTCGCCCTGTTGTTTGCTGCGCCTTCGGTGGCGGCAGCCCAAGACCTGCCGGGCTTTGGCGTTCAGGTTCGGATTGGCTACTTCTGGCCCGCGAACAGTCGTGCTGCAGCGGGCAAATCCCAGTGGTTCACGGTCGGCACCGAGTTCAAGGTGTTGGATGACACGTTCATAAGCCGGAATCCCCTCATGCCGGGGCACTTCAGCTTCTCCGCGGACTTGATGGAGGGCGACGGATTCCGGAGCGTGCCGCTGCTGTTGAACTACAACCTGCGGGTCTCGGAGAACTTCACCGCGAGCGCGGGAGGCGGCGTGAGCTTCACGAGCCGGCCCGGTTTCGACGACAACGCCTCGTTTGCCTACCAGGCGTCGCTGGTGTACGACTGGGCGATCCAAGGGTTCCCGGTGCTGGTGCGGCTTGCTTGGAACGGCGTCGGAGCCGTGGACAAGGAGTTGGACGGCTTCTCGCTGAGCGCCGGCGTCAAGTTTTAGCGCCCGCATGCCCGTGTTTTGGCGGGGCAAGCGGTGAACCTACGGCGGCTCTGTGCGTATAGCCCTGCAAGGAGCCGCAGAGCGTGGAATCCACAGGTGCCCTGAGAATGACGCAGCACGAGGCGGGCAACGGTTTGAGCGACCAGTTGCTCATCGCCCGTTGCCAGGCGGACGACCTCAGCGCGTTTGACCTGCTGGTTGACCGATACCAGGCGCGGGTGTTCGGCTTCGCGCGCCGCATGGTCGGCGACGCCCAAGAGGCTGAGGATGTTGCCCAAGAGGTGTTCGTCCGTGCGTTTCGCAACATTCGGCGCTACGACGGACGGGCATCAGTCGCGGGCTGGCTTTTCAAGATTGCGACCAACCTGTGCATTGACCGACGTCGCCGCCGCTCGCGTCGTGTCGTCGAAGTACCGCTCGAACCGGATGCGGACATCGCGCACGGGCTAATCGCGCGAAGCGGTGACCCGCAGGAGGAGGCGGTCGCGAAGCAGATGCACGAGGTCGTGCAGTCCGCGCTGGCGACGCTCTCCGAGCGGCTGAGACCGGTGCTGCTGCTGCACGATGTGGAAGGGATGAGTTACGAAGAGATTGCGAACGCGCTGAACATTCCGGTGGGGACGGTGAAGTCCCGCCTGTTCCTCGCTCGCGAACGACTCCAGAGTGCGTTGTCGGCGTACCTGCAAGCAGGTGAGACGGATGAATAAGAAGGAACTTTTGGAAAGAATTGAACGGGACGAGCGGCTGTCGCTGGTCGAGCAGTCTGAGCTGGATGCCATGCTGTCGAAGGATGATGCCCAGCAGGATGTCGCCCGCCTGTTGGGGGGGCTTCCGAGCGAGGAGCCGAGCCTCGCGTGGCGCTCCCGATTGAACGAGCGGCTCCAGCGGGAGGCGTCGAAGCCGCTTCGAGGTTTCTCCTGGCTGCGCGCCGGATTCATCGCCTCGGCAACCGCGTGCATCCTGCTGGCGGCGACGGTCGTCTTCCAGGTCTCCCGCTCGGGCGCCGTGCCTTCGGTTTCCTCCGAATTGCTCGTGCGTTGGCACGAAGAGGCGGCGGCGTCCGTGGCGCTTCCGGCGGACGGTTCGAGCATGACCACGTTCGCCGTCGCCGAGCAGACGCCTCGCGAAGAGGACGAACTGGACGACCTGCTGTACGGTGGCTCGATGGAGGCGCTGTGAGGCTCGCTCTTCTGCTCGCTTCCCTGCTCGGCTTGGCTGCCGTTGCGTCGGCTCAGCCCGACGCTGCCACGCTGGATCGGCTGGAGCAGATCCTCCAGCGGCAGCAACAGATCCGGTTCACCGGCACGCGCGTCGTGTACCTGCGCGTAAACGGGGTGATGAAGACCGTTACCGAGTTGGTGATTCGTGACGGCATGAGGTCGCGCACCGAGTTTCCGAACGACAAGGTACGCAAGGGAATGGTCATCATCGAGGACGGGCGGCATCGCCTCGAGTACATCCCGCAACTCAACGAACTGCGTCGCGGGCCATCCAGCCGGGATCAGACGCTGCAGCAGCTTAGGCGCATGATCCAGGCTGCGCGAAACGGACAGATTCGTTTTCGAACCTTCGATGGGGGTACCGTCGCCGACCGCCCCACCGTCGCCTTCGAGGTTTCCGACGCAGCGGGAAACGTTGCACGCCGCCTTTGGTTCGACCGAGCGACGGGACTGCTCCTTAAGTCGCAGTTGTTCGGGCGCGGTGGCGCGATGATGGGCGGCTTCGAGTTCCGACGCGTGGCGTTCAACGTGGACGTTGATGCAGCTCAGTTCTCCTTCGAGAGGCGGGGCGTTCGCGTGGTGGACGAGGTGTTTGGCGTTGATGTCCCGTGGGCGTTGCGCCCGACCTGGTTGCCTGACGGCTTTGAGCCCACCGGCGAAGGGATGCGCTCGGTTGCTGGGAGGCCGGTCGCGCTTCTGCATTTCAGCGACGGTGCACGACACATCACCATCTTCCAGTCGCCCGAGGCTCGGCTGGGCGAGGAGCCGCTTCATCACGACAACGTCCAACTCGTCTCGCGTCGGGTCGGCCGGGTCTGGGCTGCGGCTGTTGGGAATGTATCTGAAGAAGTCTTGAGCCGAATCCTGAACTCTTTGACGGGGAGTTCGGAAGCCGGCGGCACACTTTGAGGCTCTGCGGCGTTCCATAATAGAGGAATCAAGATGTCCGACCGCAAAGCAGGCGGGGGCAAGCCCCGCCCACGTTGGGTTCGCGTTCTGAAGCGGACCTCGGCTGTGGTCGCCGTGCTTCTCCTGATGGGGTTTGTCGGCGGCGCCGTGTACACGTGGGTGGCGTTCCAGTCGCTGAAGGATCGGGTCACCCAACTCTCGCGCATCGAGAAGATCCTGATGCGCGAGCCGACGCAGATCATCTCCGCCGATGGGGTGGTGCTCTATCGGATGACCACCGAGCACCGCGAGTGGGTGGAGTTCCCTGAGATTCCGAAAGTGGTGATCGACGCCACCGTCGCCGCGGAGGACGAGCGCTTCTGGTCTCACCCGGGCGTTGACGGGATGGCCGTTGTGCGCGCCTTGTGGGTGAACCTCACGAGCGGTCGCGTGCGCCAGGGCGGCAGCACGATTACGCAGCAGGTCGCTAAGCGGTTGCTGACCGGCGGCGAGCGAACCCTTCGCCGTAAGGTGGAGGACGCGTGCCTTGCGCTTCAGATCGAGAGGCAGTTGACGAAGGAGCAGATCCTCACGATCTATCTCAACGAGGTGTTTTACGGCTCCGGCGCATACGGCATCAAGGCTGCGGCGAAGGTGTACTTCGGCAAGGAGTTGAAGGACTTGACGGCGGGCGAAGCGGCGTTGCTGGCGCGGCTACCCCGTCGGCCTTCGAGCGAGAATCCGTTCGTCAATCCGAAGGTCGCGGTGGAGAACCGCAACATCGTGCTCGAAATCATGCGTGACAAGGAGTGGATTGACTCGACGGCGTACGCAAAGGCGAAGGACGAGCCGCTCAAGGTGAACGAGGACCAGCAGCAAGTGCACATTGGGATCATGCGGGCGCCGTACTTCGTTACCTACGTGCTTGAGGAGATGCGCAGCGAGTTCCCCAACGAAGACTTCGCTCGCGGCGGCTACAAGATTTACACCACGCTGAACACAAAGGCTCAGGAAGCGGCAGAGGAGGCGGTACGCGAGGCGGTCGCAAAGAACAAGTCGCGGCGGGTTACTGAGGCTGCGATGGTAGTAACCGACCTCAGCGGGCGCGTGCTCGCGATGGTGGGCGGCACCGACTTCAAACGCTCACAGTACAACATCATTACGCAGGGGCGGAGGCAGCCGGGCTCGGCGTTCAAGCCGTTCGTTTACGCGGCAGCGCTTGAGACGGGCAAGATCAAACCGAACTCGTCCATCTCGAACGAGCCTTTCGTGTGGCGCAACCCGGCATCCGGCGAGGTGTGGCGACCCAAGGGCGGCGGCACCGGCGGCACGGTGAGCGTGCAATCGGCGCTGACACGCTCAATCAACGTGCCCGCGGTGCATGTTGGGATGATGGTCGGGCCACAGGTGGTTGCGAACTTCTCGCGACAGGTGTTCGGCATTCAGTCGCCGCTTTATCCGGGACCTGCACTGGCGCTCGGCTCGAGTGCGGTTAGCCCGCTGGAGATGGCTGAGGCGTACAGCGTCTTCGCGACCGGCGGCGACCGCGTGAAGCCGTACGGAATCACGAAGGTCGTCGGGCCGGGCGGCGTAACGTTGCGTGAATACAAGCCGCGCATCATCGGCAACGTATTGAGTGAGGACAACGCAAAGGTGATGAACGATATCCTCCACCATGTCGTCAGCGGCGGGACGGGCTCTCGTGCGCGCTCCGTGGTGAACGCCGCCGGCAAAACGGGAACCACGAGCGACCACAAGGACGCTTGGTTCTGCGGATATACGACGAAGGTCATCGCCATCGCTTGGGTTGCGAACGCAACGTATGACCCGGAGCGAAATCCGCCGTGGATGTACGGTGAGATGCGCGGCGTGTTCGGCGGAGAGGTAACCGCGCCGATGTGGGCTGCCGCCGTCAAGCCGATTCAACAACTGTTGCGCGAAGAGGCGACCGGATACCGGCCGAAGTCATACGGCGGAGGCGCGGTGCCGGACGAGATCTCGGTGAGCATCTGCGTGGAGACGGGCGACCGCGCGGTGAAAGCGTGTCCTCGAAAGGAGACGCGGATGATGCCGAAGGAGGAAGCCGCCGAGCTGCCGTCGTGCGGCTCGCACGGCGACCTGTCCGAGGAGCCTCCGCCGGCTCAACTGGAGGGCGGGTCAGAAACCGCGCCTCCTCCGGCGAACGGAGGGGGCACCCCGCCCACGCGCACCGCGACCGGAACCGTAGAGATCACGATTTGCGTGCAGAGCGGCGGTCGGGCGACAACGTATTGTCCCCAGAAGCGGCGCCAGCGATTCCCGATTGGTGAAGAGCCGATCGCGCCGTGCACGACACACCAGCCATGAACGCCCGTGGCGCGCCGACGGCGGATCGAGCAAAGCCTCAGTTGCCAACGAAAGCGCTGCTCGTGCCGTTGGCTGTTATGCTTGGGCTTCTTGCGATCGTTCTTCGGCTTTGGTATCTGCAGGTAGTCCGGGGTGAGGAGTTGAGTCGCATCGCCGTTGAGAAGCGAACGGTGCGCGTCGCCGTTCCTCCTCCTCGCGGCAAGTTGCTGGCGCGAGACGGCACAGTCATCGCGGGCTTGAGCGCGAGCCTCGTGGTGATGGTAACGCCCGCGGCGATTCAGGATGACCTCGGGGCGATTCGCCGCCTCAGTTCCCTGCTAAAGTTGGAACCCGCGGAGTTGCAAGAGATGATCCGCGAGCACGAGTACCGCAAGTTTCTTCCGTTCGTCGCGAAGGTTGGCTTGACCACAGAGGAGGCGATTCGCATCGAGGAGCAGGGGGCGTTCCTGCCGGGTGTGTTTGTGAGGAGCGAGCCGCTTCGCAAGTACCCGTTTGGCAACGCGTTCGCGCATGTGCTGGGGCATGTTCGTCAGCCGACGAAGGAGGACATCGAGCGGCTCGCCTCGCTGGAGAACCTGCCGAGTTTCGTAGGGCAAACGGGCGTCGAGCGTACTTACGATGTTCCGCTCATCGGCAAGTGTGGTCACGACTCGGTTTCGGTGGACGTGCGCATGCGACCAACGTCCCCACCGGTGTCGGAGCCGCCGATACCAGGCGAGGACTTGGAGACGACGCTCGACGTGCGAGTGCAACTTGCGGCGTTTGAGGCGCTTGCGGGGCGGAAGGGGGCGGTTGTTGCGCTCGACCCTCGCGACGGCTCGGTGCTCTGCCTTGTGAGCAGCCCAGCATACAATCCGAACGTGTTTTTGGGCAGGCTGTCCCCTTCGCTGTGGTCGCAATTGAACAACGACGCGCGCCCGCTTTTCAACCGAGCGGTGGCGGGCGCCTACAGTCCTGGTTCAACGTTCAAGGTTGCCACTCTCATCTCGGCGATACGAAGCGGGATAGTCAGCCCGGCGACGACTTTTGTGTGCAGCGGCTCGACGCGCATCGGCAACCGAACGGTTCGCTGTCTTGGAACCCACGGGCGGATTACGTTTCAGACAGCGATTGAGAAGTCTTGCAACGTGTTCTTCGCCGAGTTAGGCTCTCGACTGAATCGCGAGCAGGTCGTCGGAGTCGCCGGCGAGTTCGGTCTCGGTTCGCCGACCGGCGTGGACATTCCTGGTGAGGTCGGCGCGCTGCTGCCCACCGACGAGTGGCTCGAACGGAAGGGCGAGCGGTGGTACCAGGGCGATACGGTGAATCTCGCAATCGGGCAAGGGTACATCAACGCTACTCCGATACAGATGGCGAACTATGCGGCGCTCATCGCGAACCGCGGCGTGGCATACGAGCCTCATGTAGCGAGGCGGCGCGGCGAGCGCGTCGAAGTTGACCGCGTGGCGCTCGACTCGATGTGGTGGGATCGGATCGTGCGTTCAATGGTGCAAGTGGTCGAATCGGGAACGGGAGTTCGCTCGCGCATCGAAGGTGTGCGCGTGGCGGGCAAGACCGGCAGCGCGCAAACGGGTGGCGGACGAAAGCCGCATGGCTGGTTCATAGCGTTCGCGCCTGCAGACAATCCGACGATAGCTCTCGCGGTGGTCGTTGAGAACTCGGATGAAGGCGGTCGCGTTGCGGCGCCGATTGCGAAGAGCGTGCTTGAGGCGTACTTTACAAGCCGCCGAAGCCCAAGCGGAGACGCTCCCAACTCAGGTCGCTAACCTCCTTTCGCAGGTTGTTCGCTCGTTCTGCTTGGCCGAGCGCTTCGTACACATTGGCGAGGCGATATCCGACCAGTTCCATCTGCTCGACGCTCGCTCGGGCATCGACGAGGGATTCTCCGGCAAGCGGGAGTTGCGCGACCACTTCGATGTAGGCGAGCAACTCGTCCGGCTGAAGCCGAAGCGCGCTTGCAACGTCGGCAAGGAGCGGCGCGCGCCCTGTCGCCTGTTCAAGTTCGATGCGCTTGGCGACCACATCGTCCAGCCCGGTTTGGCGGAGCAACTCCGGCACGGTCGAGCGACGATAAGCGCGGAGCAGTTGGTAGGCTCCTTCGAGTTGTCCAGCCTCGGCTTGCCGGTCGCCGCGTTCGAGGGCGAGGTCAGCGAGGAAGATTCGCGCCTCGACAGTGCTCAGTTCGACAAGCCATGGAAGCGAGCGAAGCGTGAAGAACAGCGTGCTCTCCATTCGCACCATGTTCTCAGCGACGTCAATCGCCTCGTCGAATTGTCCCGCATCGCGGAGGATCCCCAGTTTGAGGGCGCGCCACTTGGGGTTCGCAGGTTCGGCGTCGATCGCAGATTGGGCTGCGCTCAGCGCCGCGTCGGTGTTGGCGAGCAGGTGGCGGATCCTTGCGACTTCAGCCCAGCGGCTCGGCGTCGGCGAAAGCAGCACCGCGCTCTGCCAGCAGGCGGCTGCGCCGTCGAGGTTATTGCTCACACGGAGGAACTGCCCTCGCGCTTCGTACGGGGCCGGGTCTGCGAAGGCGGTTTTCTCTGCGCGAGAGACGAGGTCGAAACCTTCGTGCTGCGCCGAGGGGAAGCGCTCCCGCGCGAGCGAGACGTAGTACGCGCTGAGGAACGCGACGAAGAGGTACCCGGCCGCACCTGCCGCGGGCAAGGTATGTGCTATAGCACGGCTGTTGAGCGGCGCCTTTTCCGGCTGTGCGCCGTCGGCGGAGAGCAGGAGCGCGATCGCGACGACGGTGAAGAACACAAGGCCGTAGCCAAAGACGCTGAACGTCGAGTCCACCGCCGCGTTCGCGCCCGCCGCGAGCACCGCGCCGACGCAGCCGGCGCGAAGGAGAGCGCGCTCCGATGCTTCGCCTGCATGACGCCGCCCGACGCAAACCAGGAACACAACTCCGAACGCAAGGAACAGCAACAGCGCCGGGACGCCGGCTTCCGCCGCGAGTTGCAGGTACGAGTTGTGCGCCAGCGCCGGCGCCTGCACTTGTGAGAAGCGCTTGAACTCCGGTGAGTAAGTTCCAATGCCGAAGCCGAAGATCGGCTTCTCCGAGATCATGTCGACGGTGTCCGTCCACACTTGGCGACGAAACGCAACGGACTGCTCCGCCTCCTCACCCGCAGCGAGCAGCCTGGTTGCCGTAGCGCCGGGCTGAGGGGCGGTTAGGGACTTCAATCCCGTAACGCCAACAGCGAGCGCTGCGGTTACAGCCACGGCTACAGCAAGTGGAACCAATCTCGTGCGCGTTCCCGCCAGCGCGGCTGCTACGATGAACCCGGCGACGCCTATCACCGCCGATAGCAACCCACCCTTCGAAGCAGTCAGGAACAGGGCAACGCCGACGACCGCCACGCCGAGCAGCGCAAGCGCTTTCGTGGCGGACTCGCGGGCTACCACCGTGAGCGCGAGAGCGGGCGGCAGCACCAGCGCGAACAGAGAGGCGGAAGCATTCGGGTTGTGCCAGCCGGCAAAGATGCGCCATCCCTGAGCCGTTCCGGGGGAGAGGTACTCCTGGACCCCCGACAGAGCGACGGCTGCTGCGCCGCCGACTACGACGCCGAGGCCGACTGCAGGGAGCTTTGTACGTCCCAGCGTTGACAGAACAACCTGAACCACAACGAGGTACAGCGTCCAGCGGGAGAGTTCGAGAAGGGAGAGGTGCCAGTGTTGGGTCTGCGTTAGGCTCACGCCGATCCAGACCCAAAGCAGGAACAGCGGAACGAACAGAGCGCGGGAGGGCACGAGCATCACCGACCTCGGCAACACCGCGAGCGCCATCGCCAGCAGAAGCAGACCTGCGACGAAAGCCTGCGCCGCCCAGGGATGCATGCGCTCAACGAGCGCCTCGGCGAAGAGGTTGCCGGTGGGCGCAGAGCCGAGCGGCAGTCGTCCGCACGCCCACTCTGCGACGAAGACCGCTGCGAAGAGTAGCCCGGCAGCCGCGTTTCTCATCATCTCTTCACCGCCCTTGCGACGGCATCCCATGCGTTCTTCACGAGGAAGGTAGATGCACGCAGCCACACGAAGAGAAACGCAGCCAGCCAGTACATCGGTTGCAGCGGAAGCGGCGCATTGCGAAGGTGGTGCTTCGCGTAGTAGAGCAGCATGCTCTTGTGGAACTGGCGGATCATGCGGTTGGCAACTCGGTCGGTGCTTGCCCCGATGACGTGTGTGACGACTGCATCCGGCACGTAGACAACGCGGTAGCCCGCATCGTGAACGCGCTTGCAGAGGTCCACGTCTTCCAAATACATGAAGAACCTCTCGTCGAAGCCACCGATCTCGCGATAGACATTGGCGCGGAGGCAGAGCGCGGCGCCGCTGACCCAATCTACGTCTCGCGGCTCACGATGGTCCCAGTCCTGCATCAGATACTCGCGGGCAAAACGATTGTTGGGGAACAGCTTGCCAAGCGGCGTGTTGCGAAACAGCGCGGCAGCAGGCGTGGGAAAGCGCCGGCAGCTGTACTGCAGAGAGCCATCCGGGTTGAGGAGTTTCGGCGCGGCGATGCCGACGTCCTCGCGCTCTCGAAGGTAGGCGACGAGGCGTGCGAAGCATGACGGATGAACGACGGCGTCCGAGTTGAGCGGCATCAGGAACTCGCCGGAGGCGGCGGCGAAGCCCTGGTTGTGGCCCGCGCCGAAGCCGCGGTTCTGGTCGTTACGAATCAGCCGCACGCTCGGGTACTTCTGCTCCACCATCTCCGCGCTGCCGTCCTCGCTGGCGTTGTCGATCACGATGACCTCAACCGCTATGCCGTCAGCCTGCGCAAGAACGGACTCGATGCACCGATCCAAGTAGTCGCGCGTGTTCCATGAGCAGATGGTAACGCTAAGGTCGGTACCCGGCATGCACCCCTCCTGCTCGTAAGAACGCGGCAGCGAGCACCACAAGGCGGAACAGCCAGATCAGGGGGAGGTTCCACCAGTGCGCGTACCACTTATCGTAGAACCGCAACAGGCTGCGGTGCGATTCCCAGATCATGCTCTTGCGAACCTGTCGCGTGCCGGCTCCTCCGTGATGAACGACGCGCACGTCGGGGTGATAATACACCTTCCATCCGGCGTTGCGCACGCGAAGGCACCAGTCAACGTCGTTGAAGAAGATGGGAAACGCTTCGTCGAGAAGTCCGACTTGGTCCAACACCTCGCGACGGGTGAGCAAGAACGTCCCCATAGGCTGCTCAACCTCGGCAGGCGCGTCATAGTCGAAGAAGCGGTAGCGATACCTGCCGAAGAAGCGACTGCGCGGGAACAGGCGGGCGACACCAAACAGGTCGAACAGCACGGGAAGAGGCCGCGGAAAACTTCTCAGAGAGGACTGCGTGCTGCCGTCGGGGTTGAGCAGGCGCGCGGCAAAAGCGCCGACGCTCGGCATCGAGCGCAGGATGTCGACGGCGCGTTGGAGGCTGTCGTCAATGAACTCGGTGTCGGGGTTGAGAAGAAGGATGAACTCCCCCGTTGCTGCTCGGATGCCGATGTTGTTTCCTTCGGCGTAGCCTCGGTTCTCGCTTTGGACGAGGAGACGCACCTGCGGGAAGCGGTCGCGGACCATGTCGGCGGAGCCGTCGCTGCTTGCGTTGTCCACGACGATGACCTCGTAGGATTCAGCGGGGGCGTGCCGCTGCAAGGACCTTAGGCACTTTTCGAGGAGCGCCTTCGTATTCCAATTGACGATCACGATGCTCAACATGCCCTTCGGCGGCTTCGGCTATGTTAGCGTATGCCGTCGGTGGCGCATCGGACGGGGGAAATTCGCCCGAAAATGGCGGTTTTTGCCGAATCCTTGACAATTTACTCGAGGTTTCGGCCCCGGGGGTTGCGTTTTGATGGGGTGATGGGGTAACGTTCGTCAGTTCCGCTTGGGATGGGATGCCCCGGAAGGTTGCCTCGGGCGGAGAGGAGCAAACACGGTTATGAACAGACTTGGATTGCTGGTGGCAGTTCTCTTTGTGGCTGCCACGGCATTTGCACAAGCGACGTACACTGTCAAGTCGGGCGATACCCTCGAGAAGATTGCGAATCGTTTCAACTGCAAGGTTGACGCACTCGCCCGCAAGAACGGCATCACAGACGCGAAGAAACTTCAAATCGGCCAAGTGTTGCGCCTGCCTACCGACCCGAGTTCCTACAAGGACGGCAAGGTGCCACAGAGCGTTAAGCCGAACGCCAAGCAGGCTTCAACGAACGGCTCGACGAAGACCGCGACTATCTCCAGAGACAAGGTGAACGTTCGCCAAAAGCCGACGACATCGAGCAAGTCGCTCGTGCAAGTCGACAAGGGGCGCACAGCCACCGTGCTCGGCGAAGAGTCGGGTTGGTACAAGTTGAAGTTCCCCGGCGGGACGGTCGGCTACGTTCGCAAGGACATGGTAACGCTGTCGGCTCCTGCGAAGGCGGCGGCGAAGCAGGCGAGCCAAACGGCGAGCGCCGAGCCGGCGGTGGGAACGGGCAGCACCGTGACCATCACGGCGGAAGGCGTCATCCTGCGGGCGGGCCCATCGACGAGGCAGCCGGTCGTGGCTAAGTTGCGCAAGGGCGTTGAGGCGCAGGTGATTGGTCGGCACGGGCAGTGGCTGAAAGTAACTTTCCCGGGCGGAGCAACCGGCTTCGTGCACGGCAGTTTAACCTCAGCGAAGGAGAGCATCGCAGCGTCCGCGCCGACTGGAGCCGACCGGAGCGAGTTGATTACCACTGCACGGCGATACCTCGGAGTTCGTTACGTTTACGGCGGCGAAACCTCGCGCGGATTCGATTGCTCAGGCTTTGTGTACTTCCTGTACCGCTCGGTCGAGGGCATCACGTTGCCGCGCACCTCAACGGCGCAGGCTTCTGCGGGTGTTCCGGTGAAGAAAGAAGACTTGCAACCGGGCGACTTGGTGTTCTTCCGAACCGGTCGGAGCGTGCGCATCAACCACTCGGGCATATACATCGGCGACGGCAACTTCATCCACGCGAGCAGCGGCGGGGGCCAGGTGCGGATTGACTCCTTGACAGAAGGCTACTACTCTGCGCGGTTTGTCACCGCGCGACGGGTAGACAAGAAGTAGCCGCTTCGGGGTATACTACGGCTCGCGCCCCGGTCGTCTAGCGGTTAGGACATCGCCCTTTCACGGCGAAGGTCGCGGGTTCGAATCCCGTCCGGGGTACCAACCTGTTCTTCAACCCAGCAGCCGCGCAAGCGTCGGTCGGATTTCAACGTCCTCGAACTCAAAGCCGCGCTCCTGAGCGCGCTTCGGAACGACGCGCTGGCTGGCGAGAAGGCCCTCGTCCGCCATCTCCCCCAGTAGCAGGCGCAACACGAACGCCGGTGCGCGAAGGAACACCGGGCGGCGGAGCGCAGCACCGAGCGCAAGGGAGAACTCTCGGTTTCGCACGGGGTTGGGTGACGCCACGTTCACCGGTCCAACCCATCGCTCCTCCTCGACGCAAGCGACGGCGAGCCGCACCCAGTCGCGAAGGCTAACCCACGGAAAGAACTGCTTCCCCGAGCCGAGCACCGCGCCGAGGCCGAAGCGGAACGGACGCGCCATCACCTCCAGCGCCCCGCCCTGCTCGGAGAGCACGACCGCCGTACGGAGAAGTGCGACGCGCACGCCGGAGCGCTCGGCTTCGAGCGCGGCGGACTCCCACTCGACGCCTACCCGAGCCAGGAAGCCCTCTCCGGGGGGCGACTCTTCGGTGAGCACCTCATCCCCTTGGTCGCCGTAGTAACCCACAGCCGAAGCGCAGACGAACGCTTTGGGTGGGGTGGGGGCACGCGTGATCTGCTGGGCGAGCGCCTTTGTGGAGAGCACGCGGCTATCGCGGATTCGGCGCTTCTTCTCCTCTGTCCAGCGACCGGCGACGCTCTCGCCGGCGAGGTGGACGAGCGCATCGAACTCGCGGAAGGCGTCGAGGCTCTCGAAGCCGTCCTGCGGCGACCAGGGCAACGCGCTCTTCGCGCGCGAGCGAGAGAGGGGCAGGACCTGATAACCCCTTGCCTCGAGGGCTTCGGCGAGCGCTCCGCCGAGCAAGCCCGTCGCGCCGGTTATCGCGACGCGCATCTACTCACCGATGATGACTCTGTCCTTACCGTCGAACTTCGGCGAGAAGACGGACACTGCGACCACATCGTCGCCATGAGGGGTGAAAGCGTGGGGCGTGCCCTGGGGAATGAACATCAGGTCTCCGGGGCGCACGGTACGCTCCTGGTCCCCCAACCGCATCGTTCCCGTGCCGCGCACGATGACGACGGTCTCGTCGTGCTTGGCGGGTAGTGGGCGGGGACGGGGGAAGACGTGTTGATCAGGTTCACCGTGGCGTTCGCGCCTTCGGCGAAGAGGTGGGCGCCCTTGTCGGGGTGCTCCTTCTTGAGCGCGTCGGCGACGCCGGTCGCGGAGTCGAGTCGGGGCGCGGGGTCGTCTCCGCAGAGCGCTACGGCGGCGACCAAGAGGGCGAGGGGCAGGAAAAGCCGCTTCATGCCTGGATTATGCCCCGACTGGGAAATTGCGGGGAACCGACCGCACGGACTCTCCGTCATACGAATCGGAATGCGGGGCATTCAGGAGACGTTCGGGGCTCAAGGTTTCTACCTTGCCAAGCGAGTTTACGACGGGGACTTGCTCGCCGGGATGACGACCGACTTCGACCGCATAGTGGCGCAGCTCATCACGTCGGGCGAGGATGTCAACGCTCGGTGGAACCGCGCCGAGCCGGGCACGACGGTTGTTCATACCCACAACGTGCAGCAATACTCCGGTGTGTGGCTGCGCGCCCTGCTGCACGAGCCGTTCCTCGACGTGGCGCGTGAGATTCTCGGGCCGGACATCGTGCTGCATCACACGAAGCTGTTCCTGAAGTTCGCGGAGGAGGGAGCATCGTTCCCGATGCACCAAGACTGGAGCTACTTCCCGACGGAGCAGGACACGATGATCGCGGCAGTTATTCATTTGACCGAGGCGACCGACGAGATGGGCTGCATCCGCGTGTACCGGGGTTCCCACAAGCGCGGGCGCATCGCGAACTCCTCCGGTAACACGGACAGCGACGAGATGCGCGAGTTCCCGATGGACGGCGCAACCGTTGTCGAGGCGGAGGCGGGCGACGTGCTGTTCTTCCACTACTGCCTGGTGCACGGATCGCCGCCAAACCGTTCCAGCAAGGCGCGCAAGACCGTGCTGGTTCAGATGCACGCGGGGCACGACCGCTTGGAGGGCGACGGCAATGCACACCCGTACGAGGGGCTTGTGCTCTGCGGTTGGAACGCGTTTGCGACGCGTGCGTGGGCGAATCGAAGCAAAGCCTGACGGGAACTACTCGCCGTCGAGGGCAACGACCTCGCCGGACGCCATGTCAAGCACCGCCGGCACGCACCGGCACTCACCCGCGCGCGTGGCGAAGCGCAAGGGCGGACACAGCGAGACGAGGCGATCCGCCGTGAGCCGCGCGTTCTCGCGCACCAGTTCCTCGACGGTGGGGCTACCGATCTTTCGACGCGCCGAGTTGAGCGCCGGGCCTATGTGCGTGCTGACCCACGACGAGGAGTACCCCTTCTCAAGCGCCGCCGAGACGGCAAGGCAGCCCGAATGTCCGAGCACGACGACCAGCGGCACGTTGAAGTGCCCTACAGCCAGGTCAATCGCCCACTGGACGCTCTCGGCGGCGACGTTCCCCGGAACCCTGGCGACGAAGAGCGCCCCGAGCGGCTGGTCGAAGATGACCTCCGGGGCGACGCGGCTGTCGGAGCAGGCGACCACGGCGGCGATTGGCGCCTGTTTCTCGGCGAGCGCACTCCGAATCTCAGCGGAGTAGGCGCGCGTTACAGGCTCGCCGGCGACGTACCTTTGGTTTCCCTCGAGCAGTTCGAGTAGCGCCTCGCGGGGTGTTGGGCGGTCCATTGTTCTTGATTCTGACCGATTCACGACCCGGGAAGCGGGCCATGCATAAGAGGTGTTCGCGAGACGCTCATGCTTCCTGGGGCGTGTTGAGGGGGCGAGCGCTCGCTTGGTTGGGCGGCAGCCGTTGTATAATCTGCGACATGCCTGTGGAGCCGCAGAGGACAAAGAATCATCGAGAGTTGGGCTTGAGCGATGCCGAGTACGTAGCGATCGAGCGTGGCCTGGGCCGAGAGCCGTCGGCGACCGAGTTGGGCATGTTCGCTGTTCTCTGGAGCGAGCACTGCAGTTACAAATCCAGCCGGAACGTGTTGAAGTTCTTCTCGCGCTACCGCGAGAGCGTCGAGGGCGCGGGCCTGGAGAACGCCGGAGTGGTGGATATCGGCGGCGGTTGGGGAGTCGCGTTCAAGATCGAAAGCCACAACCACCCGAGCGCGGTCGAGCCGTACCAAGGCGCGGCGACGGGCGTGGGCGGCATCATCCGCGACGTCCTTACGATGGGCGCACGGCCGATCGCATGCCTCGACTCGCTACGCTTCGGCGACCCCGGGGCGAGCGCGCTCGATCGGCGGCTCTTCGACGGCGTGGTGCGCGGCATCGGCGGGTACGGCAACTGCATCGGCGTGCCGACGGTCGCCGGGGACATCCAGTTTCACGCGCGGTACTCGGGGAATCCGCTGGTCAACGCGATGTGCGTGGGCATCGTGCGGATGGACCGCATTGCGACCGCGTCTGCTGACGCCGTGGGCGCTGTCGTGGTGTATCTCGGCAGCGCGACTGGGCGCGATGGGATTCACGGAGCGTCCTTCGCAAGCGAGGTGCTGGGCGAGGACAGCGAGAGCAAGCGCCCCAACGTGCAGATCGGCGACCCGTTCGCGGGCAAGTTGCTCATCGAGGCAACGCTCGAAGCGCTCGAAACGGGTGCGATTCTTGCGATTCAAGACATGGGCGCCGCCGGTCTTACCTGCAGCACGTGCGAGATGAGCGCGAAGGGCGGAAGCGGGATGGAGATTGACCTCGACGCCGTACCGCTCCGCGACGCAACGATGCGAGCCGACGAGATCATGCTGAGCGAGACGCAGGAGAGAATGCTTGCCGTAGTCGAGCCGGGTCGCGAGGGCGAGGTCATGGCTGTTTTTGAGAAGTGGGGCTTGCCCGCTGCGGTCATCGGGCGCGTGACGGACTCCGGACGCGTGGTCGTGCGGCATAGGGGCGAGGTGGTGGCCGACGTTCCGGCGGGGTTCATCGCGGACGGTTGTCCGGTGGTTGACCTGCCGGTGAAGGAGCCGGAGAGCGTGGCTGAGGCGCGCGCGTTCTGTCCTCAAGATGTTCCGATCCCGCAGGACTTGGGTAGCGCGCTGCTCTCGCTGCTGGGCTCTCCGAACATCGCGAGCCGACGGTGGGTTTATGGGCAGTACGACTATACGGTTCAGACTCGGACGGCTGTATTACCCGGGGTTGGAGACGCCGCCGTGCTGGCGCTACGCGAGGCGCCTTCGTCGCTGGCGATGAAGACGGACGGCAACGGCCGATGGACGTTTGCCGACCCATACGTGGGCGGCCAGTTGGCGCTGCTCGAGGCGGCGCGAAACGTCGCCTGCACCGGTGCGCGGCCGATTGGAGCGACGAACTGCCTGAACTTCGGCGACCCCAACCGCCCGGAGGTGTTCTTCCAGTTCCGCGAGGCGGTGCGCGGGCTTGCGGACGCTGCGGAGGCGTTGGAGATTCCGGTCTTGAGCGGCAACGTGAGCTTCTACAATGAGACGTCGCTCGGCGAGGTGTTGCCGACGCCGGTCGTGGGCGTTGTGGGCGTGCTGGGTGAGGGGGTTAAGCCGCTGGGCATGGGGTTCCCGCAGAGCCGCGGCTACATCTATTTGATTTCGGGTCACTGGACAATGCGGCACGAGTCCATCGGTGCGAGCGAGTACCTCGCGACGGTTCACGGAATCGAGGCAGGCCAGCCGGAAGCGCCGGACCTCACGAGCGAGAAGTCGCTGCTGCGCTTCATGGAGAAAGCTGCGAGCGAAGAACTGGCGGACTGCGCGCACGATGTGTCGGAGGGTGGCCTCGCCGTGGCGATCGCGGAGATGTGCATCGCGGGCGGCGTCGGCGCGCACGTGCTCCTCGACTCGGAAGAGCACTACCTGAAGCACATCCTCGGGCCTGTGCTGCACAACATGACCGCGCAAGGCGCAGCCCCGAGCGAGGCGATCTATCGCTCGCTCCTCGACGAGGAGAGGCAGCACGACCCGTGGGCGTTCAGCGAGCGGGTTGATTCGCACCTGTTTGGCGAGACGCCGTCGCGGGTTGTGCTTGGAATCTCAGCCGAGAAGTGTGCGGGCGGCGCACTCGAGCGAATGATCGAGATCGCGTCCGAGCTGGGTCTGTACCTCAACTGCATCGGCTCCTTTGACATTGCGCATCGGCACCTGCAGTTCCTTCGCCCAGGCGAGAGCCTGTTCCGCGTAACATTGGAGGATGCCACGCAGGCGTACGAGCGGTGTTTGCCGGTGGCGATGGGTGAGGAATGACGTCGGGTGGACGTATGAAGGGTGACCATGGCGGTTGTGTTTGAGCAAAGCGTTGACGTGATGGCGGAGCAGGCGGAGGCGCTGAACGCCGTGGGCAACCTAATGGAGCGCGGTCACTACCTGCCTTCGAGCGCCATCGCGATTCGAGAACTCGCGCCAAAGCCCTACAGCGAGTCGGACGCCTTCCTACCCGGCCAGCGGGTCTCGCTGCTGGTGGATGGAGAGACGCGAGAGCACGAGGTTGTCGCGGTTCAGATGTGGCACGAGGCGGAGGCGGGCGTGCGCGAGGTCGTGCGTAGCAGCACAGCAGGGGAGACGCTCGAATGGCGGCTCTCGGAATTGATTCCCGGCACTGTGCGGGTAACCCTCACGTACCACGCCGAGGTGAACCCATTTGCCCGCATGGCGATGGCGCGAGGCGTGAAGCGGTTCTGGGGCGAGGCGCTCGAACGCTTGCGCGTGCACCTCGAAGACAAGAAGACCTTCTCAGGCCCGCGAACGTGGGCGCCGAAGCCGACCGACCAGCTTTAGTGCTCGGGCTGCTTT
>Ga0209172_10003863_pt1 | contig 21647 bp, 20 predicted proteins | sample LarsenN4metaG_FD_184113 | JGI IMG/M metagenome (GOLD analysis project Ga0209172, IMG submission 184113) | Hot spring sediment bacterial and archeal communities from British Columbia, Canada, to study Microbial Dark Matter (Phase II) - Larsen... ... | reverse complement strand
GGCGCTTTCCAGATACCCATGCGGACCCGCCGGATATTCGAGCCCGCGCTGTCGGCGGAGGAGCTGCGCGGTTTCTCGCGCACGGTGGCCGAAATCGAGTGGCTGCTGCTCATCCTCGTCCTGCTCTACCAGATCGTGCTGGCGCCCGACGAGGTCGTCGCGGCGGCCCTTTCGATGGCGATGTTCTTCTTCGCCGCCTTCGTGCTGTCCTTCCATTACGCGAACTTCTACCGCAGGGAGAGCCACTGGAAGATCGTGACGGAGGCCCTCGTCATGACCGCGTTCATCACCTGGGTCCTGCTCTACACCGGGGGCGCCGAAAGCCCGCTCGCCGACCTCTACCTGCTGGTCGTCATCGTTTCCGCGCTGACCCTGGGCAAGTTCGCGACGCTCGCGGTCATGATCCTCATCACCGGGTGCTACCTGTGGCTCGGCTCGGCGTTGGGCGGCGTCAAGGTGTGGTCGCTGCCCTACGGCACCGCGCTGCTCGCGCAGGTCGCGCCCATGCTGCTCGTCGCCTACATCACGACCATGCTGGCGGCCGACATCCGCCGCGCCTACGGCCACATGAAGCTGCTCTCGGAGACCGATGAGCTGACGGGGGTGCTCAACATGCGGGCGTTCACCGCGGTGGCCGAGCGCCTGTTCCGCCAGGCCGAGCGCTACGCCCGCCCCTTCAGCGTGCTGATGGTCGATTCGGACAGCCTCAAGATGGTGAACGACACGCTCGGCCACGAGGCGGGCAACCGCCTTCTCAAGCTCACCGTCCAGTGCATCCAGGGCCAGTTGCGCCAGACCGATGTCGTCGCGCGCTACGGCGGGGACGAGTTCGTGGTGGTTTTGCCGGAGACGACGTGCGGCGGCGCGGTCGGGGTCGCCGAGCGCATCCGCAAGAGCATGGAATCGATCCCTCTCTCCACGCGCGAGAAGAACGTGAACGCGACGCTCAGCATCGGGATCGCGTGCTATCCCAATCACGGCGCCGACCTCGACACCGTGCTCGAGAGGGCCGACCAGGCCATGTACACGAGCAAGGCCGAGGGCAAGAACCGCGCGACACTCTTTTCGGCCTGACGGCCGAAAAGAGTCGTTCAACAAAGATCCGCTCTCCTTCGCGTCCTTTGCGTCCTTGGCGGCTCAGACCTTCACTCTGTGGCGGAAAAGATTGAATGCGCCGTGATCGGCGCCGGCGTCGTGGGGCTCGCCGTCGCGCGCAGCCTCGCGCTCGCCGGCCGCGAGGTCGTGGTCGTGGAAGCCGAAAGCGCCTTCGGCACGCACACGAGCTCGCGCAATTCCGAGGTCATCCACGCCGGCATTTATTACGCCACCGGCTCGCTCAAGGCGCGGCTCTGCGTCGCCGGCAAGCCGATGCTCTACCGCTACTGCGAGGAGCACGGCGTCAGGCACCGGCGCGTCGGCAAGCTGATCGTCGCGACGGACGAGGGCGAGATCGCGGGGCTGAAGAAATACCAGGCGCAGGCGCAGGTGAACGGCGTCACCGACCTGAGGTTCCTCGATCGGCGCGAGCTGCGCGAGCTCGAGCCGGAGGTGGCGTGCGTCGCCGGCGTGCTCTCCCCGTCCACCGGCATCATCGACAGCCATGGCCTGATGCTCGCCTGCCTCGGCGAGGCCGAGGAACACGGCGCCTCGATCGCGTTCGCGAGCCCCGTTCTCTCGGGGAAAGTGGAAGACGGCGGCATCGTGCTCGATGTCGGCGGCGCCGAGCCGGTGGCGCTCAGGTGCGATATCGTGGTGAACAGCGCGGGCCTGAACGCGCAGGCGGTGGCGCGCTCGATCGCCGGGGTGCCGGCGGGCAGCGTTCCGCCGACCTATTACGCGATCGGGCACTACTACACGCTCGCCGGCAAAGCGCCCTTCCGCCGGCTGATCTACCCGGTGGCGCGCCGGGACTGGCTCGGCGTGCACGTCACGATCGACCTGGAGGGCCAGGTCAGGTTCGGACCCGACTTCGCGTGGATCGACCGCGTGGACTACCGCTTCGACACGAGCCGCGAGGCCGCGTTCTACGCCGCGATCCGCCGCTACTACCCGGGGCTCAAGGACGGCGCGCTGCAACCCGGCTACACCGGCATCCGTCCGAGGATCACCGGCCCCGGGGAGCCGGCCCAGGACTTCGTCATACAGGGCCCGCGCGAGCACGGCGTGGCGGGCCTCGTCAACCTCTACGGCATCGAATCTCCGGGACTCACCGCTTCGCTGGCGATCGCGGACTATGTCACGGAGCTGCTGAAAGCGTGAATCGGCGCGGCGCGGGGCCGCGAACATGAGCCGGCCCTATGGCATAATCCTTGATCGCCGGCGAAGAGCGCGGCGCATCGACGACGGACGGCCCACGTGACCAGCGCGCCCGAAGAAGATCTCGACTTCACGCACGACCTCGATTCAGCCGCGCCGCAGCCGACCTCGGATGAGAGGCGGCAGGCGGAGCAGCAGACGCTGAGCGGGATGCATGCGCTCGGCAAGGTGGGTTATTACGTCAATATCCTGAGCCGGCCCGGCCAGCGCATCGCGCCGCGGGCCGGTGACAAGCACAGCATACTGATCATCGACTCCGACCAGGCGAACGTGCTGCTGCTCGCGCGCGCCCTGCTGCTCGCGCAGTTCGACGTGCGCAGCGCTTCGACGCGCGAACAGATCGTCGCGGAACTGAAACGGCAGCCCACGCCCGATGTCATGGTCATGGACATCGTGCTGCAGGGCCTGAACGGCCTCGACCTGCTGGCGAACCTGCGGAAACACGCGCGTTTCACGGGGGTGCCGATCGTCGTCATGACGGCGAAACTGAATCAGGAGGACGTCATTTCCGCGCTCGCCCGAGGCGCCAGCGGCTATATGACCAAGCCGTTCAAGCCCGAGACGCTCCTCGAAACCGTCCGGGCCGTGCTCGGGCTCGGCTAAGAGTTCGCCGGGCCAGAAGACGCTCCACCGATGGCGCAGAGCGTGATCTACAGCCAGACCGACAAGGGCCGGGGCGAGCTCGCCGCCAGCCCGGGCAAGCTCGGCCCCCAGTGGAAGACGCTGCTCGGGATGGTGGACGGCAAGACGAGCGTCGAAGACCTGCAACGCAAGCTCGACAAGGTCCCCCCGGACAAGCTGCGGGCCGCGCTCGACAAGCTCGCGGCGGACGGCTACATCGAGGCCGCGCGCTCCGCGGGCAAGGCCGAGGAGCTCGACTTCTCCAGCTTCATGAAGCAGCCGGTCAGGGAACCGACGGTGCAGCAGAAGCGGGAGGCGGAGCAGCAGACGATCGCCGGCATGCGCTCGCTCAAGAGCGCGGGCTATTTCGTCAATATCCTGAACCGCCCGGGCAAGCGCATCGAGCCGCGTGCCGGGGACAAGCACTGCGTGCTGATCCTGGACGGCGACCAGGCCCATGCGCTGGTGCTCGCCCGCACGCTGCTGCTCGCCAAGTTCGACGTCCGGAGCGCCGCGCGCAAGGACGACATCGTCGCGGAGCTCGACCGCCAGCCGCCACCCGATGTCATCGTGATGGACGTCGTCCTGCCCGAACTCGTCGGTCTGGAGCTGCTCGGCAAGCTGCGGGAGCATCCGACCTTCAAGTCGGTGCCCATCATCATCGTGACCGCCCAGGCCCAACATGACGACATCGTCGCTGCGCTCGTGTACGGAGCGACCGGCTACATGACCAAGCCCTGCAAGCCCGAGCTCCTGCTCGAAAGCGTGAGGGTGGTCCTCGGGATCTAGAGCACGTCTCAACAGCAGGGAGAAGCCCAAGCAGCCGCCGATCAACGCCGATTAATCCGTGTTCATCTGCGTTCACCTGCGGTTTCATTCGGTTTCCTGAGACCGCTTCTAGTCCGCCACCGCGATCGCCTCGACTTCGATGAGATAACCCTCCCGCGCCAGGGCCTGCACCCCCACCATCGTGCTCGCGGGCGGGGTTTCCTTCGATACGTAGCGCGCCCGCACCTGGTGCAGGAGGTCGCGGTACTCCACCCTGTAGTTGACCACGTAGATATTCAGCTTGACCACGTCGTTGAAGCTCGCGCCCGCCGCCTTGAGCGCGATCTCGACGTTGCGATAGACCTGCTCCGCCTGCGCGAGCAGATCGCCGCGTCCCACGATCTCGCCTTTCTCGTCCTGCGGCACCTGCCCCGAGACGTAGATCAGCCGGCCGCCCTGCGCCACCACGGCCGGCGTATAGGCGCCGGGCCGGAACAACCCCTCGGGATTGATGAATCGCTTCTGCACCATGGTTCTCCTCCTCGAAAGCCGTGATTCGTGAGTGGTGAGCCGGCGGCTTTACCGCGTTGTTACCGGCGTTCAGTGTTCCTCATCTCGGCGCGCTCGAGAAACGCCGCCAGCTGCGCGACCCATTCCTGCCGCATGAACAGAAACCCGTCGTTGTGGCCGCCGCGCATCTCGACGAACTGCTTGGGCTCGTTCGCCGCCTCGTAGAGCCTCCTGCCATGCGTGAACGGCACAATGTCGTCGTCCCGGCTGTGCGCCACCAGCACCGGCGCCGTGACCGCCTTGATGGCCGCGAGGTTGTCGTAGCGGTAGCGGCTGATCAGCCTCACGGGCAGGAATGGATAAACCTGCGCGCCGAGGTCCGGCACCGAGGTGAACGTCGAGGCGAGCACCAGCGCCCGCGGGCAATGGAGACTCGAAGCGCGACACGCCCGCGCCGGCACCTGCGCAGCGAGCCACGTTGCGACCGCGGCGCCGAGCGATTCGCCGAAGAGCACGATGTCTTCCGGCTCCACGCGGCGTTCCACCGTGAGCCACCGCCACGCGGCTTCGGCGTCGCGGTAGGTTCCCTCTTCCGACGGATAGCCGCTGCTCTGGCCGTAGCCGCGGTAATCGACGATGAGGCTCGAGTAAGCCATGCCGTGGAACATGGCGAGGTAGTCGAGGCGGTGCGAGATGTTGCCGGCGTTGCCGTGGAAGATCAGCACCGCGCCGCGTGCGCGCTCGGCCGGCACCCACCACGCCGCGAGCTTCTCGCCGTCGGCGGTGGCGATGGTGAGGGAATCGAACGCCAGCCCGTAGGCCCGCGGCGTCACCGCGACCTCGCGCCCGATCTGCGGAAAGTAGACGAGCCGCGACTGGAAGAGATAGACGAGCACCACCACCGCGCCATAGGCGATGGCGAGCGATGAGAGGACGCTCCACAGCATGTTCGGCTTCAACTCAACGCCTATGTCGTCAATCGACGCGGGCGCCGGATTCCCTCACCACCTTCGCCCATTTCGCGAAGTCGGCCCGGATCCGCCTGCCGAAATCATCAGGTGTCCCGCCGACGGGCTCCGCAGCGCGCGCGTTCAGCATCTTCACGAGCTGCGCCGACCGCAACGCTTCGTTCAGCTCGGCATTGATGCGGTCTATGGCCGCCTTCGGCGCGCCTTTCGGGGCGAGGATGCCGAACCAGTTGACGACCTCGTAACCCCGGACCGTCTCGCCGATCGCCGGCAGGTCCGGGAATGCTGCAGCGCGTTTCGGGCTGGTGACCCCAAGCCCGCGCAGCCGGCCCGCCGTCACCTGGGGAGAGAGCGGGACCGCGCTCGAGATGGTGAGCCGTATGCTTCCCGCCAGCATGTCCGTGATCATCGGGCCGACCCCTTTGTACGGGACATGGACGATGTCGATCGCGGCCATGCTTTTGAGAAGCTCCATGGCCAGGTGGCTCGACGAGCCGCTGCCCCCCCGAGCCGTAATCGAGCTGCCCGGGGCGCGCCTTCGCGTACGCGATGAGCTCTTTCACCGACTTCACCGGCAGCGACGGATGGGAAGCCATCATCAGCGGCACGGCGACGAACTGGACGACCGGCGCGAAGTCCTGCACCGCGTCGTACGTGACCTTGCGATAGAGGTGCGGATTGATGACGTGGGGAATCGAGGTGAAGAGCAGCGTGTAACCGTCCGCGCTGGCCCGGGCCGATATCTCGGTCGCGATCAGCCCGCCGGCGCCGCCGCGGTTATCCACCACCACCGGCTGCCCGAGCGCCTCGGTAAGCCGCTGCGCGGCGATCCGTCCCAGGATGTCCGCTGCGCCCCCGGGCGGGAAGCCGACGACCAGGCGGATCGGGCGCTCCGGATACTGCTGTGCCGGCGCCGGCAACCAGGCAGCGGCCAGCGCGGCGCCCAGCAATATCAGTGATGAACGATGAATGATGAATGATGAATGAAAATTCACAATCCATGCAGGCGGGCCGGGACTGATCCCGACCGCCGTGGCGATGGCCTTTGCGATCTTCTGGCGGACGGCGGGATCGCGCATCCGCAGCTCCTCCTTCCGGTTGACGATCCGCCCGGCCTCGATGAGCAACGCCGGGATGCTCGCGCTCTTCAGCACCGCCAGGTTGTCGAAATAATGCACCCCGTTCGCCTCGTCAGCAAACGGGCGGTTCTCGCCCGCGATCAGGTCGGCATGGTAGCATCAGACAGTCTCGTGACCCGCGCGCCGCAAGGCGGCAGCAAGATCGCGGCAAAGCTGCAGGTTGTATTCGAATCCGGCGACGCCCCGGGCGCTCACCACGCCGGGCTTCTCGCGGCAATGGCCGACGTCGACCGCGATGTTGGCGGCAAACACCGCACGCGACTGCCAGAGCGCCAGTGCGCCAACAATCCGGACAATAACGAAACCGCAGATGAACGCCGACAAACGCCGATGACGAACGGGCAGGATCAAGGCGGCACGCACAAGTCACTGGTGACCGGTCACCGGGCACTCGTCACCGTGGAGATACCGGACAGGGGGTATGATACTCGGACGCGAGTCGAGTTCGTGCGCCCCACAGGCAGATGTTGACTTGCATTTCCCCGGCGCCCTAGCATGCCCGGGTTATGCCCGCTGCTGAACCAGTCTGAACGTCGGCCGCGTAAAAGGGTTTCTGGAAGCCCGGGCATGCAGCCACCGGCTCTTGCTCATCGCGTGATCCGCCAGGTCGGCGCGGCCGTCCTCGCCGCGGCGGCCGCGCTCCCCGCGCCGGCCGAGGCGCAGCTCGCCGGCTATCCCGCCAAACCGGTCCGCATGATCGTGCCGTTCACCGCCGGCAGCCCGATCGAGATTCCGGCGCGCGCGGTCGGGCAGCGCCTCGCCGAGACGATGGGCCAGCAGTTCCTGATCGATAACCGTCCCGGCGCGAGCGGAACGATCGGCACGGAGCTGGTCGCCAGGGCGCCGCGCGACGGCTACACGCTCCTCGTCACCAACTGCTCGCACTCGTCGAACCCGTCCCAGTACAAGAAGCTGCCGTATGACTCGCTCACCGACTTCGCACCGATCACGCAGACCAACGTGACCTACGGCAACCTGCTGGTCGTGCACCCGTCGGTTCCCGCGCGCTCGGTGAAGGAGTTCGTCGCGCTCGCGAAATCGATGCCCGGCAAGCTCAACTACGCCTCGGCGGGCATCGGCAGCCCCCCGCACGTCACCGGCGCGCTGTTCGCCTCGATGGCCGGCATCCGGCTCGCGCACGTACCCTACAAGGGCACCTCGGTGGCGTTCAACGACGTGCTCGGCGGCTATGTCGAAGTGATGTTCGCGAGCCCGACGTTCGCCCGCCCGTTCATCCAGGCCGGGCGCGTGCGCGCGCTCGGCATCGGCGGCCCGCGCCGCACGCCCATGTTTCCCGAGCTGCCGACGTTCGATGAAGCAGGACTGACCGGATTCGACGTGACGTGCTACCACGGCATGTGGTTCCCGGCCGGCGTGCCCGCCGAAATCCTGCGGCGCCTGCACGCCGAGGTCGCAAGAGCGCTCGCCGTGCCGGAGGTACGCAACTACCTGATGGATAACGGCCTCGTTCCGGTCGGCAGCTCGCCCGAGGAGTTCGCCGAATTCCTTGCGAAGGACATCGCGCGCCAGGCGAGCATCGCGAAGAGGATCGGCATCCAGGCGCAATAAGCCGTGAACCGTGAATGGTAAATCGCGAACCGGAGAACCCGGCGACCGCATGCCCTGCGGTCTCGACTTCACGATTTGCGATGCGCGATTTCCGGAACTCTATTCGCGTTTATCTGCGGTTCCGTTCTTGTCCTGCCTTTCTTGGCATCGTGGCGGCTCATCTCTACCAGCCGAGCACGTAAGCCGGCCGGCGGGGATCCGCGCCGCCATGCAGCACGCCGCGCTTGTGGTCGGCGACGATCGCACACACGGCGCCGGCGAGCCAGGTGGAATCGTCCCACCAGTAGACCTTGTGCCCGCGGCCCGCGAGCTCGTTGCCCACCGCGCGGTCGATGCGCGATTCGAGGTAGAGCCGTCCCGGGTAGTACGGGTGCGGCTCGAACGAGCCGGGAAAGCTGTAGCCCGCAAACCGCGGCGCCTCGACCGCGCTCTGCACGTCCATGCCAAAGACGTTGACATTGAGGAACACCTGCAGCATCGCCTGGCACTGCACGTCGCCCCCGGGCGTGCCGAACGGCATGTAGACGCGGCCGTTCTTGAGCGCCAGCGCCGGATTGGGCGTCAACCGCGGCCGCTTGCCGGGCGCGACCGAGCACGGGTGTGCCGGGTCGGCCCATGACTGGGTGCCGCGCCCCGAGCAGAGGATGCCCACTTCGGAAATGATCGGCGTCTTGTCCGAGCCGTCGCTCGGTGTCGCCGAAAACGCGTTGCCGTGCCGGTCGATCACGCACAGGTACGACGTGTCGCCCGGGCCCGGCGCGTCCTCGGGCTGCGGTGCCGGCACACAGCGGTGCTTGAGCTGCGTCAGTGTCTCCGGATCACCGGGCGGCGGCATCCCCGGCCAGGCCTTCTCCATGCTGATCAGGGAACGCCGGTGCTGCGCGTAACGCTCCGACGTGAGGCCCTTGATCGGCACCTGGATGAAGCGCGGATCGCCGAAGTAATGGTGCCGGTCGGCGAATGCGAGCTTCAGCGCCTCGGTGAGGACGTGGACATATTCCGGACTGTTGTGCCCCAGCCGCTTGAGGTCGTAGCCCTTCAGGATGTTGAGCGCCATCGGCAGCACCGGCCCCTGCGACCACGGGCCGCAGGCGTGCAGCTCGATCCCGTCGAAGCGCGTGCGCACGGTAGGTTCGAACTTCACCCCGAATTCGGCGAAGTCTTCGTAGCGCATCGGTCCGCCTTCCTTCGCGATGAACTTCGTCACCGCGCGCGCGATGTCGCCCTTGTAGAAGGCGTCGCGCGCGGCCTTGAGCCCGGCTCTTCGCCCCTTGCGGCGCGCCACCTTCTTCTCCTCGTCCGCGAGGTAGCGCAGGGTGCGGCCGAGATCGGCCTGCACGAAGACCTCGCCCGCTTCCGGCGGCCGACCCCCGGGCAGGAAGACCTTGCCGCTCGACGGCCAGCGCTGATAGACCGCGCGGTTTTCCTTGATGAACTCCGCCATCATCGGGTGCATCGGGAAGCCCTCGCGCGCGAAACGGATCGCGGCGGAGGCGACTTCGCCGAAGCTCATCGTGCCGAAGCGCGCGAGGGCGGTGATCCACGCGTCCGGCGCCGCCGGCACCACGCAGCGCTCGACACCGGGCGGAATCCTGCCGCCGTGGTATTTCATGAAGTAATCCGGCGTGATCGCCTTCGGCCACACCCCGAGACCGTCGATGCAATGCACCTTGCGGGTCTTCGCGGTGTAGATGATCTGCGGCGCGACGCCGCCGAAATTGACCTTGTCGGTCTGCAATACGCCGATCGCGATTCCGGTCGCCACCCCCGCGTCCACGGCATTGCCTCCCGCCTCCAGGATCTCGAATCCCGCGTGCGCGGCGAGATAGTGCCCGGCCGAAACCATGTGCCGGGTGCCCATGAGGGTCATGCGGGTGGACGCCATGTGTCGAGCTCCGCGAGCCTGCTGGATTCTAGCAGCCCGCCAGGCCCGGCGGCTCGGCGGTTTTTTTCGCGCCGTTGTCTTTCAGGCAATTTTATCCAAGGAATTTGCCGGACCGGGCTCGGACCAATTCCTGCCGCGTGACGCGATGGTGTATCATCGGCGCTGTGCGGCGCGCAGGCCGGAGCATACGAATCGAGACGCGGGTTCACGCCGCCGGCATCGAGCGCGAGGAAGGCCGGTGACTGGTGAATCGTGACTGGTGTTGAAAGCGGCTGCTTGATGCGGGACAACTAACGATGAAACCGTCCATCCTTTTGGCTCGCATGGCGCTGGCGGCATGCGCGGCGTTGGCGGCTGGCGGGGTCCACGCCCAGCCTTTCCCCACGAAGCCGATCCGCGTCATCAATCCCGCCGCGCCGGGCGGCAACAGCGACATCTTCTTCCGCCTGCTGCAGCCGAAGATGAGCGAGGTGCTGGGCCAGCCCCTCGTGATGGAGTATCGGCCCGGCGCCGGGGCCACGATCGGCGGGGACATCATCGTGAGGAGCGCGCCCGACGGCTATACCACCGGCGTCGTCGCCGCGAGCTTCGTCATCAACCCCTCGGTGTTCAAGAAGATTCCGTACGACACGGCGCGGGATTTCTCCGCGCTGGGGATCATCGTGGATGTCCCGTCGGGATTGGTGGTGCACCCGTCGCTCCCGGTGAAGAACGTGAAGGAGCTGATCGCTTTCGCGAAGACGCGCCCGGGCGAGATCTTCTATGCCACCTCCGGGCCGGGTACCATCGGTCATCTCGCGACGGAAATGCTCAATACCGCGGCCGGAATCAAGCTGGTCCACGTGCCGTACAAGGGCGCCGGGCCGGCGATCGTGGACCTTCTCGCCGGCTACGTGCAGCTGCAGTTCGCCAGCATGCCCCTCCTCTACGGGCACGTGCGCAGCGGCCGGCTGCGCATGATCGCGCAGACCGGCGAGAAGCGCTCGGTTTCGGCAAAGAGCATTCCCACGATGCAGGAACAGGGCCTGCCCGGCTACGTCGTGAGAAGCTTGTTCGGGTTCGTGGGACCGGCCGGAATACCGCGGCCGATCGCGGAGAAGCTGAACGACGCGCTGGTGAAATCGATCCGCGATCCCCAGAACAACAAGATCCTGATCGAACGCGGCGCAGACCCCATCGCCAGCACGATCGACGAACACGCTTCCTCCATCCGGACCGAGATCGAGCGGTGGCGCAAGGTAGCGAAAGCAGCCGGCATCGAGCCGCAATGAACACCGGTGACTCGTGACTGGTGACCCGTGACTTGGAGGGTTTTCGGCCGGCTTTCCTTGCTGTCCTTAGCGGTTCAGGTTTCATTCTCGTCGTTCTTGGCGCCTTGCCGTCTTGGCGGTTCGATTCTTGTTCTTGCTTTTCCCTGGCGTCCTTGGCGGTGAGAGGTTCGGGTTTGCATGAAGGCGTTTGACTGGGAGTTTCCCTACGCCTCGCAGCGCATGCCGGTGCTGGCGCGCAACGTCGTCGCGACTTCGCAGCCCCTCGCCGCGCAGGCCGGTCTGCGCATGATGCTGGAGGGCGGCAACGCCGTTGACGCCGCGCTCGCCAGCGCGATCGCGCTCACGGTGCTCGAGCCCACCAGCAACGGCATAGGCAGCGACGCGTTCTGCATCCTGTGGGATGGCGAACGGCTCCACGGGCTGAATGCGTCCGGGCGCTCGCCGGCGGCGTGGAGCCCCGGGCGCTTCAAGGCGATGAGCGTGATGCCCAACCGCGGCTGGGACGCGGTGACCGTCCCCGGCGCGGTCTCCGCCTGGGTTGCGCTCTCCGGGCGCTTCGGCAAACTCCCCTTTGCCGATCTCTTCGAGCCAGCGATCCAGTATGCGACCGACGGATTCATGGTGTCGCCGACGATCGCCCGCCTGTGGGCGGAACGGATTTCCGAGCTGCGCGAGGTGCCGGGCTTCGCCGAGCACTTCCTGCCGCGCGGGCGCGCGCCGGGAGCGGGAGAGAAATTCCTTGCGCCGGCGCACGCGAAAACGCTGAAGCGGATCGCGGAGACGAAGGGCGAGGCCTTCTACAAGGGCGAGCTCGCGGAGCAGCTCGTCGCGCACGCGCGCAGCCATGGTGGCGCCATGACCATGGAAGACCTCGCCGCGCACACGGTGGACTGGGTCGCGCCGATCGGCCATTCGTATCGCGGCTATACCCTGCACGAGATCCCGCCCAACACCCAGGGCATCGGCGCGCTGATGATGCTCGGCATGCTCGAAAACTTCGACATGGCTGCGGTCCCGGTGGACTCCGCCGACAGCGTGCACCTGCAGCTCGAGGCGATGAAGCTCGCCTTCGCCGACATCCACGAGCACGTCTCCGATCCGGCGACGATGCGCGTCAGGAACACCGATCTGCTCGACCAGGAGTACCTGCGCAGCCGCTCGCGGTTGATCGACCGGAAGAAGGCGCAAACGCCGCGGCACGGGGTCCCGGGCACGGGCGGCACCGTCTATCTCACGGCCGCCGACGCGTCAGGCATGATGGTCTCGTTCATCCAGTCGAATTACCAGGGCTTCGGCTCCGGCGTCGTGGTCTCGGGCATCAGCCTGCAAAACCGCGGCTTCGGCTTCAGCCTGCGCCCCGACCACCCCAACGTTGTCGCCCCGCGCAAGCGCCCCTTCCACACCATCATCCCGGCGTTCGTCACACGGAACGGGCGCCCGGTGATGAGCTTCGGCGTAATGGGTGGCTCGATGCAGGCGCAGGGCCACGCGCAGATCATGATCCGGCTCGCCGATTACGGGCAGAACCCGCAGGCGGCCGCGGACGCGCCGCGCTGGCGCGTGGGCGAAGGACTCGATGTCAACATCGAGCACGGCGTGTCCGCCGACGTGATCGGCGAGCTGCAGCGCCGCGGGCACCGTGTGGTCCAGGCCGGCCGCTGGAGCACCGATTTCGGCCGCGCGCAGTTGATCTTCAGGATGGACGACGGCTATTTCGCGGCCTCTGAGCGGCGCGCGGACGGCCAGGCGGTCGGCTACTAGCCGACCGCTTATCGTGACCGGCCGGAATGCGCGCGGCATCCCGCGTCAGGATGCGCGGTTCACTGGAACGCGGTAGTCCGATGTGACATCCCGCGCGACCGGCGGCTGCCCGGTGCCGCCGGAATCAAGCGGGCTTTTCACGCCGCGCCCGCCCTTGTTCAGCACGTGGGTGTAGATCATCGTGCTGGAAACATCCGAATTGAGGTCCTTTCGCCCTTCCGCTTTCACGGTCTCACGGATGTTATCGCCCTCACGCTCTTTGATCGGTGCAGCGCATACGGAGTAACGGGGTCAATGCTTTACCTCATAGCAAGCCAACAGCTCCTGCATCGGCCCTTCCGACTTGACGCTTTCCACCTCGGCGTGCATTTGCGTTATAAGGTAAAGCGTTGACCCCTTTGCTTTACGGCTTTGCGTACTGTTCTGCGCTCATCACTTCGATTCCGACAAAGGGCTCGTTTCCCTCGACCCAGGCGTCGTGACCAGGCGGGATTGTGTACGATTCACCCGCCGAAATGGTTTTCTGGGTCCCATCCTTCATCTGGACGGTCAGGCGCCCCGAAACGGCGTATCCGACATGGGAAACCTGGCATGAATCGGTCTTGACGACCGGCTTGATGCATTTCGACCAGCGCCACCCCGGCTCGAAGTTGAAACGGCCCAGGGTAAAGCCCTCGAGTCGAACGACCTCGACACGGGTCTTATCCGGGCTGCGGACCTCGTCGGGTGAACTGTGGGACTTTGTTTCAAATTTTGATACTACCACTGGAGTCGCCATGTTTTTCTCCTTAGCCTCTAAAGAGTGATTGGTTCAGAGCCTCGATAACACCTTCAGTACGGGCACTGGCCTCTAATAGTGCCCGCCTGACGCTGCCTTCACCGGCGCGCAGCCGGCGGGCGTGAGCGCGCCGGCTGCGCGTCCGTGCGCAAGCGAACGTTAGGCCGTCAGATTACCCACAGACCACCTTACCGAAGAACATGCGCACAATGAACGAGGGTATACAGAACCCCGTACTCACGTTCACGAAGGCAGCAGCTACAAGCGACCAGCCGACGATGTAGCCGACCAGAGGCATGCCTGCCTGGAAGGCCCATGCGGCCGCGACAATCATGATCGTCGCCAGGGCACAGGCGAAGCGTCGGCGGGCCCCGGCACGGGGCAGTGCTGGTGTACCGAGTAGATGACGCAGGCCGTAGTTGTAGAGAACATCAAACGGATGCCCGGGCAGAATTGCACCCAGTGCTGCAAAGGGCGCCAAGGCCCACAGAATCGTTGGCGAGGCGAGCGCCGTTCCCACGGCCGCCCACACCATGCAGATTGCCGGCGACAGCCGCAACGGATAATTGATCTGCGCGCAGGTCTTGTCATCCAAACCGCAGAAGCCCTGAGCCTCGATGTTTTCACGGACAGTTCCAAGAGTTGACGACATGTCACACCTCCTCTGTTTGCATGCCTAAGACTGTAGCAAAAATCCCTTTCCCGACCCCAACGCAGTAAGCGTCCGGTAGGGGCCCTCTTCCCGCAGGCGGGGTAGGTGTTCACGATTAGCAGCGTGCGGACACGAGCCAAGTGTCCGCTTGTTTGCTAAGTGGACACCTATGAGATCGGAACCGCAAGATAGCGCAAAGCGTGAACCCCGACGGCGCCGCCGCTTCAGCGAGGAGTTTAGGCGTCAGGTCGTGGAGGAGACACTTGCCGGGGATGGGTCGGTGGCGGGGGTGGCGCTGCGGCATCGGCTCAATGCCAATCTGGTGTTCACTTGGCGCCGGCAGTATCTGCGGGCCCTGGCCCCCACGCAGGCGAAGCCGGTTGAGATGCTGCCGGTGACGCTGGCCGAAGCCGGCGCCGCGGTGCCGGCGGTCGTGGCGGAGGCGATTTCGAGGAGCAAGTCCTCTCGCCGCGCGCGCCCGCGCGGGGCAATCCGGATCGAGTTGAACGGTGCGCGCATCGAGCTCAAGGGCACCGTCGCTGCCGAGGCGCTGCGGGTGGTGTTGACGGTGCTGGGCGCACGATGATTGCGTTGGCTTCCGGCACCCGGGTGTGGCTTGCCGCCGGGGTGACCGACATGAGAAAGGGCATGGATGGGCTCGCCGCGCTGGTGCAGAGCACGCTTGCCGAGAATCCGTTCTCGGGTCAGCTCTTCGTCTTCCGCGGCCGGCGCGGGGACCTGGTGAAGCTCATGTGGTACGACGGCGACGGGCTGTGTCTGTTCGCCAAGCGCCTGGAGCGCGGGCGCTTCGTGTGGCCGCAGGCGGCGGGCGGCACGGTGGCGCTCTCCGCGGCGCAGCTCTCGATGCTGCTCGAGGGCATCGACTGGCGCCGGCCGGTGAAGAGCTGGCGCCCGGAGATCGCGGCGTAGTCGCGCGAGGGCAAATCCGCTTTGCGAGCTCTTGTACGCTGCGGGCCGTTGTTGTAATCTTGCGGCGTGACCGAACGCGACGATCTTCCCGAGGACATCGCGACGCTGAAGGCGCTGGTGATCGCGCAGCGCGCGGAGCTCCTCGCCAAGCATGCAGAGCTTTGCTGCCACGCAGCGGAGATCGAGCGGCTGAAGCTGCTGGTTGCGAAACTGAAGCGGTTGCAGTTCGGGCGCCGCTCCGAGAAGTGGGAGCGCGAGATCGGGCAGCTCGAGCTGCGGCTCGAGGAGCTGCAGGTCGCAAGCGCCCCGGCCGTACCCGCTGCAAAGGCCGCAACCGATGAGAAGACGCAGCCGGTGCGGCGCGCGCTGCCCGAGCACCTGCCGCGCACCCGCGTCGAGCACGCGCCCGCGTGCACCTGCCCGGACTGCGGGGCGGCGATGCGCCGAATCGGCGAGGACGTCTCGGAGGTGCTCGACTACGTGCCGGCGCGCTTTCGGGTGATCCGGCATGTGCGCCCGAAGCTCGCGTGCCCCGCATGCGAGCGCATCGTGCAGGTGGAAGCGCCCTCTCGTCCGATCGAGCGCAGTTTCGCCGGTGCCGGGCTGCTCGCCCATATCCTCAGCGCGAAGTATGCCGATCACCTGCCGCTCTACCGCCAGGCGGAAATCTACGCGCGCGAGGGCGTGGAGCTCGAGCGCTCGACGATGGCCGAGTGGGTGGGCGGCTGCACGCAGCTGATCGAGCCGCTGACCGAGGCGCTCGCCCGCTACGTGTTCGCGGCCGAGAAGCTCCACGCCGACGACACCCCGGTGCCGGTGCTCGATCCGGGGCGGGGCCGCACCAAGACGGGCAGGCTCTGGACTTACGTGCGCGATGATCGGCCCGCGGCAAGTGAGCAAGCCCCGGCGGTGCTCTTTCGCTACTCCCCCGACCGGCGCGGGCAGCACCCGCGAGGACACCTGGCGCCATTTGCCGGCATCCTGCAGGCCGATGCCTATGCCGGGTTCGGGCATCTCTATGGAAGCCGCATTCAGGAGGCGGCGTGCTGGGCGCACGCCCGGCGCGCCTTCTACGAGCTGCATCAGGCAAACCCGTCCCCGGTCGCGGCCGAGGCCCTGGAGCGCATCGGGGCGCTCTATGCGATCGAAGCCGAGATCCGCGGCCGACCACCGGATGAGCGGGCGGGCATCCGGCAGGCGCGCGCCGGACCGCTGCTCGACTCGTTACGGGAATGGCTGCGCCAGACCCTCGCGCGCGTATCGAAGAAGTCGGAGCTCGCCAAGGGGATCGGCTACATCCTCTCGCGCTGGACGGCGTTGACCCGCTACCGCGACGACGGCCGCATCGAGATCGACAACAACGCCGCCGAACGGGCGCTGCGCTCGGTCGCGCTCGGTCGCAAGAACTACCTCTTCTGCGGCTCCGACGCCGGCGGCCGCCGCGCGGCCGCGATCTACAGCCTGATCGGCACGGCCAAGCTGAACGACCTCGATCCCGAGGCCTACCTGCGCTACGTGATCGAGCGCATCGCCGAGCACCCGGTGAACCGCGTCGAGGAGCTGCTGCCCTGGAACGTCGCCGATGCCCTACGCGGCGAAGAGCCGCTCGAACTCGCCGCCTGAATCGGAATCACCCGTCCGGCGTCAAGAGGGTGCTCGCCGGACGCTTACGGTAAGCCCCGGTGGCCACCTCAAACTCCCCCACCTGTGGCCGGGTCAAATTCCCCCACCCCCGGCGGCGGGACAGGGAGACTTTAGTCAGCTGATCCGCGCTTGGCAAGGCGCGCGGCGGCCTCCTTCAGGCGCCAGCTCTTGCCCTCGAACTTGAGCAGGTGTCCGTGGTGCATGAGGCGGTCGAGCAGTGGGGTGACCACCACGAGGTCGCCGAGCAGCTTCGCCCAGTTATCGAGCGTGCGGTTCGAAGTGATGATAGTCGAGGCCTTCTCGTAGCGGCTCATCAGCACGTCGGCGAGCTCGTCGCAGGCGTTGGCCGGGAGCTTGCGCAGGAACAGGCGTCCGACCAATGGGTCGGACCACGCTATGTCTCGGCAATTTCAAGGTTTTTCTCCCGAGGGACACTGTTATTCGGCCTTAGCGCGCCATTTTCTCTGCCAAAATCGGGGATTCCTCGAGCCAAAAAGCGAAACTACTAAGTCGTTGCCCCAGGGGTTTTGTTTTCGATTCCGATCGCTGAGCGTCAACGGTCTTCGCGGGTGTGGAAAATCCGCAGCACGAACACGTCGCGTTCGGCCACCTCGTACCGGATCTCATAGTCACCGACAAGGATGCGGCGGACCTCCCGATCGCCGAATTCCCGCAACCGCACGCCGAGCCGGGGGCGCTCCGGAATCCGCTTCACGCCCGCGACCAGCCGCCGCGCGACACGGGCCGCCGCCGCGGGATTGACCGGCTCGAGGAATTCGTACAGCCGCAGCAAGTCCGCACGCGCGCTCCTCGCCCAGTGCAACGCCACGGTCAGCGACGGCGCTTGCGCTTCGGCTTGCCAAGGGCGCGCGCCCAGGCCTCGATCTCGGCGTGATCGTGCGTGCGCCTCGCGGCCACGTCCGCGAGCGCCTCGAGCGTCATGCGGCGCCGCTCCTCCTCGAGGGCGACATAGGATGAGATGGCCTCCTTCACGATCCATCCTTTGGGGCGATCGAGGCGCTCGGCGAGACCGTCGAGCTTCTCGGCGAGGTCCGCCGGCAGGTGGCTGGTGACGACACGCGTTTCCATCGGTCAGTCAACCTTAATCAGATTGATTAACATATTTTACCCGACGCACCCCGGAGGCGCAAGCACCCGCCAGCGCGCGCGCCGCCCTCGATGCGGGAAGGGTAAGGCCCATCGGGCCGGCCGGAGCCAAAGTAGGACATCGTCAAAAAAGCCCGGTCCTTGCGACCGGGCTTTTTTATTTCGTGGACCGCCCTGACGATTCCTTACTTGAGCGGATCAGGACTCAATTCGGTTGGGTTGCCAAAACCGAGCGTGCTTCATGTAAAAAAAGCCCAGCGTCGTCGGGCTTTTTTTAGTGAAAATCCCTCGACCCCGCGACGAGTCGTCCCAGGAGCTGTGTGTAATCCATCAGCCGCCGCGCGAGGAGGTGCACGACCTCCCCTTCGCGCTGGATCTTGCCCTCTACCCCGAGCAGGCTCGAGCCGAGCAGTTCCCGCCGCTGCCGTTCCACGAGGTGGTTCCACACCACGACGTTGACGTAGCCGGTCTCGTCTTCCAGCGTGACGAAGACCACGCCTTTGGCGGTCGAGGGGCGCTGGCGGCAGGTGACGATGCCGGCGGTGCGCACGGGCCGGCCATTTGCGAGACCCTGCAATTCGGAGGCCGTGGCAAGGCGCATGCGCTTCAAGCGGCCCCGCAGCAGCGCGAGCGGATGGCGTCCCAGGGTGAGTCCCAGGCTCGCGTAATCCGCGACGAGATCTTCGCCCTCGGCCGGCGCGGAGAGAGCGGGCAGTGCCTCATGGATCGGCGCGTTCTTCAGCAGGTGTGACGGAGTTTCGGCCCCGGCCGCGAGCCAGTGCGCGCTGCGGCGATGCCCGGCGAGCGCGGCGAGCGCGCCCGCCGATGCGAGAGAGCGCAGGTCGCGCCGGTCGAGCGCGGCGCGGCGGGCGAGGTCCTCGACGTCCACAAACGGTGCTTGCGCGCGGGCAGCGACGATACGTTCCGCGCCGGCCTGCGACAGCCCCTTCACCATCAGCAGCCCCAGCCGTACCGCTGGCTGAGAAAAGCGTGACTGACAAGGCGTGACTGGTGAGGCGTGACTCGTGACCCGTGACTCGTGATCCGTGACCGGTGATTCGAGGGTGCACTCCCAGTCGCTCGCGGAGACGTCCACCGGGCGCACCTCGACGCCATGCCGGCGCGCGTCTTGCACGAGCTGGGAAGGCGCGTAGAAGCCGAGCGGCTGCGCGTTCAGCATCGCGGCGAGGAAGGCCGCGGGCTCGTGGCGCTTCAGCCACGCGGAGATGTAGGCGAGCAGCGCGAAGCTCGCGGCGTGAGACTCCGGAAATCCGTAATCGCCGAAGCCCAGGATCTGCTGGAAGATCTGTTCGGCAAATTGCCGCGGGTAGCCGCGCGCGAGCATGCCCTCGATCAACCGCCCGTGGAAAGGCTCGAGCCCCCCTTTGCGCCGCCAGGCGGCCATCGAGCGCCGCAGCCGGTCGGCCTCGCCCGGCGTAAAGCCGGCGGCGACCACCGCGAGCTGCATCACCTGCTCCTGGAAGATCGGCACGCCGAGCGTCCGTTCGAGCACCCGCTTCACCGCTTCGGAAGGGTAGGTGACGGGTTCCAGCCCCTGCCGGCGGCGGAGATACGGGTGCACCATGCCGCCCTGGATCGGGCCCGGTCGCACGATCGCAACCTCGATCACGAGGTCATAGAACTCGCGGGGCGCGAGCCGCGGCAGCATCGACATCTGCGCGCGCGACTCGATCTGGAACACGCCGATGGTGTCGGCGCGCCGGATCATCTCGTAGACCGCGGGGTCGTCGCCACGCTCGAGGATGGCCTGCATCGTGAGCGCGCCGCTGCGATGGCCGTTGACGAGACCGAGCGCGCGCCGGATCGCCGAGAGCATGCCCAGCCCCAGCACATCCACTTTCAACAGCCCCAGCGCCTCGAGGTCGTCCTTGTCCCACTGGATGACGCTCCTCTCCGGCATCGCCGCGTTCTCGACCGGCACGAGATGCGCGAGCGGCCCGCGCGAGATCACGAAGCCCCCGACGTGCTGGGAGAGGTGCCGCGGGAATCCAACCAGCGTGTTCACGAGCCGGATCAGGCGCTCGATGACCGGGCTTTCCGGGTCGAACCCGCCTTGCCGCAGGCGCTCCGGAAGCACCCGCCTGCCGTCCCACCAGTTCATGGACTTCGCCAGGCGGTCCACCTGCGAGAGCTCGAGCCCGAGCGCTCTTCCGACGTCGCGCAGCGCGCTCCTCGGCTGGTAGGTGATGACAGTGGCGGCGAGTGCGGCGCGGTCGCGGCCGTACTTGCGGTAGACGTACTGGATCACTTCCTCGCGCCGCTGGTGCTCGAAATCGACATCGATGTCGGGCGGCTCGTTTCTCTCGCGCGAGATGAAGCGCTCGAAGAGCACGTTCATGCGCGCGGGGTCGACCTCGGTGATGCCGAGGCAGTAGCACACCGCGGAATTCGCCGCCGAGCCGCGCCCCTGGCAGAGGATGCCCTGCGAGCGCGCGAACTCGACGACATCGTGCACGGTGAGGAAGAAATGCTCGTAGCCGAGCTCCGCGATGAGCGCGAGCTCGTGCTCGATGAGGCTGCGCACAGGCTCCGGCGCGCCGCCCGGAAAGCGCCGGGCGAGGCCCTTCTCGGTCAAGTGGCGCAGGTAGCTTGCGGGCGTATGGCCGGCGGGGACGATCTCGCCGGGGTATTCGTAGCGCAGGCTGTCGAGCGAGAAGTCGCAGCGTTCCGCGACGCGCAGGGTCTCGGCGAGGAGCCCGGGGGGATAGATTTGCGCGAGCCGCAGGCGCTGGCGCAAATGCCGCTCGGCGTTGGGGTGGAGCGCGTGGCCGGCCTCGTGCACGGGCAGGCCGAGACGGACCGCGGTGAGCGTGTCCTGGAGCGGGCGGCGCGAGCGCACGTGCATGTGCACGTCGCCCGCGGCAACGAGCGGCAGGCCCGAGCGAGCGCCCAGCTCGCGGAGCCCGGCGAGCCGCGCGCGGTCGTTCGGGCCGCAGGTGAGCTCCGCCGCGATCCAGGCGCGCCCCGGGAAGCGCTCGGCGATGAGGCGCGCCTGCTCCAGGGACTCATGCCATCCTCCCTTCACCCCCGACCCCTCTTCCGCAGGGGGAGAGGGGAGATTCGTGACCGGCAAAGCCGGTGGAACAAGAATGGCGAGGCAGCCCGGAAGCCCCCCCTCGAGATCGCCGCGCGCGAGGCGGTAGCTGCCCTTCCCGGCGCGCATCCGGCCGCGGGTGATGAGCGCGCAGAGGTTCCCGTACCCTTCGCGGCCGGTGGCGAGGAGGACGAGCTTCAACCCGTCGTCGAGCCGGACCTCGGTGCCGATGAGAAGCTTGAGCCCCGCTTCCTTCGCGGCGACATGCGCGCGCACCACCCCCGCAACGGAGCATTCGTCGGTGATCGCGAGCGCGCTGTAGCCGAGCGCTGCCGCGCGCTCGATGAGCTCCTCCGGGTGCGAGGCGCCGCGGAGAAAAGTGAAGTTGGAGAGGCAGTGCAGCTCCGCGTAATCGGGCAGCGAAGACATAGTGCACAGTGCAGAAATGCAGAGCGCAGAGCGCAGAATATCGTTCTTGACTCTGCACTCATCACTCATCATTCATCACTATCCAAAGAAGCCGTGGAGATACCAGCCGCCGTCGCCGCGGCGCTCGCGGTAGACCCAGAGCAGCGCGTGTGCCGGGTTGCGGGCGATGAAATAGTCGCGTGCGATATCGTTGCCGTCCCACCACCCCGATTCGATGCGCTCGGGTCCCGCAAGGAGGGAGCGG
>Ga0209172_10003861_pt1 | contig 21664 bp, 24 predicted proteins | sample LarsenN4metaG_FD_184113 | JGI IMG/M metagenome (GOLD analysis project Ga0209172, IMG submission 184113) | Hot spring sediment bacterial and archeal communities from British Columbia, Canada, to study Microbial Dark Matter (Phase II) - Larsen... ... | reverse complement strand
ATTCCACTCCTCAGAAAACAGTAGGCAGTAGGCAGAAGGCAGTAGGCAGGCGCTCCTTCTTCCAACTGCGCTGTTCTCATTGTTTCTCTCGCGTTGTCGCCGACCGTCTGAAAAACTCCTCAGAAAACAGTAGGCAGTAGGCAGAAGGCAGTAGGCAGGCGCTCCTTCTTCCAACTGCGCTGTTCTCATTGTTTCCGAGCGTTGTCGCCGACCGTCTGAAACTCCTTAGAAAATGTACAGCGAGGCGGTCAGGTTGCTGCCTATCGTGCACTATCAGCAACCTAACAGGTTACTGTACATCGCATTTTCATTATTTCTGGGCGTCGTCGAAGACGACATGAAAGACTCCTCTGGGAGCGCCTCTCATCCTTGCCTGCTTAGGTTGCACTACCTAGTAAGGCGGGCAGGCAAGGAAACTAGTGCCCAGGCTTTTCATTATTTCTCTCACGTCGCACGAGCCGTCTGAAAGACTCCTGTACTTTCGTCTGTACGTCCAACGTCCGACGTCGGTAAGCAAAACCGACGTCGGACGTTGGACGTAGCGACGTCGGACGTTCCTTACGTCGGACATTGGATGCTTTGAACGTCGAACGTCCTCCTTCGACACCATCGGTTTTAGCTGCATGGAGATTCAGTTTCGACCTACTGCCTGCCGAAACTGAATCTCCACGCTGCTGAAGTCGGCAGCCATACTTTCCTCGCCGGTAGATCAACAATGATTCTGGAATAGCAAATCAATTAGAAATATCTCCCTTGTTCAGAGAAGAATCCCTTTTAAGGAGCTTTTCATGTCGCCTGCGCGACGCCTTGAAATGATGAAAGCCTCGGGGTACCCTCTGGGTCGCGCTAGTTTCCTTGCCCGCTTACAATACATTGTAAGCAAGCAGGCAGGGCGGAGCACCCTCTCTCGTCGCGGCGCCCCCAGGATTTTCTAAGGAGCATTTATGAGAAACACTGATTGTAAAGAGACTGTATACACCAGGTTGGCGGAGTTTCCCTGGCTGATGATTCTAATATTCGGGGCGCTTTGCTTGATGACCTACTTTCTAGAGCACTAGGGGTTCCCCCCTTCTTGCATCTGTTTGGTCTCAAGGCGCTTCAGGAAACTGTGCCGGATCAGTGGCCGAGGTTGGCGGTTGGGGCGACGCGGCTCGCAACTCCGAAGCCACTAATGAGCAACTATAGAACTTAAGAAAAATCCTTCTTAAGTTCGGGCGTGCAACGCCCTCAAAACAGTTTTAAATTTAATCTGTTTTGCAGGTGCAAGAACTTCGGGCGTTGGGCGCCCTCAAAACAGTTTTAAATTTAATCTGTTTTGCGGATGCAAGAACTTCGGGCGTCAGGTGCCCTCAAAACAGTTTTAAATTTAATCTGTTTTGCAGGTGCAAGAACTTCGGGCGTTGGGTGCCCTCAAAACAGTTTTAAATTTAATCTGTTTTGCAGGTGCAAGAACTTCGGGCGTCGGGCGCCCCCAAAACCGCCCGAAGTATTTGGCCCTCAAAACCGCCCGAGCCTGCTGCAACCTTCTTCTTAAGGTCTATAGCTCAAATGTATCTGTGTTGCCCTCTATTTCCTGTACAGTGACAGTTGCTGTAATCGTCGAACCAGCAGGCGCGCGCTGCAAGATGATGAACATTATCCTGAATGCCAACCGGTGTCCAACCTTCAGGAAATCTGCGTCGGAGCTGCGCTAATCAGCGCGATTGGCGCCCTTCATCTCGTCATAAACTATCCTGGCATTGCCGATAACGCCCTGCGGATAGTTTGCCCAGTTCTTGTACTTCTCCAGCTTGATTGATTGAGCCATCTCATCTTTGCTTTTACCTGCGGCAATTGCCTTGCTAACCTCAGCGCGCAGATCAATGAGATACTCTTTGAACGTCTTCAAATCGGCTATTATGCCAACCTCGCCGTGACCGGGGATTATCGAGACGGCTGGATCTACCCGCTCAATGATGGCATCGAGAGATTCGATCCATTCCCTGGTGCTTGCTCCGCCGGGCAGATCGATGAATGGGAACCTCTTGTTGACGAACATATCGCCTGTGTGAAGCACCTTCTGTTTGGGGAAGTAGATGAACGAATCGCCGTTAGTGTGCCCGCGCTTGACGTGAAATATCTGAATCTCTTCACCTGCGAGATAGATATGAATCTCTTTATCAAAAGTGAGAGTTGGCGCAGGCACGTCTTGAACTCTGATCTTTTGAGCCGATTCAATTCTATTCTTCAAATTGCGAATCTGGTTCCGGAGCGATTCGCGCTGAGGATCGCCGGCTTGCATTGCCGTCAGTCTGGCTTCCATATCCTTCAGTTGTTGAGGGCCATTCTTCACTATATCTTCGTGCTGTATGAGCATATTCTTGCGGACATTGTGATGGCCGATAACCTGAGCAAACTTGATAAACAGACCGTTGCCGCCGGTGTGATCGCCGTGATGATGAGTATTGATGAGATACTTGATCGGTTTAGGGGTAACGCTCTTGATCTGGTCAACAATGCCCTGAGCAATATCCAGGAACTGATCGTCGATGACAAGCACGCCATCTTCATTCACTATGAATCCGACATTGCCGCCGCGCCCGTAGAGCACGTAGATGTTATCGGTCAGCTTCTGAAGCTTGAAAATATCGCTGGCCTGCCGCTTTGTTCCGTTGTGAGCTAGCGCGGTGACTGCTAGAAGAGAGATTGCCAAAAGAGAGAATATCTTTTTCATTATCGGGCTCCTTTCTGTTCTTTAGAATTCCATCTGGGCTGAGACCGGGGCCGGGGCGCCCAGACTTCACGAGAACTTCAGAACTGTTTATCTGATAGTTGAAACCAGGCTAAATTATCCCAGCCTGCCTTCACAGTCAAGGCAATTACTTGACATTAAGCAGTATTGGCCTGATTATTTGGTCTGATCTAAGACCTGGCCTAATTGGGAAAGCGAGATGACAGACCGAAGTGATAGCAATTTAGAGAGGCGCAAATTTAAGCGAGTCTCGTTTCTTCATGAGATCGAATATGAAGGATCGGGTGTGAAGGTTCAGCGCAGACTGGTCGATCTGAGCGTCGATGGAATCTACATTGACACTACTTCTCCGCTGCCGGAAGGCTCCTCAATCAGAATCAAATTCAGCTTGCCCGGCGGCCACATTGTAGAAGTAGATGGCGTGGTCTGCTATTGCCAGCCATCTGTAGGCATGGGAATTGAATTCACCAACCTTAGTCCTCAAGACCGGGCTGTAATAGAAGAATTTGTTAAGAAGCTCAGTTGAGCGCGCCCCAATGAGCTTGTTTTTGAGCATGGTTTTCTATTAAAATTTTTCCTTTCCATTCAAGAGGCGAGCGATTGCTGTACGGGCTGCTTGCCTTCAATCTGATCGCTGCTGTATCCAGGCCGGGCGATCAACTTGAGTTGGAGGTTAATCAGAAAAAGATGTTAAGGTTTTTAAGTCAACGCAGAAGGTCGCGCAATATCATCCTCATCGGCTTTTGTGGGCTGATGGTTCTCAGCCTCATCACTTTCTTCTCGGTGCCGAACAACCGCCTGTTTGGCAGCGGGGTCATAGCTAGAGATACATCAGTGCTGGCCGAAGTAGATGGGCGTGAAATTACTGTCGCCGATTTCAAAGACCGGCTTCAACTATTCGCCGGTCGCGGCGGATCGCTGCAAGATCCAGCAACGCTGATGTCGCTACGGATGAGAGGAGTTGATAAGACAGTGCTCGATGGATTGATCCAACAGAAGATCATGGAGATTGAGGCTGAGCGTCTTGGGCTTACTGCAACGCTGGATGAGCTGCGCGAGCGCATTCGCCGCAACTTCAGCGAAGATGGCAAATTCATCGGCGAAGAGAAATATAAGCGCGCTCTGGTAAGAAATGGCCAGAACTGGCAGAGCTACGAGAAGGCCCTGAGCCAGTCAATTACTCTTGAGAAGCTGCGCGGGCTCATTACCAGCGCCGTTCAGGTCTCTCCGCAAGAGGTCGAAGAGGATTACAAACGGAAGAACACCAGCGTAGATCTAACCTACGTAGTTGTTCAACCCGGCGATGTGCGCGATAAAGTCACTCTCAGCGACGAAGAGCTGCGCAGCTATTTTGAGAAGAACAAGGAGAAGTTCCGCATAAACGCCAATCAGCGACAGGTCGATTATCTGTTCATCAGCCAGGAGCGTGTGGGAAAGACTGTCGATGTTTCTGATGAAGAGCTGAAGAAGAGATATGACAGCACCGATCAGATAACCGAAGCTCGCGTAGCTCGCATAATGCTCAGAGTGCTCACCCCTGCCGACGATGATACCGTCCGCCAGAAGGCGCAAGAGCTGGTCAATCGCGCCAAGGGAATCGGTTCGGGTAAAGCTGAAGATTTCGCTGCTCTGGCGCGAGGCAACTCGCAAGATACAACTACAGCTAAGAAAGGCGGAGAGGTAGGCTGGGTCAAGCGCGACCGCAATCGTCCTAATGATCATCTCCAGCGCGCATTTAGCATGAATGTCGGCGAGATCAGCGATCCGATCAAAGACGGCAGCAACTACTATATCATCAAAGTTCTTGATAAGAAGAAGCAGACCTTTGAAGAAGCGCGAGCGAGCCTGCTGGTGAGCGCGCGCAATGACCTGTCCTACAAGAAGGCGTCGCAGATTGCGGATGAGGCGCGCCAGATGTTTCTCAACTTGAAAGACATCCACAAGGTCGCCGCCGAGATGAACAAGAAGCTGAATGTGCCCGAAGATTCTAAGGAAAAGATCGTGGAAGTGCGCCGCACTCCATTCTTCTCCGAAGGGGATAGCATCCCCGATATAGGCAGCATGCAGGCATTTGAAGAGGCTACCGCTGCGCTCAAGAACAAGGGCGATATCGGCGTCAAGCTAGGGGTCCCCGGCGGATTTGCCATCCCGCAACTGGTTGACACTCGCGGGCCCCACGACGCTGAATTTGAAGAGGTGAAATCCAAGGTAGAGCTAGAGGCCAAGAACGATAAGGCGGCTCAGGTGGCAGAGCAGCGCGCCCGCGAATTAGCTTCCGGTGCCAGCTCGCCCGATGCGCTCAAATCGGCAGCCGAAGCAGCAGGGTTCAAAGTTGAAACCAGAGATGGCTTCAAGCAGGGATTCGGTTTGACCGGAGTGGATATTTCGCCGAAACTGGACGCAGCAATCTTCGCTCTCAAAGAAGGCGAAGTCACCAGGCAGCCGGTTAAAGTCAAAGACAAATTCGTAGTCGCTGCGGTTAAGAAACGCACTGAAGCCAATCTTGAAGAGTTCAACAAACAGCGCGATTCTTTAACTGAAAGTTTCCTCGCTAGCAAACGCAATCTCTTCTTTGAATCTTATCTCTCCGGGATCAGGAAGAGGCTCGAAGAAGCAGGCCGCATTAAGATTCATGAGGATGTGCTGGCAAAAGTCTTCGGCGATCTCGGTGAAGAGTCTGCGCCCTAGTGCCTAAAAGGCAGCCACAGAGTCACTGAGGGCATAGAGATAATAAAGAAAAGACCTGTCCGACGTCGCTACGTCCGATGTCGGAGCTGATTACTCTGTGCCTCTGTAACCACAATTTAGGCCCCTTAATCACACTTTAACGGAAGAGGATAACATGGCTGAAGATGATGCTATAACAGAGCCAATGATCAAGACTATTCTTGAGCGCATAGATGCTCTTGGAAAAGATCTTCGCAACGAAATAGATACTCTTGGGAAAGAGCTTCGCAGCGAAATAGAAGTTCTTCGCCGGATGATCTCGGTCGTTGATATTCGGCTAGATCGGTTAGAGAGCCTGGCCAGTGTTACACGCGGCAAGATGCTGGCGCTTCGAGCGGACTTCAACGAGCTGAAAGAGCAATTAAAAGAGCGCATCCCGGAGCTTCGTTGATAAAAGCAGTGTGACAGGGCTGCGCACTTGTAAGGATAATCTTTTTACCAGTATGTTCGGGCGCCACAGCGCCCAAACTAATTTATGGCATTATAGGTTATAAGAAAAATCCTTCTTCAGTTCGGGCGCCAAGCGTCCTCAAAACAGACTTACTTTTGAATTGTTTTGAGGGCGCTTGGCGCCCGAACCTACTGCAATCTTTTCTTTAAGGTCTATAGTTTGCCACGACCCAAGAGCGTCAGATCAAACTCTCAACCGGCGTATAATCCAGTCCCTGTGAAGAGGCCACCGCCTCGTAGGTAATGTATCCCTTGTAGGTGTTCACGCCGTTCTTGAGATTATGATCTGATTTGATCGCCTTGATGAAGCCCTGATTAGCCAGCTTGAGAACCAGCGGCAGAGTGGCATTCGTCAGCGCAAATGTTGACGTGCGCGGTACCGCCCCTGGCATATTGGCTACACAATAGTGCAAGACATCATCCACATAAAACGTGGGATTGCTGTGAGTAGTCGGATGGGTTGTCTCGATGCAGCCGCCTTGATCAACTGCCACGTCAACAATCACTGCGCCTCGCTGCATCGTCCTGAGCATATCGCGCGTCACCAGCTTGGGGGCGCTCGCGCCGGGAATCAGCACTGCGCCGATCACCAGGTCAGCCGAGGCCACTGCCATTCGCACATTATAGACATTTGATACTACTGTTTTGATGTGGCTGCCGAAAACGTCATCGAGATAGCGAAGGCGGTCAAGGTTCAGATCAAGGACAGTAACATCTGCTCCCAGTCCCACCGCCATCTTCACTGCATTGATGCCGACCACTCCTCCGCCAATAATCACAACATTTGCCGGCAGCACCCCCGGCACTCCGCCCAGCAGCACGCCTCGACCGCCGTTCGTCTTTTGCAGATAAGTGGCCCCTATCTGCACTGCCATGCGACCGGCGACCTCGCTCATAGGGGTGAGCAGAGGCAAGTGCCCCTCGTCATTGGTTATCGTCTCGTAGGCGATGCCGGTTACTTTGCGCTCAAGCATCTTCTGGGTCAGTTCGGGCGCAGGCGCAAGATGCAAGTAGGTGAATAGCATCTGCTCCTCGCGCATGCGCGAGTATTCCGGGCCTATAGGCTCTTTGACCTTGACCACCAGCTCTGCTTTGGCCCAGACCTCATCGGCGCTATCGACAATCTCTCCGCCGGCATTAGCATAGTCCTCATCGGAGATGCCGCTGCCGCTTCCGGCTCCGGCTTCGACGAGCACGCGGTGGCCCGCGTCTTTGAGCGCCTTCACGCCTGCGGGCACCAGCCCAACTCGGTATTCATTGTCTTTAATCTCTTTGGGAAGCCCAACGATCATCTTTTTTCTCCTGTGAGAGTGTACAGCAACCTGTCAGGTTGCTGCCTGTCGCGCACTATCAGCAACCTAACTGCCTTACTGTACATCGCGCCCATTTTCATCATTTCTCTCGCGTCGCTCAAGCCGTCTGAAAGACTCCTGTGAGAGTGTACAGCAACCTGACAGGTTGCTGTACATCGCGGTGCGCCCCCATCGTTTCTGAGCGCCGCAGCACGACCTTAAATGATTCATTAAAGCTCTTTATCAATCTGCGCTCTTTGCAGCTTGCCGCTGAAATCAACGTAGATTGCTTTCCATTCCGAGAACAGATCAAGCGCCTGAATGCCTGCTTCACGATGGCCATTACCGGTCTCTTTGGTCCCGCCAAACGGCAGGTGGACTTCAGCTCCAATAGTCGAGGCATTCACATAGAAGATGCCTGTGTACATATCTCTCATTGCATTGAAAGCGCGATTGACATCCTGGGTGTAGATTGATGATGACAGCCCGTAGCGCACGCCATTGCCTATTTCAATCGCATGCTCAAGAGAATTGCAAGGAATGACAGAGACAACCGGGCCAAATATCTCTTCTTGAGCGATGCGCATCTGAGGAGCGACATCGCCGAAGATAGTCGGCTCGTGGAAATAACCATCAGTATAACCGTCGCCGGTGAGCCGATTGCCGCCGCAGAGCAATTTCGCTCGATCTTCTCTTTTGCCTATCTCGACATATTCCATAACCGTCTGCAATTGCCCTTGGCTGATGCAGGGGCCCATTTCAACCGATTCATCCAATCCATTGCCGACCTTCAGCGCCCTGGCTCGCTCGACGAACCTGTCGATGAATCTCTTATAGACTTTCTTATGGACAACGACGCGGCTGGCTGCGGTGCATCGCTGGCCGGTGGTTCCGAAGCCGCCCCAGATGGCGCCATCAACTGCCAGATCGATATTAGCATCGTCCATCACTATGATTACGTTCTTGCCTCCCATTTCAAGATTGCAGCGCTTGAATGCAGGGGCGCAAGCTTCGGAGACGGTGCGGCCTACGGCGGTTGAGCCGGTGAACGAGACCACCTTTACGTCCCTGTGAGTTATCAGCGGGGCCCCCACCTGGCTGCCCCCGCCGGTCACCAGGTTGATTACGCCCGGCGGGATGCCCGCTTCCTGGCAGGCTTTCACTAGATTGAGACAGGATAGAGGCGTGTAGGATGCAGGCTTGATCACCACCGTGTTTCCACACACAAGCGCCGGCATGATCTTCCAGGATGGAATCGCCATGGGGAAATTCCACGGCGTGATTAGCGCGCATACTCCCAGGGGCATGCGCACAGACATAGCGAATTTATTGGGCAGCTCGGCGGGCGTCGTGTGGCCGTACATGCGGCGGCCCTCGCCTGCGGTGAAGTAGGACATATCGATTGCTTCTTGAACATCGCCGCGCGTCTCGGCCAGAACCTTGCCCATTTCGCGGGTCATATCGCGGGCAAACTCTTCCTTGCGCCGGATCAGCAACTCGCCCACGCGATAGAGAATTTCGGCCCGGCGCGGAGCCGGGTAGAGCCGCCACGAGTTGTAAGCCTCTCTGGCTGCCGCCACAGCCCGTTCTACATCTTCGCCGGTGGACTGTTGAAAGCGGCCGATTACTTCGCGGGTGTTGGCCGGATTGATATTGTCGAATGTCTCGCCTGACAGCGATGGGACCCACTCGCCGCCGATGAAGTTGTTATAAGTCTTCACCTTCGTTTTTGGAACAGCATTCTTAACGGGTTTGGCTCTTGCAACCATTTTATGCCTCCTGATGATTTTGAGAAGGGAGTGAAATGATCTGGAAAAGGAATAAGGTAGCTACGGTAGCCATGATGTCTAGAAGTTCAACCGAGCTTGTCGTCCGGTCTGATGCGGTAGAGGTTCGTGGCAGACGGTACAGCGCATCTTCTCATCCTTCCATTTCTGAGGATGATTGTGGGGGAGCGGCGCAACTGCCTGCTTCGCAGGAGTCGGATCATGACAAGCCAGACAAGCGCCGCGTTCAGTATTCCTGGTCATCTCTCGATGCTCAGGCCGGCTCGTGAGCGGCGCGGGTTTTGGGCTGATGTACGACAAGACTCCTAACACGGTGACAACTATAGCTATAATCGCAATGAAAATCAAATCTCTCTTCTTCATAGACGGGGGACTTTATCAGACCGGCTTCATCACAGTCAAGGACTATAACCTTCTCACCGCAGTCAAATCGCATCGTGCGATAAGACGCGATTGTAGATTCTGGCACTCCCATTGCAGCTACAAAACATCTAGATAGCCGGAGAGCAAATCTCCCCTGCGCTCCGGCGTAAATAAAGTAAAGAACAAGGAGTATAAATGTATGAGTATCGGCAAGAATTTGCTTCTTTTTGCTGCGGCTGCCACTCGCAGTTGGCCTGGTTGCCACTCGCGCAACAATACGGCAGCAGCGTAAATATGACTTGCGGGGCCGCGTTGTGCTTATAACCGGCTCCCTCGCGCGGTCTGGGCCTGGTAATGGCTCGCGAGTTTGCGCGCGAGGGAGCCCGCGTAGCTATCTGTGCGCGCGATACAACTGAACTTAAATATGCGCGTATGGATTTAGTTCAACGAGGCGCTCAGGTGTTGGCTGTGCCATGCAATATAACTGACGAAGAACCATCTCGATGAGATGGTGAGCACTGTGCGCGACCGCTTCGGCCAGATTGACGTGCTGGTTAACAACGCGGGCATCATCGAAGTCGGTCCAATGGAAGTAATGACCCTCGAAGATTATGAAGAAACAATGAACATCCATTTTTGGGAGCCCCTCTACACTACCCTCGCTGTGCTGCCAGATATGCGCCCCTCGCGCGAGGGGCGCATAATCAATATCACATCCATTGGAGGGAAGATCAGTGTGCCCCACCTGTTGCCGTACTGCTCAAGCAAGTTCGCTCTGGTCGGATTTTCAGAAGGATTGCGCGCAGAGCTGGCGAAAGATGGGATACTGGTAATCACCGTCTGTCCTGGCCTGATGCGCACCCCTCAGCCCGCGCAATGCTGTTTTCAAGGGCCAACACCGCGCTGAATATTCATGGTTCAGCATCAGTGATGCGCTTCCCATCTTCTCGATGAGCGCCGAGCGGGCTGCGCGCCCGCATCTCGCGGCTTGCAAGCGAGGTGATGCTGAAGTTGTGCTCTCGCTCCAGGCGAAGATCACTGATAAATTTCATGCTCTCTTCCCAGGACTGACGGCGGATCTGCTAGGTCTAATAAACAGGCTCCTGCCCGAACCCGGAGGCATAGGCGCCGAGCGTGCTAAGGGAAAAGACAGCTTCTCAAGTCTTTCGCCATCGTGGCTAACAGTATTGAGCGATAGAGCCGCGCTGAGGAATAACGAGATCATACTATTGATCGCTCCAGCCGCAGATCGCTTAGGAAATACTAGGACGAAACTGAGACTCGCAGCGAGCTAAAGTCGATGGTATCTGGTGGTGAGGTAGTAAAGTTAGGTTAAAGTTGAGACTCGCAGCGAGCTAAAGTCGATGGTATCAAGGAGGTATATGGGTAGGGAAAAGTTCAAATAAGAAATGACATATAACGGCAACTCTCCCTGGCCTTTCCGCAACCCTCCCTGGCCTTTCTGCAACGGAGAAGCAATGGATTTTGAGGTTGACAAAAACTTTCTCGTGGGTAGAATAGATCGTATCTTATGCGGGAGTAACTCAGCGGTAGAGTGCAACCTTGCCAAGGTTGAAGTCGCGGGTTCAAATCCCGTCTCCCGCTCCAATTTCCAAATCACAAGATTCGGCGAAGGCGACTGTCAGAACTTTCGTCCTGACTAATAAGTGTTCGATAGCCTTTCGAGGAGATCAAACGCGAAAATTTGGCCTTCGCCGAATTTATCTGTGGGCCACTTATTGACTCGCCGATCCGATCACTCCAGATTCAATTCCTTAATGCGTGTGAGGAGAGTCTTGTAGCTGACGCCCAGTCGCTCGGCAGCGCGCGACTTGTTGTAGCCGCAATCTTTGAGAGTAGTCTCTATCTTGTACCGCTCAACCAGGTGCGCGGCGCGAGTAGCCACATCTGACAGCGATCCGCTCAGATCAAATCCGTTAAGAAAAGAGCCATTAACTTTATAACCATTCTTGTCAGAGTAGACCGGCAGATTCAGATCGGCCGGCCTTATCACTCGCCCATCGCAGAGAATGCAAGCGCGCTCTATGCAATTTTCCAGTTCACGCACATTGCCGGGCCAGGTGTAGCTGCGAAGCGCGTCGAGCGCTTCGGGCGAGAGAGAGATATTAGCCCGGCGAATCTCGCGCCCGTAACGCGAAGCAAAGAATTCGGCCAGCGCCGCTATGTCGCTGCGCCGCTCGCGCAATGGGGGAATAGTCACAGGGAAGACCGCCAGCCGGAAATAGAGATCATCTCTGAACTGTTTGTTCTCCACCGCTTCTTTTAAGTTCTTATTCGTAGCTGCGATTATGCGCACATCTACGTCGATATTGATTGTGCCGCCGACGCGAGTGATCACTCGCTCTTCCAGCACGCGCAGGATCTTCGATTGCACGCCTGCTGCCAGATCGCCAATCTCATCAAGGAAGATGGTGCCGCGATTGGCAAGTTCGAACTTTCCTACCCGGCGTGCATCGGCTCCGGTGTAGGCCCCCTTTTCGTGGCCGAACAGTTCATTCTCAATGAGCGAATCAGGTATAGCGGCGCAGTTGATAGCGACAAATGGCGCTTTGGCGCGCGAGCTGAGGTGATGGATGGCGCGGGCAAAAAGCTCTTTGCCGGTCCCCGATTCCCCCAGCAGCAATACTGTTGTGTTCGTCTGCGCTACTTGCTGAATTTCTCGTCCCACTCGCTTTATCTCTTCCGAATCGCCGATAATTCGCGGAAAGCCGTAGCGACGGGCGTACTCTTCGGCCAGCAAGATATTTTCCTGGCGCAATCTTCTCTGCTCAAGCGCCCTTTCGACCAGCAGCATCAGATGGCGAGAATCGACCGGTTTCTGGAGAAAATCATAAGCGCCTTCCTTCATCGCCTGAACCGCCTCGTCGATGGTGCCGTAAGCAGTCAACAGAATAACAGGAATTTCCGGATCGGTTGCAAGTGATGCTCGCAACACTTCCAATCCATCGCCGCGGGGCATCTTCAGATCGGTTAGAACAAGGCTGTAGCGCCGCTGTTCAAGCTTGCGACGAGCATCGGCTCCATCAACTGCTTCATGGACAGTGTAGCTGGCAGCCTCAAGAGTCATCCTGAGCATGCGCCGCAAATTGTCTTTGTCTTCAACTAAAAGTATGTCTGTCATAGAAAAGAGATTCGTAATGGGTAATCCGTAAAGCGTAATCAGCAATCTGTGATCTGCGATCCGCAGCCTGCGACTTGCGAAAGATAATATTCCCCTTTACCGAACCATATCACGCATCACGCATTACTGCCTAAATATTCCCGGCGGCAGTCCCGCTTGCCGCGCATCTTCTTGTAGTCTCTCCATCCGGCTGCGGATGCTGTTAACGCTTGTGATTGCTCTCTCCAGCTCTCGGATGGCTTCTTCAAACTCTCTCTGCATTCGCGCCAGGGTGAAGTTATCCAATCCGGTTCCCTGGGGCCCACCGACTGAAGTTTGGATCTGCCGGTTCAGCTCGCGCGCTCGATTCTCGTAGAGGCGGACGCGGCGCTCGGCAGTTTCCAGCTCTTCAACCAGCGAGTTATACTTCTGTTTGTAATAATCAGCATTAGGGTTACCCTGCTTATCTTTCGATGAGGGCCCCGGAGCCTCTTTAAAATCGCTATCTCTGCCTTGCTCTTCCAGCTTGCTAAGCTGCTCTCTGGCGGTTCGAAGCTCTTCGCGCATCTCATTTAGCTGGCGCGAGGCCAGCTCCAATCGTTTCACCGTCTCAAGCCCGGAATTAGCCGTCTGATTGACATTAGTCAACTCGTTTTGCAAGTCGGCAATCGCCAGCTCAATCTCTTCCGTCTCGCGCTCCAATTCCTTGACCCGTTTGCGGGCTCCGACCAGGGCCTCGCGCCAGGCTCTCTCTTCGGGCGAGGCATTATCCGGCTGCGAGCCAGCTTTGCCAGTTGCATCCGCTTCTCCGGTCGACTTCTTTCCCGACGCCTCTTCAGACTCGGTTGCTGCTTCGCTCTTTGGCTCCGAGCTGCCGCTGACGCGACCTGATGCGGGAATAATATCTTCTGTCGAATAGGTCACAACGCGGCGTTTGGGCGGCTTGTTATCTTGCGGCTGTTTCTCTTGCTGGTAGGCTGCGCCCTCCAGGGAAAAGGAGCCTGATGCGCATAGCATTATTACTGCCAGACCCGTGATGGTGAAACCTGCTCTCATATCTTTGCCTCCGGGCTCCTAATCTATCAGGCAAAGACTAAAGCGCCAGGCGTTCAAGGCAGTAATATTGGGGTGTTATCTCTGCCTTAATTAATTAAGACCGGTCTTTTGCCTGATAAGGGATATTTTGCTCCCAGGGAGATTATCGGAAGATTATAGAAATTATTGAGGAAAAAGTCTCTGTAGCAGACGTTCTACGTTCGACGTTTAATCTTCCGTCTAGAGCCTAAAACGTAGAACGTAGAACATAGCCTGTCAAGCCAGGCAAAATGAGGTGGCGCTGCGCCATCTTCGAATTAGTAATAGATAGATCACTTGCTTTATCCACCAATTCGACAGTTCATACTTTGCCGTTCCTGCCAACAACGCAAAAACGGCAAAAGTATAGAACCTAATTGATAGTAAATTTCCCCGACCGCATAAAGTTTATCGACTTTGTCTCTTCGCCGTTGGACACGAATATTGATCCTGTGACCGATCCGGGCAACAGATCGCCGCGGGGAGTGAATGTGACGGTCATCATCGGAGTAACGGAGATCCCCTCCGGTACCTGTATCTCCTCATTCTTATCCAGAACGCCGTTGTCATCTATATCTATGCCATATCGCTTTATGCGGAACAGGACTGAAATCGAGCGGTTCTCTTTCACCGCCCGCTCGCGCGCCGTTTGCAATTGCAGCGAGATGTTCTGCGTAACAGACGACAGTTTATGAGTTAATAGGATGTCGTTGAAACTGGGAATAGTCGCTGCCGTGATAGCCAGCAGCACCAGCAAGAGGCCGGCTATTTCAAACAGACTGAACCCAAACTCATTTCGCCTCATAAGACCTCCTGACAGATGGAGTGCGGCGAGCATCAGGCCAGATAACGATGTTCGCCCGACCTCTGCTGGGTGCAAATAGAGTGCCCGGTAGCTATCCCTTTATTAAGTGAACTAATCGCCTCTTTTATAGCAGGATGGCTAGTGAAAGACAGGGAGCCGCGGGCAAAAGATGCCCCTCTTGCCGTAGCCTTCGGTAACGGATTATGAGAGGGATTGCTCAAGTTTTCACCTGATCGGGGGCCCCTTGATTCATAAGCGGAGACGCCGAAGCAGGCTGCGGGTCGAGGGGACGCAGCGATGCTGAGGCTGCTCACTTCCTCGCATCTCCCTATCCCCACGTCGTCTGCGGCGGCAGATGACAGAGGCATTTTTTGACCGAAGTATAGAAGTTTTGTCCTCTGTTTTGTCCACATTCGCCGGCAGGCAACCTGACCAAAACATTCAAGTTGTTGAGTCAGCATCACTTAGGATAACAGCGAACTTTGGCACTGGATTTGATCTAGCCCTGGTAGGTTCCGCATCTGAGAGGAGAGGAGCCAAGAAAAATCGTTTCAGATTCACCGATAAGAGCAAGCTTGGGCGAAAGCTCTGGCGCGCAAAGCCCTGAGCCTAAATCGATCAGATATGGCGGTCAGGGATGCCGAAGTGACTGACGTTGCTGGTAGGTAAAGGTTGAAGGGGCTGGCTCTTATCAGGTCAGCCCCTAGTTTTTTATTACTAACCAACCTTTTCTCTGCTTCCGATAGTTACAGGAGCAGAGCAGGCTTTCATTTTTTGGCTGGTCGGTTAGGAGGAGCTTGATGGATATCAGAAGGGATGGACAGTCAGGATTTACTGTAACTGAGGTTACTGTGCTGGTAGGCGTCATGGCGATAATCGTTGCTGTCACCTTCTCCTTTATGTATGATTCAGTAACTCAGTATAACCTCAGCTACGACGCCAATCAGATCGCAAATAATCTCAAGCTTGCCAGGATGCGGGCGGTCTTTCTTGAGAAGGATCTGAATTTCACCTTTGCCAATGGGACCTATGGCATCAGCCCCGATGATCCGGCTGCGCCCCGCCAACCCCTGCCAGGCGTGACCTTCACGCCTGCTGTCGGCCAAATTCCCACGCTTATCCTCTCCGGTGTAGGAACAGTGTCACAGGATCTGAATCTCAGGCTGAGCAATCGAAGGAATCAATCGGTCACGATCAGCATAAAGAAGAGCGGCCAGATAGAGGTATCGCCGGTGGTGAAGAATTGAAGGGAGGAAGGTCAATGAAAGTGTTTCGCAAGCAGATAAAGATACTCTCGCCTTGCCAGCAATCACAAGGCGGATTCACTCTGGTTGAAACGCTCGTTGCTATTACATTCCTGTCAATCAGTTTGCTGGTTCTGGCGCAAGGGATGACAATAGCCATTGCGCTGAACACTAATAACAAGACCAACGTGCAGGCGCTCGCTATAGCGCAGCGAGTGGCTGAGGAGCATAACAATACAGCAGGGCAGTCGCGCGCAGCCTATGATGCCCTTACTAATGGCTCAGCGCAATACAATTCTGAGGGGGAAATTGCAGCAGCCAAGGAAAAGGTTGTTTATGTGGCTAACTGGACTGTGACCAATGGCACCGATAGTCTGGGCATTCCATTGGTCGATCCCGATGGAAAGCCATCGTTCAAGGTAGTCACCGTCACCGCTACTCCGCAGATTAAAGGGCTCGGCCCAGCTCAAACGGTCACGGTTACTAACTATATCCTTCGACCGCCGAGCTAAACTGCCGAGGAGGGAACCAGTATGGAGAGAAGAAACGAGTCCGGTTTCTCTTTGATAGAGTTCACAATCTCCGTCGCCATCATGACAGTCGTCCTGGGGGGGATCTTCATGCTCACGGCCAACAACCAGCTTATTGGGCGCAATGAGAGCGAGACCTCCGATATGACGCAGAACGCGCGTGTCGCTTTCGACCTGATGTCGCGCGAGATCAGAAATGCCGGGCTGGGCTTCCCTTCTAACCAGGCCGTTGTATCTGCAACATCTAATAGCATAACGGTGCGCGGGTTCTTCTCCAAAATATCAACGACAGCCCTCTCAGTTGATCCGATAGGCGGCGTCCTGGTGGTCGGTTCAGCGGCTGATTTTCAGCCTGGTCAGAGTCTGCTTCTGGTAGATGCAAACAGCACCGCTGCCGCCTATACCAGCATCCGACCCAACGGCGTCGATAAAATAACCAACAGGCTCACGGTCTCGACGGCGGTAACAGCAATCACTCCAGGAGCAACGATAAGCAGATTCGGGCCGGGCACCGCTGTGTCGGTAGTTGAGCGGATCACTTACAGCATAGAATCCGGCGCTATCAGTCGCACTATTGCGCCTGAACTCAATCCTGATGCGGGAGATAGAAGCGAGCTGGCCAATAACATACTTGATGCCAGCGGAAATAATGGGCTCAGTTTCACTTACTTCGACAGCAATAACACGCAACTGAGCGGGGTGATCAACCCTGCGACAGTGACTCTGGTCAAGATCAAGATCAATGCGCGGACAAAAGATAAGGATGCGCAGACGCAGAAGTACCGAGTCTTTAATCTGACAACCGAGGCCAAGCCGCGTGGCTGAGGCGCGGGAGTTCTACTCGCCCGGCCAGGGGCGCTGTGCTGTTGAATGTTTAACCGAGAAGGGAGAGAATTGGTATGAAGATATTTATTCTAATCGACCAACGACGAGAAGATAAGAGCGTACACAATCAGAGAGGCTCGGCAATGGGCATCAGCATGCTGTTGACCCTGATGTTCACATCTCTGCTTGGAGCCGTCCTGGTGACTTCTCTGGGACAGTCTCGAATAGGCAAAGAGCATGTCTCGACCATGCAATCCTATTATCTGGCCGAGGCGGGTTTGAAGAAATCTGCTATCTGGTTCTCAAAGAACTTCTCCACCGATCCTAAATCAGGGCTGTTTGTGCTGCCGATGAGGAACACTACCGATTCACCCAACCCTACCCGCCTCAACTATGTGGATCCACTCTCGTCTACTTCGGGCCAATTAGTTAACTACTCCTACAGCGCAGGCACAGCAGCGAACACGGTCAGCGATGATAAGTTAATAACCTCGGTCAAGATCGGCTACAATGGACAATTAAGAAACGTCGTGCTCTCAGGCGACGCATCAAACACCTATCCCAACAACTATACAGTGATGGCTGATGACTCAACTGGGACCCCCAAGAGTTACAATATCTCAGGAGTTGTTGACAAATTCACCAGCGAGCTGGTTGAACAGCAACAACCTCATGGCCGCTACTCGGTCAAGGCCATACTGGTGGCGCTCAACCCGCCTGCTACTCCTGCCTCCAGTGGCACTGCCACCTGGCGCATCATATCAAAAGGGCGCTCAAATGATGGCAGTGAGAAGACTCTGGTGGCAGAACTATCGGCGGCGCTGGTCCCCTTTACCAAAACAGAGACAGTTACAACTACCACCCAGACTTTTGTCGGCGGAGGGGTCTTTGCCCGCGGAGCCCTGCGAGTCGATAAGAATGCTCAGATTGACAGCTATAAATCGACCCTCGGGGATTATGGAGCAACTATCTTAGGAATAAAGAATGTTGGCAGCGACGGCGACATCCGATCAAATGGATTTGGCAAGAAAGGGATCATCCTGGTAAGGAATGGCTCAATTGTCAATGGCGATGCCGCCATCTCAACCGCTTACGATGGAAAGGATAATGCCAAGAAAGATCCCATCTTAGAAGAGAAGAAAGGGGATGTCAAAGGCAATAAATACTACGGTGTGCCTGAACTCGATTTTCTAGATGTGGCCCCGGTACCCCGACCGCCCAAGGGCAGTCCCCATTACCATCTTAAGAACAATGAGAGCGTCACATTCTCTAAAGACAGCTATGAGCACATACACCTGCACGATAAATCCAGCATTACCCTCCCGCCCGGCACCTACGGCAAACTGCATGCATCGAACAAGTCCAGCACCGTCACTCTGGGAGTTGCTGGCAGCACCAGCCCGGTCGTCTATAACTTCCACGAGATCAAGCTCGATAACTCTACTCTGGTCATTCAGGGGCCGGTGATAATCAATGTCACTAAGGAATTTAAGTTGAAAGGCGCCATGACTATTGCCAGCAGCTTGAAGCCTAAAGATATCCGCCTTAACGTGCAGGATGATAGCGGAAAGAAGAACGATGAGGATATCGAAGATGACACCTATGACGAGGATGGCGATGTCGATGAAGATGATGATGGGCTCTCAGATGATATCTATGTCGATAGCGGAGACACTAAAGGCGGGAAAGTTAAGATTGACGGAGGAAGGTTCTATAGCGTCATTTATGCCCCCGGCTCCAAAGTCGATATAAAGAAAGGCGCCGAAGTCTTCGGATCGGTCGTCGGCTATCAGGTTAAAGTCAAGGAGAATTCTAAGATACACATAGACGAGACGCTGCTCAGCGGTTTGGCTGAGACCACTACGGTGACAACTACCACTCAGGTCATCGTCGGGTATTCAACGGGGAGCTACGGTTTGCGCTACAAGTAGCTGAAACAGGGCGAACTTCTTCCCGCTCGGAAGTTCGCCCCCTGTCAGTCAATTCGATTGAGATCTACGGTGGGATGAGCAGTCACCAGGATGGTCAAAATTGCCTAACCTGTTACCAGAGGTAGGACATAATGCCCCTCTTACTATGCCTCACAGTAAAGCCGAAAATTTAATCCGATAATGTTAAGCTGAGCAATGCCAATAGATTAGACGGCGAGCCCCCGGTGTGGAACACAGATTGCTGAAGCTTGAACCCGGTAGTGTCTAGCTAACCAGAAAACGTTAGCTGTTTGGAGTTCAAATTCCGGCTTGTTTATGAACGAGAAGGCAAGCTGAGGGTTGCGCTCCTGGCTTATCGTTGCCCGCGGTATAAGAGGGAAAAGGGGGGACAATCGGGGAAAGCGAATATGAAGCATCGAGATGCAGGGTTTACCGTACTGGAACTGGCTATAGTATTAATTGTCAGTGTAGCCATCCTGGCAGTAGCAGTGCCTACTCTGGGCAGAGCTATAGATTCCTATCGCTTGAGCGGGCGAGCAAGTGAAATTGCTTCTGAACTGAACTATGCCAGGGCCAGAGCTGTGATGATCAACACAACTCTGACATTCACTTTCGCCGATGGGACTTATGGATTGGATCCGGCTCCGGCGAATCGGCCCAGGAGATCTATTCCTAAAGACGTCACTTTCTCTCCTGAAGCCAGCTCAATACCGACTCTCTTGTTCAGGAGCAATGGCACTATTAGCCCACAGACGAGCTTTGTAATGACAAACAAGAGGGGACAACAAGTGACGATCTCAGTTCAAGCATCGGGCCGAGTCATGGTTTCCGATGTTGAGAATTTCTAGCAGATGAACAGAGGAAGAATTTATGGGCGCTAACCAAAACGTTCTACGTTCTTCGATTGCAGATTGCAGATTGCAGATTGCAGATGAAGCGTTCTACGTCCTACGTTCTATGTTCTACGGTTTAGATCCTAGACGGAAGATTGAGCGTCGAACGTCGCCATTACCCATCACGCATTACCCATTAGGTGGAACGTCGAACGTCGGGGTACGACCCAGAGGGTACCCCGGGTCGCAAACATCAGTCGAATCGGACAGGCGCGATCAAGCGGGTGTATCCTTGATCGAAACCGTATTGGCGATATTGATCCTGGCTTTCGCCCTGCTATCGCTGGCGCAGACTATGGCTCTCTCTATTCGGGTGAACGCTAATGCGCGCCAGGGTGTTTCAACCCTCAGCCTGGCGCAGATGGCAATAGAAAACTTTAAGAATACTGCCGGTGTTACCAGAGCCAGCTATGACACACTGGCTAATGGCTCACAAAATTACCTGGCCGATGGCGCTGTGGCCGAAGATAGTGATACTGCGGCCTTCACCGTCGAATGGACGGTAACCAGCGGCGCATTAACCGATTTCAGCGGGAACCCGGCTTACAAAACAATAAAGGTGCGTTCGAGAGCCACTAAATCCCAGTACGGCCCGGCTGCTGAAATCACATTGACAACGCAGATTGCCAGGCCCTCAAGCTGAACCGTTCTACGATTGCGGATTGCGGATGAAGCGTTCTACGTTTTAGGTTCTAGACGGAAGATTCAACGTAGAACGTTGAACGTTTTGGAGAACATCGAACAAGGTTGCCAAGATGGAAACAACAGGTTTAAGAGACAATTCAGAAAATGGTTTCTCGTTTGTAGAACTCCTCGTTTCGGTTGCGATCATGACCGTGATCCTGGGAGCTGTTGTAGGGGTGCTTCAGCGCGGCCAGATGGTTTTCAATAACGAGCGCAACGTGCTTGACTCAGTGCAAAATATGCGCGCTGCTTTCGATATGATCACCCGTGAGATAACGATGGCAGGATCGGGCCAGATAAAAGGCTACGGCATCGTCTCAGGGGCCGGCGACAGTATAACTATTCGCGGCAACTTCCAGAACGTATCTACCATTGCGCTCAGCGTCAGTCCGACTACAGGAGCAATAGTTGTGGGTTCGACCGGCGGATTCCGGGCAGGGCAAACAGTTGCTTTAACCGATCCTAATAACGGCACATCGCTCTGGGCAACGGTGACTTCGGTCGATGCTGCAACTAAGACCCTGGTTGTTTCCGCATCCACCACGCCTATTACTTCGGGCGCAATGCTGAGCATGCTCGGCCCGGGGGCTATGGTTGATGTTATCCAGCGAGTCCGCTACAGCATAGCTGACAATGGGACGATCACACGAACAGAGTCGCCTGAACTCGATACCAATGACGCCCTCGATTCGGTGCTGGCAGAGAACGTGCTTGATGCAAATGGGGCCCCCGGATTGAGCTTTGATTTTTATGATTCTAATGGCGCTTCGATCTCCGCGCCTCTCACTTCGGTAGCCGCGTCGAATGTGTCGCTCGTTACCGTTAACCTCAATGTAAGGACGAAGGAGAGAGATGTACAGACCGGCAGCTATAGAAACTTTTCTCTGTCCACCGATGTGCGGCCAAGAAACCAGTAAGCTTTTGGGGAGTTTTTCAGACGGCTCGCGCGACGCCCGGAAATGATGAAAATGCGATGTACAGAGACCTGTTAGGTTGCTGATAGTGCGCGATAGGCAGCAACCTAACCGCCTTACTGTACATCTTCTGAGGAGTCATTCATGTCGTCAATAACGACGCGAGAGAAACAATGAGAACAGCGCAGTTGGAAGAAGGAGCGCCTGCCTTCTGCCTACTGCTTACTGCCTTCTGTTTTCTGAGGAGAAATGATGAAAAGCCTGGGGGCACTAGTTTCCTTGCATGCCCGCCT
>Ga0209172_10003857_pt1 | contig 21685 bp, 10 predicted proteins | sample LarsenN4metaG_FD_184113 | JGI IMG/M metagenome (GOLD analysis project Ga0209172, IMG submission 184113) | Hot spring sediment bacterial and archeal communities from British Columbia, Canada, to study Microbial Dark Matter (Phase II) - Larsen... ... | reverse complement strand
GGCGTGTTGAACAATGGTTTCCATAACCGTTCAGTTAAATTTTGATTACGCCCTTTCTTTCAGATTTTTCCTTCTTTGGCAACCCCTTGTTGAAACTGGTGCAAGATCTCAGCAAACCTAAAAAAGTTAAGCGAACAACTATATCGCAACCTGTTATTCCATCTACTACCCAGACCACCACTGTTCGTCAAAGTTATTTTTCTTTTTCTTCTACGCAACGAACTCAGTTGACCAATCTGCTGGTTGGTCGCGTCGTTCGCAACGAAATTCTAAGTGTAAGTACTCGCAACCTCATTACCAATCAACTCAATTCCCTACCCCCTGGGATTCAAAAGCGATTAGTCCGTGGAAAGGGCTTACCTCCAGGTATTGCCAAAAAAGTCTTTCTGCCCAAAACAGTTAATACGTATCTCAATATTCCATCTCGGTACGACTTAATTGTGATTGGCTCTAATGTTGTCGTATGTGACTCAGTGACAACTGTTGTTGTCGATTTGATTACTCGATTTATCTAATTCTTACTTCACCGATTTAACATCAGAACCTATGCAGTAGAGCATCCTGGTTAGACTACTAGAATGCTCTACTTTTATTGTTTAGCCTTTATAGTCATTGGACAAGTGATGAAGTCAGGCAAGTAAATCATACTTCAAATCATTGGTGAGCTGATAGACCGACTTATCCGAACTGATTCGCAGAATTGGGGTTGCTTCAAACTCACGCGAGGCTTGTGAGTCGCCTGCTTACTCTAACTGCTGCAGCGTATTTAACAAGAGGAAGCCAAAGCCAACCTTAGAAGCGAATGCATGACTCTTGAGAGAGATTTAGGGTGTCTGCCATTTGAACGCCCTTAGAAAAAACGAAGAGTCTACTTATTCATTCTATATTGATCTTTGTTTGACTAACTCAACGATCGCTTTGACTAACTCTTCTGGCTCAACAGGTTTGGTAATATGCCGTTGAAACCCAGCGGCGATCGCTTGGCGACGATCGTATTCACCTGCATAGGCTGTCAGGGCGATTGCTTTGATTGTGCTGAGCGAAGCGGTTGCTTCCGAGCTACGCGATCGCTCACGAATTTGCCGCATCAAGGCGTAGCCATCCATATCTGGCATCCCGATATCACAGAGTAAAAGGTCTGGCACAGACTTTGACAAAGCAAGTAAGGCTTCTGCGGCAGAACAGGCGACAGTCACTTCAGCGCCCTGCTGCAAAAGAATGAATTCTGCCAGATCTCGCATGTCAGCATCATCATCTACAACAAGAATCTGTAGACCCGTTAGCGTTGCTGCCTGAGTTGATGGTTGTGTCACAGTAAAGGGTTCTAAAGCGCTGGTTACCATTGGCAAAAGAACAGTGAGTATCGCACCCGACCCTTCGCCCTGGCTCTCGGCTTGAATTGTGCCACCATGCAGCTCAACAATTTGACGCGCGATCGCCAAGCCTAAACCTAACCCACCGAAGTGGCGGGTTGTACTACTGTCGGCCTGACGAAAGTACTCAAAGATGTGCGGGAGAAAATCAGGATTAATCCCTCTGCCATTATCAACAACTTGAATTTGGATGTGATGATCAACTTCCTCAAGCCGAACCATCACCTTTCCATGATTTGGTGTAAATTTGATTGCATTTGAAAGCAAGTTCCACAAGACTTGTTGTAATCGGTTGGCATCTCCCGAAATGATAAACTTGGAATCTTTTGTATCATCTAAGCCACCATCGCAAATCGTCAGACGCAAATCGATCGCCTTCGCTTCAGCCGCCAGTTGAACCGTTTCGATCGCACTTTGAATGGCAGCGGCTAAGTTCACACGGGCGATATTGAGACTCAATTTACCCCGCAACATCCGCGAGATGTCGAGCAAATCTTCAATCAGTTGGGCTTGCAGTTTAGCGTTACGTTCCACTGTTGCAAGCGCCTGGTCAACCTTTTCAGGCTGCAAGCGTTGGGTGCGCAAAATTCGAGTCCACCCTAAAATCGGGTTGAGCGGTGATCGCAACTCATGGGACAACACCGCCAAAAACTCATCCTTCACTCGGTTCGCCTGTTCCGCCTCTGCTCTTGCACTGCGTTCTGCTTCGTACAACTGCGCCCGCGAGATCGCTTGCGCACATTGACGACTGAGCGCCAAAATAAACTCGCGATCGTCCTGGCTCAGGTGCTTAAATTCCTTAAAGCTCATTAGCATGCCACCTACCGATCGCCCTTCAACAACGAGGGGAAGCGCAATCCAAGATTGGAAGTCGTAACGGCTGTAGACTTCAGCCAGGTGAGGGTGGCGAGCAATGCGTTCTAACAACGCTTCTACCCAAACAGGTTCTCCCGTCCGAATTGCTTCGGCTAGGGGCACATCCGTGTTGATCGAAAACCTGCGCCAGGATTCCACTAAATCTGTCTGATAGCCAACCGACTTTACAATTTCCAACTCTGTTCTATCTTTCGTAACCAAAACAACAAGAGCGGCTGTCGCCTTTAAAACAGCCATACTCTGCTCAACAATCACCTCTATCACTTGTTCAGGCGTGAGAGATTCTGACAGAGCAACCGTTACGGATTGTAAGCGAGCGGTGCGATCGGCAGCAGTTTCGGCATCTTGCTTGGCTTGTTGAGCCATGCGGTAGAGATGAGCGTTATCGATCGCGATCGCGGCTCGACGAGCCAAATCTTCGGCTAGTTCCAAGTCTTCCATTGCATAATGGCGATTGGACTCAGTAAACACAAAAGAAATTCCACCCAGCACCCGTCCATGTGCTTGGAGCGGTGCCAGAATGCACGATTTTAAGCCTATACCCTGCAAGATTTCCAAATACTCAGGATTCGGCACGCCCGCCTCCAGTTGCTCGTCGGTAATGTTCATGGCAATTTCACTTTTTCCAGTTTTTAGCACCTGAGAAATGCCATAGCCATCATCTAGATGCCTGGGAAAGCGTTTTGCCAGTTCCCAAGCCCAGCACACTTTATCAGGGTTTGAGTGTGCCACAGCAACCCGGCTAATCGAACCATCTTCATTCAACAAATCAACACTGCACCAATCAGCAAAGTAAGGCACAGCTAACTGAGCAACGCTTTGCAAAGTTTGTTCATAGTCTAGAGAAGAAGCCAGCATCTCACTCACGCCCGCTAAAAAGGCCGAGCGACGTTGAGCGGTTTCAGCTAAGGTGCGAGCCGTCTGCTCTTGAATCAGCCGTAGCCCTTCAGCATCTGCCTGCTTACGAGCCGTAATATCAAAAAAGGAACAAACCACCCCAAAAGGTGATGTTGCATTTGGTTGAAATAAGGGGCGAGAGTTAATCGAAATCCAGGTCAGGGTGCCATCTGGTTTATGAATTCCCATCACTATATTGGACTGGGGTTCGCCTGTACGGAGCGTGACCATAGCAGGATGCTGATCACCCGGAAACGGAGAACCATCTTCGTAGACTGTATGCCAGAGCGGGTCAAGCGAGGTGCTGCCGATTATTTGATTGGCAGTCAATCCCAAAATTCGTTCAGCACTAGCATTGCAAGTAAAGATGCTACCATCTGCGTATTGAAATACGATGCCTTCAGCAGCCGTTTCAATCACTGTCCGATAGCGTTCTTCTGACTCTCGCAAGCTCGCTTCTGCCTGTTTATGTTGTGTGATATCGCTAATCGCGGCAATGACATGGGTGGTCTGGCCGTGCTGATCGAGTAACGGAGAGGCATTCACAGAGAGAATGATTTTGTTGCCGTCGGGATGCGCGATCGCGTGTTCCACTCCATACACAGGTTTTCCTGTTCGCATCACTTGCGCGAATGGAAGTTCCTGTTCGGGAAAGGGTTGCCCATCGACCGTGGTGATTGCCCAAACCGGATCGTTATAGCCACGCTCAGTAATATCATTGTGAGTCAATCTCAAGATTTGTTCGGCTGCCGCATTCGCCGCCGTGATCTGACCCTGCTGGTTCATCATGATGATGCCATCGGGAATCGTCTGAAAAATGCTAGATAGCTGCGCCTCTCGTTCTTGTAGAGCGATTTCCATTTGCTTGCGCTCGGTGATGTCGTGCATCACAACTACCGCACCTTGACTCTCGCCAGCTAAATTTTGAATCGCCTGTCCACTGGCTAATAAGAGCCGTTCTTGCCCATTTTTGGGAATAATTCGCATTTCAACATCCTGCACAATCTGGCCTCGCAAGGCTTGATATAGCGGAATATCTTCTGGCTGCATTAATGTTTTGCCATCAGGCCGGTATAGGTTGTATTGATCAGCCCATAACTCAGGTGTTAGAGGCTGCTCAGACATACCATGAAATGAGCGCGCCGCTTGATTAAATAGCTTTAAGTGACCTTCGGCATCACAGGCGACAATTCCCGCTTGAACATTGTCTAATAAAACTTTGAGAAACTCCTGCTCTTTTCGCAAAGCCGCTTCAGTCTCTTTTTGCTCAGTAATGTCTTGAAAGTAGGCAGTCAAACCATTGGTCGTCGGCAAAAGTCGCACAGCAAACCAGCGGTTTAAGGATGAGTAGAACTCCTCAAACTTGGCTGCGAGTTTCTGGTTCACAGCCTGACACCCCTGCTGGTACAGAGTAGAGGCTGGATCTGCCTGAAAAATATCCCATAAAGTTTTGCCTAAGAGACAGGCGCGATCGCACTTCAGAAGACGTTCTGCGGTGCCATTCAGATAGGTGCAAGCCCCGGTTAAGTCAAGCACAAAAAAAGCTTCTGCAATATTCTCGACAATGGCTGCAAATGACAACTCAACAGCTTGAACCTGCGCTGGAAGCTGCACCAATGGCTCCAGCGATTGAGAAAAATAACTGTTTGGATTAACCGGATCAGGTTCCATAAGTGCGTTTTCTAGACAATCAAACAACAAACCGTTTATTTAACGAGCGATTAAATTAACAATCATTGAGATCAGGTGTTCAGGTTCTACTGGTTTTGAAAGATGCATTTGAAATCCTGCTGCAAGTGCTTGTTGTTGATTCATTTCGCCAGCAAAAGCAGTCAGAGCGATCGCGGGGGTTAAACCGCCCTGCTCAGGCGGTAAGGCTCGGATCTGGCGTATCAGCATATAGCCATCTACTTCTGGCATGCCAATGTCACTCAGCAGAAGTTGTGGCTTTGACTCGTTTAAGCGCTCTAGCGCTTCAATGGCTGAAGCGGCGGCGGCGACGGTTGCTCCTGCCTGTTCCAAGACAAAAGTAACGAACTCACGCGTATCATGATCATCATCCACCACAAGAACGTGAATGCCATCTAAGTTCAGATCCAGCGATGGCAATGGCGGATTTACATCTTTTTGCGAGTGCGAAGTCATCAGCGGCAAGCGAACCGTAAAAGCTGCCCCTAAACCTTCTCCTGCACTATCTGCCTGTACCATTCCTCCGTGTAACTCAACCAGGTGTCGAACGATCGCCAGCCCCAGCCCCAGTCCACCAAACTTGCGAGTCGTGGCGCTATCTGCCTGCCGGAAGTACTCAAATACATGAGGTAAAAAATCTGCATGAATGCCCTTACCCGTGTCGGTGACTGTAATTTGAGCATAAGCAGGAAATGCAGAAGTTGCCAGCGTCGGTGGTTGTGTTCTATGTCTCTCCTGCTCGTTTAGTCTGGAATTGTCACCCTCACCACTTTCTAACTTTGAGACACTGGCTTTTCTGCCTATCACTTGCTCTAACTTGACTTCTACTCGCCCGCCAACAGGGGTGAATTTCACAGCGTTTGATAGCAAATTCCACACAACTTGCTGTAAGCGATTTGAGTCGCCCAACACTTGTCCAATTTGGGAGTCAAGGTTCATTTTGATCTCAATCGACTTTGCTTCTGCAGCAAGACGAACCGTTTCAACCGCTGCTTGGATGGTGCCCACCAAATTGACTGGCGTTGTATTCAGGCTAAGCTTTCCGCGTAGAATTCGGGATACATCTAACAGATCTTCAATCAGTTCAGATTGTAATTTGGCATTTCGCTCAATTGTCTCTAAGGCTTGTGCCGTTTTTACTTCACTCAACTTTTGAGTGCGCAGCAGACGAGCCCAACCCAGAATCGGGTTCAGGGGCGATCTCAGCTCATGTGATAACACTGCCAGAAATTCATCTTTGATGCGGTTGGCTGACTCGGCCTCGGCCCGCGCTGTTTGCTCTCTTAGTAGCTGTAATTGCCGCTCTTCAGCCAGTTTACGCTCGGTAATGTCTAGCACAATACCCCGCATACGGGTCGGTTCACCCATCTCATTAAAGAAAAGCCGACCTCTCGCGGCGATGTGATGAGTTGACCCATCAGGGTATACCACACGATATTCAAGGTTGTGTTCTACGCCATCTGCAAGCGTCTGACTCAATGCCTGAGTGAAGTAGTCACGATCATCAGGATGAATACAATCGATCACTGCTTCAAGCGTACAGTCAAACACATCACGATTAACACCAAATGCTTGATACATTTGGTCATCCCATTCAACTCGGTTGTTGATAATATCCCAACTCCAAACGCCAATCTGCCCTGATTGTAACGCCAGATTAAGCTGTTCTCGACTTTCAGCTAACTCTTGATAGAGTTGTGCATTTTCTAAAGAAATAGCAATCTGGGTGGAGAGAATTTCTAATGCTGAAAGCTGAGCCTGCGTAAAAGCGCCCGTAGCGAGATTATTTTCTAAATATAGAATTCCAATCAGTTTTGATTGACGGGCGATCGGTAAACAAAGAACTGATTTAGGTCGATTGTGAATAATATACCGATCTTCTGAGAAGAGGCTCGACTCGGTTGCATCATCTAAAATCACAGTCTCCTGCGTTCTTTGCACATAGTTCAGAATAGATTGGGGCACGAATTGGGTCATTCCCATTTCAGAGATAAAGTGTTGAACACTAATTTGTTCATTTGTTAAATTGGTTTTCGCTTCAACTTCAATGACTAGCTGATCATTGTGCAGCAAAAGAATATAACCAACCTCGGCTCCTGCTTGCTCAATCACAATTTGCATTAACGTCTTCAGCAGATCAGACAAAACAATCTCGCTAGAAATCGTTTGCGACGCTTTAATCACAGATAAAACATCAAGTTGTATCCCACTGCTGACAAAGGTGGCGCTAGACGAAGATGAATGTCCCTGCGGAGAAACAGGTTTGAGTTGAGGAAACAGCTCTGGATAATGGTCTTCTAAATGTTGAACTTTACCCAACGCTCCCCAACGCAAATAAGCGTTTTTGGCTTCTTGCAGGTAGGTTTGGGCGATCGCACCAAATTGACGCTGTAAGTAGAACTTCGCTGCAAGTTCATAGGCTAAGGCTTCGTACTGCACAAATTCATATTCATGAGCCGACTGAATTGACCGCTCATAAAAACGCATCGCTGTTAAATCACGTCCCTCAATCCGAGCGATTTCAGCTGCCACTAACAGAGCTTTGTGCAAAAAATTAGCCGGACAGTAGTCTGCCCAATATTGAAGTTGCTGATGATGCTGTGCTAATGTTGCTCGAAATTCAGCTTGCATCGCATCCGATGCTTCTGGGTACAGCGCAGCCAAAACGAGGGAGTGATGTAATAAATAATTTGCCTCAATTGGGAGCGATCGCACCGCTTCTAAAGCATTGCAGGCTTCATGCGCTGATTGTAGTGCATCTGAATATTGTTCATAGGTAAACAGGGTGATGAGCTTGATGATATGGTAGAAAGCAATTCCGCTGCCAAACTCTGTTTCGTTAAGAATCTCTAGGACTCTTGTTTCGTCGAAATCAGCCCGATTCAATGTATGAAAATGATGCGTTTGTCCCTGTAAATTAAAGATCAATTGTTGTTGTAAGCGAATCGTTTGATAGGCGGCTTCATGCTTTGACTGCTGGGCAAATGCAAGATATTTTTGAATGGCGAAGTCAGCATCTGTTAAAGGAGTGATGGTTTCAATCATCTGCCAGGAAGCCTGGAAACCATTATAGTTAGCCATTGTAATGTCACCTGCTTCCACACAACCAAGAAAGCCTTGCTCTAAAAATGGCAAATCGGTCGCCATGTGGTGACACCAAACATTAATGTGGCTGCCATGAATATGGAGAACCGTGCCTTTGTATTTTGGATCATTCAGCTTCTGGTTCAGTCGAATTGTCATCTCCGAGAACGCGTACCCCGCCGGAATATCACGAAATAGCGACACTAACAACATGGAATACATGCTGTAGGCAAAGCAAGACTCCTCTGTGTTGCCATGCTCTAAGGAATAGTTCAGAGCTTTGAGGACAACTAAAGGAAACAAGTTTGGCTTACTAAGGTAAGCTGGCGGCCCCATCGACGTGAGTAGACTAATGACCATTTTTAATCTTGGGTCTTGAATGATAGGAGCATCACTCAAATCAGCAATTTGGCGATCGCCCAAATTAACCCCTACCTGCTGTTTCTCCCACTTAATCGCTGCTTTGACCTGCTCGTCTGTTTCGGGGAACGTCACACCAAATAACTTCAGAGCCACCAAACCTGTCGTAAATGCTTCATCAAAGCGTCCAGCGACTTGGCTATGTCTAATCTGTAGCCTATAAATTGTTGCTTGATCTAAAGGTGTCTGAGCTTGACTTAGCAATAACTGAAATAGTGTCTCAGCCCGTTCTAAATTGCCTGTCAAATACTCACACTCAGCCAGCTCAGTAAACAGATCGAACACTTCAGAATAGTCTGAATCCCAAGCGGTAGGACTTAATAAAGTACTTGCTGTATCAAAAAAATGTACTGCTGGAGGATATGCATTAGAAGCTTTTGCACGTTTGCCAGCCCATATATTTAATTGAATTGAATGTCTGTTTTCATCTAAGTCTGTAATATATGCACTACCTGAATTAAGATGGTTCACTACCTCAAAGAGTTGGTCTTCTAACTGTTCCGAGTTCAAGTTCTTAAGTAGCAGTCGGCCAATGCGAAGGTGGACTGCATGTTTTTGAGCATCGGGGATGAGGGCATAAGCCGCCTGTTGAATGCGGTCGTGAACAAAAAAGTAATGCTTTTCAGTTGCTTCAGTCTGTTCGTCAACAATAATTAAACCCCGCAGCACAACTTCCCATAAAGCAGCGGCGATCGCGGCGGACGGTTGTTCAGCAACGATAGCCAGGCTCTCCAAATCAAAGCGATTGCCTACACACGATGCCAGCTTTAGCAATTGTTGTGTGTCAATTGGCAACTGCTGCATTCGCTCAATCATGAGATTTACCACATTATCGGTAAATCCTTTCGCCTCAATTCTCTTAATATCCCACTGCCAGGTCTTTTCAAGGCGATTAAAGGTTAACAAGTTTTCCTGCCATAGGGTCTTGATAAACTCGTTGATAAAAAAGGGATTGCCATTTGTCTTGTGCAAAACGAGACGCGCCAGTGGCTCTGCTTGCTCTAGTGGGCAGCGTAGCGTTTCTGCAATAAGCTGATTGACACAGGCAAGATCAAGTGGAGCTAACCAAATTTTGGTGATTGGAATACGTTGGAGACGCAACTTTTCTAGCAGCAAACTCAACGGATGTGCTAGATCAACTTCGTTATCTCGGAAGGCTAGCAAAAAACAGAGAAACTGAAGATTTGAGCCAATCGCGATCGCTTGGATCAGATTTAGCGTGGCTCTATCGGCCCACTGCATATCGTCTAAAAAGATAGCCAGTGGATGGTCAGAATGGGCGAAAGCAGCAATAAAATTTTGAAAAACCAGATTGAAACGATTTTGTGACTCAGCTGCGCCCAGTACTGGAATAGGTGGCTGTTCACCAATAATGAGCGCCACTTCTGGAATCACATCTGTAATCAGTCTGCCACTATTGCCAACGGCTGCTTGAATGCGATCGCGCCAAATAATCAACCTTTCTTCTGGCTCTGTCAGAAGGTGGCGCACCAATCCTTGAAAGGCTTGGACAATTGTGCTGTAGGGAATGTCGCGTTTGTATTGATCAAACTTGCCACGAATGAAAATGCCCCGGGTTTGGACAATCGGCTTGTGCAATTCATTCACTAGGGAAGATTTACCAACCCCAGAATAACCAGAAACCAAAACAACTTCTGGTTTTCCTTGAGTGACGACCCTTTCAAAAACGGTGAGCAATTGTGTGATCTCTGCCTCGCGTCCATACAGTTTTTGAGGAATTTGGAGGCGATCAGAAATATCCCGCGCTGCAATTGGAAAAGGAGTAATCTGCCCTGTCGTTTCCCATAATTCTAAACAGTGTTCCAAATCGGCTTGTAAACCGATCGCGCTCTGGTATCGATCTTCTGCCACTTTAGCTAATAGCTTCATCACCAAATTTGACAAGACCGTCGGAATAGCCGAATTAATTGCAATGGGGGCGAGAGGCGTTTTAGCGATATGACAGTGAATCCACTCCAGAGGGTCTTGGCCTTGAAATGGCAACTGTCCTGTCAGCATTTCGTAAAAGGTTACACCCAGGGAATATAAGTCGCTGCGCTGGTCAATGCCTCGATTCATGCGACCCGTTTGTTCAGGAGATAAATAGGGCAGGCTACCTTCAATTCGATTGGAGTTGGTGACAATTTGACTCTCGTAGGGAAGAAAAGCAGCCAACCCAAAATCACCGATTTTGATCTGGTGGTCATTTAAATTGACAATAATATTCTGCGGCTTAATATCTTTATGAACAATCCGGCGCTGATGAATTTGGGCTAGTGTATCAACAATTTTAATTGCGATAGTGAGAAAGGCCGGAGTCTCACAAAAGTTAGTTAAGAGTTGGTCGAGCGATCGCCCCCCAAAGTCTTCTAAAACCAAGTAAGGGACACCGCGATCGACCTCTAAGGCCAATGCCTGCAAAGTGCCTGACAGGTTGAGATGTTGGGCAATTGCATACTCATGCTTTAATTGCTCAATATTGCGAGTCGTGCATTGCTCCGGGCGTAGCCCTTTAATTACTACAGAGCGATTATCCTCAGTTCTCACCCCCCGGTAAATGACTGATTTTGTCCCTTCTTGTAGCAAATCTGTAATTGTAAATCCGGGTAATGTGAGTACCACTCTAGTTGCTCCCTGCCGCCACCATCTTTAACAATAAAACCATTCCTAATTCCTTTCCTGAAAAGAAGGCACGGCTGTTTGTCTCATTAGCTGCATAATCGATCTGATGAGTTGCTCTGGCTCGACTGGTTTGGCCAGGTGAAGTTGAAATCCGGCAGCGAAAGCTTGTTGTTGATTGATGTCCCCAGCATAGGCGGTATAGGCAATAGCTGGAATCATTTTTCCTTGATTTGATAAAGTCTCGCGCACTTGCTTGAGGAGAGCATAACCATCCGACTCAGGCATACCAATGTCACTAATTAACAGATCCGGCAATGACTCATTCAGTTGTTTGTAGGCTTCAACCGCAGATGCAGCCACATCAACAATCGCTCCCTGCTCTTCTAAGATGAAACAAATTAAATCTCGCATGTCCGCTTCATCATCCACAACTAATATACGGATACCACTCAAACTTCCAGTTGTTTGCGGCGATCGCACCTCTAAGTCATGAGCCAGCAGCGATACCGTTAATGGCAGTTGCACTGTAAATATTGCGCCCATCCCTGACCCAGGACTTTTAGCTTGAATGGTGCCACCATGCAGTTCTACCAAATGGTGAACAATCGCCAAGCCTAAGCCCAGTCCCCCAAAGTGGCGAGTTGTGGTGCTGTCAGCCTGACGAAAATATTCAAAAACATGCGGTAAAAAATCAGGTTGAATACCTTGTCCTGTGTCACTCACCGTTATTTGCGCACAGGGATAAATTGGCGATCGCGTTTCACCCGTTCCTTGTTGCTGTGCCGCAACGCTTCCAGTCATGACTCGCTCTAGCGTCACCCCGATCCGCCCACCCGATGGCGTAAATTTAACTGCGTTCGAGAGTAAGTTCCAAACAACCTGCTGTATCCGCCCCGCATCACCGTAGATTAGCCCTACGTTTGGATCTAACTGAGTTTGAATTTGAATGCCTTTTGCTTCGGCTGAAAGTCGTACGGTTTCAAGTGCAGCTTCAATCGTGGCGACCAAGTTCACAGGACAAGCATTTAACCGCACTTTGCCCTGGAGAATGCGAGAAACATCTAACAGGTCTTCAATGAGTTGAGCTTGTAGTTTGGCATTCCGCTCAATCGTTTCTAAGGCTCGTTCTGCCGCTGATGCCTCTAACTGGCGTGTGCGGAGAATTTTAGCCCAACCCAAAATCGGATTCAGTGGTGTTCTTAACTCGTGGGAAAGAACTGCCAGAAATTCATCTTTGATGCGGTTGGCGGCTTCGGCCTGCTCCCGAGCTGCCTGCTCCCGTTGAAGCAATTGTTCGCGCTCAGTTTCGGCCCGTTTGCGATCGCTAATGTCAAACAAAACACCAATCGAGCGAATGGCCTCACCAGTCTTGGTATAGGTGAAGCTGCCTAAACCTGCTAACCAGGCAATTTGACCGTTGTCCGCGCGAATCACTCGATATTCTGCCTGATAGGTCGTGCGATCGCGTCTTGCTTGTTGCCATGCCTCAATGACATATTCTAAATCTTGCGGATGAATCCGGCTTCTCCACATGGCTTCACTGGCTTCCCCACTGGCCACGGGGTCATAACCGAGCATTCTAAAATGCGGCTCAGACCAGACAGCTTTCCCTGTCTGTAAGTCAACGTCCCAGCTAGCCATGCGCGCGGCTGCCATCGCTAACCGCAACCGTTCTTCACTGCGACGCAAAGAGACTTCGGCCTGTTTGTAATCGGTCACGTCTCGCGCAACACCCAAAACCGTTTTGACATATCCTGCTTCAACCAATTCCGGCACAAATTGAGCCTGGTAGAGCCGTAATTCCCCGTTTGGACTAGGAAATTCATATTCAATTGAGCAACCCTGTCCGGTTTCAAATACCTGCTGCACCGCCGCATACCAACTCAGCGATCGCTCGTCGGTAAAGCCCATCTCGATTCCCGTTTTGCCAATAAAGTGTTGAGGTGCAACACCGACAGCCTGTTCAATACTGGGGTTAATGTAGAGATGGTGCAGTTCGCGATCGTAACGAGCGATGATATCTGGCGTGTTTTCAACCAGGGTACGAAATTCTTGCTCACGTTGTTGTAGCTCGGCCTCTGATTGCTTGCGATCGGTAATGTCATGCACCGTACCAACAACCTGATGGACTAACCCCTCTGGCGTGCGAGTAGAGACAGTATTGCGGCTCCAAAGCCAGCGCCACTCTCCATTTGCATGTTGCATACGATATTCATAGTCAACGATCTCACCGTTTTGAGCGTGATTCAGCCGTTCAATTTGGCGATCGAGTATTGCGAGATCATCAGGGTGCATCAATTTCAGGAACAGTTGATCACCCAATACTTGTATTTGTTCTGGCGTATAGCCCAGCAACTCACCAATCTGACGGTTAACATAAACATTGCGCTGCGTCAGCATGTCATACACATAAAGGGTTCCTGGCAAAGCATCAGCAATTTGCTGGATAAAACGTTGGCTTTCTTGTAGTTGTGCCTCAGCCTGTTTGCGATCGCTAATATCTGTTGTGCTACCAACAATTCGAGTGGGATTACCGTCTGCATCGCGCTCGACTACTAGACATTGATCAAGCACATAAATATATTGATTGGACTTATTAAGAATGCGATATTCAGACGTAAAGTAGTCGTCTTGTTTTAGTGCTAGAGCTGCTCGCGCCTGGATCGGTAGCAGATCCTCCGGATGAATTCGCTCATGCCACCATTGCCCGCTCGGTTCAACTTCATCCAGTGAAAAGCCTAACAATCGCGTTAAGCCATCCGTTCTTTCAACTCGACCAGAATCTAAGTGCCAATCGTAAATTAAGCAGTTAACCGCTTTTGCTGCCAGTTGAAAGCGCTCATTGGCGACTCTTAGGTGTTCTTCACTTTGCCGTAGTGCAACTTCCGTTTGCTTGCGTTCGGTAACATCAACCGACAAGCCGATCATGCGAATTCCACGTCCATTCGCATCTAGGAAAACTTTTCCCTGACTGTTGAGCCAACAAAGAGTTCCATCTGGCCTGATTATCCGGTACTCTTGGAAATAGTTTGTTTCACCTGCAATAGCGCGTTTAGCTGCCTCTACCACCCGTGAGCGATCGTCAGGATGAACCACTGCAAAAAAGTCCTCCCCATCCCCCGCTTGAATGCCCCAAATTTCCGTCGCGTTGGGAGAACAAACAACTCGGTTGGTGGTTAAGTCCATCTCCCAGACCACGACTTGAGCCGCAGAAAGGATGAGTTGTAAACGGTCTTCTGTCTGTTGACGCGCAATCCTCTCCTGACTGAGTTGCTGACTTAATTGCTCAACCTTTTGCTGACACTGCCAGTTAGCCTGTTCTAAAAAGAGCAAACGCTGACGGAGGGTGTTGACCTCCTCAGTGTAGGGATTGGCATGCGTACTAGAATCATTCATGACAGCAGCCGTCCTTATGACCTAGAAGAATAAGTTTCTTGGCTTGCAAGCAATTGTGTATGCTGTCGCTTCAATTGTTTGGTTCCCGTCAGATCGCGACTAATGACAATCACTGACATCGGCTTGTTATTTGTAACCAATTCGGGAACTAACCAAGCCTGATAAAACCGCACCCCAAATTGAGTTTCAAACTCAAATTCGATTTCTTGCTCTTGCGCTGTCGCAAAGGTCAAACGAAGATATTTTTCCCAACTTAAACCAATGGAGCCAGAGGAAGTCTCAGTCACCGTTTTACCCAACAAATCGGCTCGTGTTTTGCCTAAAACTCGCTCAGCAATTGGGTTGACATAGAGATAGCGCAGATCAGCGTCAAACCGCGCGATCGCCTCTGTAGCCGCGTCTAAGCAAGCTTCTAACTCTTGTGTCTGACGCTGAAACCAAACAAATGCCTTTTGTTGCTCCAAAATGAGTTCCCGCGATCGCGCAAAAAAAATCCTTTCTATCTCCGCTAAGTCTTTTACTGCATTCTTTATTTGGACTATGAGGACTCAAACTATTTGCAACATCTGGTTGAAGCTGGCAAGGATTAGCCTCAAAAGATGGGTTACTTAGCGTTGCAAAACTGCGAGCTGTACGCTCAATCACCTCCGAGCGAGAAATACCCGATTTCTGTGCCTCTTCTTTTAACAAGTGCCATGCGGTGTTGGTTAGCGTTACACTAACTCGTTTTTTAGGCTCTATCCCCCAATTACTAATAAATTTACCCGTCGCATCACGTTGCATAGAAAATCAACCCGTATATATACACGGTTTTCTTCATTCAAGCTGAGTTGCGTGGTGATGCAATCTACCTTTAGAGTGATGCTGCTTTTGAGCAGGCCCAGATGGGCTTAAAAAGGCTAAAACGATTACTCTCTACAATTTAAACTTTTGCAACAGAAAATAAAATTCAATATCAATTTTTAGTACAGATAAACTGTGCATCTAAGTGGAAAATCATACTTTCCCTCTACCTTTAGAAGGTAAGAGAGCAGTCTTGGCGATCACGGCACAATTCACCCAATCTCTAGAGTTGTGACACCAAACCAGCGCCCCAACGGTAATTCTGGAATTTCTTTCGTATACATCCGGGCGGTTTCAAAAACCGGGGTCATACCATAGCGTTCCACGAGACGAAGGGCCGCAGCGTTTGGTTCTGGCACATCCAAATAAAAGGGCGTGTCTGTCGGCACCTGAGATTTAAACGCCAAAAACAGTGTTTCCGCTACGGCTTCACTATCTGCAAAAAAGGGGCCTATGCGGTATCCCGTTTGGCTGGGTCTTACCATGCCGTAACCGATAAGCTGACCATCTGCCAGCACTCCAAATGCGGCACTGTGAGGTTGTTTCACCCATTGCTGAATAAAGCGGGAGCGATCGCCGGGGAAAAACGCCGCATCATAGGCCACCACCTGCTCAAATGGAATTTTGCCTAATTCCACCAGTCCCTCATCATGGAGGAATTCGCCACCCCCTACTCCTGCATAACGGATATTGCGATGGGCTGTGCGAAAGCCAAATTTCTTATAGTTTTCTTGTTGAGCAACAACTCCATCCAGAGCTGCATTTCGATCTTTTACTAATGTCAAAACTGTATTCCAAATTTGCAAGCCAAACCCTCTACTACGATAGTCAGGTTTAACAATATAAAAACCAATAAAAGCAAAATCGTTTCCATATTTGACTGCCGATAGGCTAGCAATCGGTTCATCATCTAAACAGCCTAAGAAAAACCCCTCTGAGTCAGCTGTATAAAAACAATCAGCATCAAAAACACCTGGATTCCAACCTTCTGCGGCAGCCCACCCAACCAAAAGATCAATTTCCTGACGGGTAGCAGTGCGAATCGTATAATGGTGGGTTGACATAATTAGAATGTAGACCAGTAAGTGAGAGGAAATAGGGGAAAGACCAAAAGCAGCAACCACTATGTCGAACGATTAAGGCCTCGTTCTTTCAGTTTAGGTCACTTCAAGACGCTAGTAATCGAAACTAATGAGGTAGGGCGATCGCGTAGCGTCTCGGAACGAGAATCGCTCCCGTAAATCCGTTGTAATGCTTTTTTGTCTTGATCAAGGTGCGCCTGCAGAAAGTACGCTGTCCATTGGGCAATTGTCTCAATCCCTTTTGCTTGGTCAAGCGTGGGGGGGCTACGGTCAGGCACAGCCCCTGGCGGGTTATTGAGGTTGGTAATCCCGTAGTGATTGGCACCTGCAATCGTGATTAACGCTTTGGGAGGCGTTTGAATGAGCTTGTAAGTGGCGATCGCCTCTGCTGGCGTGGCAACACCGTCAAGGCTGCCCTGCACCAGCGCAACTGGAATCTTGCTATTTGCTGTCGGGCTAAACTGGCCAGTCGTGGGATCTTGACTGTTAACGCCATAGAACACACCCACTAACACCTCATCAGGCCGAGTAAAGGGAGCCGTGCAAAATGGGTAAACGCAGACATTCGCGATCGCTTGCAAGCCGACAAAGCCACCATGCGAGTGACCCAGCAGAGCCATACGCGCGGGATCAAGCCGCCGATACAAGGGGGATTTAGAATTGGCATTCGCTTGCTTCACAAAGGCTAAAGTTTCGGTGATCTGAGCCGCTTCAGATAGTTCGCCTGACAGCCCAAATTCAGGTAGCGATCGATGATGCGTCGGCACAACTACAGCAAAACCATAGCGTGCAACCGCACGAGCAAACTCAGAATAATAGGCGCGATCAACCAGTGCCCCTGGCAATAAGAGAGCTACTGGAAGCCCCTGTTTGGCAGCATGAACAGCAGAAGCTTTGGGCAGATAAATATCCGCCGGATCATCCGCAATTTGAACTTGCAGAGTGATCTCCGCTGACTGTAGAGCGCGAGTATTAGGTAAGTCTGAGAGCTGGAAATGGGCGATCGGCAACGAATTGACAACGCTAGAACACACAACCAGCGAGATGAGAATTAGCCAAAAAAAGTAAGGACGAAACATTTAGTGCAATCTTCCTTGAATGAACTCGCTCGTTACTCCAGAGACAGCTTCTCGGACGTACTTACTCACTCAAAACAATTTTTAACACACGTGTCCATGAAGGGTTCTGGAATAGACGACCTAATTTTCTCACCTCATTTCTCTGCTTTAAGCCTCCTCTAATCGCTGAAACACCTGTTGCAGCAAGCTTTGTTAAATTTTCAAGCCATTAAACCAATTCATAAAACTTTAAGTTAAGAACATTTGTACGAAGATATTCCATCTTCAATTAACGAAGCTATGCAGCGTCAGATCAAGTTAAGCAAATCATTAAGACATCTAAAAAAGTGCAACGCTCATATAGTTTCGCTATCAAGGAATTATTCTATAAAAGTTAGGTCAGTTACTTGCTAAGATACGGGGTTAAAGCACTTGTCTGACCAGGTTTCAAGGCGACTTACTCACGCAAAATTTCTGATTGAGAAGGCAGTTGATTTGCATCTACGGTTCTAAGGCTGCGCTCAACTACCTCCTCAGCGGGCAAGCGCACCCCTGTATTGATAAATTCCTCGGCTCCAGGTCTACGAAATCGAACTTCTTCGCCTTGCAAAGTTGTTAGCTGCTGAGGATCGTTCACCTTAAAATAGATACCGTTCTTAAATTGAGAGTACTGCCGAATTAAATGATCGCCCACATATAGCTCAACCCCCATACTGTTGTAAACCATTGGAGTCTGCGTATAAAGCTTCACAATGTAGGAGACTTCTTCAACTTCAGTGCCTCTTTGGGCTGCGTAATAACGAATCTTTTGTAAGTCTGATGCTTCAGGCCGAGCAAGGAGTAACTGAATATTCGTTAAAACAATTTCAAGTGACATTGTGGCTCTCCTGGTTAATGACTCAGTTGAATTTCATCAAAATAGAGCGAGCCGCGACACGTAGGCGTATCAACAATTGGCTCATCAAAGAGAAAAATAATTTGGCGAATATTATTTATATCCACTCCCTGATCTGCAAAAAGACTGAGCGGAATCCGCAAAGTTTGCATCACTGATCGTCTTACCCCACTAGGAAAATTGATGTCAGCCGGATAGGGTAGCGCTGCAATATCTGCCGCTTTAACGGCATATGAATGAGTTCCATCGTTGACCATAAGGGTGAAGTTTTGGAACTTATCGATCAGATTTTTGGAATCATTTGATTGGCCTGCGCGGAGTGCCAGAATGTGTAAATTTCCAGTGGGCAAACCACCTGGATGAAGGTTGATCACATAGCAGTTTCCTGCAACGCTCCAGTCAACTTTGAGACCTTTTGTTTGCTGGTAAAGATTTCCCCTCGGCCCTTGATTAAAGGATAACTCTAGCCCAGCGATATTTGAGCTATCGATGCTGCCAATCACAGGTTGTGAGAGAGTATTTGGGGCATTATTTCCCTCAAAGTGAGCAATAAAGAGACGTTGGTGATCTTGATATTGACTCACCAGGCGAATGCTAGTAGGAATCCACCCTGCTTGCTGGCTCAACTGATGATCTTGCAACACCTTCAGGTATTGCGATCGCCCAAGCAATAGACCCTGCGCCATCACAGAAAAATAGACCTTCGCAATGTTTTCTTGTTCAGCACGTGAGATAAATGGATTATCATCCCGTCCCCAGATGGAATTAAAGCAGTTGTGGTTAGCCCCATAAATCCACAGCAAAGCTTTAAATCCGGCGGCTTCCTGTGTTGGATGAGCGAGATCAATTGGATGGGCGCGATCGTACGTCAAGTATCCTTGAAAATCTGAAACATCCCCATCCCGACTGCCATGCATTAGAAAGTAGTTATCTCGAATCAGCACAGGGCCATCAACAGGCTGATATTGATTCTCGGTAGGAGCCACAGCAACCACAGCCTTCAGGTTGAAATAATAAGGCCCTAACCCTCTAGAGCCATCCAACGGCACTGGGGGGTCTCCCAGAGCAGGCACCAGGGCATCTAACTGATTAAAGTGACTGGCATGACCGACTCCTTCTCCACCTCTGGAATGTCCCGCAATCATGATATTTGACAGGTCAACCTTACCAAACAACGGATGATCATGCTGTTGGTTCCAGATTTGAAACTGTTTAATATGCTCTAGATGAACGATCGCGCGACCATCATTTTCACCAAAATTAAACCCATTCAGAAAGTTGCAGTCAATGCTTGCAGCAAGAATTCCATGGGAGGCGAGTAACTCTAACAAGTAGATATAACCAGGCGTAGAGTCTTCTTTAGGGTCGTGGTTGCCGTGAACAATCAGACAAACTGGGAAAGGGCCTGATCCCTCTGGGACTCGCAAAAGTCCGTTAATTGGCACATTAGCCGCATTAAAAGGCCAAACAGGCCAGGCGGGCACGTTAGCAATTTCAGAAATATCAATCGTGCGGGTTTGGTAGCCTGGTGTTGGAGTTTGAAAAATTGTAAATTGGGCTACAGATTCATCAATGTAGTTCAGGTGAGGTGCTGCATAGATTACCGGAGAAACAGCAAAAGAGCCAGGTTCTGCCGGGTTTTTCAGCGCATTTGTCACCTCACCCTTTAAATAAAGGTCACCATCAGGGTGCAGTTCAACCTGCGTACCATGCTGCTGCTGCTTGAACTGCAGTCCTTGTAGTGGCAGGAGCGATCGCTCAAATAAACGGTGCTCAAGCTGAATCTTTAGATGCTCCCCAGATTGAGTTGTTGCCAGTTTTGAGATCGCGCCCTTGCTCAGTTGTAAGGCTTTGGCTTGAGGCGACTTGAGTGTATTTTCTTGATAATAACCAGCAAAGGTAATATCTCCCGTATCGCTAATGGTGATTACATCCTGGTTACCTTGCTTAATTCTAAACATGACATCTTCTTACCCTCTGCTGGACTGCTCTAACCTTGCCAGTCGCGCATTCTGCGTTTGAATAATTTCATCTTGTTGCAGTACATAGAGAGACAGTTCTTCAATCTTCTTGAGCAACGCCATACAAAACTCACCTAGATGAACGCCTGTCTCACTTACCTTTTGTGCTGAAGGGATATCTGGTAGATGTTTATGAGTTTCAATATACGTTCGCAACTCGCTCAAGCTTTTAAGCTCGTAACCCTGATCAAAGACATAATCCGGCACTGAGAGCGACCAATCCTTGATCTTAATGTCACCATTGACATCTAAAGTTGCCTGGGGATCGGTTGTCCCAATGCCGACATTACCACTTTCGTCATCAATCACCATCCAGGTCTTCCCACCCGATAGCGAATTTGCATTAAAGGTCAATCGCCCCTCTGGATCGATATTTAAGTTCCAGCGCTCTGAAGTGCCTGACTCCCCATTAGCAGACTCTAACCCTAAAGGAACATGAATTGTCATTGCACTCTCCTCAATTCACTTTTACCAAAACAACAAATTGGGTATCTTTAAAGGTCTTAACGTCAAAAAGCAGAACAGGATTTGATATTGATAGGAATCACCAAAATGAATTCTGAGGTCAATCTAGCCAGATTCAAATAAACAACTTTTCATCATATAAAAACTCGGCTTTATTGGGTTTGTTGAATTCTTAAGATCTGCTCATTGCACTCTAAAATTGTCATCGAAATTGCTGTAGGTTGATTTGCAAGCTTAATCTCTATTACGTTAGTATCTTTCATCCTCCATTGCCCAGAAACCGTCACAATGCGATCGGTTGGCCCAATTTGGTAACGAAAAAACTCGCCATTTTCACGAAATTCCATGCCTTCTCGACCTCGCGCAGGTGGAAATGCATAACCCTTGGTGCGATAGACCCAAATATCGCCCTGATCTTCTTCGTGAGAATGTATCCACTGTCTAAAAAGGGCGTTTGGTAAATTCATAGGAGTTATTTGGGCAATATCACCTGAGATGATCTCTATCCTATCGCTAAATTCTAGAGCGATCGCGGAGGGCACGCTTGTTATAAAAAGAATGCTCAGCAGGCAGCACACGCCAAACTGAGATACAAATAAGCTCATACCAGTTTGTTATGAAGATCCGTAGAATGAGATCCCCCCTTAGCCCTCCTTAAAAAGGAGGGAAGCACTCTTATTCCCCCTTTTTAAGGGGGCTAGGGGGATCGGCAGTAATATGCGGCGTCACACAGAATTGGTATCAGTACACGTTTATTTTTCACATACCCATCAATTAGTTCTAATTTATCTTTTTGAAGCTGCATCACTTTAAAGAGTTGCAATCAAAAAAAGCTAACTGAGATCTTGCAGCATTCTCAATAAGCCGATTCTAAGCGAGGTTTGAGGTCAATATCGAACCCAAAATGAGCCGCAATATCAGCGTGAGATTGGATGCGTTTGAGTAACTGAAACCAGATAATCGA